>Ga0073903_10001807_pt1 | contig 11021 bp, 4 predicted proteins | sample KloWWTKNB14_bulk_FD_66665 | JGI IMG/M metagenome (GOLD analysis project Ga0073903, IMG submission 66665) | Active sludge microbial communities from Klosterneuburg, Austria, studying microevolution and ecology of nitrifiers - Klosterneuburg... | ecosystem: Engineered > WWTP > Aerobic digester >... | reverse complement strand
GTCTTCGTCAGTATTGGCATTGCTGCCGGGGTGGCTGGTCCGGCGGTCATCCTGTCCATCGCCGTCGCTGCGGTTGTGGCGGGGTTCAATGGCCTCAGCAGCGCTCAGCTTGCTGCCAATCATCCCGTCAGCGGAGGCACGTACGAGTACGGATACCGCTGGCTCCATCCCAGCCTCGGCTTTACAGCGGGATGGATGTTCCTTTGCGCCAAGATCGCGTCGGCAGCAACAGCCGCACTCGGGTTCTCCGGGTACGTTCTCCATGCGTTCGGACAAGAACATTCGGATTGGCTGGTGCCACTCGCTTTAGGAGTCGTCATTGTATTGACTATGCTCGTCCTCAGCGGAATCCGACGTTCCAATAACTTGAACGTCGTCGTCGTCTCCGTGACGCTGTTCTCTCTGGTCTTTTTCGTGCTTGCCGGCCTACGTACCGCATTTGCGTCCGGTACGACAAATCTGACTCCCTTTTTTGCGCCCGCGTCCGGCACGACGTCGCCGTTGGCTGGCTTCCTTCAGGCCTGTGCGCTGATGTTTGTCGCTTACACAGGCTATGGCCGTATAGCGACGTTGGCCGAAGAGGTTCATACCCCGCGCCGCACGATTCCCCGCGCCATCATCGTAACGCTTCTGGTGTCAATGGCGTTGTATCTGGCGGTTGGAATAATCGGAGTAGCGTCGGTGGGGAGCGGAACGTTTGCGACCACCGGAACTCAGAAGGCGGCTCCATTGGAAATCGTTGCCCGCCAATTAGACATTCCAGGTGCGTCGTTGGTCGTGGCAACTGGAGCCGTCACCGCCATGCTGGGAGTTCTATTGAATCTCATACTGGGATTGTCCCGCGTCGTTCTGGCAATGGGACGCAGGCGCGATCTTCCATCGCTGTTCGCCCATGTAAACGGCTCCACGGCAACTCCCTATCCAGCCGTGATCCTTGTGAGTGGGCTGATTGTTGGGTTAGTGCTGATCGGCGACGTGAAAACCACTTGGTCCTTTAGTGCATTCACCGCACTGATTTACTATGCCATCACGAATCTCGCTGCGATGCAAATGGCGGTAGACGAGCGACTTTACCCCCGTATTATTCCCTGGCTGGGTCTAGTCTTTTGCCTGTTTCTAGCATTCTGGGTCGAACCGGTGATCTGGAAAGTCGGCTTGGGGATGATTGCAGCCGGACTTATCTGGCACTGGTTAGCTGGACGATTCACTCGCTCCACCTCCAAAACATGATTGGGAGAATTCCGATGTTTCTGCGAAAGTTGATGACTACTACCGCTCCCACCAGCATTCTACTCATTCGACTGACGGTTGGTCTCGTGTTCCTGTCTGAAGGCATTCAGAAATTCCTGTTTCCGGATGCCGTAGGCGTCGGTCGATTCATCAAAATTGGCTTGCCAGCACTGGAGTTTCTGGCCTATTTCGTCGGCGTTTTCGAGATCACCTGCGGCGTTCTGATTGTGTTGGGACTGTTGACCCGGCTGGCCGTCATTCCGACGATCACGATTATGCTCGTGGCGATTGCATCCACCAAAGTTCCCATTCTCATGTCCGAAGGATTCTGGAAGATGGCGCATGAGGCGCGAACAGACTGGGCGATGTTGCTTGGTTCAATGTTTCTGCTGATTGTTGGTGGAGGCCGCCGTTCGTTTGATGCCTGGCTAATGCGAAAGTAAAGTAAGCGCAGAGCCATGTTCCAGCGTGGCCAAATCGGCGGAACGCATTTATCTCGAAACTGGTATGCCTGGTGATCGGCTTGCAAATCAGACCCGCTTCGCGGCGGACAACGGTCGCACCGCGTTTATGACGACTGCGATCTGTCCAATCCGGAGTAAATGCAGGGATTTTCGGATACTTCTCCATCAAAATGATCGGAGTCCAGACAGACTTTTGTATGGCCCCTCTGGCTTTGGCGAGCGGCAGAAAAGGAATTGCCAACAGAAGCCCGGCTTCTCCAAGGCGAGCGGAAGAAACAGGCTTACCAGAGATATCGCGTCGCCCATGGAATCCGACCTGAGACGGCTCGGACGACGTAGGCAGATCTGTCCTCAGATCTGCTTCCTTTGGCGTGGTTCAGTCGCACGGGTCCGCTCGACCCGATGACTCGCCGATGGTAAATCCTTTCCTGCCGCTCGCCTTATCAGTTCGAAGTCCAGACTGCACGGTGTCAGTCCTTTGGACGATGCAATTCATTTTTGACTCCATTATAAAAAATATCCATGATGACGGCGTGCTGCTCTTCTGCCGAGCGGCCCAGAAAGTGGTTTGTAAACATCGTGCCGTAAACGAGGTTTCCGATAAAGTCGAGAATCTGATCGACACTAACATTTGCACGAATGCTGCCGGCAGCGACTAGTTCGGACCACACTGTGCGCCAGCGTTCCCGGCTTTGCTCGCGATATGTGAAGTACGTCGGCTTTGGACGATCAGAAAAGAACGCTCGCTCCTGAATTAACAACTCAACCTGTTCCGGATGCTGCTCGAAGAACAGCAGGTAGGCAAGTATTGCGGCAGAGATGCGATCGAACGGTTCGGACTGTGTTGCAGCACCCGTTTGAACAGCCTCCTGCAACGAACGCATTCCGTGATCAACACAGGCACAGAATAGCTCCTGCTTGCTCTTGAAATACAGGTACAGAGTCCCTTTGGCGACGCCATGTTCGATGGCCACGCTTTCCATTTCGCAATTCGCGTAGCCCTTGCTCGCAAACAGCCGAGCAGCCGTCGTGACGATCGCCAACTGCCGCTCGGCTCGTCGATCGGGTGGGGTCTGCACGCTTGTTGGTATGGCAGGCACAGACATTTCAAGTCCCTTCGAGAAACAATGATCGCTCGAAAAATCACAGTCGGCCCACGAAGCCGACAGCAAAACGCAGCCTTTGGCTTGTGGAAAATTTTCATCAACCGCCGATTGAAAGTCCCCGGATCACTGGCTATGCTAACGATGAAAATAATGACTGACCAGTCAGTCATTCCCCCGCCCGTGATATTTCCTTCCATTTTTCCAAGATGCTGACATGACGCGGATTCTTCTGTCTTTCGCTCTTGTGATCGTTTGTTTCACGACTTCGGGATGCCGCGAGGAGCCAGAGAAGAAGGATCCGCCACCACCAATGACGGTCTACTATGTCACTCCGACTTCTGCCCCAGTCACCGAGTTTGAAGAATTCACAGGTCGTACAGCAGCAACGCAGGTCGTCGAACTGCGTGCGCGTGTCAGTGGATACCTTGAAAGCAGCAACTTTGAGGAGGGTAGCGATGTCCAAAAGGATAACGTACTGTTCAAAATTGATGACCGTCCTTTTGTCGCGGAAGAGCGGCGAACAGACTCAGTCGTGAGTCAGTTCGATGCCCGTGTCAAACGGCTCACAAGCCAGCTTCAGCGCGCCCAGGAATTGCTCGCCAGAAAAGCGACGTCACAGGATGAATTTGATACTGTGAAATACGATCTGGATGAAGCAAAAGCCAATCTTGCCGAATCCCGTGCTGCACATGAACTCGCGGTGCTGAATGTGCAGTTTACCACGATCCAGTCTCCATTGAGTGGTCGCATTGGGCGTCGCATGATTGATGTCGGAAATCTGGTCATGGCCGATCAGACTTTACTTGCCACCGTCTTGCCACTGGATCGAGTGTATGTTGATTTCGACATGGATGAACGCACGGTGCTGAAGATTCGTCGTGCAACGGACTCAAGTATGGTCGCGCAGGGCGAGCACAGCAACGTGACGGTAGAAATCGCACTTGCAGACTCACCAGAATTTTCACTGCATGGCAATGTCGATTTTTTTGACAATCAGATCGACCCCACAACCGGAACCCTGCGTGCAAGAGCGACCGTAGATAATCCAGACGGCTTACTGTCACCCGGCCTGTTCATACGACTGCGATATCCGATTGGGCAACCGAAACAGTCATTGCTGATTCCGGAAGAAGCGATGGCATCCGACCAGGGCCGGCCGTTTGTGTACGTCGTCGGGGAAAAAGAGGGTCAGCCGATTGCGGAGGCACGCAACGTGGAAACAGGTCCACTGGTTAGTGAGAATCGAGTGATTCGTGTCGGTGTCAATTCCAATGATCGAGTGATCGTGACTGGTCTGCAAAGGCTGCGACGAGGTACGCTGGTTACGCCAAAGGAACAAGGTTCGCAGGAAGCAAGCTCGCAGGAACCAAGCGTACAGAAGGCAGCGACCGAACCGCCCGATGATTCTGCTCGCAAGAAGAATGCTTCGTGAAACCCATTAACACGGGCAGGTTGTCGATTAAGTGAGCGGCAAGGCGCTGGCCCCAAAGGCACTCGATTTGCGACTATAGTAGCCATCACTCTCCGAGTGATGAATGCCAGGGGGTCGCGTTTCGTGGCCTGCCTCACTCGGAGAGTGAGGTCTACTTTGGCTAAATCGACAGCCTGTGAAAAACTATTGAGATTTTGAAAAAAGTGCCATCGTGTTCTCACGCTTTTTCATTGACCGTCCAATCTTTGCCGCAGTGATCTCCATTGTGATCACTATGGTCGGTGCGATCGCGCTTTATCAGTTGCCGCTTGCTCAGTATCCGCCCATCGCTCCTCCAACGATTGAAGTCGGTTGCAATTACCCGGGAGCGAGCGCTCAGACCGTTGCGGAAACCGTGGCCGCTCCGATCGAGCAGCAAGTCAACGGCGTCGAAGACATGATGTACATGAACTCGTCGAGCACCAACGACGGATCGTATGCACTCACCGTGACGTTCAAAACGGGCGTGGACATGAATCTGGCGCAGGTGCTGGTGCAGAATCGCGTCAGTCTGGCGCTGCCCACGCTGCCTGAAGTTGTGCGTCGCACGGGCGTGACGACTCGCAAACGATCACCCGATATTTTGCTCGTCGTCAGCATCAATTCTTCTGACGGTCGATACGACCAGTTGTATCTCAGCAATTACGCCCGACTGCGACTGCAGGAAGAACTTGCGCGATTGCCGGGGGTGAGTGAAGTGCGAGTCTTCGGTCAGCGTGACTACAGTATGCGAGTCTGGCTGGATCCCGACAAGCTGGCTGCACGTGACCTTGCTGTATCAGACGTATTGGCCGCAGTTCGTGAACAGAACACCGAAGTCCCGCTTGGACAAATGGGGCAACCACCGACAGTTTCCGGACAGAAAACACAATTCCCATTGACTGTCGAAGGGCGATTGAAGACGCCGGAGGAATTTGCAAACATCATAGTTCGTGCGACGGGTGATGGCCGGTTGTTGCGAATTGGTGATGTGGGACGTGTCGAAGTTGCGGCCCGCGTTGAAGAAACGAGCAATCGATTTAATCAGCAACCTACTGTGGGGCTGGCAATCTTTCAGCTCCCGGATGCGAATGCTCTGGAAACGGCCGATCTTGTCAAAGCGAAGATCGACGAACTCTCCGTCGATTTTCCGGAAGGTGTGACCTGCGAAGCCGGATACGATACCACGCCCTTCATTCGAGAATCGATCCACGAAGTTTTTAAGTCTCTGCGTGACGCCGTCATCCTTGTCGCGCTGGTCGTGCTCGTGTTTCTTCAGGGCTGGCGGCCAGCCATCATTCCCCTGATCGCAGTTCCCGTTGCGATCGTGGGAACGTTTGCAGCGATGGTCGCCGTGGGATTCAGCCTGAATAATCTGACACTGTTTGGACTGGTTCTTGCCATCGGAATTGTGGTCGATGACGCGATCGTGGTGGTCGAAGCCGTCGAACAATATATCGAACGTGGATTCTCGCCACGCGACGCGGCGATTCATGCCATGGACGAAGTTGCCGGCCCGGTGATCGCCGTGGGACTGGTGCTGACCGCCGTGTTTGTGCCATGTGCCTTTGTGTCCGGAATCGTCGGTCAGTTTTTTCGTCAGTTTGCGCTGACGATCGCGATTTCGACGGTGATCTCGACGATCAACTCCCTGACGCTCAGCCCCGCGCTGGCGGCGTTGCTGCTGCGGCCACGACATGCGAAGAAGGATCTGCTCACACGGTTGCTGGATTTTCTGTTTGGCTGGTTCTTCCGAGCGTTCAATTACTGCGTATCAAAGACAATCGGTGGCTATGCGTTTGCGACATCTCGCCTGCTGCGTGTTCCGTTGTTGGTTCTGCTTGTGTACTGTGGGCTCATGGGGCTGACATGGTTTGGTTTCCATGCACTTCCGTCAGGCTTCATTCCGACTCAGGACAAAGGCTACCTTGTCTGCAGTGTGCAGTTGCCGGACGCAACATCCGCAGAGCGAACACTGGCCACGCTGAAAAAGATCGAAACCATTGGGATGAAAACGCCTGGTGTCCGCAATGTCAGCTCGATCGCTGGCAACTCGTTCCAATTGGGAGCACGTGCATCAAATTTCTGTTCGATATTCTTCATTCTGGACGACTTCGCGGAGCGGCAAACGCCAGAGACCACTGCCAACGCCATTCAGGCAGCGCTGTTGAAAGAGTATGCGTTAAAGATCCCCGAAGCGACCGTCACGATTTTTCCTCCACCCGCAGTTTCTGGTCTCGGACGCGCTGGCGGCATGAAGCTGATGGTTGAAGATCGCGGCGACGTTGGTCTGCTGGCACTGCAGGAACAAACCGACAATCTTGTTAAGCGGGGCAACGAAGCGAAGGATGAAAAGGGGCAACCTCAATTGAAGGGCCTGTTCAGCGCATTCAATGTCAACGCACCGCAACTGTATGTGGACGTGGATCGCGAAGCCTGCATTGCTCAGGGACTAAATCTCGGAGATGTGTTCGGAACGTTGCAGGGCTACATGGGTTCCAGGTACATCAATGATTTCAGCATGTACGGACGCACGTGGCAGGTCGTCGTGCAGGCAGATCAACAATTTCGCGATCGACCGGAAGACGTGAAAAAACTCAAGGTGCGGAATCGTGATGGCACGATGGTTCCGCTGGGTTCCGTTGCGGCCGTCCGCACCATTGGCGGCCCACTGATGATCACTCGCTACAACATGTATCCTGCGACCGCCATTACAGGAGACGTTGTGCCGGGAGTCAGCAGCGGGGAAGGCATTCGCATTCTGGCAGACGTTGCCAATGCAGAATTGCCTTCCACGATGTCGTTCGAATGGACAGAACTGGCGTACCTGGAAAGCACTTCCGGCAGCACAGGCTTGATGCTGTTTGGCTTCTCTGTCGTCTTCGTATTCCTTGTCCTTGCGGCGTTGTACGAAAGCTGGGCATTGCCGCTGGCGGTGATTCTGGTCGTTCCCATGTGCGTACTTTCGTCGATCACGGGTGTCGCCGTCGCGAAGTTGGACATCAATATCTTTACGCAGATTGGATTTGTGGTTTTGATCGGACTGGCCTGTAAAAACGCGATTCTGATTGTGGAATTCGCCAAGCTGCGACGCGACTCGGGGGCGGACGTCTACGAATCAATTCTTGAAGCGTGTCGCCTGCGACTGCGGCCAATTCTGATGACGTCGTTCGCATTCATTCTTGGCGTCGTGCCGCTGCTTGTGGCGTCTGGCGCAGGATTTGAAATGCGTCGCGCACTGGGGACGGCTGTCTTCAGCGGTATGCTTGGTGTCACACTGTTTGGAATCTTTCTGACTCCTGTATTTTTTCTGGTCGTCGATCAACTGTCGCACTGGCGTGTTTTTGCGGATGGTCTCGTCGGCAGAACAGGACGTTTCGTTTTGGATGTGATTCGTTTGAGATTTATTACTCGCCCAGTACTGCGTGCAATTCGAGATCGCAACGGCACTGAACGCGGATGATCAAAACGCCCATGTCGCTCAAAAAGTAAAACTATTCCATGTTCTCTCGCTTCTTCATCGATCGACCAATCTTCGCAACAGTCCTGTCTGTGGTCATCACACTGGCGGGCGGGATCGCAGTGTTTACGCTGCCGATTACGCAGTATCCCGAAATCGCACCGCCCACGGTCGAGGTTTCGACCATGTACCCTGGTGCGAATGCTCAGGTTGTGACCGACACGGTTGCCGCTCCGATCGAGCAGCAGGTGAACGGCGTCGAAAACATGCTCTATATGTCATCGCAAAGTACGAACGATGGCACATACACGCTGACCGTGACATTCGCATCCGGCACAGACCTCAACCTCGCTCAGGTACTCGTCCAGAACCGCGTCGCACTGGCTCAGCCGACATTGCCACCCCTTGTTCAGCGACGCGGCGTCACGGTGAAGAAAAAAGCCCCCGGCATTCTGATGATCATCAATCTGTTCTCACCGGACGAATCACGCGACAACCTGTACCTCAGCAACTACGCCACAATCCAGATGCGGGATGAACTCTCGCGAGTTGCCGGTGTCGGTGACATTTCATTCCTTGGCCAGCGCGACTACAGCATGCGTATCTGGCTCGACCCGCAGCAAATGGCCACCCGAAATATCAGCACGCAGGACGTGCTGCGCACCATTGAGCAGCAAAATACGCAGGTCGCCGCCGGACAGATCGGGCAACAGCCAACCACTCCGGGACAGATATTCCAATACACGATGACAACCCTGGGTCGCCTCACGAGCGAACAGCAGTTCGGCGACATGGTGCTGCGATCCGATACACAGGGACGCATGATCAGACTGCGTGATGTTGCCAGAATCGAACTCGGAGCCATGTCCTACGATCAGGTCTGCACGCTCGACACAAAACCTTCGATCGCGTTGTCGGTGTACCAGCTTCCGGGTTCCAATGCCCTGGAAACTGCGGCGGAAGTTCGAGCGAAAATGGAGGATCTGAAGACGCGATTCCCTGAAGGCGTGGATTATGCGATCGTCTATGACACAACTCCCTTCATCCGCGAATCCGTAAAAGAAGTGTTCGTCTCTCTACGCGATGCGGTGATTCTGGTTGCCATCGTGGTCCTTGTGTTTCTGCAGGGCTGGCGACCGGCCATTATTCCACTGGTTGCAGTGCCGGTTGCAATCGTCGGAACATTTGCCGCCATGGTGGCATTCGGTTTCAGCCTCAACGCGCTGACGCTGTTTGGATTGGTCCTTGCGGTCGGAATCGTGGTGGATGATGCAATCGTTGTCGTGGAAGCGGTTGAGCACAATATCGAATTGGGATTGTCACCACGCGATGCGGCCATCAAAGCGATGGACATGGTGGCTGGCCCCGTGATCGCTGTGGGCCTTGTGCTATCGGCAGTGTTTGTGCCGTGTGCGTTTATCACGGGTGTTGTGGGACAGTTCTTCCGTCAATTTGCCGTAACAATTGCGATTTCGACCGTGATCTCGGCATTCAATTCTCTCACGCTGAGTCCGGCAATGGCGGTGCTGTTGCTGCGTCCACGAACCGACCACACAGGAACCGGCAAAGTGTCGAGCCATGAAGCACTGCCTCGTCCAGGGCTTGCGATCATTGCGGGATGGCTGGGTTATGCGTTCCTGGGTCCATTCGTCGCCCGACAGGTGGAGCCCGTTGACTGGCTGAGGTCGGTCGATCCAACATTGTGGCCGTGGCTGGCAGCTGCAGCAATTGTTGCCGTTGTCTGGCTAACCTCGGGTTTCATCAATCGAGTCCTGGCATTCCTGTTCGGCGGCTTCAATCGCGGTTTCAATATCGCCACCAACGGCTATGTGGCTGTCGTCGGCTGGATGCTGAAAGGCAGTGTTGTGGTCCTGCTGATTTATGCGGGAATGATCTACGGCACCTGGCATTTATTTACGGTGACTCCTGCGGGATTCATTCCCCCGCAGGACAAAGGTTATCTGGTTCTCAATGTGCGACTCGCGGATTCCGCGTCATTGGAACGTACTCAGGAGATCATGGCAAATATTGAAAAACTCGCTGCCAAAGTTTCCGGCGTCCACCATACCGTCGCGATCGCAGGTCAGTCATTGCTGCTGAATGCCAACGCACCGAATTTCGGTTCGATGTATGTGATGCTGGATGAGTTTCACGATCGAGTCGCCTCGCATCGCACTTCGGACAGCATCGCAGAAGAATTGAGAGAACTGTTCCGGGACGAAGTCTATGACGCCGACATCCATATTCTCGGCGCGCCGCCGATTGAAGGTCTCGGAACTGCCGGGGGATTTAAGATTGTGATCCAGGACCGTGGCGACAATGGTCTGGATGTTCTGGAAACAGTCAGTCAGAACATCGTACGGGATGGCACGGAAGATCCAAAATTGCGCGACATGTTTGCCAGTTTTCGCGCGAATACTACGTGGCTGCAACTGGACATTGATCGCGATGCGGCCAAGAAGCTGGGGCTGTCGATGTCGGATATTTTTGGCTCGCTGCAGGTGAATTTCGGATCACTTTATGTCAACGATTTCAATCGCTTCGGGCGTACCTGGCAGGTGAATGTTCAGGCCGATGCCAAATACAGAATGCAGACTCAGGACCTGCAGCGAATGTATGTCATGTCGTCAACAGCCGGAACAGTTCCACTTGCAACCTTCATTCATATTACGCCGGTGACCGGTCCACTGATGATCATTCGGCACAATCTTTATCAGTCTGCGTTTGTGAATGCCGATACAGCAGTCGGAGCCAGTTCGGGTGAAGCCATTACCGCGTTGAAACGTGTTGCTGATAACAATCTTGCACCGTCTATGCGAGCGGAATTCACGGAACTGGCGTTTCTGCAGCAACTGGCTGGCAACACCGCGATGTATGCGTTTCTGCTTGCTGTGATCCTGGTGTTTTTGGTTCTGGCAGCCCAATACGAAAGCTGGGCATTGCCGCTGGCCGTCATTCTGGTCGTGCCGATGTGTCTGCTGTGTTCCGTCATTGGTGTCATTACGGCCGGTATGGACATCAACATCTTTACGCAAATCGGATTCGTGGTGCTTGTCGGGCTTGCATGTAAGAATGCAATTCTAATCGTCGAGTATGCGCGTTCACGAAGCGAAGAAGGCGTCTCAGTCTACGAAGCAACGCTCGACGCCTGCCGTCTGCGCCTCAGACCGATCATCATGACGTCGTTCGCCTTTATCTTCGGCGTCGTCCCGCTGGTGCTCGGCGAAGGTGCCGGAGCCGAAATGCGACGCACTCTGGGCACCGCCGTCTTTGCCGGAATGCTGGGAGTGACGTTGTTCGGAATCCTGCTG
>Ga0073903_10001805_pt1 | contig 11023 bp, 9 predicted proteins | sample KloWWTKNB14_bulk_FD_66665 | JGI IMG/M metagenome (GOLD analysis project Ga0073903, IMG submission 66665) | Active sludge microbial communities from Klosterneuburg, Austria, studying microevolution and ecology of nitrifiers - Klosterneuburg... | ecosystem: Engineered > WWTP > Aerobic digester >... | reverse complement strand
ACCAGCTCATACAGCGAGGCCGGTTCCTGCACGTTGGCCAGCACGCAATCAACGCGCAGGCCGCCTTGCGCCAATTGCAGTACGTAATGCACGGCATCGAGCGAGAGTTCCGATCCGTCGACGGCGATGAGGATTCTGGGCATGGCAATTCCTTTGTTGTGTGTTCTGTTCAGACCAGTGTAGCGGCCCTGCGTGCCCGCACCGCAGACACCGGGGGCCCCACCGCCCATCTGGGACAATCGCGCCCATGCTGCAGTTTCAGATTCTCACCACCGACCCCTCCAGCCACGCCCGGCGCGCCACGCTCACGCTCAACCATGGGCCTGTGCAAACACCCATCTTCATGCCTGTGGGCACCTACGGCACCGTCAAGGGCGTGATGCCGCAAAGCCTGCACGACATGGGCGCGCAGATCATCCTGGGCAACACCTTCCACCTGTGGATGCGCCCCGGCCAGGACGTGATGCAGAGCTTTGGCGGCCTGCATGCGTTCGAGCAGTGGCACAAACCCATCCTGACCGACTCGGGCGGGTTCCAGGTCTGGAGCCTGGGCGATATGCGCAAGATCACCGAAGAAGGCGTGACCTTTGCCAGCCCCGTCAACGGCGACAAGCTCTTCATGTCGCCCGAAGTCAGCATGCAGATCCAGACGGTACTCAACAGCGACATCGTGATGCAGCTCGATGAGTGCACCCCTTACGAGACCAAGGGCCACCTCACCACCGAGGCCGAGGCGCGCAAGTCCATGGAAATGAGCCGCCGCTGGGCGGTGCGCTCCAAAGACGAGTTCGAACGCCTGGGCAATCCGAATGCTTTGTTTGGCATCGTGCAAGGCGGCATGTTCGAGCACCTGCGCCAGGAGTCGCTCGAAGCGCTGGTGGACATGGACTTCCCCGGCTATGCCGTCGGCGGCGTGAGCGTGGGCGAGCCCAAGGAGCAGATGCTGCAGATCATGGCGCACACCCCGCACCGCCTGCCCGCGCACAAGCCGCGCTACCTGATGGGCGTGGGTACGCCCGAAGACCTGGTGCAGGGTGTGGCCGACGGCGTGGACATGTTCGACTGCGTGATGCCGACCCGCAACGCACGCAACGGCACGCTGTTCACGCGCTTTGGCGATCTGAAAATCCGCAACGCCCGCCACAAGCAGGATCACCAGCCCCTGGATACCAGTTGCACCTGCCACGCCTGCGCGGGCGCATCGGGCGTGGCGTGGGACGCGGGCGGGCGTGGCGGCTTCAGTCGCGCCTACCTGCACCACCTCGACCGCTGCGGCGAGATGCTGGGGCCCATGCTTACCACGGTGCACAACCTGCACTATTACCTGAACCTGATGCGCGAGGTGCGAGAAGCCCTGGACGCAGGGCAATTCGCGCAGTTTCGCGCGCAATTCAAGGCAGACAGGGCACGTGGAGTGTGATTTAGATCCCTCTTTATCCTTGTATTTTTGACATGTATATGCATAAAATGCAAGGATGTTTGAGCGAAAAATCATGGCCAGTCTGCGTGAAGACCTGGCCAACTACCCCGCCGTAGCCCTGTTGGGCCCGCGCCAGGCGGGCAAAACCACCATCGCGCACGCACTGGCCCAGCAGTCCGACAACGTGTACCTCGATCTGGAGTCGGAGTTGGATCGTGCCAAACTCGCATCCCCTGAACTGTACTTGGCCGAACGCCTGGACCGGCTGGTCGTATTGGACGAAGTGCACCGCGTCCCCGGCCTGTTCCCGTTGCTGCGCGGGCTGATTGACCGGGCGCGGCGCAGTGGCCGCCGCAGCAGCCTTTATTTGCTGCTGGGTTCTGCCTCGCTCGATTTGTTGCAGCAAGCGGGCGAAAGCTCGGCAGGGCGCATCGCCTACCGCGAACTCACCCCCTTCAACGCTCAAGAGCTGCCCGAAGCGGAGCACACCCGCCTATGGGTGCGCGGCGGTTTCCCCGAAAGCTATCTCGCCCGCACCCCTGCTGTCAGCTTCCGCTGGCGACAGGACTTTATTCGCACCTATGTCGAACGCGACATCCCGCTGTTTGGCGGGCGCGTGGGCTCTGAAGCACTGCGCCGTCTGTGGGGCATGCTGGCCCATCAGCAAGGCGCCCTGGTCAACGCCTCGGTGCTGGCGCGCAGCCTTGGACTGGACACCCGCACGGTCAACCGCTACCTCGACCTGTTGGTCGAAATGTTTCTGGTACGGCGCCTGGAACCCTGGCACACCAACCTGGGCAAGCGCCTGACCAAATCACCCAAGCTCTATGTGCGCGATAGCGGTTTGCTGCACGCGCTGCTGGGCCTGCCCGACGAAGAGGCACTGCTGGGCCACCCCACCGTGGGCGCCAGCTGGGAGGGCTTTGTGCTGGAGAACCTCATCACCGCCGCAGGAGAAAACGCCAGCGCCCACTTCTACCGTACAAGCAGCGGTGCTGAAATTGATCTGCTCCTCACGTGGCCCAGCGGCGAATGCTGGGCCATTGAGGTCAAACGCAGCCTGTCGCCCAAGGTCGAGCGCGGCTTTCATACCGCCTGCGAAGACCTGCAACCGCAGCGCAAGCTGGTCGTCTACCCTGGTGACGAACCGTTTCCCCTCGCCCATGGCGTACAAGCCATACCGCTAATCACGCTGTGCCATGAACTCGCATTGAAAGCCCAGCCATGAGCCATCTTTTCCAGGCCCTGGCCGAGCGCGTGACCGCAACAGGCTTTACTTTCTGGCGGTGCCTTGGCCCAACGCGGCTCGTGCCGTTGCACCGCCGGGGCGCGGGTTCTTATTTCATCAAACGCCCACTGCGTCCGATCACTGTCACCTCCACATACCGCGAACCTACGCGGTTGTCAGGCGAATAATTCACCGTGACTCCGCCCAGGTCGTAGTGGCCCAGGCTCTCCAGTGCTTTGATGACCTTGGCCCGCGTCGGCGCGGGTCCCGCACGGCGCAGCCCCTCGACGAGCACCTTGGCACCAAGGAATTCTTCGAAACTGGTGTAGTTGATATGCTCGTCGGGCGCATACTTTTTCAGCAAGGTCTGGTACTCGCGCACCACGGGCAGGTTGGGCTGGTACGGGAAAGGCACCACCTGGCTGATGCCCAGGCCATGCGCGTTCTTCAACTCGGCCAGCTTGACGATCTCGGCCGCGTCCACCACGGAGATGTTGTACAGCTGGGCGCCACCACCCACCTCGCGGTAGCGCTTGACGAAGGCCGACGTGGGCTTGTTCACCGCAATCATGATGATCGCCTGCGCATCGGACTTCATGATCTGCTGCACGGCCGCATCGACGTTATCGGTGTTCCGGTCGTAGGGGGCCGCCGCCGACAGCTCCAGCTGGCGCCGGGTCAGCGCTTTTTGCACACCTTCCAGGCCCGCTTTGCCAAAACCATCGTCCTGGTACATGACGGCAATGCGCTTCATGCCCAGCGTGGTCACCTGCTGCACCATGTGTTCGGTCTCATCGGCATAGCCTGCGCGCACATGGAAGATCCAGGGGTTGAAGGGATTGCGCAGCGGCTCGCCGCCGGTATAGGGCGCCACCAGTGCGGCGCCCCCTTGTTCCAGCACGCCTTCGCTCAGCAGCTTGCCGACATTGGACGTGCCGGCAAAGCCGAACAGGGCCACCAGTTCAGGGTCGGCCAGCAGTTCGCGCGTCAGGCGCACGGTGTCGTCCACCTTGTAGCCGTCGTCGAGCACCTTCACCGCAATCTTCTGCCCATGCACGCCCCCCTGGGCGTTGACATGGCGAAAGTAAATGCTGCCGCCCAGCACCATCTGCTTGCCCGTGCTGGCCAGCACACCCGACAAGGGGGCCACCTGGCCAATGACGATGTCGGCCCGGGCGGCCGACCACGGCAGCACCAGGGACAGAGCGCAGGCCGCGCCCCAACGACCGAGGCTGCGGACCGCGTTGCGCAGCCGCGCCCCAGGGCGGCTGTTGGCAGACGGCTTCGACGCAAGCGATGCACAGGACGGGGTCTGTCGGCTCATGGTGTCTCCTTATCGTAAGGAGCGAGAGCCTAGGGCGCACACCGGCGCTGCGCCAGTCGTACGTTTACTTACAGGGGCTTGTCTTGAGGTAGTTCTACGTATCCCGCACCGTAAGCCGCCCCGATCTCAGTGGGCCTCGCTGGCAGCGGATTTGGCCGCTGCCGTGGTTCCACACGCATGGCAGAACTTGGCAAACGCGCTCTTGCGCGTGCTGCAGTGGCCGCAGTGGTCAAACAGGCCAATGCCGCAGTGCGGGCAGAAGTCGGTCTTGCCGTCTTTCAGGTCCACCGGCCGCTCACAGCCGGGGCACACGTTCTTGGCCAGGCGTGCCAGGGCCACGTCGTAGCTCAGTTCCTTGCGGCGTTCCTGGTCGGGCAGCGCTTCGGCCAGCTTTTGCCGCTCCAGGTAGCGGTTGAGCGCAAGGATGGCGTAGCGCCCGACCAGTGCCGTGACGCCAATGCCCACCACGTAGCGCACATAGCCGCCGTAGCTGGGCAGGTAGGGCACCAGTTCAACGAAGAAGGCGAACAGCGCGAAGAAGATGAAACCCCAGACGAAGGGCCAGTAGGTGCCCTTGCGCTTTTTGACGAACAGCCAGGCGGCAATGGCCAGCAGCGGCAGCGTGAGCGCCAGGCGGTACAGGAACACGCGCAGCTCAACCTTGCGGCGCTCGGTGTGCAGTTGGTCGTAGGCCCCGGACTCCATCTGGCCCAGGCGCTGCTGCGCCGCTGCTGCGGCCTGGCGCGCATCCAGTGCGGCCTGCTGCTGCTGTTCCACCGCCTTCTGGGTGCTGCGCTCGGCCTGTTTGAGTGCATCGAGTGCCCTGGTACGCGCCAACACCTCGGGGTCGTGCTCGGCCCGTTGCGTCACGCTGCGGGCGGCCAGCCAGTTGTTGAAGGTTTCCCGTTCGGCAGCGCTTTCGCTGCGCGCCTTGTTGCGCTGCAGTTGCGCCTGCTCCAGCGCAGTCTGGGCGTCCTGCTCAGCCTGGTGCGCTTCTTTCACCTGTGCGCGCAGAGCCTGGGCCGCAGGCCGGTCCAGAAAATCATCCAGCGCCAGCGGGGTTTCCACCTTGGGCAAGTCCCCCACCACCGTGCCACCCAGGCCGATCAGGAAGCTGGCGAACACCAGCGCCACCAGCCACAGGCCGCGGCGGAACCACTTTTCCGACAGTCGCAAGGATTTGCTCATGTTGTTCTCTTGGAATTAGTAACTATTGAATTGATAGCTTAAAGCGCTTTACCATAAAGCGCTAGAGGCCATTTTTACCGTGAATCCAGACGCAGCACGACAGGTGCCGATGCCAGCTGCGCACGCTGCAGCCAGGCCAGGCCAATACAGCTTCGACCGAAACGGTTCCCTAGGGACGTCCTACATAACTCTACGCGAGTGGATGTAGTGCGGGTCGGAATGGGATGCTAGGCGCGTTATGCAGGCCGTCCCTAGGCCTGTAAATCGCGCCGCGTTCAAGATCATTACCGAGCCTACACGCCTAGCCTCACCGGTATAGTGCTACCCGGGCAACAAAACCGTACGATGCGATATGCCTGCCTAGCAACCGATACTTCGCCACCTCCTCAGCCCCAATATCAAAAGACGATCAAGATGCGCCCGTCCGAAGAAGACAGTCGACTGATATCAGGCGAAGGACCTATCAACCTACGCACAGCGTTGAAGCGAAAGCGGAGCTTGGACGCATCGAAGCAGGGGCACCATTCACAGCTTCAAGAGCGCATCGAGCGTGTGCACACACGAAACCGATTTGGCGTTTCGCTGGTTGATCACCTCTCCGCGTCCCGGAGGTCAGCACAAAAACCCGCGTCAAGTGCGCAAATCGCCTTTGGAGTTCTCGTCGCCTGTGGATGCGTCGTGGTTTTGCTGGGTGCTATTCAATCTTTGGTTGCGATAATGGCGATAGGGGTCGCCATCGCCGGGTGCGGTGCACTGGGCTGGAAATTTGCCCATGGCAAAGCCCAAAAAGCCGACGCACGAACTACTAGCGCACAGTCTCCGTGGTTGTTTGACCCAGCGTCTCTGGCCGTCTTTGATACTTCTCTTGAAAAAGCGGCTGCGGAACTCGATGAAGAGAGTGCCTCCGGGCTGCTCGCCATCAAAGAGGCCTTCAAGCGCATGGGCAATCAGGTCGCTTCGCATGACGAGCACTTCACCGTGGAAGATCGCATGTACCTGCGCGAGTGCCTTCGCCGCTACGTTCCTGACAGCGTGGAAGCTTACCTGCGCGTGCCAGCGGCACAGCGGATCGTGCCTTTGCTCAATGACCAGCCCTGCGCACAAACTGCCTTGCACCAGCAACTTGATTTGTTACTCGAGGAAATACGCCTGCGGGAAAAAAAGATCGGCCGCAGTGCGGCCGAGCAACTGGCCAATCAGCAACGATTTTTGGCATCCAAGAAATCGCGCTGAGCAAACAGCCGATCAGGCCGCGTCTGTTTCCCCATTGCTTCGCGCCCGGGCGGAGCGTTGTTCGAGCAAATTCGCCTCCTGTGCATCGCGAACGGTCTTTGCCAAGGTAAAAGTGCTACTCACCATAAACAGCCAGGACACCAGCATGTAGTACTTCTGCCACTCCGAAATACTCATGCGCCACAAGCCCCAACCAGTCAAAAGAATAGCGGCGGCAAAGGCGATCCACACGGCAATGACCCATGCTGAGGTATCTACTTGTCCATCGCGGTTGTCGCGCTGGGTCTTAGCGACCGTAAAGCTGGAAAATAAACAGAAAAACATACCGATTGCCAAAAATGCGCGGTCTAAATCCTGGCCTGGCATATTGAGCACGCCGATGGCGGCACACAGGATGGCCAAAGCAAACGAGATGCGAACTTGCATGCGCCATGCAGCGGTATCGCGCTGAACTACGTAACGACTAGCCATGAAAACTACTCCTTCAAAGCAGGCAATTTGCCCGCAGTTAATAAAACGAAAAGGGAATACAAATCAGAGCTTCACGGGTCCACTCAATTGCGCGCTCGTGGCCTTGCGGGCTTGGTCCATGCGAACTTTGTCGATGTACTGCTCTGCGCGTTGGATCTCTGCTGAAATCATTGCGTTGTTCTGCCCCATCACCACGATGGCTTTAGAACGAAAATCGTCCATGGCATCCATGGCCTTGAAAGTCTGGTCAAACATTTCCTTGAGTTTTTCAATACCCACCATCGGGTTTTGTGCGAACTGCGTCGTCTTCTCTACGTGGGTATTGAGTTGGCGGCCAGTTTCAGAAATCAGGTTTTCGATGGTCGCGTTCACGCCTGACAGCATCTCCATCACCTTGATCTGGTTGCCTGTCGCCCGCGCCACGGTCTGCGCCACCGCCAATGCGCTCATGCCGGTGGTTGCTACGCGGGAGCAACCATTCATCATCTCGCGCCCCGTCTTCTTCAAGACATCCAAAGCCAGGTAGCCGTTAGTGCACACGGCCTGTTGCGTCAGCATGTCCTGCAAATTTTGCCGGGCATAGAACAGCACTTCCTGCTCAAGCGCCTTGGCACGCAAGGCATCGGTCGCTCGGAGCCCCTCTACCTTGGCAAACAGCCTGGTATCCAGCAATTCGGCAAAGCGAATCGCGCTAGCCAGCTTTTGCATCGCGTCCCACAGCTTGCCGCGTGTAGCTTCAATGTCCACCACATCGCGCTGTATGTCGTCCCGCGCGGCATACAACTGCTCCATGCTTTTGTTCAATTGCCCGCCGGCACTTTGAAACTTGCGAAAGTAGTTTTGCAGCCGATTGCCAAACGGAATAAACCCCAACAGCTTCTGCGGCTGAAACAGATCGCCTTCCTTGCCGGGGTTGAGATCATCTAGCTGGCGACGCATATCCTGTATCGCCTTGAATGCTGAGCTGTCTTCCGTACCGACAAAGTTGCGTTCCATCAGGCGCCCCTGCATCAAGCTGGCTGCGACGGATACCTCCTCGCGCCCCAAGGCAAATGCGCTGTCGAGCTTGGCGCGAAATCCTTCGCTCTGGACGTCTTCCGTCATCAGGCCCTCGACAAATCGATCGACCTGCTCTTCTACGGCCTTTGACAACTCTTGGGGCAATGGCACCGCCGACTTGGCAACGTCATTTCCCACGGGCTGAACTACCTCAGGCGGTGTCAGCTGAAATCCTGCCGGTGCGGTAGTTTGAACGGGCGTCGTTATTGAACCTGTGTTTGACATCTTTATCTCCTCCCCTTGCGGGACCTTATTGGCATTCTATGGAGCGAAGCTATCGCTGAATCACAGCGCGTCACCATTTTTCGCTCATCTCGGGGCTATCTCAAACAAACGCAGTCAATCGTTGAGCAGAACAACAACCGGGGCCGGTGTCAGCTGAGTGCGCTGCATCCATGCCAAGACCGAATCCACGGTGACGGTTTCAATGCGGTCTGAAAAGCGCTTTTCGCTCGGATGGTCATCGAACGCAATATTGGCCGAGCCCACGCGCCCGCCCATACGCGTGAGCGGACCGAGCTTGAGCGCAGTGGGCTCGTAGCCCTTGAACTGCAGCCAAGCCTGTGCTTGGTCGCGTGTCCGTATCGTCTTTGATTCCATGGCCAGCGCGAGCGTTTCCAGCGCCCACTGGTTGGATTGCTGGTACTTTTTGCCCCACGCGTAGCTGACCATGCTGTAGGGCTGGTGTTGCAGCGCCTTGGTGCGTTCGTTGTCTTGCAACACGGCCAGCAGGCGCTGCTGCACGTCGGGTGTGGGCACGGCATATACGGCCTCGTAGCGCCACAGGTCGTCTAGAAAGAATTCGCCCAGTCCATGGCGGTAGAGATACCCCACTGCCATACCGCACTCGTTTAGCTTATGGGCCACGCGCCACGGCCCCTCTGGGGTTCGGTAAGCCCAGCCAAAGTGGGAGTAGCGCAAGCCGTATTTTCCAAGATCTTGGCCTGCCCGGGCCAGCACCACCACCTGTGCGCCTGAGCGCGCATGTTCTGCATCCAACGCGGCTGCGGTCTGCTCGGCCAGCTTCATGCCGCGCTCGATCACCTGCGCGGTCACGGTTTTTTGCGCTTCGCAAGAGCGTCCAGCCTGTACCGCAGGAGCGAAGAGCAAAACCGCGGCTGTCAAAAAAATCATGCCCAAGGCTACGCCGACAGGGTGCGTTGACCGACCTGCATGCGTCTGCCGAACCACCACGCCGTTTACCGCTATTTGTGCGTTCATCGGGAAATCCTCACAGGCGTTCGTTGTGCAGCAGAGCCTTACCAAGGGCATTGGGCACAAAGGCAATGGCCTCACCTGCAACTGACAACACCACACCGGTGCCGATCACGCTGCAAGTGACCACGGTGCCTACACCATGGGTAGATGCCGCAACGCCACGCTTCATCACCTCCACACTCACCCGGGAGCCATCCGAGGCGCGTTCGAGCAGGTACACCGTGCCGACGGTTGAAGATTCGACCACCTTCACCGTCAGCACTGCCCCTTCCACAGACAGGGCCGCAGGCACCGCCACTACAGCGCCCCCCGCTACGGATGTCGCACCCATAACCGAAGCCACAGGCAAAAGCGATAGCGCGGCAGAAGCCTCGCTTTGTGCTTGGGCTGGTGTAGCAGCCAGAGCGAATAACAAGCCTGCAGCCAAAAAAATTGGCGCTACCCAACGGACGGGGATCACAAAAGATTTTTTCATATTTCACTCCCTAACGAAGGGCTGGGAGCCACCGGCATCCGTCAGCCCAAAAAATATGCACTTCAAAACAAACGATGAGCCATATGGTGGCGACGCGATGCCAGTCTGGCTGTATTTACATGCAAAACATCTTGATAGAGGCCGAGTGGTATCGTTTTTTGATACTTTTTCAGCCCACGGCACAAAACCCCCTGACCGCCGCCGGTCGGCGCCTGCGCGACACCCCTGCCCCGCGCAGGTCTTCCACAATGCCCTTTGATGCCGCGCCAGCCCCCCCCCTGGAACCACGTACCCAAGAAAGAGACACACCATGACCAAACCCTTTGACCTCGTCGTCCACGGCGCCACCGGCTTCACAGGCCGCCTGGTGGTTGAATATTTGCTGCAGCGCTACCCCGCAGGCGGCGGCCTGCGCTGGGCTATGGGCGGGCGCAATGCTGAAAAACTCGCCGCCGTGCGCGACGAAGTGGGCGCCCCGGCCAACACGCCGCTGGTCGTCACCGACACCAGCAACCCCGCCAGCCTGCAAGCCCTGATGGACCAGACCCGTCTGGTACTGACCACCGTGGGGCCCTACCAGCTGTATGGCAACGAACTGGTGGCCGCCTGCGCTGCCGCCGGGGTCGATTACGTGGACCTGTGCGGCGAGCCCGCCTGGATGCGCCACATGATCGACGCCCACGAAGCCACGGCCCAGGCCAGCGGCGCACGCATTGTGTTCTCGTGCGGTTTCGACTCGATCCCGTTCGACCTGGGCGTGTTCATGCTGCAAAACGAAATGAAGGTGCGCTTTGGCCACCCTGCCAGCCGCGTGCGCGGCCGGGTGCGCAAAATGAAAGGCACTTTCTCGGGCGGCACCGCAGCCAGCCTCAAGGCGACCATGGCTGCCGCTGCCGATCCCGGTGTACTGGACCTGCTGCGCAACCCCTTCTCGCTCACCCCCGGCTTTGAAGGCCCGCGCCAGCCCTCGGGCGCCAAGCCCATGGTGGACGAGGCGCTGAACCTGTGGGTGGCCCCCTTTGTGATGGCCGCCATCAACACGCGCAACGTGCACCGCTCCAACTTTCTGCTGCAGCACGCCTACGGCCAGGACTTTGTGTACGACGAAATGCTCATCACCGGCCCCGGCGAAAAAGGCGAAGCGATCGCCAACGCGGTGGCAGGCGACAAGTCGCTGGGCTCCGACACAGGCCCGAAGCCCGGCGAAGGCCCCTCGCGCGAAGAGCGCGAAAAAGGCTTTTACGACGTGCTGTTCCTCGGCCAGGATGCCGCGGGCAACACCTTGCGCGTGGGCGTGAAGGGCGACCGCGACCCGGGCTATGGCTCCACCTCCAAAATGATCACCGAGGCCGCCGTGTGCCTGCTGGAGAACCGCTCCACGCCGGGCGGCATCTGGACCACGGCCCC
>Ga0073903_10001804_pt1 | contig 11024 bp, 8 predicted proteins | sample KloWWTKNB14_bulk_FD_66665 | JGI IMG/M metagenome (GOLD analysis project Ga0073903, IMG submission 66665) | Active sludge microbial communities from Klosterneuburg, Austria, studying microevolution and ecology of nitrifiers - Klosterneuburg... | ecosystem: Engineered > WWTP > Aerobic digester >... | reverse complement strand
CTTTCCACGGCTGTCACGGTGCTCAGCTCGGAAGATCCCGTCCGGGTCTTCCAACAATTCGCCACCCTCGATCTGCTCTCGAATGGGCGGGCCGAAATCATGGCCGGGCGGGGCTCCTTCATCGAGTCGTTCCCGTTGTTTGGCTACGATCTGCACGACTACAACGATCTCTTCGCCGAAAAGCTCGAGATGCTGCTGGCCCTGCGCGACTCGGAGCGGGTGAGCTGGCCCGGCGGGCACCGCCCGGCGATTGACAATCTGGGGGTATATCCGCGCCCGATTCAGAATCCGCTGCCGGTCTGGGTGGCTGTCGGCGGCACACCAGAATCGGCCGAACGGGCCGGTTTGCTTGGGCTGCCCATGGCCCTGGCTATTATCGGCGGGATGCCCGAGCGCTTCGCCCCTTTCCTGCAGATCTATCGCGCCGCCGCCCGCCAGGCCAGCCATGACCCCGCGCTCTTGCCGATCGGGATCAACTCACATGGCTTCATCGCCGAGGACTCGCGCAACGCCGCCGATGAGTATTTCCCCCGCATGCAGGTGGTGATGAACAAGATCGGCCGCGAGCGCGGCTGGTCGCCGCTTACCCGCCAGCAATTCGAGGCCTCGCGCACCCTGCGCGGCTCGGACTTCGTCGGCAATCCCGACGAGATCATCGAGAAGACCCTTTTTCAGCATCGCATCTTTGGCCATCAGCGCATGCTGCTGCAGCTTGGGGTGGGGACCATGCCGCATGCCAAGGTAATGAAGGCCATCGAGCTTCTTGGGACCAAGGTTGCCCCCGTTGTGCGGGCCGAGATCGCTGGTATGTAGATTTCTCGAAAGCAAAGCCCCGCCCCGGCGTACGCCGGGGCGGGGCTTTGCTTTCGAGATTTGTCCGAGTCCGCCGATAAGCCGGATTCTGTCATATCGCCCCCTTGCGGGAACGACGGGACCGTCATCTCTCTGGACCACGCATTGCTGCGGGCCTCAAGCCGCCTACCTGCGCATCAGCGGGCCGCCTCATCTGCGCGTTTTGGCGTTGCTCCGGGTGGGGCTTGCCAAGCCGCGACATCACTGCCGCGCTGGTGAGCCCTTACCTCGCCTTTTCACCCTTGCCGGAGCTTGCGCCCCGGCGGTTTGTTTTCTGTTGCGCTTTCCGTCGCATCACTGCGCCTGGCCGTTAACCAGCACCCTGCCCTGTGGAGTCCGGACTTTCCTCCGCCGTCGCGGTTTCCCGCGCCGGCCGCGACGATCTGGCGAACTCGGACGCCGTTCATTATCGTTCAGGGTGCTAAAATTCCTAAGAACTGCCAACAAAACCGCCTTTCGAGGCGATATCCCCCGGCGTACGCCGGGGGATATCGCCTCGAAAAAACGGTTCTGTTAGGAGTTCTTAGCAACCCTGATTCATCCATCTGATTCATTCCACACCGGAGCGCTTTCATGTCCGACCCGAACGAACTCTACGATGTCACCATCATCGGTGCCGGCCCGACCGGCCTGTTTGCCGCCTTCTACGCCGGCCTGCGCGAGATGAAGTGCAAGATCGTCGACGCCCTCGACGAGGCCGGCGGCCAGTTGACCGCCCTGTATCCCGAGAAATTCATCTACGATGTGCCGGGTTACCCCCGCATCCAGTCGATCGACCTGGTCAAGAACATGGTCACCCAGGCCAACACCTTCCCGCCCACCATGTGCCTGGGCGAGCGCGTGCAGACCATTGCCCGCCAGGAAGATGGCACATGGCTGCTGACAACCAACAAAGGCACCCACCACACCCGCACGCTCGTCATCGCCGCGGGCGTTGGCGCCTTCCAGTCCAAGAAGCTGCCTGGTCCCGAGTTTGTCCCGTATGAGGGCAAGGGCCTGTTCTACTCGGTCAAAGAGAAGGCCGCCTTCCGCGGCAAGAACGTTCTGATTGTGGGCGGCGGTGACAGCGCCGTCGACTGGGCCCTCAACCTCAAGGACTACGCCCGCAAGGTCACCCTCATTCACCGCCGCGATGAGTTCCGCGCGCATGGCGCCTCGGTCACCCAACTCATGGGCTCGCCTGTCGAAGTCAAGCTCTTCTACGAACTCAAGTCGGTGGCCGGCAACGGCAAGATCGAGTCCGCGGTGATCTTTGACAACCGGACCAAGGCCGAGACCACGATCCCGGCCGACGCTGTGATTCTGACCCTTGGCTTTAGCGTCGACCTCGGGCCGATCAAGACCTGGGGGCTGGAGATGGTGGGCAGCCGCTTCATCAAGGTCAACAGCAAGATGGAGACCAATCTGCCGGGTGTCTATGCCGCCGGCGACATCAGCGCGGAGGAAGGCATTGAGCCGCTCAACCTGATCGTCGATGGCCTGGCCCAGGGTACTCGGGCGGTCAACTTCGCGTATCAGTATCTGCACCCGGGCTCGAAGGCCTTCCCCGGCCACAGCTCGGAGAAGAAACTCTAAAGGCCATCCGGAAAATATCACGCGAGAACGCCATCCCCGCCCGCAGCGCGGGGATGGCGTTCTCGCATATGACTTCAATGCGCATCGCCGAACTGAACTGGATGCAGGTTGAGGCCTATCTGGGCCACGACGACCGGGCTGTGCTGCCGCTCGGCTCGGTCGAGCAGCACGCCTATCTCAGCCTCGCCACCGACGCCATCCTGGCCGAGCGCCTGGCGACCGAGGCGGCCGAGCCGTTGGGCGTGCCGGTCTTCCCGGTCGTCGCGTATGGGCTCACCCCCTACTTCAGCGCCTTCCCTGGCACGGTCACCCTGCGGGTAAGCACCTACGTGGCGGTGATCCGCGACATCCTGGACAGCCTGCATCGGAGCGGCTTCCGGCGCATCGTCATCGTCAACGGCCACGGCGGGAACAATCCGGCCAGCGCCGCGGCCGATGAGTTCGTCCTCGACCATCCCGGCATGCGGATTCGTTTCCACAACTGGTGGAATGCGCCCCGCGCCTGGGCCCAGGTCCAGGCCATCGACCCGGTCGCCTCGCACGCGTCATGGATGGAGAACATGCCTTGGACGCGCCTGGCTGGCGTCGCCATGCCGGACGTCCAGAAGCCCATGTCTGATCTTCAGGCCTTGCGCCAGGCCGACCCGGTGGTCACCCGGGCCCTGCTGGGCGATGGCAACTTCGGCGGGCGCTACCAGCGTCCGGATGAGGACACACTCCGCCTGTGGCAGACCGGGGTGGACGAGACCCGGGCGTTGATCGGTGAGGGTTGGTGACGTTGATAACGTTGATAACGTTGATAACGTTCCTAACGTTGATAACGTTCCTAACGTTACCAACGTTACCAACGTTTGATCAGGTGGATAAAGTGTGATCAGGTTCGCTGGACAGACCGCCATCGTGACCGCGGCTGCGCACGGCTTCGGGCGGGCGATCGCCCTGGGCTTCGCCCGCGAGGGCGCGCAGGTGTGGGGCTGCGACCTGCTCGAGGACGAACTTGCCGAGACCCGCGCCCTTGCGGGCGGCCTGCCCGGCGCGATCGAAGTCCGGCGAGTTGATGTCACCGACCGCCCGAGGGTGCTCGCCTTTGCCGCCGAGGCCCGCGCGGCGACGGGCCGGATCGATATTTTGGTCAACAACGCCGGGGGTGTGTTGGGCCAGGTCGGCCAGCCGCTCGAGCATGTGACGCCCGAGCAGTGGCAGGGCATCTTCGACGTTAACGCGAGCGGCCCGTTCTGGTTTGCCCAGGCGGTCGCGCCGGCGATGAAGGCGGCCGGGCGCGGGCGGATCATCACTATTTCGAGCGGGGCCGGGTTGGGCATCAGCCTGACCGGGATCCAGGCCTACGCCTCGGCCAAGGCCGCCTCGATCGCCCTCACCCGCCAGCTCGGGCATGAGCTGGGCCCGTTTGGCATCACCGTCAACTGCGTCGCGCCGGGGTTTGTGCGCTCCAACCCGGCCAGCGAGAAGCAGTGGCACAGCTACGGCGAGGCCGGCCAGCGGGCGCTCATCGAGGGCATCGCCCTGCGCCGCCTGGGCACGCCCGACGACATCGCCAACGCGGTGCTGTTCTTCGCCTCCGACGCCGCGGCCTGGGTGACGGGGCAGACGCTGTCGGTGGATGGGGGGCGGTGAATCTCGGACGGCAGCGCGCACGCAGGATGACTCAGGAGTGGGTGCTCCTGGGTGGCCTCATTGTCCTGCTGCACGCTTTCCTCTTTCTCGCTTGGGCTGCGCTCAACCCCGGCAGGAGCACGCCGACCGCGGCGATTGTCGCGCTGATGCTTGCGTATGTAATCGGGCTGGCTGCCATCATCGTTGTCTTCTTCCGCCGCGTTCAGCGTGCAGGGTCGCCTCCCGAATTCCGAGTGGCGCGCGAGCGAGGCCTGGCCGCCACCGCCCAGGTGCTGGAAATCGCGCCAACCGGGTGGCATACGAAACAAGGTTCCTCGGTATCGTTCACCTGGCGGCCGATTCGGCGCGAGTATCAAATTCGACTCAACGTCACACCCCCGGGCGGAGACGCCTATGAAGTCAATATCGCGGAGTACTTGACGTCTGATCACTTGCCGGCGGCGGGCGCGGTCGTCCCGGTCCGCATCCACCCCCAACGTCCGGAGATCGTCGTTCTCGATGAGCAGACGGGCCGCGCTAAGCGCCCGCGGCACACCCTTGATCAGGCGCTGGGGTTGTTGGAGGTGCCGGGCAAGGCCGCTCCGACAGATGCCGTCCTGAAGGATCTGCTGGTGGAACGTCGGAAGCGGTAGTCCCCGGCGGAGCCGGGGACTACCGCTTCCGACAATCCGTTATGACGGGGCAAACTGGAGGTAATCATGGCAGAGAACAAGACCAAACAGACCGATGTCAACGCGATGGAACACCTCGCTTCGATCACCGACGCCGCGCGCCGCGCAGACTGCGCGATCATCGACAAAATGATGCGCCGGGTGACACGCCACAAGCCGCGCATGTGGGGGCCCACCATCATCGGCTATGGCCGCTATCACTACACCTATGCGAGCGGGCATAGCGGCGAGTCCTGCCTGGCCGGGTTCGCCCCGCGCAAGGGCGACATCAGCATCTACTTCTCCCCGGAGTATCCGGAGCGCGACGCGCTGTTGGCCCGGCTGGGCAAGCACAAAATGGGGAAGGCCTGCCTGTACGTCCGCCGGCTGAGCGACATCGATCTCGGCGTGCTCGAGGAGATGGTGGCGGCCTCGGTCGCCGAGGTCAAACGGCGCTACGGGGAGGCCTAGAACGCTATATTCCAGCGACGAGGGCATGCTGCCCCATCGAGGAAAATGAAAGCAATTGTCTGTTCCCGTTACGGCCCGCCCGAAGCGCTCCGGCTCGCCGACGTTGCAAAGCCGGTCCCGGCCGATGACGAAGTTCTGATCAAGATTCACGCAGTGTCGGTCAATCGGTCCGATTGGGAAGGGTTGATCGGCGAACCCCTGTATGCCCGCCTCGGCGGGCTCTTCCGCCCGAGCCGCCCCATCCTCGGCTCCGATATTGCCGGACGGGTTGAATCGGTCGGTAAGGCGCATACCCAATTCCATCCTGGCGATGCGGTGTTCGGCGACATCCTCACCCGCCTCGGCGGGTTCGCCGAGTATGTCTGCGCGCGGGGAAACGCCCTGGCCTTCAAGCCGGCCGGCCTGACCTTTGCGCAGGCGGCCGCACTGCCCCAGGCCGCGGTAATCGCGCTGCAGGGAATTCGCGACAAAGGTCAGATTCAGCCTGGGCAACGGGTCCTGATCAACGGCGCCGGCGGCGGGGCGGGCGCGTTTGCGCTGCAGTTGGCCAAACGAGCCGGGGCCGAAGTGACTGGGGTGGACAACGCCGGCAAGCTCGACTTCATGCGCGCGTTGGGCGCCGATCACGTCATCGACTACGCCCGCGAGGACTACACCGCCGGCGGAGAGCGCTACGACTTCATCCTCGACCTCGTCGCCTATCGCTCGGCCCTCGCATACGCCCGGGCGCTGCGACCCGGCGGCAGCCTCTATGTGGTGGGCGGGTCCGCTGCCACCCTGCTCCAGGTCGTGTTCCTCGGGCCCTTAATCCGAAGGGCCACGGGCAAGCGGATTGCCGTGCTCATGGTCCGGCCGAATCGCGCAGACCTGATCGCAGCCGCCGAGCTTGTTCAAACGGGAATGCTCAACCCAATGATCGACCGGCAGTATCCGCTGAGCCAGGTTCCGGAGGCCCTGCGCTACCTCGGGGATGGGCGCGCCCGGGGCAAGCTCGTCATTGACGTGGGCGGCGCCGACGAAACCTGATCGCCCAACGCGCAACCTACACCTATCCCTTCACCACCTTGCGCAGCTCCTCGCCGTTCTTCTTGAGGAAGTCGTGGAGGATGTTGATATCGGTGCCCAGGCTGAAGTGGCGCACACCCATGTCCTGGAAGCGTCGCGCGTCATCGGGCGAGCCGATCTCGGCCCGGGGCGGGATGCCCATCCGCAGCGCGGTCTCGAAGACCTTCTTCTCGGCGGCCTTGACTTCGGGATGATTCCGCTCGCCGGCTCGGCCGATGCTCATCGAGTAATCGCTCGGCCCCCACTGGACCATGTCGATGCCTGGCACGGCCAGGATCTCTTCCAGATGTTCGACCGCCGCCTTCTTCTCGATCATGATGATCACCATCACGTCGCGCAAGGCCTGGACGTAGGCCGTTGAGCCGGCCTCGCCCATCAGCGCGAAGCGGCGGGGCGCGGCGCTGTTGACCCCGCCGTCAGTCGGCGTTTCGGGCCGCACCAGCCGCACGCATTCGGCCGCCTCGGCGGCTGAGCGGCAGTCCACGAAGTTGACCCCCTGGAATCCAGCCCCGATCGCGCGCTGGGCCACCCAGCCCTGGGTCTGCTGGTCGGGCTTGATGATGCAGGCCATGTCGAACAGCTCGACCGCCCGGGCGTAGTTCTCCAGATCGTGCAGGTCATAGTCGCCATACTCGGCCAGAAACTCGACGTAGTCAAACGCGCCGGTATGGCCGATGACCTCGACCAGCTCGGGCCAGACGCTGGTCGTCCGGGTGCCGAACGTCGGTTGGCCGGCCTTCATCTTGTCTCGAAAAATGTTCTTGCGCATGAGGGTCTCCTTGTGGGCCGGCATTGTAAATGGTTCGTCAGGTTTGATCAGGTGGGTAAGATGTGGTCAGGTGGGAAAGGTATGGTCAGGTGGGTAAGGTTTGGTCAAGTGGCTCACCTGATCAAACCTTACCCACCTGACGAACGCGGCCGGCCACGTTGTCGTATACATAGGTATGGGCGGTCTGGCTCGTTCCGCCGGTCGTATAGCCGGCCGAGCGGTCGCCCATCGCCGTCAGAATCACGGACGACACGGACGCTGCTGATTGCGCGGAGGCGTCTGAGCAACTGGGGACGAGTGCTTTCGTGCCATCTGCAGCGTCCGTGTACTCCGTGATGCGTTGATCGGGCGCGTCCGCCCAACTGGCTTGGGCGGGCCAGTTGGGCGAACCAGTCCCAAGGATGTTGGTGCGTTGGCTAATGTCACCTCACTGTTGGACTTGCGCCGACTGACCTCGATATCAACGCAAAACGCACATATGTTCATCCTAAAGACAAGTAAGGCTATTTCAGCACTGGTTTCGCCAGGCACTCAGTCATCTTGCGATCCACCTCCATAATCACCTTGTTCAGCGCCTCGCCGGTCATATTTGGACCCATGTTGGCAGCGACCATCGTGGTGTATTCCTGATAGCGGGCGAAGTAGATACACAGACCTTCGTCGCAGAGCAAGTACTGCTGATCCGCGACGCCGCTGCGGTACACAGTTGCTTTCGGAGCAAGAGATTCAGACCTGGGCCATCCGAGATCGTGCTCTTTGCGTTGCTCGAAGTCGCGTTTTGCCCCATTGGCATTTGGGAACCTTGCGACCTTGTATGTTGTGGGACCCTCTACGTAGTACACTCCTCGGTAGGCATTGTCGACGATCGGCGCACTTGATCTGTTGACAGAAGTCGAGTTCCCCCCAGGGGGAAAGGCCTCCAGTCCGATCACCAAGTCTCGCGTAACGCAATCGCGGTCTGGGGCCCCAGGCCCCAGGGCGCAGGCAACCAACAGCGCGAACCCAAGCAGGAATTTCCGGTTAGTCATGGTAGGCATTAGGGCGCTGCCTTATGCTCGAAGCGATCCACTGGTGAGCTCGAAATGTCGATGGCGTCTTCTGCCGGCCCTGATCCGCCTCGATGGGCCATAAGATGCGCTCGTCCCGAAATCGCCACGGTAAGCGCAGACACGGTCGCGTTGCCTCGGGTCGCTCCATAAAGCTCATATCCCAATCGGACCGCATAGGCATCGTCGACAGTGTCGCCAAGAGGCCAGATGCCAGGAAGCATTGGCCCAGGCCCTGCTTTGCCAATCGGCCGCGGATTTGCCGCGATCGGGCCGACTTCGCAGGGCGTCTTACCGCTACAGGCTACCACGTAATAGTCGTATGCCTGCGCGCCTCCGGCACCTATGGCGATTTCCGCCCTAGTGAACCCCAGGGCAGCGCCGAGAAACCCATACGCAATATTCCCTGGGGTTGAATACTCAAACCACTTCCCGCCGATAACAAGCTCCGGCCCAAGCTGGCTTTCCATTTCGATTTTGATGTCCCATGGCGCGCCGTTTTGGACCAGCGTTATGAACAAATAGAACGCCAGCACCTTCCTAAGGCAGCCGAGAATATCGCACGGGTTCTTATTGAAGCTCAAGATGCTTTGCGCTATCGGTAGATTCTGCATCTGGTTCATGAACTTTACGAGCCATTTCGTGACATCATAGCCAGAACTCGCCGATTTCAGTTTTGGCGGTCCCGGAAGGATGCCACCGCTCGAGCCATTGCTTCCGCCACTCGATCCACCCCCGCTCGAGCCACCACCGCTCGATCCGCCACCACCCGTGTAGGTGTAACCGCCAAGGCAAGCTCCCCCACAGCTTTCGTATGCTTCACTGATCTGCGCATGCCCGCTCGGATCCGTGAACCGGAGCGGATTATTCGCCATGGCCGTGTAGCGATTCAGGCTCTGGGGGTCGGCCGGGTTCGGCACGATGCTATCCGGGCTGATGAAGCGCCCCGTGACGGGCATGAAGAAGCGGGCGTTGAAGTCGTAGAGCCTGCCGGCCTGTACCTCGTCCAATCGCCGCTGATTCTGCCATTGGAAGTCCGTCGGCATGGTCCCGCTCATCATGCTGGCCGAGCCCCAGACGTAGTAGCGTTCTTGCGACAAAACGTTGCCGGCCGCGTCGGTCGCCAGCGAAGCGCTGCCCAGCCTGTCGCCATGCAGGAACGTCACATTCGCCCCCACGCGCATCGCGATCCGCGCCCCGCCGAAGAAGTAGTAGGTGGTGGTGAGCCGCAGCGTGCCACTGATCTGGACCTCGACTGAGCCACCGATATAGACCGTTGTGATCGCGCCGTCGTTCTTGCTGACGCGGGCGCCATCGGCGTCATAGACCCAGGCCGTGTTCTTCGTTGACGCGGTCACGCTGCCCAGCCGGTTCTGGGCATCCCAGCTTTGGGTATACGTCACGCTCGCGTCCATCCGGGTGGTCATGTTGCCGTTTGCGTCGTAATTGTAGTTCCCGTCCAAAGCGCTGCTGCTCGTGATCACCGCGTGCGGCCGGACGCTGCTCGGCCCCGAGGCCGAGTAGCCCTGGACCATCCCCGCCTTGCTGGTCATGTTCCCCAGCCCGTCGAACGTCCACGCGCTCGAGAAGTTCGGGAACTCGCCGCCGCTCGCCGATCCGCTGATCAGCCGGTTCAGATCGTCGTAGGCATACGTGTGCGCCGTATTGCCTGACCCGCCGACGGTGTAGCCCGCCGAGCGGTCGCCCATCGCCGTCAGGTTCCCCAGGTTGTCAAACCAGTAGACCAGGTTGAGTTTCGTCGCCGTGGTCCCGCCCGTGCGCTGGTCGTCGTAACAGTTGCCCGCCGCGGTGGTCACGACGCAGATCTGGCGCAGGCGCCCGAACTGGCTTGTCCCAAATGCCGCTGGCGTGTCGACCCCGAAGTAGTTGGTGAGCTGGCTCAGTCCGTTGGCCAGTTGGATTTCGCTCGGCTTACCCAGGTAGTTGTAGAACGCCCCGTTCACATACGCCTGGCTCCCGCTCAGCGAATAGGCCTGGCCCAGGCTGTTGTAGCTCGGGGTCAGCACCTCACCCGTCAGCAAGGTCGAGGTCAATGCCCGGTTGGCTGAGTCGTAGCTGGCCTGGGTGTCGTAGTTTTCCCCGCCGATACTCCGCCGGTCCAGGGTCACCCGCCCGCGCGCGTCATAGGTTGTCGCGATCGTGTTGTTCAGCGCGCCGCCGACATAGGCCTCGGCCCGCGTCCGGCGGCCCTTGCTCAGCCCATACCCGGCTTCGTCGTAGTAGCGCTTCTCCAGTGTCCAGCTCGCGTTCGGATCGCGGGTTTCGATCGGCCGGTTCAGCGCGTCAAACAAGAACTGAACCTGCTGCCCGCGCGCGTCGGTCTGCAGGGTCAAGTTGCCGTTCCCGTCGTACTGATACGCCCACACGCCCATGTCCGGGTCGCGCATTCCCAGCTTGCGGCCCAGCAGGTCATACGTGATGGTCGTCGTGTTCCCCAGCGCGTCCACCAGCTTGACCAGGTTGCCTTGGTAGTCGTAGGCATACGTCGTCGCCTGCGAGATCGTCGCGTTGGACAGATACTCGGTAACGGTGATGAGCTGCCCAAAGGCGTCGGCCTCGCGGGCCGAGGGCTTCCCGTTCGCGTCCGTCGCGATCGTCTTCCAGCCCTGGTAGCTCAGGGTGCTGCTGTAGATCGTCGTGGTAAACGAGCGCGCCTCGGCCACGGTCTGCCGCCCCAGCGCGTCGTAACTGGCCGCGGTGTAGATCGGGATGCTTGCCCAGGTCGGCGTGACATACCCCGTCCCGGCCAGCCCGGAGGCCTGAAATGACCCGCTCGTGTAACGGGCCTGGCCGAGTCCGTTGAGGGCGCTCGCCGTCACCAGCCGGTAGCCAGAGGTCGTGTCGTTGACCTGCGACTGCAGGCCGCGTCCAAAGCCGTCGACCAGTTGGTGCGACTCGAGATAGGTGCTGCCCGACGTGAGTTGGCGGCTCAGCACCCGG
>Ga0073903_10001801_pt1 | contig 11043 bp, 7 predicted proteins | sample KloWWTKNB14_bulk_FD_66665 | JGI IMG/M metagenome (GOLD analysis project Ga0073903, IMG submission 66665) | Active sludge microbial communities from Klosterneuburg, Austria, studying microevolution and ecology of nitrifiers - Klosterneuburg... | ecosystem: Engineered > WWTP > Aerobic digester >... | reverse complement strand
ATCGCTTTGCGCCCATGTCCAGTGCGCGCCGGCGCGAGGCGCCGCTCGCCTGCGGGTCTTCGGTGTCCGACGTCGGCCAGCCCTGCATGTGGCGTAGGGCCAAGTCGCTCAGTGCGCCAATCCATTGCGGCCGGTCGTTCAGGCAACCGATGAAATGAAACTCCTTGCCACCGGCGCGCAGGAACGCGTCCCGGGCCTCGATGCCAATTTCCTCCAGTGTCTCCAGGCAATCGCTGGTGAAGCCGGGGCAGACCACGTCGACCCTTTGCAGGCCTGCGCGGGCCAGCTTGACCAGGCTCGGTTCGGTGTAGGGCTGCAGCCATTTGGCACGTCCGAGCCGCGACTGGAAAGTGACCATGTAGTCGTCCTTGGCCAGGCCCAGCCGCGTCGCCAGCAGCCGCGCGGTCTTGTGGCATTCACAGTGGTAGGGGTCGCCCAGTGTCAGGTTGCGCTCGGGCAGTCCGTGAAAACTCATGACCAGCTTGTCACCACGGCCATTGGCCAACCAGGATGCGTGGATGTGTTTGACCAGCGCCTCTATGTAGGCCGGATCGTCATGGTAGTGATTGACAAAGCGCAACTCGGGGATATGGCGGGTGCGGGCTGCCCAAGCATAGACCGCGTCGAACACGCTGGCAGTGGTCGTGGCTGAATACTGCGGATAGGCCGTCAAAATCAGCACCCGGGTCGCGCCGTCGGCCTTGAGCGCATCGAGTTGCGTGGCAATCGATGGCTGGCCATAACGCATCGCATACCGCACCAATACCGGATGCCCGCGCTGGCCCAGCCATCCCTGCAGCAGCAAGGCCTGCTTTTCGGTCCAGACCCGCAGCGGCGAACCCTCGGGTGACCAGATGCTGGCATATTTGGCCGCCGACTTGGCCGGCCGAAAACGCAGGATGATCCCATGCAGGATCAGCCACCACAGCAGGCGCGGGATTTCCACCACCCGGTGGTCACTGAGAAATTCAGTCAGGTAACGGCGTACCGCGGGGGTCGTCGCTTCGTCGGGTGTGCCGAGGTTGCAATACAGCACGGCGGTGCGGGCACGCTGGCCATGGCTGAAGTCGGGCTCGGTCGCGAATCGGGATTTGGGCATGCTGTATTCTCCCGCAGCTATGCTGGATTTATTGCGCATCAAGGCCATTGGCCTGGACCTGGACGACACCTTGTGGCCGATCTGGCCTGCCATTTCGCGTGCGGAGGCGCAGATGGTGGCCTGGCTGGCCCAGCGGGCACCGGCAAGCGCTGCGGTATTTGCCGACCCGGTTCAGCGCCAGTCGCTGCGCGATGCGGTGGTGCAAAGCCGCCCGGACCTGGGCCATGACATGAGTGCCTTGCGTCGCGCGGCAGTGCGGGAGGCGCTCTTGCGCAATGGCGAGGACACGGCACTGGCCGAGCCGGCATTCGACGTGTTCTTCGAGCACCGGATGCGGGTCGAGTTGTATGCCGATGCCTTGCCGGCGCTGGCTTTCCTGGCATCGCGGTATCCGGTGATCGCGGTATCCAACGGCAATGCGGATGTCGGGCGTATCGGTATCGGCGCCCACTTCAAGGGGGATGTCAGCGCCCATCTGCTGGGTGTGGCCAAGCCCGATCCGCGGATTTTCCATGCGGCGGCGCAGGCCGCGGGTGTTGCGCCGCACGAAGTGCTGCACGTGGGGGACGATCCGGCGCTCGACGTGCTCGGCGGCCTGGCCGCAGGCATGCAGACGGTGTGGGTCAACCGGGAAGGGCGCGATTGGTGCCATGACGCGCAGCCGCACGCCAGCGTGCAAGACCTGCAGCAGCTGTGTGTGTTGCTGGGCCAGGCTGCCTGAGACCGATGCGTCACGCGTCTGTCATGGGGCTGCCACACAATCGGGGTTGACGCGCTGGCCACTGCCAGTGGCATCGGTCGATGGACTTCTATTGAGGAAAGCAAGCCAACATGTTTCGTCATAGCAGCAAAACCGCAGCCCGCTGGGGTCTGGCGCTGGCTTTCGGACTGTCGATGTTGTGCCAGCAGGCCGGCGCACAGCCATCGGCGGAAACCTACCCTGACAAGCCGGTGCGTATCGTCGTGCCGTTCGCGGCCGGCGCCGGTACCGACGCCATGGGGCGCCTGGTGGCGCTCAAACTCGCCGAGGTATTGGGTGGCAGTTTTCTGGTTGAAAACCGGACCGGCGCGTCCGGCGCCATCGGCACACAGTATGTGGCGCAACAAGCTGCCGATGGCTACACCTTGCTGCTGATCGCCTCGCCGTTCACCACGGTTGCGGCATCGCTGCCCAGTGCCGGATACGACCCACTGCGGCAGTTTGCGCCGGTCGGCATGATCGCCACCGGTCCGCTGGTATGGGCAGCCAACCCGAATCTGCCTGCCAGCAATATGCGCGAGCTGGTGAAGCTGGCCAAAGCCAGGCCTGGCGCGCTCAATTACGGATCGGCCGGAGCCGGTGGCGTGAACCACCTGGTGCTGGAACTGCTCAAGTCGCGCACCGGTACATTCATCACGCATATTCCCTATCGCGGCATTGCGCCGGCCACGCTGGACATGATTGCCGGGCAGATCCAGATCGTGACCGGAACGATTCCGGCGCTGCTGCCGTTCATCAAGGACGGCCGCGTCAAGCCGCTGGCGGTGACCAGTGCCAAGCGTTCCAGCGCCTTGCCCGACGTGCCCAGCATGGCCGAGTCCGGCCTGGCCGGTATCGACGTGGTCAACTATTTCGCGCTGATGGCGCCAAGCGGAACACCGGTGGCGATCATTGACAGGCTCAACGCCGCCATTGCCAAACTCGTGGCCATGCCCGACGTGGTGGCACGGTTTCGCGCCGATGCCGTCGAGGCCGCACCGGGTTCGCCGGCCATGCTGGGGCAGTTCATCGAGGCGGACTACCGTGGCTGGCGCAACCTGGTGCGCAGCCAGAAGCTGATCATCGAATAGCCGCCGTCGCGCTGCGTACCGCGCCCTCCAGCGTGGACGGGTAGGGCCCGTCCACATAGTCGGCGCAGGCCCGCAGGCCAACGGCGATATCCATCGGCGGGCGCACCAGGGCGGGTGTGCATGCGATGGTGGCGCGTTTCTCGACGACAGTCTGCACCGCCTGCAGGTCCAACCCGAGTTGCGCCTTTGCCTGCTGCAGCACCTGCGCCTGCAATTGTTCGCGCGAACCCCGGCTGGCACTGATGACGAAAGCCAGCAATCCGGCCGGTCCGCCAAGCTGCCCGCGGTCGAATACGAACTGTGCCGGCCAGACCTGGCCGGCTGTTTGGCCGGGTCGCAACGCCAGCATCGGTAGGGCGAGCGCAGCGCCAACGCCCCAGGCATAGACCGTGGCGATCGGCATGTGCTGCAGAGCACTCGCCGCAGCCAGCCATAGCCGTGCCGATGCCTGTATCGGTAACGGCCAGCGGGGCAGGCAGGAGTGCAGCAGCTGCTGTGCCTCCGGCGCCGCCGTGGCCAGCAGCACCCGGTCGCAGGTTTCGCCTTCGACCTTCCAGTGCGCGTCTTCGCGCTCCAGTCGTCCGACCCTGGCACCGACGTGCACGGTGGCCCCATGCTGCGCCAGCCATAACGCTGCGCGGGCCGGGAACAGGGCCGAGAGGTCGGTCGTGGGCAACAGCAGGTGCGAGCTGCCGCTGCCGCCGAACATCGCGTCCTGCATCACGCGCAGGAATACCTGCCCACTGGACTCGGCGGCCGCGCTGTTCAGGGCTGACACACACAGTGGCTCGATCAGCTCGGTCAATACCCGTGGGGTCAGGTCGCGGCAGACGTCGGCGACCGACTGCCTGGCCTCGCATTGAAAGCTCTCCAGTCGCCAGCGCAAGACCTGCAGCACCAGGGCCAGCTTGTCACGGTAATGCCAGCCACGCGCTGTCACGATGCCCGCCAGTGCATCGAAGGGGGCCGGCCAGCGCGGGAAGCGGATGCCGCCACCGTCGGAGAAGCGCATGTTCAGCGGCTGGCGCAGCAGTGCCTGCGCCGGGTCGACACCGACCAGCGCCATCAGGCGCAGGCATTCGCGGTAGGCGCCGATCAGGATATGCTGGCCGTTGTCCAGAACCACGGTGCTACCGTCGGGCAAGGTCGCCGCCAAGGCGCGAGCCCGGCCGCCCAGGGTGCGTGAGGCCTCCCACAGTGTCACCTGATGGCCGGCCTGCACGGCGGAGACGGCCGCCGCCATGCCGGCCCAGCCACCACCGACAATCGCCATCTTCATGGTGCGCGCAGCGCGCCTGCGCCGCACCGGGTCAGGGCCTCAGACACGTCCGAGCGCCTGTACCCGCCAGGCCAGCCAGAACTTGCGCAGCGGCGTGAGGCTGACCCGCTGGTGCAACACGGCAAAGTCATCGCGCTCGATCTCGCGCAAGAGCGTGCGGTAGATGCTGGCCATCATCAGGCCGGGTTTTTGCGCTCGGCGGTCGGCGTCGGGCAGCAGCGCAAAAGCCTCCTCGTAGAACCGATGGGCACGCCTGGCCTGGAACTGCATCAGCCGGACGAAGCGCGCGCGGAACTCGGTGTCCGAGGGGCGCTTGAGGATTTCGTGTGCCTTTACGTCAAATTGCTGCAGTTCGTCGACCGGCAGGTAGATCCGGCCACGCATCGCGTCTTCACCGACATCGCGGATGATGTTGGTCAGCTGCAGTGCCAGGCCCAGCTTGTGGGCGTATGCCGTCGTGCCTGGGGCACTCTGACCGAAGATCGACGCGGCAACTTCGCCGACAACTCCGGCCACCAGATGGCAGTACTGCTGCAGCGCCGGGAAATCCAGGTAGCGGGTCTGCTGCAAATCCATCTGGCAGCCATCGACAACGGCCAGCAGGTGGCGTGCCTCGATGCCGAAGCGGGGTGCCAGTGGCATCAGGGCCTGGGTTACCGGATGGCTGGGCTGGCCGGCGAACGATTGCGCCACCTCCGAGCGCCACCAGGCCAGCTTGGTCGCCGCCACGCCCGGATCGACCATGTCGTCAACGACGTCGTCGACTTCTCGGCAGAACGCATAAAACGCGGTGATGGCGGCGCGGCGGGGTTTGGGCAGGAACAGAAAGGCGTAGTAGAAACTGCTACCTGATGCGGCAGCCTTCTGCTGGACGTAATCCTGCGGCGTCATGGCTGCAGCCTCGGTTCGGAACGCGTCGATGGGGAGCAGGGCATGCTTGCAGGGCGCATCAGGTCGGCTCCGCCATGCGCGCCTGGCCCGGGCCAAAGGCGCGCCACAGCAACAGGGGCACATCGCGTTTGCCCAGCCGCGGCCGTTGGCGCCAGCTGGCATGGTCGATGGCGGCGAGCTTGTCCAGGATGCGCAGACCACCTTGAACCACCAGGCGCAACTCCCATCCGGCGCGGCCTGCCAGCTGATACGCCAGCGGCGCACCTTGCAGCATCAGGGCTCGCGCCTGCGCGGCGTAGTCCTGCACCATGCGACTGGCTGCGGCATGCGGCTGGTCGCATTGCAGGGCGGCATCGGTCACGCCATGCCGCGCCATTTGCGCCACGCTGGGATACCAGCGGCCGCGTTCGATGTCGCGTCCCAGGTCCTGCCAGAAATTGATCAGTTGCAACGCGGTGCAGATCTGGTCGCTGCGGCGCAGCGACGCGGCGTCCTGGATGCCATACAGGTGAAGCAACAGCCGGCCCACCGGATTGGCCGACAGGCGGCAATACGCGAGCAATTCGGCGTCGGTCTGGTAGCGTTGTGCCGCTGCGGTATACCGCACGTCTTGCTCGAAGGCATCGAGCAGATTGGCCAGCAAGGCCAGTGGCAGGTTGTAGTGCCGGATCATCGGGCCCAGGTTGGCAAAAATCTGTGGCCAGCGTTCGCTGGTGTGCTGGCTGCGACTGGCGCGGTGCAGGTCTTCGCGCATGTGCGCCAGCGCCGCCAGGCGGCTTTCGGCCGTGGCCTGGCCTTCGTCGGCAATATCGTCCGCGGTCCGGGCAAACCAGTAGATGGCGGCGATCGGGGCGCGCAATGCGGGCGGGCAGAACCAGGAGGCCACCGGGAAATTTTCATAGTGCTCGGCGGGTGGACGGTAAGTGCTGGCGGGACTGTTCACGCGGGCATTGTCGCTTGACAAAGTGCAGCTATTCCCCTAGATTACTGACCAACTAGTCATTAATACTTCTGCGCGTCGATCGGCGCAAACCACCATGCGAATATTGCCTTTCAGAGGGCTGGCCATTGTTCTGGCGCCAGCCCTCGCCCTGGTTGTGGCCTCGTGCTCACGTCCGACGGCTGCGCCGGAGCCGGTGCGTGCCGTCAAGCTGATGACCGTGCAGGTGGGGCAGATGCATGCGCAGCCCGAGTTTGCCGGCGAGGTGCGCGCACGTACCGAGTTGCGCCTGGGCTTTCGGGTTGCCGGAAAGATCCTGCACCGTCCTGCCGAGATCGGCCAACGGGTCAAGCGGGGTGATCTGCTGGCCCAGCTCGACCCGCAGGACCTGCGTCTGGCCACGCAGGCGGCGCAGGCCCAGGTGACGCAGGCGCAGACCAGCCGCGACCTGGCGGTGAACGAGTTGCAGCGGGCGCAGTCATTGAAGGAGCAGAATTTCATCAGTGGTGTCGAGGTCGACCGTCGCCAGGCGACTTTGAACGCGGCCCAGGCGCAGGTGGCACAGGTGCAGGCGCAACTCAAGGCACAGTCGAACCAGTCAGGGTACAGCGATCTGGTCGCGCCGATGGCGGGTACCATCACCGCAGTGGAAGCCGAACCGGGGCAGGTGGTGGCAGTCGGTGCACCGATCGTGCGTATTGCCCAGGATGGTCCGCTCGATGTGTGGTTTTCGGTCCCCGAGAGCAGCATCGCGGCCATCGGCGTGGGCAGCGCCGCCCAGGTCCGCGTCTGGTCGACCGGCGCCGTCTACCAGGGCTCGGTGCGCGAAAAAGGTGCGCTGGCCGATCCGGTGACGCGTACTTTTCAGATCAAGCTGGCATTGGGGCCCGATGTGCGACTGCCGCTGGGTTCGACCGTGACGGTGATTGCGCGCGACCTCTCGAGCAAGGGGCAGGCGGTGATCAAGCTGCCGACCAGTGCGCTCAAGCAGGATGCCAGTGGATCGGCCGTATGGGTGCTGGAGCCGGCCAGCATGACGCTGCGTTCGCAACCGGTGCAGCTGGTGGCAGCCGACGGCAACGAGGTGGTGGTGGCCAGCGGCCTGGAGCCGGGCATGCAGGTCGTGATTGCCGGTGTCCATGTGCTGACGCAAGGGCAGAAGGTCAGCATTTACCGTCCGGTGGCGCAAGCAGCCACCGATGCTGCAGTTTCGGCGACCCCGGCACCAGCCCGCTGAATCTGCCATGGCGCAAGTCAATCCCAAGCCCGGGTTCAATCTCTCCAGGTGGGCGCTGGAGCATGCGGCACTGACGCGGTACCTGATGGTGGTGCTGATGCTGCTCGGCACGGCGGCCTATTTCCAGCTGGGGCAGGACGAGGACCCGCCGTTTGCATTCAGGGTCATGGTGGTGCGGGTGTTCTGGCCGGGCGCCACGGCACAGCAGATGGCCGAGCAGGTGACGGACAGGATCGAGCAGACGCTGCAGGAAGTGCAGGGCGCAGATCGGATCCGCAGTTACTCGAAACCCGGTGAGTCGCTGATCGTGTTCGAGCTCAAGGATTCGACCCGTGCATCGGATGTGCCCAATGCCTGGTACACCGTGCGCAAACGTGTCGGCGACATGGCCGGGAGCTTGCCCGCTGGCGTGCGCGGACCATTCTTCAACGACGATTTCGGCGATGTCTACGGTGTGATCTATGCGCTGCAGGCCGACGGATTCAGCAATGCCGAGGTCAAGACCTTCGCCGACGATGTTCGCCAGCAACTGCTGCGCGTGCCCGATGTGAACAAGGTCGAGCTGTTCGGCGCTCAGGACGAGAAGGTCTTCGTCGAGATTTCGCAGAAACGCCTGGCCCAGCTCGGCCTGGACATGAACCAGGTGCTGGCGCAGCTCAATCAGCAAAACGCGGTGGAGAGCGCCGGTGTGGTGCAGACACCGCTGGACACGGTGCAGGTGCGGGTAGCCGGCCAGTTCAACTCGCTGGCGCAGTTGCGCGACATGCCGATCCGCGGCGCCTCGGGCAAACTGATCCGTTTGTCGGATATCGCGTCGGTGACCCGCGGCTACGCAGATCCGCCGCAGGTCCGGGTGCGGCACCAGGGTCAGCAGGTGATCGCGCTGGGTGTCTCGATGACCAAGGGCGGCGACATCATCGCGCTGGGCAAGGCGCTCCGGCTGACGACGCAACGCATCGAAGGCCAGCTGCCGGCCGGGCTGAGCCTGGTGCAGTTGCAGGACCAGCCGCGTTCGGTGTCGCGTTCGGTCAACGAGTTCGTCGCCGTGCTGATCGAGGCGATCCTGATCGTGCTGGCCGTGAGTTTCATCAGCCTGGGCCTGCACCGGCGTGAGGGAACGCCGCCGTGGTACCGCCGCTACTACATCGACATGCGCCCGGGGCTGATCGTGGCGATCACGATTCCGCTGGTGCTGGCGGTCACCTTCATCGGCATGTATTACTGGGGCATCGGTCTGCACAAGATCTCGCTGGGCTCGCTGATCATCGCGCTGGGCCTGCTGGTCGATGACGCCATCATTGCGGTCGAAATGATGGTGCGCAAGATCGAGGAGGGGTACGACAAGGTGCGTGCCGCCACCTTTGCCTATGAAATCACCGCGATACCGATGCTCACCGGCACCTTGATCACGGCGGCGGGCTTCCTGCCCATCGGCATTGCCCGATCGGTCACGGGCGAGTACACCTTTGCGATTTTTGCAGTCACCGTGCTGGCCCTGGTCGTGAGCTGGCTGGTGTCGGTGTATTTCGTGCCCTACCTGGGCACCTTGTTGCTCAAGGCGCCAGCGCACCTGCGCCATCAGCCGCCGCTGGAGGGCGCTGATCTGCAGGCGCTGGAAGCGCTGGAGGTGAATGCTGTCCATGCGCGAACGGTACGCGTCAACGTGGTGGCACATGGCACACGCGCCGCCGAACCGCATGAGAGTTTCGACAGCCCGTTCTACCACCGCTTTCGCAGCGTGCTGCAGTGGTGTCTGCGTTTTCGCTGGATCACGATTGGTGCCACGCTGCTGATCTTTGCCTTGGGCATCGTCGGCATGGGCCGGGTGCAGCAGCAATTCTTCCCCGATTCGAGCCGGCCGGAAATTCTGCTCGACCTCTGGTTCCCGGAGGGTACATCGATCGTCGCCAACGACGCGGTGACGCAACGCGTCGAGAAGCGGCTACTGGCAGAGCAGGGGATTGCCAGCGTCAGCGCCTGGATCGGGTCGGGTGTGCCGCGGTTCTATCTGCCGATGGACCTGGTATTTGCGCAGTCCAACGTGTCGCAATTGATCGTGATACCCAAGGACTTGAATGAGCGCGAAGCATTCAGGGTCAGATTGCCGGCGTTGATGGCGCAGGAGTTTCCGGAGGTGCGTGCCCGCATCAAGCTGCTTCCCAACGGGCCGCCGGTGGCGTATCCGGTGCAGTTCCGGGTTGTCGGGCCGGAGCCGTTCGCACTGCGCGAGCGCGCTGACGAGGTCAAGGCCGTGCTGCGCGAGAACAGCAATATGCGGGGTGTCAACGACAACTGGAACGAGTTCGTCAAGGTGCTCAGGCTCGACGTCGACCAATCCAAGGCACGGGTGCTTGGCGTGACCAGCCAGGCGATCGCGCAGTCATCGCGCACCATTCTGAGCGGGTCCACGATCGGGCAGTACCGCGAGGGTGACAACCAGATCGACATCGTGTTGCGCCAGCCGCTGGACGAACGGGCCCACCTGACCGATCTCTCCGACGCCTATCTGCCCTCGAGTTCGGGCCAGGCCATCCCGATGCGGCAACTGGTACGGCCGTCGCTGGCCTGGGAGCCGGGCGTGTTGTGGCGCGAAAACCGCGACTACGCGATCACCGTGCAGGGCGACATCGCCGAAGGCCTGCAGGGCGCCACCGTGAGCGGGCAGTTGCTGCCGCAATTGCGGGCATTGGAAGCCCGCTGGGCCGACAACGGTGCCAGTGCCTATCGCATCGACGTGGCTGGCGCGGTGGCAGAGAGCAGCAAGGGATCGGCGTCGATCGTGGCCGGCGTACCGATCATGTTGTTCATCACCTTCACGCTGCTGATGTTGCAACTGCACAGCTTCAGCCGCGCGATGCTGGTGTTCCTGACCGGCCCGCTCGGAATTGCCGGCGTGGCTGCTGCATTGCTGCTGTTCAACCGGCCATTCGGATTCGTCGCCCTGTTGGGCGTGATCGCGTTGATGGGCATGATCCAGCGCAATTCGGTGATCCTGATCGATCAGATCGAGCAGGACCGCGCCGCCGGCATCGATGCCTGGGATGCGATTGTGGAGAGCGCCGTGCGCCGGCTGCGGCCGATCGTGCTGACGGCCGCTGCTGCGGTGCTGGCGATGATCCCCTTGTCGCGTTCGGTGTTCTGGGGGCCGATGGCGGTTGCGATCATGGGCGGTCTGGTGGTTGCCACCGTGCTGACGCTGCTTGCATTGCCGGCCATGTACGCGGCCTGGTTCCGTGTGCAAAGGGCCCCGGCGGCCACAGGTTAAAATCGCGGGCTGACGAATTTCGTAGGGGCGGCCATGTCGGTCACCCCTATTTGTTTTCAGGCGCGGGTGGCGAAATTGGTAGACGCACCAGGTTTAGGTCCTGACGTCCGCAAGGATGTGGGGGTTCGAGTCCCCCCCCGCGCACCAGGATGACAGGCTGGCGGACAGGTTTGGGCGAATCGCCATCGAATCTGTTCGCAAATATTCTGGCCCTGGTTCAAGACAACTTGGTTCGACCGGCGGCGCGTTCGCCCATGACATATTAGGAGAAGCAACATGGCTGTTACTGTGGAAACCCTTGAGAAGCTGGAACGCAAGATGACCCTGACCTTGCCGGTCACGGCAATCCAGTCCGAAGTCCAGTCGCGACTCAAGCGCCTGGCAAAGACCGTCAAGATGGACGGTTTCCGTCCGGGCAAGGTGCCGATGACGGTCGTGGCCCAGCGTTATGGATATTCGGTTCATTACGAGGTGATGAACGACAAGGTCGGCGAGGCCTTCT
>Ga0073903_10001800_pt1 | contig 11045 bp, 7 predicted proteins | sample KloWWTKNB14_bulk_FD_66665 | JGI IMG/M metagenome (GOLD analysis project Ga0073903, IMG submission 66665) | Active sludge microbial communities from Klosterneuburg, Austria, studying microevolution and ecology of nitrifiers - Klosterneuburg... | ecosystem: Engineered > WWTP > Aerobic digester >... | reverse complement strand
CCCCACCACTGGCTCCGGCTTCCCCCGGCAGCCTGCGAGGAGATCGCCGCAGAGGCCGCCGAGACGACGTACGGCTGGGGCGCGATCCCGGTGCAGGTGCAGGTGGGCGACACCCTGTGGGAGACCTCGCTGCTCCCCCGCGACGGCGGCTTCGTGCTGCCCGTGAAGCAGGCCGTGCGCACCCGGGAGCAGATCGACCTCGGGGACACCGTCACGGTGTCGCTGAGCGTGGCGCCTCGGCACGGGCGGGCCGCGAACGGCACCGGCCGCACGGGCTGATCCGAGCCCCGGTCATTGGGGTCGGGCCTGCCCGCTGCGGCAGGTGACGGCTACTCGGGAAGGGTGACCGCGGCATCCTCACTGCCGTCGGAGACGCCGCGGCGCAAGGTCTCGCCGAGGAAGAAGCCGGGCATGGTCATCCGCTGCCAGATCATGATGCCGACGCCGGCGAGCAGCACCACCATGCCGAGCACGAAGACCAGGCCGACACCGCCGACGGAGGAGCCCGAACCGTAGTCCGGGGACATGCTGTCGTAGAGGGTCTTGACGAAGATGACGAGCAGGACGAGCCCGCCCAGGCCCGGCGCGACGAGCATGAAGAAGGCGTTGCGGGCGCTGTTGCACATCTGGGTGCGGAAGTACCAGACGCTCGCGAACGCCGTGATGCCGTAGTAGAAGCAGATCATCATGCCGAGCGCGGTGATGGTGTCCCACAGGACGTTCTCGCTGATGACGCGCATGACCGCGTAGAACGCCGACGCCACGAACGCCGACACGAGCACGGCGTACCCCGGGGTGAGGAAGCGGGGGTTGACCTTGGCGAACGACTCCGGCAGCGCGCCGTAGTGGCCCATGGCCAGCAGGGTGCGCGCGGGCGAGACGAACGTCGACTGCAGCGACGACGCCGAGCTCGTCAGCACCGCGAGGGAGACGAGGAAGGCCAACGGACCGAGCACGGGTTCGGACAGCGCGAGGAAGACGTTGTCCTGGATGTCGGGGTTGCCCAGGCCGAACTCACCCTCCCCGATGCCGGCGAACGACAGCAGCGCGATGGCGATGAGGAGGTAGAGGGTGACGATGACGACGACGGTCAGCGCCGCGGCCCGGCCCGGCGTCTTCTCGGGGTTCTTCGTCTCCTCGTTCATCGTCAGGGTGACGTCCCACCCCCAGAAGATGAAGATCGACAGCGACACCCCCGCCGCGAACAGCGAGAACGACGCCACCTCGAACGGGTTGAGCCAGGACATCTCGAAGGACGCGTGCTCGACGAGGTCGGTGCCACCCGCGCGCACGAGGGCGGTCACGGCGAAGAGGACGAGGACGGCGAGCTGGAAGGCGACGAGGCCGTACTGGAGGCGCTGCGTGGTCTGCATGTCGCGGTAGCTGATCGCGGTCGCGGCCGCCATGAACGCCAGGCAGGTGACGATGTTGATCAGGGTGTTGCTGCCCAGGTCGGCGATCGCGTCGTTGCCGGTGACCTGCGCGATGAGCAGGTACAGGAATTCGACAGCGATGCCGGCCAGGTTGCTGAGCACGAGGATCGTCGCGGCGATCAGACCCCAGCCGGCCATCCAGCCGACGTAGGGACCGAAGGCGCGGGTGGCCCAGGTGAACGAGGTGCCCGAGTCGGGCATCGCGCGGTTGAGCTCGCGGTAGCCCAGGGCGACGAGGAGCATCGGGATGAACCCGACGAGGATGATCGCCGGCACGTGGAACCCGACCTCGGACACCGTGGGCCCGAGCGCTGCGGTCAGGGTGTAGGCGGGGGCGATGCACGAGATGCCGATGACGACGGCCCCCAGCAGGCCGATCGTGCCGACGCTCAGGCCCTTGCTGCTGAGGCCGGAGGTGTCGCTCTGGGTTGCGGTCTGCTCGCTCATGCCCGGCCCCCGGTGGTCTCGTCGGTGTCGTTGCTGTCGGTGGTGTACTCGGCGGTGGCGTTCTCACCGGTGGTGGCGTTCTCACCGGTGGTGCTCTCAGCGATCGGGTCCTCGTCGTCGCCGCGCGGCACGACCACGACCGGCACGGGCACCTCACGCACGATGCGGCCCGCGGTGGTCCCGAGGAACAGGCGCCCCTGCGCGGCCATGCGCGAGGAGCCGAGCACGAGCAGCTCCTCGGCCTGCCACTGCACCGACGCGAGCGCCTCGGCGACCGAGGACCCCGTGGCGCTCACGTGGTCGACGGTGACGCCGTCGAGAACGCCCGGCGCACTGTGGTTGGTGGGCTCACCGGCATCCGGAATGGCGAGGGAAACCAGACGCAGCGGCGCGCCGCACTGCTGCGCGAGTGCGAGGGCGTGGCGGGCGACGGGGCCGAGGTGGCCGGGTTCGATGCCCACCGAGATGCGGGAGATGCCGGCGAGGTGCAGCTTGCGGCTCTTGCGCGGGGCAAGCGCCACGGCGACCGGGCTGGCGTGCACGAGGACGCTGGCCAGCGACGACAGGGCGAGCCGGCCGCGCAAGCCGTCCTTGGCGCCCCCGACGAAGATGACCTCGGACCCGAGATCGGATGCCGCGTCGAACAGTCCCTGCGCGGTGCTCTCGGCGAGGCGCTGGTGCACCCTCACGTGGTCGTCGCCGAGGGTGGCGCGGGCCTTGTCGCCGGCCTTGGCCAACCAGGTGTCGATGGTGGCCTCGAGGTAGCGGGTGAACCCGTCCTGCGGGGGCGTGGCGTTCTCGGCGTGGCGCACCACGACGATGTCCAAGGTGGTGTCGGCGGCGTGGGCTGCTCGGACCCCTAGCGCCAGGGCGTCTCGCCCCGCGGGGGTGTCGGAGTACGCGACGAGAAACGACATGCTGAGAGCCCCTTTGCCCCGGTGGTCCGCGGTGTGCCCGCAAACAGACTGGGCGTCACTGTAGTGGCGTTGAGCCTGGGGCGCTGGCTGGAACGAGACGCTTCGCCAGCCGGGTGATCTGGTCGGTTCCGACGCGGCAGCACCCACCGACGAGGCGGGCGCCGGCGGCGACCCAGTCGGCGGCGAGGTCGGTGTCGAACGCGGCGTCCCCGCTCCAGGTGTGGGTCGCACTGTCCCAGGTCTCACCGAGGTTCGGGTAGGCCACGGACGGGCGCGCGGTGGCCTGGGTCGCGAGGCGAACGGCATCCATCACGTCGTTCGGTGCGGAGCAGTTGATGCCGGCGGCGATGATGCTCGTGCTGTCGGCCAGGACCGCGTAGGCCTCGCTGAGCGGCTGGCCCGCGCGGGTGGCGGTGCCGGCGACGGAGTAGGAGAACCAGGTCGGCAGGCCGAGGTCGTCGAGGAGGGGGACGAGCACCTCCGCCTCGTCGGCGTCAGGGATGGTCTCGACGGCGAGGAGGTCGGGGTCGGCAGAGGCCAGCAGCTCGAGTCGTCGGGCGTGGAAGTCGCGCAGGACGCTCGCGGTGACGCCGTAGCGGCCCCGGTACTCCGAACCGTCGGCCAGCGCCGCCCCGTAGGGGCCGACCGAGGCCGCGACGAGGGGATGCCGGGCGCGGGTGGTCGCGGCGGCAACCTCGTCGCGAACCTCGGTGGCCAGCGTGACGCTGGAGGTGAGGGCGCGCTCGGCCTCGCGCTCGCTGAGCCCGGCCGCCATCAGGGTGGGGACGCTGGCCTGGTAGCTCGCCGTCGTGACGACGTCGGCACCGGCGAGGTAGTAGTCGCGGTGGACCGTGGCGATCTGCCCGGGATCATCGAGGAGCAGGCGTGCCGTCCACAGGTCGGAGGACAGGTCAACGCCTCGGGCCTCGAGGGCGTTGGAGAGGCCACCGTCGAGGATCACGACGTCGTCGAGCTGCATGACGCCGATCCTCCCACCAGGCTTCGGTCAGCGGATGGCGACCCTCGAGGGCGGGCGCCACCCCCAGGTGGGACCGCCCCCCGCAGGCAGCGCAACGGTGGGGCCAGTCGAGGGGTCGACAAACGCCCGGAATCAGCCACCCAACTCGGTGTGTCGTGACCCCTCGGCTCGGGGTCGTCATGGAGGTCGTCGCCTCGCTGGCGCGGCGGCGTGCTCCGCGGCCGGGTCGTGGGAGGGACTGCTGGCTGGGGGGCAGGGGTTCCGGTGAGCTCGGGATTGGTGATGGCGACGCACACAATGGCTGGCTCACCGACCGGGTCCCGATGGTGTTCCTCGACGACCCGGACGATCCACCGGCAGGTCGAGCTCGCCCTCCCACGCCGCCCGGATGGCGGCCAGCGCCTGCCTCCACGGGATCCGCTCCTGTTCGAGCCGGACGTCCCCTTCCGTGCGCAGGCGAGCGAGCGCTGCCCGTTCTTCGCCGGTGAGCCCGTCGAGCGCCGCCCTCGTGGGGTGGGGATCGGGAACCCACAGGTCACGGTGCGCCAGCAAGGTGGCCTCGTCCATGAGCACCGAGGTCACTGCTGGATGGTGCAGCCGGAGGCGGTGGAGGATCGCGAAACCGTGAGAGTCGAGGTCGCCCCAGTAGAGGATCGGCACGCGCACGACCCATGGGATCGATGCCACCCGATCGACGGCGAAGCCGCTGCCGTGGATGACCACCGCGCCCGGAAGGTCCGGCATGGCGAGCACCGATTCGAGGTTCTCCACGACGATCACCCCGCGCGGCGCCAGGGGGAGAGCGGCGACCTGCTGCGGCGGTGCAGCGACGTCCCGCAAGCCGCCGACGCTCAGGGTGGGGTCGAGGATCCGCAACCTGATGAGCGGATCGGACTCCACCAGACCCAGCTCGACGGAGCCCGTCACGGCACCGACCAGATCACGCACGATCGCCCGATGGTGGCCGAGCCACTTCGAGTCGACCCCCCGAACCGGCACCTGCCGAGGACGGAGCCCAGTGATCGGGTTGGCGATGACCCAGGCCGCCACGTCGACCACCTGCCCGAACTCGACGTCCGAGTAGCCCACCAACGTGGCGCGACGCAGCCTCACCGTGCGAGCCACGTCCGCTGTGTCTCCGAACCGTGCGGCGACGACGAGTGCGCGGCTCCTCAGCCGGAGCCAGTCTCGCTGCGCCGCACCTCCCGCCAGCGCAGCCGCCCCGTCGGCGTCGCGCACCAGCACGCGCACGGGCACCTGCTGACGGCCGATACTTCGCCAGACCCGGGTGTCCCACTCGACCTCGACACCATCAGGCAGGGGGAACGACGCCCACTTCCGAGCCCACTCCTCCGCCGCGCTCTCGTCCGCCAACATCTCCTTCTCGGTGGGGGGATGCAGGGGAATGGTGAACCGTGGCGGCCCGGCATCCGGGGTCACCAACGCCCCCGCCCACTCCCCCATCCGTCGCACAAGCCGGTCGCGGCATACGACGCGGACCTCGGCCACTGACTTCACGAGGGGACCTCCGCAGCCGCGTCGCCGCGCGGGCCGGAGTCGACGGTCCACGCGATCCTGGCCGCTGTCGAGCAGCAGCGCGTGGGGTTCTCGATGGTGGTCGCCCCGCCGATATATGGCTCGATGGTCTGCACCAGCTTGTGCGGCGTGGCGAGCACGAGATGGAAACCGAACTCCCTGAACACGTCCAGGGCCATGCGCGTGTAGCGGGTGTCGGCCTTGTCGAACGCCTCGTCGAGGATGACCGTGCCATAGCGCGGCCGCACGTCCTCTGCGTCGGCCAGCTGGTAACGCAAGGCCGCCGCCAGACAGAACACGACCAACTTCTGTTGCTGACCGCCGGACATGGTCGCGGCGGAGTCGTACGTCGCGTGCGCGCGTCCGTGCTCGTCGATCTCTTCAGCGAGGAACGTGACGTGCTGGCGGGTGTCGAGCACCTGACTCCGCCACACCCGGTCCACGTGCTCGCTCGAGCCGAACCGTCGCATGACCTCGGCCATCGTCGTGAAGCGCCGCTCCGCGGAGTCCACATCGTCGTCGCGCCAGCCGCCTTCGGAGATGGAGCGCAGTTCGTCGATGAAACGCTTGACCGTCTCACTTCGACGCAGTTTGACGCGCAGCCGCAGCCAACGGTCGTCGTCGAAGGGCGAGCGCCGCAACGACGCGTTGACTGGGGTGACGCGCTCTTCGATCTCCTGAGGTGCGCGGAGGATGTCGCTGACGAGCTCACCGATCATATCTCGGGATCGTTCGCGCAGGAGCCGAAAGAACGTGGCCTCGTGGTCAGGCAGGCCGTTGGCCACGATGGTGTCGAGAATCGCGACGTAGCCGGCGCGGTCTTCCACGTCGGGTCGCAGGTCGACGGCCGCAGACTCCCACTGGCTGCGGAACTGTGTGGCCAAGCTCGTGACCGTCCCGGCGGCGGCGGTTGCGGCACGCTGAGCGGTATCGCGTTCATCCTGGAGGCGGCGGAGCACTTCGTTGGCGACATCGGCGATCGTGCTCCGGGTGATGGCGCGTTTCACCGCGCGGAAGCGCTTGTCGAGGAGGTGCCACGTGGGTTCGTCGACATCCGGTACCGAACCTGACTCGACCTGTGCCATGAGGTCGGCGACAGCCTCACGGAGGCTGGCCGCCCCCAGTTCGGCGTCGCGGGCCGCGTCCCTGGCATCCCGGTGGAGGTCCCGCGCCTCCGCATAGTCGAGCTCGGCGGTGGCGACGAACGCGCTGGCCTTGGCGAGGTCCGCGTTGCCTTCGGTGAGTCGGGTCCGCCGATCAATGAGGCGCGCGACCTTCACCGCTGCTTCATGATGATCGAGATCGCTCCACGACTGCGCGCGGAGATGTTCGAGGGTGCTCTTGCGCCGATCACCATCGCGGCGCCGCCGCTCCGCGGCATCCACGACCGCCTGCGCGGCGTCCGCCACGCGCTGGGCACTGGTCAGGGCATCGATGAGAACGTCGAGTTTGCGCTCAGCGTTGCCGAGCACCCAGTTCGAGCGATCGTCGATGCGGCGGCGGTCGTCCTTCTCGTAACGGCCGCGTGTGCGGATCTGCCCGCGGATGGTGACGGCGCGGTCGTGTGCGTCGAGGTCGTCGGCACGCTCCACACACGCCACGTCGTACCGTGCGGACAGCTGGCCCTGCAGCCACGGAGCGAACGCCCCGTCGCTCACGGCGACGCGGTTGACAAGGGACACCTCGCTGCGCGCCGGGCGAGCGGCCGGGGCGTCCGCGCGCAGCTCCTCATACACCAGCCGCACCGGGATGGTGGTGCCGTCGACCCAGCGCCTGACTGCGGGGAGGTGGTCGCTGCGGACCAACATGGTGAGCGCAAACGAATGCAACACCCGCTCGATGGCGCCCTCCCACTCCGCGAACTGAGGCTTGACGTCGATGAGTTCGGCGACGAAGGGCAATGCTGACGTCGGCAGCCCCACACCCTCTGCCACCGCCCGGCGCACGCTGGCAAGCACCGACGGCACGGTCGACCGGTTCCTCCGCAGGGACTCGATCTCCCCCTCGAGGGTCGCCACGCGGCGCTTCGCATCGGCCAAGCTGGCCTGCTCCTCGTAGGTGGCCCCTGTGGCCTCGATGGCCGGGGCACGATCGAGCTGGTCGAGCAGCTCGGCGAACTCGGCGGCCGTGGTGGGCGCCGTGGCGATGCCAACAGCCGCTAGCTGGGCCGCGAACTGCTCCCACCGGCGCTTCGCGTTCCCCTCTTCCACCTCTGCGCTCTCGATGAGTTCACCCAGCGAGCTCACCTCGAAGCCACCGGCGGCGCTGAGTTGATCACGCGCCTGGGTCAGCGTCTTCTCGGCAGAAACCTCTGCGGCATGCGCCCGCTCTTGCGCGCTCCGGAGACCTATGAGGTGCTGCTCAACGGTATGGAGTTCATCGCGGGCGAGGGCGAGCCCTCGACGGACACGAAACGGCAGCACCCCGTCGATGAGGCGCCCGGTTCGCACGCCGGCCTCGAGCGCCTTGTCGTACGCGATCGCCGCCTCCCGCAACTCCACGAGGTGGTCGCGCTGCAGCCGCAGCTGGACGACGTGGTCGTGGGCGTCGCGAAGCTCGCTGAACTGCGCCAAGGCGGTCTGCGCGAGCTCGAACGTGCCCGGACGTTCCAGCATGTACTCACGAAAGAGTTGGTCGAGGCTGTCGAGGCCCTTCGCGGACTGCGTCTTGTGGAGGAGCTGCAGAGCCGTCTCATCGCCGATGCCGAACAGGCTGCGCATTTTCACGTAGAACCGAGTGTGCGTGCCCGCCGAGGTGACAACGGCGTCGGGCCGGTCCTTCTTGAGCTGCCTGGTCTGCAGTCCGCCCCGCGCGTACGTCTGCAGGTCGGCCAGGTCGAGAGCGCTGCGGTCAAGGATGCAGATGTCACTGATGTCGGCCGAGGTGGTGCCGGTCCCCTTCGCGAAGAACAGACGGCACAACGAGATCGGCGCGTCCACCTCGTTCTCGAATCGCAGCACGATGCCGCTCCACGTGGCTCCGGGGCGGAGGTAGGCCGCGACCACGCGGTCCTCCAGCTCGTCGTTGGTGCGGGTCCACGCTCCGCGCACGTAACTCACGATGGAACGGCGGTTGGCACGCGCCTCGGCGCCCTGCGCGGCCTCGTTGAAACGCAACCACTTGTCGGGGGTAAGTACGGCCGCGATGGCATCGAGCAGCGACGACTTGCCCGAGCCGGACGCGCCGGTGATGAGGTGCCCTTCCCTGGCAATGTCGATGCGATAGATGCCAGCGTCGAACGTGCCCCAGTTGGCGAGTTGCACCTCGGACAGGCGCCACTGGCCAGAGGCGACTCCGGGCAGGGCCAGAAGGCCAACGGCTTCCATCGGGGTGGACGTGCTCACGACTCATCCTCGTCGTCGACCGTGGAACCTTCGTCGGCAGGTGCGCTCTGTGGGTCGCCCTCTGCGCCGCTAGCGAGTCTGTGGAACACCTCGGTCAAGGCGCCCACCTGTTCGTCGTCGATGAGGAACTTGAGCACCGGTGAGATTTCGGCGCGTCCGTCGTCCAACTCGTGAAGGACGCGGAACTTGTTGACCATTTGGTTCCACGCGCTGTTGAGGTTCCGCTGATAGGTGGCCTCGTCGCCTTGCCGGTACACCGCCAGGCGCTCGTACACCTCGGTCTTCCCGACGATGACTCGCCTCTCGCCGACGGCAGCGAGGAGGATCTGGCGCAGCACCAGCAGCATGACGGTTGCCGCGAACGTCAGGGTCGTGCTGCGCAGGGTCTGCGGCACGTCGACCTCGACGGTGCGCACCTTGCGGGTGAACGCGAATTCATCGATCGGGTCGATGACGAGGTCGAGGAACAGGTTGTGCAGCGCCGAACGGATGGCGGCCTCGTCCGCAGCGAGCGCCGCCCACAGCTGTGGGTGTGCGGCGCCGGAGAGATAGGGACCCTGCAGGAGGCGGACGAGGGCGCGACGTGAGGTTTCGGCGAGGGTGCCGCGGTCGCCTGTCCACAGGCGGTCGGGCGCGCTGCCGCCCAGAAGCAGGTCTGCCTCGTCGATGTTCATGCCGGCACCGTCTCGGTGAATCGGTGGACCACGATCTCGGCAGTGCGGCGATGCTTGTCCGCCGCCCCCGTCCACGCGATCTGCTCGCGCCTGTCACGGTCGACGCGCCCGAACCTCGCGGCCAGCGACAGCAACCCGACCACGCTGGCCAGGCCCTGGGTGGCCTCATGCACGTTCAGTACCTCCGCGACCGTCGAGGGGCCGCGACTACGGACCACGTCGTTGACGTTGCGGGTCAATTCGTCGTAGTCGATCTCGGTCTCGCGGGCGATAACTGCAAGGGCAGCGAAATCGACGGCGTGGGTCTGCACCTCGACTAGGGACTCGCCGGCGTCGAACTCGGACGGGTCGTGTGGGACCACCTCGCCGACGCTGTTCCACCCCATGGCCGACAGTTCCAGCTCGCGTCCGATCTCGGTGAAGGGACGTGACCGCACGGAGGCTGGGAGTGCCGCAGCCAAAGCCTCTTGCAAGGCGACGCGGAGGACGCGATCGCGCTGGAACTCCTGCGAGTAGACGTACCTGCGCAGGCCGCGCGCGAAATCGGTGAGGACACCGTGCACCTCTCGGCTACCGTTCTTGAGGTCGCGTACCAGCCCGCGCAACGCCCGCCGCGAGCCAGGTTCGAGACCTTGAGCGAAGTCACGGTCCAGGATGTCGGTGACGTCGGCGTCGAGGCGGGAGGACTGCTCCGGGTCACGAAGCAGCGACGAAAACGCGGTGAACGTCCGTCCCTCGTCGGAGGACTCGATGAGGTCGACACCGCGGAAGATGTCGTCGAGAACCGTGCTTTGCACCTCGTCGACGGCGAGGATGCCGGCCCGCAACTCTTGGTTGAGCTCCTCGAACCGGGCCCGGACGCGCGCAAAGTCGGCGGGGAGCCCTTGCGCTTGCAGGAGGATGTCGGCCAGGCGTTCTGTGGCGCGGCGGTCGTCGAGCACCTCGACGTCTCCGCCGCTGATCCGCTCGATCTCGCGGTCGATGTGGGCACGTTCGACCATGAGCGCATCGAGGCGACGCGTCACGTCGGTGTCGGTCTCAAGAGCGAGCCGGTGCACAGCCGCCATGAGCGCCACGAGTCGGGACTCGGTGACCGTCGTCTGCGGTGAGTCGAGTTGCTCGACAATGCGCAGCGCGTCGCGTGCTTCGGACGACAACTCGTACGTCTCACCTCGAGCCTGAAGGGCGGGGCGGCGGATGATGAGACCCGCGTCCCGCCAGTCGTCGCAGTACGCCTTGGCGGACTTGTTTCCGAGGTCGAAGTGGTCTCGCACCTCGTCGAGTTCGGCGCTCAACCGTTCGTGCATCTCGTCGACCGACACGCGCGCTCCCGGAGCCCCCAGATACTCACCCAGGACAGCCGCCACGACCGGCAGCAGATCCGCACGCATCAGACGCAGAGCCGCGTTGTCGTTCACGAGACGACGATGCGCGAGGGCGGCAGCGAGAACCGGCATACGAGCATCTTGCCCGTTGTCGAGATGCATCGAAGACTGCACGAGCGCGTGCGGGGTACTTTGCACAACCGGGCTCCTCGGGCGAGGGCATGCAAGATCCAAGTCGCCCAAGGGGTGAGAACAGGCAGTGCGCTAGCACCGTGCGTGGGCCCGCTGGACCAGATCGACAGCCGTGCGAAGGACGTCAATTCGGTTGGTCATCAAGGTGGTTCTGGACGGACTGAGCGCGTTGCCAGCGAGAACGGCCTCACACTTTCG
>Ga0073903_10001795_pt1 | contig 11049 bp, 9 predicted proteins | sample KloWWTKNB14_bulk_FD_66665 | JGI IMG/M metagenome (GOLD analysis project Ga0073903, IMG submission 66665) | Active sludge microbial communities from Klosterneuburg, Austria, studying microevolution and ecology of nitrifiers - Klosterneuburg... | ecosystem: Engineered > WWTP > Aerobic digester >... | reverse complement strand
TGACAATAAAATCGCGATTGGTATTTGTTATTAGTTTGTTATCTCTATTACTGGTTGGTGTAGGCAGTTTAGGGGGGTATGGTCTTAATCAAATCAATAGCGCTTTTAAAAGCGTTTACGAAGATCGCACAATCCCTTTGGGTGATTTAGGTTTAATTGTAGATCGCATGCAACGTGTACGACTGAATACTGCCACATCTGCATATGGAAGAAATGCTGAACTGGTCAAGCAACAGCAAACGATGACTGATCAGCGCGATGCCGAGGTAGCTAATTTTTGGCAAAAATTTATGGCCACTAACTTGACTCCTGAAGAAGCGACTTTGGCCGAGAATTTTACTCAACACTGGAAAGCCTATACAGAATCTCGTAATCGTACAGTGTCGTTGGCTACTGCGGGCGATTATGATGCTGCGATTGCGAACATGACTGGAGATGCCGGTGCAAAATTTACTGCAGCACATGAAATTGCTCTTAAATTACTGACATTGCAAAGAGATGAAAGCGCGAAAGAATATGCGGAAGCCCAGAAACAATACGAAGAAATCCTTCTGATATCATCGGTTGTGATAGCACTGGGGATTTTTTTAGCAATCATTATCGGATTTTTATTGATACGCGCGATAGTTGCGCCCTTAACTGAAGCGATTACCATTGCCAATGCAGTTGCATCAGGAGATCTAACCAGTCGTATCGAAGTGAATTCAACCAATGAAACCGGTCGTTTATTGCAAGCTCTGAAAACAATGAACGATAATCTCGTTGATTTGGTGGGAAAAGTACGCATGAGTACTGATTCTATTGCAACCGCATCGAGTGAAATCGCTTCGGGCAATTCTGATTTGAGTCAGCGCACTGAGGAACAAGCATCCAGCCTTGAAGAAACCGCTTCTTCCATGGAAGAACTCACTTCTACCGTGAAGCAGAATGCTGATAATGCTCGCCAGGCCAATCAGCTCGCATCAGGAGCTTCCGAGATTGCGGTAAAAGGTGGCACAGTCGTTGGCCAGGTAGTACAAACCATGAGCTCCATCAACGAAAGCTCCAAGAAAATTGTCGACATTATCAGTGTCATTGATGGCATTGCTTTTCAAACCAATATTCTGGCATTGAATGCAGCTGTGGAAGCTGCTCGCGCTGGTGAACAAGGACGTGGTTTTGCGGTGGTGGCTACCGAGGTTCGCACATTGGCACAACGTTCTGCCGCTGCTGCCAAAGAGATCAAAGAGCTGATCAACGATTCCGTAAGAAAAGTGGAAGATGGCACTCGCTTGGTTGATGAAGCTGGCGCAACCATGGATGAAATAGTCAGTGCAGTTAAGCGAGTGACTGACATCATGAGTGAAATTTCAGCAGCTTCCGATGAACAAAGTTCTGGCATAGAACAAGTGAATCAAGCCGTGACACAGATGGATGAAGTAACACAGCAAAATGCAGCGTTGGTAGAAGAAGCTGCCGCAGCCGCTGAATCCATGCAGGAACAGGCACAATCCCTAACCCAAGCAGTGACTCTATTCAAGCTATCAGGCGGTCATGCAACAGCTCCGATTCCCGTGAAAAGAAACAATCGTCCAGCGGGTGTCATCAAGATTCCTAATCGAGGATCGGTTACTCGCAAGCCTTCGGTCAATACCAGTACGAGCCCTGCCGTAACACCCATATCAACCCAGTCTCGCAAAGTTTCAGCCGTGGGTGGCGATGATTGGGAAGAATTTTAAATTGTTAGAAAGCACATCATTAAGGTGAAAATCTCAATGGTGTCATTGATTCAAACCGGATGTAAAAGGAATAAGGGGTGGTATTGTTTGAATAAAAAAACCATAGATCAAGCAATCAGCCCCGATATTCTTGGATATTTAATCTAACAAAGTAAATGAATTGATAAAATTCAATCTCAGTACAGTACAACTGATCAGAAACGCCAATCCAGTTGCAAACCGCCGAGGTTAGTTTGCTCAGAATATTGTCCTATAAGAATGTCTGACGTCGCTCCCTTTCTATTAAGAGCCGGATCATCCATGAACAAGTGAGCATAAGCGGCGTGGATATGCATATTCTTCAACAGGGCATAAGTTAAGCCAACCGTCAGCCAATAACGGTTCGCATCAGGAATGCGTGGTGATCTGAGTTGTGCATTGGGAATCGGTGTTTGATCATAAGCAAAGCCCGATCTCAGTATCCATCGATTGAATTCGGAAGAATAATTGACCCCAAAAGCATAACGCCAAGTATCCTGCCATTTCAAATCGAGTACATCATCGCGCTGTGCGGAAGAAAAATCTGTCCTGAGTTCGCGCACAAGACTCCAATGCGTCCATAGCGCATCGGCAGAAATTCCCCAGCGTGGACTGATGCGATGAGAAAATCCAAATAAAACATTATCAGGCAACGTGACCGATGTACGAGAATGGGTGTCGATAAAAGCTCCTCCTCGTGTCAACGCACTGGCATGACTAGGCAAAGAAAAATTGGCATCACCCTGCACATCATGAGTGATCCGCGATCGGTAACTGACACCTAGACGGGTATCCTGAGTGGGCGCATAGAAGGCACCAAAATTGTATCCGAATCCGACGCTATCCCCTTTGAGAGAAACATGTCCATCAGCTGCCTGCGGCAAGAGTCCTTGATTGGTGCAAGGCGCGGAACCTAAAGCCTGAAGACAAATTGTTCCCATGTCAATTGCGTTCGTAAGCTTGGATTGTAGATATTGCACATTGAAGCCGGCTCCCAGTGAGAATTGCTCGTTCACTTTAAACGATAAAGACGGATTGAAGTTTAAGGTTATGATTTCTGAATCAATTGCCTGATAGCGTCCTTTCCAATCGGAATGATAACTATTGTGTGTGCCAAAAGGAACATTGAAGCCAAAACCAAATGCTATCCGTCGTGTCAGTTCATGCACATAATAAATATTGGGGATAAGAATTGGGCCTGCTGATTCACCGCCATTATTTCCTCTCAGCGATGCACCGCCAAGCGCGGGGCTTAATTGAGACGAATGATCTTGAAAAGTGGCTGAAGGTACTATCACATATCCCGACAACGATAATAACCGACCACGAATCTGACCCATCGCTCCCGGATTAAAATAAACCATGCTTCCATCTTCGATATTGGTTGGCGCTCCCGAAAATGCCTGCCCTAATTCTTTCACGCTCTGTTCCATCACGGCTATGCCCGCAGCCATGATTTGAGTCGAGGAAAAAAGCATAAAAATACTTATAAAACCACTCCTTTTATGCAGAGAATAACTATTGGCACGATTCAGTTCGATGATTGGTCTCCTAATAGCTTGACTATTAATAAACAGCCGTTAATGAATATGTTATATAAGCTCTTTTCAAAATACTCTGATGACTCTGCGAATTATTCTAATAATTGGACATAAATTTTCTGATGTCAATCAGATCTATCCGACAGTTTAATATGGGTACTTCATACACTTTCAGCTAAAATGGTTTATTAAAACCAGAAATGAAGATGCAGGTTATAGAATGCTTTTTAATCCAGTGAATTTAGCGCTAATCATTTCTATGATCCATCAGCTATGCAAAATGACAACAAGGAATAAAATTGAATAGTCAGTCCAGAAATTCTGACTATCAGCAATCTAATTTGCCCGCAGCGATTCTGGCTGAACAGATCAAGCTGCTTTATCAGCAAGCAAACAAAGCACTTTTGGCTACTGTGATTCTTTCAACAGTACTTGCTTTCGTATTTTGGAGTTATGTTCCAAAGCAATGGCTTTTAGGCTGGCTCACAGGAATCTATCTGTTGACTGCTTGTCGATTCTTATTGGTCAGATTTTATTTGAGCAACATTCCTTCTATTGAAAGATCAATTACTTGGGGGCGATATTTTATCTTCGGTGTGCTGTTATCCGGAGTATCTTGGGGGCTAGCTGGAGGCGCTTTTTTTCTTGCTCACAGTGCAATGCATCAGTTATTTCTTGCTTATTTATTGGGAGGAATCATCGCAGGCGCAATGGCGACGTTATCTTCTTATAGAAACGCTTTTCTAGTCTTTGCTGTGCCCACAATCATTCCGTTTACCTATCAGGCCATCCTTCACGACACTGATACCAATATCGCCATAGCTTGCACCTATCTCTTTTTCTTGCTCATGATGGGGGTTATATCGCACAGACTGCACCATACGATTACCCATTCCCTCATGCTGCGATTCGATAATTCTGATTTACTGCATCGCTTGCTGCAAGCAAAAGACCATCAGAAGGCAATTAATTTGGAATTGCAGGCGCAGATTGTAGAGAAAGACCTCACGCAAAGAGCGCTACAGAATGCCAAAGAGCAATTGGAACAACGCGTGGTCGAGCGTACTGAAGCGTTGGCCCTGGCCAATGACATTCTGCATCAGGAAAAAGAGTTGTTCCAGGTGACATTAGCCAGTATCGGTGATGCCGTTATCACCACAGATTCGCTGGGAAAAATCACTTATTTAAATCCGATCGCGGAATCATTCATTGGCTGGAAAAACGACGAGGTAACCGGAGCTCCATTAAGGCATATCTTTCAGATTAAGAATATCCATACACAAGAATCCATCGAAGATCCACTCGCGGATTGTTTGAATCAATCGGTAAAATCGAGTCACAACCAAGAATGCTGCTTGATTCGTAGAAATAAGCAGGAAAGTATCATTGATTATTCAGTCGCGCCGATTCAGAACAACAAAAAAACTGTGATTGGCACGGTGTTAACCTTCCGCGATGTAACCGAACAAAGTAAATTGACGCAAAAACTCGTTTATCAAGCAGCGCACGATTCTTTGACCGGCTTATTAAATCGTGATGAATTCGAAGAGCGTTTGCGCAAAATTCTCGCATCAACCAGGAAAAATGACATTCATGCACTTCTATATCTTGACTTGGATCAATTCAAAATCATCAACGATACCTGCGGACATGGCGCAGGCGATGAATTACTGCGTCAGGTGACAGCGCTCTTACACTCTAAATTGCGTGCAAGGGATACATTGGCGCGCCTTGGGGGAGACGAATTCGGGATTGTATTAGAACATTGTCCACAAAATGAAGCCATGCAGGTAGCCAATAATCTGCGTGAGTTAGTACAAAATTTTCGTTTTCAGTGGTTGGATAAAACTTTCACCATCGGCGCCAGCATTGGATTATTTCTCATTGGTCAAGATAACGAAGGACTTGCTCATGTAATGAGTGCTGCAGATAGTGCCTGTTACGCCGCCAAAAACGAAGGCCGCAACCGAGTTCACATTTACCAGGCAACCGATAGTGAATTAAAAAATAAATCGAGTGGAATGGAGTGGTTATCGCGCATTCAGCAGGCCATCGTTGACAAACGATTATATCTATATTTTCAACCGATTATCGCATTGTCAAACAAAAACGAACTGGAAGAACATGGTGAATTTCTTTTACGGCTCCGCGATGAGCAGAATCAATTAATTCTTCCCGGTTCATTTCTCTCTTCCGCGGAGCGCCATGATCAGATGCTGATGATTGACCGCTGGGTAGTGGAACAATCGCTCATGTTACTGAAAGAGCGTTTTCAGCAACAATCCAAAGTGGTCTACACCATCAATTTATCGGCGCATGCGTTGGAAAGCGAGGATTTTCTCGATTTTGTAGTCGACAATCTCAAAACTTATCAAAAGATTTCGTCCAATATCTGCTTTGAAATTACTGAAAACATTGCACTTACCGATCTGACTCATGTCATGCAATTTATCGCAACCCTGAAGGAACTTGGGTGCCGCTTTTCCATAGATCGCTTTGGTAGCGGCTTGTCATCTTTTGGATATTTAAAAGATATTCCGTTGGATTACCTTAAAATCGATGGGCGACTGATCAAAAATATGACCAAAGATCCTGTTGATCAGGCTGTGATTGAATCGATGAATCGTATCGGGCATGTATTAGGATTCAAAATGATTGCCGAATGGGTAGAGGATGCGCAAACCTTGCAATTACTCGAGAAAATAGGTATCGATTATGTGCAAGGCTTCGAACTTGCTGAACCGCACCCCTTTCATTCAAAGGCGAAATCGTTGGAAAAAACAAATTAAGTACGATCGTATTTGATTCGGATACGGCCAGATTGGGATTGGGTCGCTGGAAAATGATTTGATCGCTATGGAGAGTGGCAAGGTAGTCAATTCAAGCAAGGGATTTAAATAAAAATTTAAATCCCTTGGCACATCCCGATGTATAGCTTGTTTCAAAAAATAAAATATCAATACTTGGCTCTATACGAAATAGAACGGCCATTCAAATCTTGAACATGTCTCGCATTATCTGAATAGAAGCTTTTTAGTTGCGCAAGTTGAGCAGATGAGATGGTAATAGGTTCTGCCAAAATCAGCCAATTGACCCCTTCGCTGCAAGGCGGCGTCGTTAAAGAACCGGCGAGCGTATAGTGGCTCCAGCGATGTTCAGGCAACAGCTTGAGTGGATTCAGTGCAATGTTTGCATCAGTACTTTGCGCCCTTTCCTCGGATGGCATGTTATCCAGGACGGTTTGAAGGGCTGCATTGTCTTCCCCCAATTTAATCAGAATTCCTAATACAGCAATTTTTCCGTCTTCTCTGACATGCACAAAATGCAATTCTGCGGGGAATTGCCTGTTTCCAATCATATGCTCACTGGGTGCATGCAAATGAAATTGTATGAGTGGATAAATTTCCCTGCCAATTTTCAAATGACCGTCATAGTCATCAGACATATTGACCTGTATACCGTGCCCATTGTTAAAGAACACTGGACTATCAACATAATATTTGAATCTTAACTTATTGAGGCGTGATTTATGGCTTTCTTCCGACAAGTTGACAGGTGACTGATGATTGCCAAGACTGCAGGTTGCATAAGGCAATGTAAAAGGTTCAACAGTTTGCGAATGATCCCGAATCGCCCCCCATTCAGTCTGCTCATTATGACTCCAGTGCGGACCAGCCATGGCGATGGTTGCGTAGCATGTAAGAATTGCAGCGGACAGTTTTTTTAAAATTTTTATTTTCATGAGTCAATTCCGATTCAAAATTAATAATCTGGTCAGCAAGGATGTTTTTTACAAAAATCCACCATGGATGGTTTCTTATGCGTACTTGAATTTTGAGTCGAAGACTTGGTATTTTCTTTTGTTGCGGGGCCTGCTACTGATGAAGCTTGTGCGGGTGAATTGGAATCGGCTGGCGGTTTTGACTTATCTGCCCCTGATTCGGCAAAGCATGAAACACCTAAACTTAATACTGCGACCAAAACGATTTTTATAAGCATAGTTTCCTCATCGATTAAAAAAAGATTGATAGAGCCTTTCTTATTCAAACAGCTATTAGCCTAGCGGCTCGGGGATTGTAGAAAAAAATGATAAAAATCGATATAGGAATAGGACTACATCCTATTGCGAAGAAATACGTGTTCAGTTAAACAATTTTCTCGAGATATTCGATTGTTAAATCAGGAACTTTAGGTACGCCGATATTCAGATGTAGGGGATAAGACTCAATCTTGCCGGTATGAACATAACCTCTGCGCTCATAAAATTGAATCAATTCGAAGCGTTGCAACACCACAAACATCACAAATTTTCGTATGTTCATGGTTTTTAGAGCATAAGCTTCAGTCTGTTCGAGTACATATTTACCCAATCCTTGCCCTTGTAAGCTGGGGTGTACTGAAAAAAAACCAATATAGGCATGCTCATTTTCTTTGACGATATATATACAAGCAGCTAGTAATTTGGGTTGATTGACTACAAAGAAAAAAGCATCCGGTTTGGATAAGGCGCTCTCAATTGCTTGCCGATTTGTTCTGTCACCCTGAATAATATCTGTTTCTCGAGTCCAACCACAATCACCACGATAGGTCAGATTTACCAGATCAGCAATGGCTTGCCATTGATCTTCATGCGCTTTTTCAAGACGGAATTGAGATACATCCATTGGTTTATGTTGTTGCCTCCGGGTTTAAAGCAGATTTGCCATCAGAGCAAGCCTAATACGGGGCTTTTGGTCAAAGCCACCAGAACGATATAGATAAACACGCATTCAGCCGCAACCCAGGCGATAATTTTGGTTCGACGGGTTCTGCCAAACCGCATCGCCACCATTCCGAGGCCGATATAGATGATTAATCCAGTCACTTTGGCCGTCAACCAGGCATCGTTGAGTGGGCTTTGTTGAATGATGATCGCTAATGCGATGGCGCTGGTCAGTAGTAGCGTATCGACCACATGCGGCAGGATTTTTACCCATCGTTGATGCAGTTTCTCCGAATCTTGCATCAACCAGATACCACGCACAAAAAACAACAGATAACTCACAACGATGCTACTAACATGTATTATTTTCAGTAAAGCGTAACTCATGCTTAATTCCCGGATATCAGCCAACCATGGCTTCCTGCCACAGCACCCGCAATCGTCAGCAAACTCAGTAATAACAGCTTCAGATGCTTGCGCTGAATTATGGCAAAGGTATCTGCAGAAATTTTGGTCGGTATGGGTGCTTGCTGTCGGCGGCCGCGCGGTTCCATGACAAATAGCATGAAACTGAATAACAGCCAGATAAACACCATAGTGTGCATCCACCAATATTGCCACTGCGTAAAGCGTTGCCAGGCATCCAGTACGTATACCATGTAAAATCCGGTAACGCCTACAAATAGGGTGGAAATGCGCGCTTGTGCAGCAAATCGCCGCCGGAATTGTTCAAAAAAAGCCATCGCTTCAATGGCTGATGGCATACGCGCCAGAGTGGGTAGCAATACCGTAGTCACCATAGCAACGCCGCCAATCCACAACACGACACCCAGCACATGAAGTACTCTGGCAAAAACTAGTTCATCCATAGGATTTCTTTGATTGATTAATAAAACAGGACAATGATTAAGTTGAGTGTGTAATGTTTTGGTTCATGGCACACTCTCGTCAATTATTTTTTAATGATAAAAAAGAATCAATTAGCAATAACGCTATTTGCAGCCCACTCTTCCGCTTCCTCATAGTCATGGAACACCGATACATTGGCGTTGATAAATAGATTGGAAACCCAAGCCCCCCAAGCTTGCCACTCGTCGTCCGTAACCACAGCCACGCGATTAAACTCGCTGCCATGCGCGCGCATAAATTTTATCTCTTCCCAGGCAACATCCACGGTGTAATCCAGCATGTCACGCCAATCAAACAAAAGGTTTGCCTTACCATCAAAATGTGATTGATAAAGCACCTGCTGCTCAAATTCCTTATAGTCGGTTAACGTAAATTCACCAATTATTGCGACAATAACAAGATTGTCTTTCTTTTGAATAGTAATCATGGCTTCACCTCGAATGATAACAAGCTTCATCATAGGCAAATAAAGCAGATGGTGCAAATTTTGCTATTCAGCAATAAGCGGTAAAGTCATTTTTGTGCAACAGCCGTGGTCGATTTAAAACTCATAATCCCGCTGAGTGATCCGCCCAGAATGATCAACCCCATTCCCACCCACGCAAGCGGCGACAACACTTCATTCCACAGCAAAATCCCCCAAAGACTGGCAAACAGTACATTACTATAGCCCAATGAAGTCACCACCAACGTAACCCCCCTATGATAAGCACGAGTCATCGCCAATTGTGCCAGTGTCGCCGTCATGCCAATTCCCAGCAACAGTAGCAAGCCATTTCCGGTGATAGGACTGAAGGTTGTAAACACTAACCATGCGCCGGTAATCAGAGTGCTGATTAGCGTAAAATAAAATACCACGTGCCACTCCGATTCGCCCAAATTACCCAATTGCTTGACATTGATATAAGCCAGTGCCGCAAAGAAGCCTGAAGCTATTCCTATTAAGCTGGTAATCCAATGATCTTCAGGCAGTGAGGGGCGCAACAGCAGCACAACACCGACAAAACCGAGTAATATTGCGCAGATTAGAGGCCAATGCAGATGTTCTTTCAGAATCAGAATCGAAAACAAAGCGACAAAAAGTGGCCATGTGTAATTCAATGAAATAGCGGTTGCCAGAGGCAATTGCGTCAAGCAGTAAAAAAACATCAATAGACTGACAAGTCCCGTAATCCCACGCCAGAAATGAATCCGCCAATGACGTGTGCGCACCGAGAGTCGGTAGTGCCGGATAACCCAGTAAGTCATCCATACACCAAATAATGAACGGTAAAACACCAGTTCAGTACTGGAAAAATGAGCCGCCCCCAGTTTGACCAGCACACCCATGCAAGCAAACATAAACGCGGCCACCAGCATCCACATAGAGCGCACTAGCCGAATATCCTATGATAAAGAATTTTTAATTAAAGATCGTCAGACATGAGGTCCAATTTGGCGCTGCAAGAACTGATGAAAATGCTCCATTCCCGCTTCCATCGGCATTTGGTAAGGCCCTATCTCATTGCGATTTTGTTCATACAATGCGCGTCGGCCGGCGGTCATCAATTGACAGATTTCATCATCTTCCATGGCAGTTTCTTTATAAGCAGCCTGTTCCGCTTCGACAAACTCGCGTTCAAATAAAGCAATTTCCTCCGGATAATAAAACTCAACCACATTGGTGCAGCTTTCCACTCCGGTCGGCAACAAAGTGCTGATCACTAGCGTGTGTGGATACCATTCCAGCATGATATTGGGGTAGTACAGCAACCATATGGCACCATATGGTGGCATTTTCCCCTCATTTTGCTGTAAAACTTGCTCATGCCATTTGGCGTACACCGAACTACCAGGGCGCTGAAAACGAGTATTATCAATCGCTACGGTTTGTACGCTATACCAATCCCCAAACTCCCATTCGAGCTTGTCAGTATTAACAAAGCGACTTAAACCAGGATGATAGGGTTCCACATGATAATCTTCCAGATAAACCTCAACAAACGTTTTCCAGTTACAGCGGTACTGGTCAACTTGAATGCGATCCAACATATAGTTAGAAAAATCAAAATCTTTCAGCACACTCAATTTGGCCATATCTTGGACGACCTTGCGGCGGCCATTAAACAGCAATCCATTCCAGTTTTGCAGCGGTGTTTTATCCAGATTAAGGCAAGGATTC
>Ga0073903_10001777_pt1 | contig 11119 bp, 11 predicted proteins | sample KloWWTKNB14_bulk_FD_66665 | JGI IMG/M metagenome (GOLD analysis project Ga0073903, IMG submission 66665) | Active sludge microbial communities from Klosterneuburg, Austria, studying microevolution and ecology of nitrifiers - Klosterneuburg... | ecosystem: Engineered > WWTP > Aerobic digester >... | reverse complement strand
GCGTTTGAAAGCACGCCCGGGCCGGTGCGCGCGAGCATCTGGTGCAGGGCCAGCAGCGCCGCGAGCTCCTCGCTCGACAGCCACAGGCCCGGCAGCTCGAAGCGCTCGGCCTCATCCTTCGCGTAGCCGAAGGCGTGGTTGTCGGCGTCGGTGTCGATCGGCGCGCCGAGCGCGTCGCGCAGGAAGGCGATGTCGCGGTAGAGCGTGGCGCGCGAGCAGCGCAACTCGTCCTTGAGCCGGTCGAAGGGGACCGGATAGCGGGACGACTTCAGGATCCGGTGCAGCGTGAGGATGCGTTCGTAGCGGTCCATGGGCCTATTCTGCCCAAGCCGCGCCCCGTGCGCTCAGGATTTCGGCAACAGGCCCTCGCCGGCCAGCAGGCGCCGGGCGACCTGCTCGCGCTTGGGTCCGTCGCCGGCCTGCGCCAGGTCGGCATTGAGGGCGAAGACCTGCGCCTTGCCGTCTCGCTCGACCCAGCCCACGAACCACCCGGTATCCGGATCCGGTGCATCGGCCCAGCCGGTCTTCGCGTGCAGTGCCCAGCCCTCGCCCTGGTCGCGCACGAGGAGCTCGCGCACGATGCGTTGGCTGCGCGCCGACATCGGCAGGCTGCCGTCGCGCAGTCGGGTGAGGAAGGCGAGCTGCTGCAGGGCGGAGATGCGCATGCGCCCGTCGAGCCAGAAGGCGTCGATCCTGCCGCCGATGTCGCCGTTGCCGTACTCGAGCACGCCGATCCAGTGCCGCATCCGCGGCTCGCCGATGCGACGCGCCATCGCCTGGTAGTACCAGACCGCCGAATCGCGCATGGCGCTGGCGAGGTCGTGGTCGCGGTTCCAGGACGCCACGCGCCGCTCGACCCCGTCCCAGGCCACGGCCTCATGCTCGTCGCGCACCGCGCCGGTCTCGAGGCCGATCAGCGCGTTGGGGATCTTGAAGGTCGAGGCCGGCAGGTAGCCGTCCATCGCGCGCTCCAGGTGGCAGCCGCGAAGGCGCTTCGCGCCGGGCTCGTAGAGCACGAAGGTGCCGGCCAGCCCGGCCTCCTTGAAGGCCTGCTCGCAGCCCGCCAGGCCCTCGACCGTGGTGCCGGGCCCGAGTTCGGCGACCGCGACCTCCTCGATCCCGCGCTGCGCGGCCGCGGCAATCACAGCGCCGACAGGTACCAGGAGGAGCCAGAGCAAGCGCAGGCGCATGGATCGGTGCCGTGTCGTTTTCGGTGACGCGCAGATTGCCCCAACAGCGGGTCCGCGCGCGGTCGCGGGCATGGCTAATTGCGGGCACGCGAGCCGGTCGGCAGGCACAATAGGCGCCGAGCGATGCCCCCGATGACCGAACCGACCCTAGACCTGAACCAGCCGGTCGGCGACCGCGTCGAGCCGACGACTTGCTACATGTGCGCGTGCAGGTGCGGGATCCGCGTGCACTTGCGCAATGGCCGCGTGCACTACATCCAGGGCAATCCCGACCATCCGGTCAATCGCGGCGTGCTGTGCGCCAAGGGCTCGGCCGGGATCGAGCAGCACCATTCGCCCGCGCGCCTGCGCGCGCCGATGCTGCGGGTGGGGCCGCGCGGATCGGGCGAATTCCGCGAGATCTCCTGGGACGAAGCGCTCGCGCTGGCGACGCGGTGGCTGGGCGATATCCGCGCCACCGATCCGGATCGGCTGGCATTCTTCACCGGCCGCGACCAGTCGCAGGCGCTGACCGGCTGGTGGGCGCAACAGTTCGGCACGATCAATTACGCGGCGCATGGCGGCTTCTGCTCGGTCAACATGGCCGCCGCCGGGATGTACACGCTGGGGTCGGCTTTCTGGGAGTTCGGCGAGCCCGACTTCGCCCACACCCGGTACCTCATGCTGTGGGGCGTGGCCGAGGACCACGATTCCAATCCGCTCAAGCTCGGTCTCGGCCAGCTCAAGGCCCGCGGCGCCAAGGTGGTGGCGATCAATCCGGTGCGCACCGGCTATGCCGCCATCGCCGACGAATGGATCGCGATCCGCCCGGGCACCGACGGCCTGCTCGCCGGGGCCCTCATCCACGAATTGCTGCGCTGCGACCGCATCGACCTCGAGTTCCTGGTGCGCTACACCAACGCGCACTGGCTGGTGCTCGATGCACCCGGCACCGCGAGCGACGGGCTGGTGGCCCGGGACGCCGACGGCCATCCGCTGTGCGCGACGCGCGACGGCGGGACCGCGCGTGCCGATGCGGTGGGCATCGCGCCGCGGGTGGTGGGCATGGTCACGCTCGCCGATGGCCAGCGCGCGACGCCCGCCTTCGCGCGCCTTGCGCAACGCTACCTCGACCCGGAATACGCGCCGTCGACCGTCGCCGACCGCTGCGGCGTCGATGCGGAGACCATCCGCCGCCTCGCGCGCGAACTGGCGCGCACCGCCTTCGACGAGGAGATCCGGCTGCCGATCCCGTGGACCGATGCCTGGGGTCGCGTGCACGCCGAGACCGTCGGCCGGCCGGTGGCGATGCACGCCATGCGCGGCATCAGCGCGCACAGCAACGGCTTCCAGACCTGCCGCGCGCTGCACGTGCTGCAACTGCTGCTGGGCGCGGTCGAGACCCCGGGCTCGTTCCGCTTCCAGCCGCCGTACCCGAAGTCGGTGCCGCCGGCGAATCGCCCCGGCAAGTCGCGCCGTGCCGACGGCTCGCTCGATGCCGCGCCGCTGGGCTACCCGCGTTCGCCGCAGGACCTGCTGGTCGATGCGCAGGGCAAGCCGCGCCGCATCGACCACGCCTTCGGCTGGCAGTACCCGCTGGCCATCCACGGCATGCTGCACACCGTGATCCGCAACGCCTGGGCCGGCGATCCGCACCCGATCGACACGCTGATGCTCTTCATGGCCAACATGGCCTGGAACTCGGCCATGCACACCACGCAGACGCTGCAGTGGCTGACCGATCGCGACGCCGCCAGCGGCGAGTACCGCATCCCGCACATCATCTATGCCGATGCCTATGCCTCGGAGATGGTCGCCTACGCCGACCTGGTCCTGCCCGACACGACATACCTGGAGCGGCACGACGCGCTCTCGATGCTGGACCGCCCGATGTCGGATGCCGATGGCGCGGTCGACGGCATCCGCCAGCCGGTGGTCGCGCCCGACCGCGACGTGCGGCCCTTCCAGAGCGTGCTGCTCGACCTCGGCGCGCGGCTGGGCCTGCCGTGCCTGGTGGACGACGACGGCACGCCGCGCTATCGCGACTACGCCGATTACCTGGTGCGCCACGAGCGCGCGCCGGGCGTGGGCCTGCTCGCGGGCTGGCGCGGCGCCGACGGCGCGAAGTCCGGCGTCGGCGCGCCCAACCCGGGCCAGCTCGAGGCCTACGTCGCGCACGGCTGCTTCTGGCGCGAGGAGGTGCCGGCGCAGGGTCGCTACTACAAGATGGCCAACCGCGAGTACCTGGACTGGGCGCAATCGCTGGGCTTCATCGCCAGCGCCGCGCCGATCGTGCTCGAGCTCTACAGCGAGACCCTGCAGCGCTTCCGCCTCGCCGCGCAGGGCCACGGCCCGGTGCAGCCCCCGGAGGGCGAGCGCGAGCGCGTCGCGCGCTACTTCGATCCGCTGCCGTTCTGGTACGAACCGCTGGAGGGCGCGGCCCTGGCCGCGAGCGCGGCGCGCGATGCCGGCGCCGGATTCCCCTTGCACGCGATCACGCAGCGGCCGATGTTCATGTACCACGCGTGGGGCGCGCAGAATCGCTGGCTGCGCCAGATCGCGGCGCGCAACGTGCTCTACGTGCATCCCGAAACGGCGGCGCGCGCAGGGCTCGCCGATAGCGACTGGGCCTGGCTGAGCTCGCATGTGGGGCGCATCCGCGTCCAGGTCGCGCTGCACGCGGGCGTGCAGCGCGACACGGTCTGGACCTGGAACGCGATCGGCAAGCGCCGCGGCAGTTGGGGCCTCGCGCCGGACACGCCTGAGGCGACGCGCGGGTTCCTCCTCAACCACCTGGTGTCCGACCTGCTGCCGGGCGCGCCCGGAAGCGCCAACGCCGATCCGGTCACGGGGCAGGCCAGCTGGTTCGACCTGCGGGTGTGCATCGATCGCTGCGAGGAGCAGCGCGACGCGCTGGCGCAGCCGCAGTTTCCCGCGATGGCGGACGTGGCGCGCGCGCATTGAGCGCCTGTCCCGGTCCGGCATTTCGCCTTTCCGCTTCCACCAGGAGTAAGCATCATGGGCAAACGCACCTTGCTGATCATCGGCGCCGTCCTGCTCGGGTTGGGCCTGTGGGTATTCACCGCGAAGCCCGAGTTCGAGCGCGACAAGGAAGTCCTCAAGCTGGGCGAGCTCAGCGCAACCGTGCGGCAGTCCGAGTCGTTGCCGAATTGGGTCGGCCCGCTGTTGATGGTCTTGGGCGGCGCGCTCGCCGGAGCGGCGTTGCTGCGCGGCCGTTGAGCCCATGACGGCATTGCCGCCACCGGCTGCTCGAAAGCTCGGCCTGGTGATCGACCTCGACACCTGCGTGGGTTGCCACGCCTGCGCGGTGGCGTGCAAGCAATGGAACGAGGGTGGCGCCTTCGGCCCGCTGCCGGACGCGGATCCCTACGGCAGGGAGCCGCTGGGCGTCTGGTTCAACCGCGTGCACACCTACGAGGTCGAGCGCGGCGCGGGCAAGGCCCCGATGGCGGTGCACTTCCCGCGCTCCTGCCTGCATTGCGAGACGCCGGACTGCGTCACCGTGTGCCCGACCGGCGCCAGCTACAAGCGCGCGGAGGACGGCATCGTGCTGGTCGACGCGGACAAGTGCATCGGTTGCAAGCTGTGTTCCTGGGCCTGCCCCTACGGCGCGCGCGAGTACGGCGAGGCGCGTGGCGTGATGCAGAAGTGCACCCTGTGCGTGGATCGCATCTACAACCAGTCGCTGGACGAGGGCGACCGCCAGCCGGCCTGCGTGCAGGCCTGCCCGACCCGCGCGCGCCATTTCGGCGACCTCGGCGATCCGCACTCGGCGATCTCGCGCCTGGTCGCCGATCGCGGCGGTTACGACCTCGGGCCCGATCTCGGGTTCAGGCCGGTCAACAAGTACCTGCCGCCGCGGCCGCGGCGCGATGGACCCGATCCCGTGGCGCCGGCGCCGGTGGAGGAGACGCTGGACCCGTCCGCGTTGCCGCCGATCCTGCGCTGGCTCGATCGCGTGCTCTCGCGCTGAGCCCGGGGAGAAGCGCGTGCATCCGGCCTTTTCGGTCATTGCCTTCACCACGCTGTCGGGCGCGGGCTACGGCCTGCTGTTCCTGCTCGGCCTCGCGTACGCGCGCGCGCCGCTGCCGCTGTCGCGCGAGTTCGCCCTGGTCCTGGTCGGGCTGGCCACGCTGCTGGTGCTGCTCGGCCTGCTGTCGTCGGTGCTGCACCTGGGGCAGCCGCAGCGGGCGTGGCGAGCGCTGTCGCAATGGCGCAGCTCGTGGCTTTCGCGCGAAGGCGTCGCGGCGATCGCCAGCCTGGTGCCGGTCGCGGCGCTCGCGGCGCTGGTCTGGCGCGGCGATTTCGGCCTCGCGCTGCGCCTGAGCGCGATCGCGATCGCCGTGCTGGCGCTGCTCACGGTCTACTGCACGGCGCGCATCTACACTTCGCTGCGCGCGATCCCGGCCTGGACCGACCGCGCGGTGTTGCCGGCCTACCTGCTGATCGGCCTGTGGACCGGGGCGCTGCTCGGCTGGGCCCTGCTCGCGCTGACCGGGATCGGGCTCGGGCGCATGCCGGCGATCGCGATGCTCGCCACCGCGCTGTCGGTCGGCGCGCTCAAGCTCGGCTATTGGCGCCGCATGGCAACCCGCGGGCTGCCGGACACGGGCGAGGTCACCGGCCTGGGCCGGCTGGGCCGGGTGCGCCAGTTCGAAGCCCCGCACACCGAAGCCAGCTACCTGACGCGCGAAATGGGCTTCGTGCTCGCGCGCCGGCACGCGGCGCGCCTGCGCCGCATCGCCCTCGTCCTGCTGGTCGCGGTGCCGCTGGCCTGCGTGGCCTGGGCGTACTGGAATGGCGCCGGGATTGCCGCGCCTGCGCTGGCGGCGGCGGCGGCGCTGATCGGTGCAGTGGTCGAGCGCTGGCTGTTCTTCGCCGAGGCCCGCCACGTGGTGATGGCCTACTACGGCGTGCCAGGCCCCGCGGCCTGAATCCGGATTTCACTTTTCACCGCGCGGCACCGCCACTAGACTGCGCGGCCCGCGCCGTTCCGGTGCGGCCCAAATCCTGCGGAGATCTGCACAAATGCACAAGCAACTGCTTGCGATGGGCCTGTGCGCCCTGCCGATGGCGGTCCTGGCCATGGACTGGCAACCGTCGGCCGAGGCCGGGCTGGTCGCCACTTCGGGCAATTCGGACACCCTCAATGTCAACGGCCGCTTCGCCCTCGCCGGCGAGGACGAGTCGTGGATCCACAACTACTACGCGCTGGCCTTGCGCAACGAGACCGACGACGAGACCACCGCCAATCGCTACGAGTTCGGCGGCCGCTCCGGCTGGAAGTTCGGCGAGCGCAGCTACGCGTTCGGCGCGCTGCGCTACGAGAACGACGACTTCTCGACCTTCGACCACCAGACCGTGGCCTCGATCGGCTACGGCGTGTTCGCGATCCGCAGCGAGCCCACCACGCTGCTGTTCGAGATCGGCCCCGGCTATCGCTGGGCCAAGTTCGCCGACGACACCGCCGACCCGGACAATGCCGACGGCGCGGTGCTGCGCGGCCTGATGGACTTCAAGCACCGCTTCACCGCCAACACCACGATGTTCGACACCCTGGTGGTCGAGGCCGGCTCGGACAACACCTTCGTCCAGAACGACATCGGCGTCGCCGTGTCGATGACCAGCACGCTGGCGCTCAAGGCCGCGTTCCAGGTGCGCCACAACACCGAGTCGGTGGACGGCGCGGATCGCACCGACACCCTGACCACGCTCAACCTGGTCTGGACCCCGGCCGCACCGCCGGCCGCACCCTGAGTCCTCGCTTGGCTGCCGCCGGCGACGGCGGCAGCGCGGCCGGGTCGCGCGCTCAGCGTGCGCGCGACCAGCCCGCGACGCCCGGGCGGATGAGGTCCGCGGCGCCGGCATCGAGCAAGGCGCGGCCGAGCGCGAGGCCCACCGCATCCGGGGCGTCGGCCGCACCCTCCCTGGCGTCGCGCAGCAGGCGGCCGCTGGCCGCGTCGCCGACCAGGCCCTCCAGCGCCAGCCTGCCGCCCTGCAGGCGCGCGAGCCCCGCGATCGGCACCTGGCAATTGCCTTCCAGCACGCGGCTGAGCGCGCGCTCGGCCGCCACGCAGGCGGCGGTAGCCGCGTGGGCCAGCGGCGCCACCACGGCGTGGATCGCGGCATCGCCCTCGCGGCATTCGATCCCGATCGCACCCTGTGCCACCGCGGGCAGCCATCCCGGCGCCTCGAGCCGCTGGCGGATGCGGGCGCCCATGCCCAGGCGCAGCAGGCCCGCGCTGGCCAGCAGGATGGCGTCGTAGCGCCCCTCGTCGAGCTTCGCGAGGCGGGTGTTGACGTTGCCGCGCAGGTCCTCGATGCGCAGGTCGGGCCGGCGCGCGCGCAACTGCGCCTGCCGGCGCAGGGACGAAGTGCCCACGATCGCGCCCGGCGGCAGATCCTCCAGGGTGGCGTGGTGGTTGCTGACCAGGGCGTCGCTGGGATCCTCGCGCTCCAGCACGGCGGCGATCGCGAAGCCGGGGTCGAGTTCGGCCGGCACGTCCTTCATCGAGTGCACGGCAAGGTCGGCGACGCCGTCGCGGATCGCGACCTCCAGCTCCTTGAGGAAGAGGCCCTTGCCGCCCACGGACGCCAGCGGCTGGTCGAGGATCTGGTCGCCGCGGGTGGTCATCGGCAGCAGCGCGACGTCGATGCGCGGATGCAGCGCGCGCAGGCGTGCCGCCACGTGCTCGGCCTGCCACAGGGCGAGCGCGCTCTGCCGCGTGGCGATGCGCAGCGGTCCCTGGATCATGGGCCTCAGAGCGACTTGACCAGGCGCCGCAGCGCCGGCAGGTTGCGCCGGCTGACTTCGAGCGGCTCGGGCGCGTCGCGCACGTCGGCGAACATGCGCCCGTCCGGCGTGCGCCGCAGCCCGGAGAGGCGATCGGTGGCGACCAGGCAGTTGCGGTGGATGCGCACGAATCGCTCGCCGAACTCGTCCTCCAGCGCCTTGAGCGACTCCTCGACCAGGACTTCGCCGCCGGCGTGCCGCACCGCGACGTACTTGTCCTCGGCGAGGAAATAGGCGACGTCCGCGACCGGGACCAGCTTGAGGTTGCCGCGCAGGCGCGCGCAGATGTGGGTGCGCTGCGGCACCGCGCCCAGCCGCTCGCCGACCGCGCGGTACTGCTCGCCGGTGAAACGGCGCGCGCGTTCCAGCGCCGCCGACAGGCGCTCGCGGCGCACCGGCTTGACCACGTAATCCACCGCGCTGGCCTCGAACGCGGCCAGCGCGTGCTCGTCGTAGGCGGTGCAGAAGATCACCGCCGGCGGCGGGTCGAATCCGGTCAGGTGGCGCGCGGCCTCGAGGCCGTCCATCACCGGCATCGCGATGTCGAGCAGCACGCAATCGGGCTGCAGCGTCGCGCACTGGGTCAGGACCTCGCGGCCGTCCGCGGCCTCGCCGGCCACCTCGATGCCGCCCAGCTCGCCGATCAACGCACGCAGGCGTTCGCGGGCCAGGGGTTCGTCGTCGGCGATCAACAGCCTCATGCGCGCGGGATCGTGAGGGTTGCCGCATAGTAGCCAGCACCCTCCTCCAGTTCCAGCCGCCCGGCGCTGCCATAGTGGTAGAACAGCCGCTGGCGGATGTTGTCGATCGCGCTGCGGTTGCCGCGCGCCAGCGGCGGCGGCCGCGCCGGCCGCGGATTGCGCACCATGATGCGCACGCTGCCGGCCTCGACCGTGCCCTCGATCAGGATCGAGCCGCCCTCGGCCAGCGGCTGGATGCCGTGCAGGACCGCGTTCTCGACCAGCGGCTGCAGCAGCAGCGGCGGGACCGCGAGTTCGCGCGGCAAGCCGTCGATGCGCCACGCCACGCCCAGTCGCTCGCCGAAGCGCAGGCGCTCGATCGCCAGGTAGTGCTCGACCAGCTCGATCTCGGCCGCCAGCGTGCTGGCGCCCTCGCCCCCGCGCAGGGTCGCGCGGAACAGCTCGCCGAGATCCTCCACCGCGCGCTCGGCGTCCTGCGGGCGGGTCCGGATCAGGCTGGCTATCGTGTTCATGCTGTTGAAGAGGAAGTGCGGTCGGATGCGCGCCTGCAGCGCGGCGACCTGCGCGCGCGCGTGCGCCTGCACGCCGCGCTGCCACTGCGCCTGGACGTAGAAGTAGCGGAACGCGGCGGCGGCCACCAGCGCGGCGATCAGCGTGCTGCCGCCGACGAAGCGCAGGGCGTTGTCCGCGGGGACCGTGAGGTCCATGCCCGTGGCATGGTCGATCCAGTACACGAGCGCGCTGCCCAGCGCCACGATCGCCACCACCGAGGCGTAGGCCATGGCGACGCCGCGGGCCACCGGCAGGCGCGCGATCGCGGGTCGCAGGCGGCACAGGCAGAAGGCGCAGCAGACCGCCAGCCATTGCACGTACACGCTGGCGACGAACACGCGTTGCAGCGCCGGGGCACCGGCGCGGTGGGGCGCCAGCAGGATCACCAGCACGACCAGCTCGGCCACGATCAACAGCGCGAACAGCACCGGCAGGCTGCAGAAGTCCGGCAACCAGGTGTCCGGCCGGGGCTTGCGCCGTCGCTCGACCAGTGGCGAGTCAATCGTCACTGCGCAGGCGATCCCCGAGCCAGGTGCGCAGGGCCGCGATCTCCTCCGCGCAGACCGAATGCGGCATCGGCCAGGTGTGCCATTGGACCGGATAGCCGCGCGCGCGCAACCACTCGCAGCTCATCTGGCCGAGGCGGGAGGGAACCACGGGGTCGGCGACGCCGTGGCCGAACCAGATCGGCGTGGCACGGTTCGCCGGATGCAGCTCGGCCTCGGTGCGGTCGCCCAGCGGCAGGTAGGTCGACAGCGCGACAATGCCTGCCAGCGTGCGGCGGTGGCGCACGCCAGCCGCCAGCGCGATCGCGCCGCCCTGCGAGAAGCCGGCGAGTACCAGGCGGCTCTCGTCGACGCCGCGCATGCTCTCGCGGTCGATCAGGCGCTCGACGTGGCGGATCGAATCGCGGATCCCGGGCTCGTCCTGGCGGTTGGCGATCTCGAGGCCGAGGATGTCGTACCAGGCGCGCATGCGCATGCCGCCATTGACCGTGACGGGCCGGACCGGGGCATGCGGGAAGATGAAGCGGATCGGCGGCCAGTCGGGGGCCACCAGTTGCGGCACGATCGGCTCGAAGTCGTGCCCATCGGCGCCGAGGCCGTGCAGCCAGAGCACGGCCCAGCGTGGGTTCGGTGCAGTTTCGATCTCGATGCTGTCGAGCACGTCGGCTCCGGCCAGGGGGAACGCCGCGATTATGCGACAGACCCCGCGCCTTCAACGATCCGCGGCCCCGCACGCGCTGCGGACGGCCGCGTCGAGGCGGCCGCGCTGCTCGAAATCCAGGCGCATCCAATCGCGGCTGTATGCCTCGTCCCGTGACGCCATCGCCTGCCGGCACGCCCCACCGGCGGACTCATCGCGACCTGCCCTGTTCGCCCCTTGCCTCGTGGCGCCTGCGGCGCGCGGCGCCGCGCCGCCCAGGGAAGGCGGAAGCCCGGCGCGGCTGGCCTTCTCCCAACGCCGCTGTTCCCGCAGCTCGAGCGCCGCCTGCCTCGACCGCGCAGCGACAGCAGCAGGGTCCGACGGCTCGGTCGCGCGCGCGGCAAGGTCCTCCGCGTCCCAGGCGGGATCCGCGCGCCCGGCCGGACAGGCGCGATCCTGGAAATGCACGGAGCCATCGGAACCGCGGCAGCGATGCACCGGCGCCTCGGCACCGTGCGCCGGCCCGGGCATCGCCACGACCCACGCCAGTATCACGCCGGCAAATCGCATGGAACCGCGCTCGATGGACGGATCTCCATCGTCGACCGTGCAAGCTCAACCTGCACAGCGGCAATCGGCGCGCGTTCGTGTAGGAAATTCCCGCACCAGCGGTGCGGGATGCGCCGCTGCGGCGACTGGTCCGGGTCGCAGCTTCGCAACCCCAAAAGAAGAAACCC
>Ga0073903_10001774_pt1 | contig 11125 bp, 9 predicted proteins | sample KloWWTKNB14_bulk_FD_66665 | JGI IMG/M metagenome (GOLD analysis project Ga0073903, IMG submission 66665) | Active sludge microbial communities from Klosterneuburg, Austria, studying microevolution and ecology of nitrifiers - Klosterneuburg... | ecosystem: Engineered > WWTP > Aerobic digester >... | reverse complement strand
TTCCTGCGCGAGGCGTGACATGACGGTAAAGATCGTGGTGCCGACCTGGGGCAGGCGTGATGCGATCGGAGCAGGGAAGTGTGGCATGGCGGTGGGCCGGGAGTGTGAAGTGGTCGATGCGGGTGGAGTTTGCATTGTCGCAAAAGAGCGCGTTGCCATGGCTGTCGCCGAACGTTCGTGCAGCGTCCCGACTCGGCATTGCACAAAGGGGGGGGCGAGGCTGCGTGATAGAATTCGAGGGTTTTCAACCCCTTGGCGATCCCTGCTTCGCCCCTCCCATCGTGCGCAATCTGCTTATCCTTATTCTCGTCGTGGCTGGCATCTGGTGGTTTGGGCGCGTCCTGACGAGAGCCAAGGAAAAGATTGCCGAAGTTCAGCGCGCAGCGCAGAAGCGGGGCGGCAGGGCGGTTGCTGCCCCCGAGCAGATGTGCGAGTGCGCGCACTGTGGCGTCAACGTGCCCGAGTCCGACGGTGTGCGCGAGGGAGGGCGTTTCTACTGCTGCGACGCGCATCGGTTGTCCGGGCCGCGAGCCGATTGACATGAGCGCTGCCGTGTCGGCCGCCAGCGAGCGTTCGCGGCGCAGTTCGCTGCGTTTCGTCAACCTGTTCAGACTCGTGCTGGCGGGCTTGTTCGTCGCCGCCGGGCGCGAGCTCGGCCTGGGTGACGAGGCGCCGCTGGTGTTTCACCTCGCCGCGTTCTGCTATGTGGGTGCTGCGCTCGGGCTTGGCCTGCAGGGCGTGGGCGGGCGATTTGGTGAGCAGCGGGTGATTGCGCTGCAGTTCGTTATCGACGTGATCGCGCTGTCGCTGATCATGTGGGCGAGTGGCGGCTACAGCAGCGGCATTCCGGTACTGATCATGATCGTGCTGGCCGGCGCCGGCTTGGTGGCGGAAGGGCGCATGGTGCTGTTCTTCGCCGCCTTGGCGACCATTGCGGTGCTGATCGAGAACGTCTGGCGGCTGGCGATGGGTGGGCAGCCGATGGATTTTTTTCAGGTCGGCATTTTTTGCACCGGCTTCTTCGGCATCGCCATCGTTGCCCGTCTGCTGGCCTCGCGGGCGCAGGCAAATGCCTCGCTGGCGGCGGAGCGGGGCGAGGCGCTGGCCAAGCAGCAGGCGGTCAATGAACGCATCATTCTCGACATGCAGGACGGCGTGATCGTTGCCGGTGACAATGGACGCGTGTTGCAGTCGAACCCGCAGGCTGCGGTGTTGCTTGGCATGGACAGCTGCGGGCTGGGCATGCTCGAAGGCTTGCGGCTGATCGATATCGATCCGGTGTTCGACGAGCTCATGCGTCAGTCCGGTGCCGACAATCGGCTATTGCGCATCGGTCCGGGGGGGCGCTTGCTGCGCTGCCGCACCGTGTGCGGCGAACCCGGCAGCGCGGCGGCGGGTGACACGCTGATCTATCTGACCGACTTCGAGGACATTCAGCGCCATCTGCAGCAGGTCAAACTGGCGGCCCTCGGTCGTCTCACGGCCAGCATGGCGCACGAAATCCGCAACCCCCTGTCGGCCGTGTCCCAGGCTGCGGAGCTGTTGCGTGAGGAAAAACGCAGTGAGATGCAGGGGCGGCTGGTGCGGATCATCAACGACAATACTCGACGCATCGAACGCATGATTCGCGACGTTCTGGCGCTTGGGCGGCGCGAACAGGCCGAGCCAGAGGTACTGTCGCTGGCGGAGTTCGTTGCCGAAGTGATCGATGAGCGGGTGTTTCGCGATGCCGCCGAGCGCAGCCTGTTCGTGATCGATATCGATCCGACACTGACTTTGTCCATGGATCGTGCCCACCTGCATCAGATCCTCGACAACCTGCTGGCCAATGCGCGGCGATATTGTTCGGGCCTGCCTTCCGCGGTCAGACTGCAGGCCGTTCCGCTTGTCGGCGAACGCCTTGCCCTGCATGTGCGTGATGACGGCCCGGGCCTGGATGAAGCCACCCGTCGCCACCTGTTTGAACCCTTCTTTACGACTCATGCCAAGGGTACCGGTCTCGGGCTCTACATCGCGCGCCAACTGGCCGAGGCCAATGATGCTACGCTCGAGCTCGACACCACCGGCCTGGGCGCTGATTTCGTCCTCAGCGGGCGCCAGAGACCATGAATCAGAGAACATGACTGCCAGCGAACGCCGTAACCGACCCGAAACCGTTGATGTCCTCGTCGTCGATGATGAGGATGACATCCGCGAGTTGCTCGAACTGTCCTTGCTGCGAATGGGGCTCGGTTGCGACACGGCTGGCTCGGTGGCGGAGGCCCGAGCCAGCCTCGAGCAGCAGCGCTACCGCCTGTGCCTGACCGACATGCGTCTACCCGACGGTGATGGGCTGGACCTGGTCGAATACATCCAGAAATACCAGCCGGCCCTGCCGGTGGCGGTGATCACTGCATTCGGCAGCATCGAAACCGCGATTCGTGCGCTCAAGCTTGGCGCCTTCGACTTCGTTACCAAGCCCATCGAGCTCAAGGTGTTGCGCGAACTCGTCAGCCATGCGTTGAGGCTGGAGTCGAGCGCGCCCACCGCCGTGCCCGGAGACCGCCTGCTGATCGGTAACTCGCTTGCGTTCCAGCAGTTGCGCGCCCAGGCCGAGAAACTCGCGCGCAACCAGGCGCCGGTTTTCATCCACGGTGAGTCCGGCACAGGAAAGGAGGTGATCGCGCGCCTGATCCATGCGCTTGGCGCGCGCGCCAGCGCCCCCTTCGTGCCGGTCAATTGCGGCGCGATTTCGCCGGAGTTGATGGACAGCGAGTTCTTTGGCCATCGCAAGGGCAGCTTTACCGGGGCCTCTGCCGACAAGGAAGGGCTGTTTCAGGCCGCCAGTGGGGGCACTCTGTTTCTCGATGAGATTGGCGAGCTGCCACTGGCGATGCAGGTGAAGCTGTTGCGCGCGATTCAGGAGCGTGCGGTGCGACCGGTCGGCGCACATGCCGAGGTGCCGGTGGATCTGCGTATCCTGTCGGCTTCGCATCGGGACCTCTCGCGTCTGGTCGCCGAAGGGCGCTTTCGGCAAGACCTGTTCTTTCGCATCAACGTCATCACCCTGCGTGTGCCGCCCTTGCGCGAGCGGCGCGATGATATTCCTGCGCTGGCGGATCATATCCTTGCGCGGCTGGCCGAGCGCGAGGGTGGCGAGCCGCGTCGGCTGTCGCCGCACGCGCTCAGTGCCCTGCAACAGCATCCCTTCCCCGGTAACGTTCGCGAGCTGGAGAACCTGCTTGAGCGCGCGTGTGCGCTGAGTGATGGCAGCGTGATCGAGGCCGACGACATCGACTTGCATCCCGCTGATTTTTCGCTGCCCGACATGCAAGCCACCGCAGTGACCACCGCTTCTTCCGCGCCGCTTGCCGAGGATGTAGACCCCGAGGCGGACAACGAAGCCGAGCGCCTCCGGGTGCTGCAGGCACTCGAGCAGACGCGCTGGAATCGGAGCGCGGCGGCCCGCAATCTGGGCATGACGCTGCGCCAGTTGCGCTATCGCCTGCAGAAGTGGGGGCTGGAGTGATCAGGCCAGCACGCTTACCTTGCCGCCGGTCTTCTGTGTGAGGTGGGCCGCCAGCGCTGCACGCACCGCATCTTCTCCATGTACCAGCCTTACCTCGCCTGGCAGGTGGCGCATGCGGGTAATGAAGCGGGTCAGGTCGTCGCGGTCGGCATGCGCGGAATAGCCTGACAGCGTGTGAATGCCGGCCCGAATCGTGATGCGCTCGCCATCGAACTCGACGTAACCGCCGCGTGGGCCGTAGCTCTGGATGGCGTGGCCAGGCGTCCCGCGCGCCTGGTAGCCAGCGAAGAGGACGTTGTGGCGCGCATCGCCCAGCATGGCCTTGAGGTAATTCACCACTCTTCCACCTGCGCACATGCCGCTGGCCGCGATCACGATGGCGGGTTCGGCGCTGCGGGCCAGGCGGTGCACCGTAGCGAGGTGTGCATCGTGGCTGTCGATCGCGATGAGTTGGTCGTAACTCAGCGGTTCGCGTCCGGCACGGACCCTGGCCTTGGCCTCGTCGTCCCAGAAGGGCTGGAGTTCTCGATAGAGCTGGGTGAAGCGGCCGGCCAGAGGTGAGTCGAGGTAAATCTTCAGCGCTTCCCAGCGCGCTGCATGGCGGCCGGGTTGCTGCCGCTGGCGATGGAGGATGTCCTCGAATTCGTACAGCAGTTCCTGGGTGCGGCCAATGCTGAAGGCGGGGATGATGACCGTCCCGCCGTCTTCGAGTGCGCGCTCGACCACGGCGCGCAGGCGCTCACGGCGGTAGCGACGGTCTTCATGCACGCGATCACCATAGGTGCTCTCCATGACCACGATGTCCGCCTGCCAGGGGGAGCGCGGTGCCGGCAGCAGGGGCGCGTGGGGTGCTCCGAGGTCGCCCGAGAACAGCACGCGGCGCCGTACCGGCCAGGCCTTGCCCGACAGTTCGAATTCGACGTAGACCGAACCCAGGATGTGACCGGCGCGCTGCAGGCGAACCCGGCAGCTGGCGTCGGCACTGCGGTACAGCGTGTGCCAGTGACGATAGGGCAGGGGGCGCAGACGCGCCTCCACGATCTTTAGATAGCGCTCGACGAGTAGCTGGTCACGCGTGACGCCGACCTGGAAGGCGTCTGCAAGTACCGTTTGCAAAAGACGCGCAGAGGGCTCGCTGCAAAAAATCGGTCCCTTGAAGCCTGCGGCCAGAAGCCAGGGGAGGCGACCGCAGTGGTCGATGTGCACATGGGTCAGCACCAGCGCGCCGATGTTTTGCACGGGGAAGGTGATGTCGAGACGATCTGCGGCGGCCCCCCCATCGGGGGCGGTCTCCGCGCCCTGGAACAGCCCGCAGTCGATCAGAACGCTGTTGTCACGCTCGATGAAAAGCTGATGGCACGAGCCGGTGACACCGTGACGTGCGCCGTGATGGAGGATGGTTGGGTTCATGACGAGATTCTATAGGCCATGAATCAAAAAATGCCATCGGCGTTGATGCTACTGTCCAAGTCGTTTCAGATACTCGCGGGTAAACATGCGCTCCGGCAGGTCGCGCACCGTCATGGTGTCGTAGGTCAGCACGGAGACCTCGCCCTGTTTCAGCGCATCCTCCATCACCAGGCGGGTGGGGCGCAGCCTCCCGGCCAGTTCCTTGAACTCCTCGTAATGTGCCGTCTTGAGCAGGCGTCCGGAGAGCGCGTAGAACTCGGCCTTGAGTGGGCGGCCATCCTTTTCTGCAACCCAGTACTTGACCTTGGAGTAGGTGACGCCGCGATCCGTCGACGTCAGGTCGAGGACGATGGTCGCCCCTCCGTCGAATTCCTCGCGGCCGATGATGCTGGGTGTGTAGTCGCTGGCAAAATTGGCGCGTGCCAGGTCGCCGTTGGCCACCTGGCCGGTGAGGCGCTGGGCGAGGGACAGGCGCACGGGTTGCGATACGCTCGGCATGAAGATCCACAGATCGCGACCGCGCATCAGCAGTGCCTGACCACGCTCGGAGGCTGGCTCGGTGCTCAGCACGATGGTGTTCTCGTTGCCGCGTGACAGCACACGGAACTTGCGTTCGTCCTGTTGCTGGCCATCGCTGAAATTGCGCACCGTGATCTCGGTCTGGAAGCTCTCACCTGGAAAGCGGATCGCGTCGGCGCGGGTGACGAGCTGTACCGCGGCAGGGTCGGCCATCGGCGTCTCGGGGACGTCTGCGTCCTGAGCCTGGGCCCAGACGGGGAGAAGCAGCGTTATGCCTGCCAGCAAGGCGGTCAGGCGGCGGCGCAGTTGGTGTTTGTGACCCATCGCGTGACTCATTAAATGGCTCATGGATGCTATCCTTTTGACGTTTACTTCACATCGTGACCGTCGTGATGGCCATTGTCCGGGTCGAAAATGTCAGCAAGCACTATCGCCTGGGTGATCAGGACGTCAGGGCCTTGACCAATGTAACGCTGGCAATCGAACCCGGCGTGTTCCTGGCAATTGCCGGACCATCGGGTAGCGGCAAGTCTACACTGCTGAACATCATCGGATGCATCGATACGCCGACTTCCGGCAGGGTCATCATCGATGACCACGACGTGTCCGGGCAGACGCCCGATGAGTTGGCCAGCCTGCGGGCGCGTACCATCGGCTTCATCTTTCAGACCTTCAATCTGCTGCCGGTGTTGTCTGCCGAAGAGAATATCGAGTATCCGCTGCTCCAGTTGAAAGAGCTGACCAAAGCCCAGCGCCGCGAGCGGGTCAAGCACTACCTTGAGGTCGTGGGCCTCACCCGCTATGCGACGCATCGACCCAATCAGCTCTCCGGCGGGCAGCGTCAGCGTGTTGCCATCGCCCGCGCCCTGGCGACGCACTCCAAGATCGTGCTCGCCGACGAACCGACCGCGAATCTCGACAGCAAGACCGGTTCGAGCATTCTCAAACTGATGCGTGATATCAATCGCCAGTCGGGCACGACTTTCGTTTTTTCCACCCACGATCGCAAGGTCATGAACATGGCTGATCGCCTCGTCCGTATCGCAGACGGTGAGATCACCGCGCTGGGCAAGCGTTCGGGCGATCAGTGGGTTTTCGTCAATGACCGTCGTCCCAAGGACGAGGTCGAACCTGAAGTCTAGGGAGTATTCATGCCTCTGATCCGACGCGCCAGGCTGGCGCTTTTCTGTGCCGCACTCGCACTTCCCGCGCTGGCGGTGGCACAAGCAAACGATGCTGCTGACCTGGATGCCGAGCTCGATGCTGATCTTGACGCGCTGCTCGACGTCGGGCCGGCCAGCAAGGAAGGCTCCGGAATCAAGTTCTCGGGTTATGGCGAGCTTGGTGCAGCCTACACGTACGCCGAGGATGACCGCTGGTCGCGATTGCGCGCCCGGCTCGAACTGGCGGCAAGCGGTCGGCTGGGGGAGCGGTCGCGCTGGAAACTGTCAGCACGGGGTGATGCCGATGCGGCCTACGACCTCGAAGACCGCTATTACCCCACGGCGGTCCGCGACGACCAGCGCCGCGACGCCATCCTGCGCGAGGCCTGGGTGGACTTCGGCGCCGGTGACTGGGAGTTCCGTGTTGGCCGCCAGCACATCATCTGGGGCGAAATGGTGGGGTTCTTCTTCGCCGACGTGGTTTCGGCGCGTGACATGCGGGATTTCCTGCTGCCCGAGCTGGAAACGCTCCGTATTGGTCAGTGGGCGGCGCGCGCCGAGTACTTCGGTGCAGACAGCCACTTCGAGATGATCTGGGTGCCGAGTCCAAGCTATGATGACATCGGCAAACCTGGGTCGGATTTCTACCCCTACCCGGGACTGCCTGTGGGTACCCAGGTAACGGAACGTGAGCCGTCCGACAGCTTGTCGAACAGCAACTGGGGTTTGCGAGTGTCCAGGCTGATTGCGGGCTGGGACATGAGTGCGTTCTATTACCGTAGCAACGACATCTCGCCAACCCTCGGCGTAGATCCGATCGGCGGGGGCCTGGAGCTCAGGCATGACCGCATTGGCCAGATTGGCGGCACGTTCAGCAAGGACATGGGCAGTTTCGTGCTCAAGGGCGAGGCGGTGCATACCCGCGGACGCAGCTTGAATACTTTCCAGGGCCCGCTGCCGGGGCTGGCCAGGACTGATATGGTCGACTACGCGCTAGGGGTCGATATTCCGGTCGGGAGCTCAACGCGATTGAACGTGCAGTATTTCGCGCGCTGGCTCGACGATCACGACCCGTGGATGGGCATCGATCGTGAAGAGCGCGGTATGACTTTCCAGGTGGTGCAGGAAATCGGCAGCTCGTTGGAACTCGAGTTCCTCGGCGCGACCAGCCTGAATCGCCGCGATTATCTGCTGCGCCCGAAGGCGACCTGGAAGTTCGCGCCCGAATGGCGGGCCGTTGCCGGTGTGGATGTCTTCCACGGGCCGGACGGTGGCCTTTTCGGCCGCTTCGATGATCGCGACCGTGCCTATGTGGAACTGCGACGCTGGTTTTGAGGCGGCTTGAGGCAAGTCATGCAGCGACGATCGCGCGCTGCATTTCTTCGAGTTCGCTGCGTTTCGGAAACAGCCGGTAGAAACTGCGTGAATCGTCGTCGGTTCGGCCGGCATGCCGGTCGATAAGCTGATCCAGTTGGTGCTGGCACAGATGCATCAGCACCGCAGGGGCACCGACCCTCGGGCAGATTCGTTCCGGGCCGGCCATGCGGTAGCCCAATAGTCGTCGATAGAAGCCCGCGTGGCGTGGATGGACCTCGATAAACACGTCCGTGACCCGGTACGTGAGGCGTGCCAGAACGTAAAGAATCTGCATCATCCCGGCCAGCGCCTCGTGCGAACTGTGCTCGGGATCCATAGCCAAGCGTGTGATTTCGCACACCTTGCCCCCGGTTGTTCGCACCGCATCGATCTCGTCGCGATAAAGTGTGTCTGCTAGAAGACCTGAGTCAGCATCTATGCACAAGGTAAGGGTCGCAATGGCGTGGTCGCCCTTGCAAGCCACGATCGTGATGTTGCGATCGTCGAGGCTCTCGCCCTGACCATAGGGGAATAGGCCCCTAGAAGAATACATGCGCTCAATGAGGCGTGCGGTGCTGCGCTTTAGCGCCTCAATGCCGTTGGCGACGCGAATCTCGTAGCCATTGCGTATCAGCTTGAAGTCTGGGTTGGGTCGGAACTCCCCGGCGTTGTTTCGCAGGGCTCCAGGCGAAATCTGGCTTTTAACGCGAGCAGGCGCGAGCATTGCGCGCACGTAGTTAGAGTGAGCGGCACGTTCGGTGGCCCCGCGCTGAGAGTATGCGTCCATGAATAATCCGATCCTTCGCTTGCGTTCGGTCATGCCCTTCTCGGATATCGATTCAGGGGCCGGTGCGAACTTCAGTTGAGGTAAGAGCCCACAACTATAGCCAGCGAGCACATCAAGCGATGTAATCGGTTGTGTGCATTTGTTCCTAGGATCATATTACACAGCTTCGTAGCATTTTGCTGGAGCTTGTCGACGTATCATAATGAGCTACGAATCCTGGAGAGTTGGAATATGATCTACGAATTTTCGAGCATGGGCAGCAGGCTATGGCGCGTAGTTTACGTGTTGCTTGCAGGCGTGCTGCTTTCTGGTTGCGCAAGCTCTTATCCTCCTGCGCCCGCTGCAGCTGCTGACTCCGAGTACAACTACGTCATCGGGCCGGGCGACAGCATCAATATTGTCGTGTGGCGCAACCCCGAGCTGTCGATGTCGGTCCCTGTTAGACCTGACGGCAAGATTACCACCCCGTTGGTCGAGGACCTCCCGGCTCTGGGCAAGGATTCCAGCACTTTGGCTCGTGATATCGAGAAGGCGCTGGGCAAGTTCATCCGTGACCCGGTCGTGACGGTCATCGTCACCGGCTTCGTAGGCCCCTACAGCGAGCAGATCCGCGTCGTCGGCGAGGCAGCCAATCCGCAGGTGCTGCAGTACAGCCAGAAGATGACGCTGCTCGACGTCATGATCGCGGTGGGCGGAATCACTGATTTTGCTGATGGCAACGGGGCGACCGTCCTGCGCACCACCGAAGGCAACAAGCAATACAGCGTGCGCATTCGCGATCTGATCAAGCGTGGCGACGTGTCGGCCAACGTCGAGATGCGTCCGGGTGACGTGCTCATCATCCCGCAAAGCTGGTTCTGACAAGCTGGCTTCTCCATCAACTACCGGTGTGCCTGGACCCTGAGTGGGGTCAGGCACGCTTCGGGCTGAGCGAAACTGATTCATGGAAGAACTTGTAACGCAGCTTATCGGCTATCTCCGCGGTATGTGGAGATACCGGTGGTGGGGGCTGGCTCTCGCCTGGGTGGTCGGCATTGTGGGGGGGGTCGTCATCTACACGATGCCCGACACTTATGAATCGCGGGCGCGCATTTACGTGGATACGGATTCGGTACTGCGCCCGTTGATGAGTGGCCTCGCCATCCAGCCGAACGTCGGTCAGCAGGTGGCAATGCTCAGCCGTACGCTGATCAGCCGGCCCAACGTCGAGAAGCTGATCACCATGGCCGACCTCGATCTTGGCGTGCGGACGCCCGAGCAGCGCGAGGGCCTCATCAACAATTTGATGAGTGAGCTGCGCATCCAGGCCGAGCGCGGCACCAACCTGTTCAGCCTGTCCTATGCAGACACGCATCCCGAGCAGGCGCAGCGCGTCGTGCAATCGCTGATGTCCTTGTTCGTGGAATCAGGACTGGGTGGCAAGCGTCAGGATACCGACGCCGCTCGGCGCTTCATCGAAGAGCAGATCATCGGCTACGAACAGAAGCTGAACGAGGCCGAGAACCGTCTCAAGGAGTTCCGCTTGCGGAACATGGCCTTGCTGGGTAGCGGTACAAGTGACTATGTCAGCCAGATCGGGGCGATGAACGAACAACTGCAGCAGGCACGGCTGGAGTTGCGTGAGGCAGAAAATTCGCGCTCTGCCATGCGCGACCAGTTGATGGGCAGCAAGGACGATGAAGAGTCGCTTGCGCCTCCCCCGATGCTGGCCACGCCCGAGATTGACGCCCGCATCGATGCGCTGAAGCGCAGCCTGGACGACCTGCTGCAGCGTTACACCGAGCGTCATCCGGATGTGACGGGTGCGCGTCGCGTGATTGCCGATCTCGAAGCGCAGAAACTGGAACAAATCGAGGAGATGCGCAAATCGGGTGCGGGTGCGCCATTGATGGGCTTTGGCGACAATTCGTCTGCCCAGCAACTCAAGCTTGCGCTGGCCGAAGCCGAGGGGCGCGTTGCGTCGTTGCGGGCACGGGTCGGCGAGTACGAGGCGCGTCTCGAGCAACTGCAGGCCTCGGCAAAGCGCATTCCCGAGATCGAAGCCGAGATGGCACAGCTCAACCGGGATTACTCGGTTCACAAGAGCAACTACGACCGTCTGCTCGAGCGTCGCGAATCGGCCAGCATTGGCGCCGACATGAGTGCGCAGGCGGGGATTGCGGATTTCCGCGTCATTGATCCTCCGACCCTGCCGAACAAGCCCTCTGCGCCCAACCGCTTGCTGCTGCTGCCGCTGGCCGGTCTGGTCGGCCTGTTGGCGGGTTTCGCTCTGACATTCCTCATCAGTCAACTGCGTCCGGCCTTCAGCGATCCGCGCACATTGCGCGAGGTGACTGGTCTGCCGGTGCTGGGAACGGTATCGATGCTGCATACCACGGCTCG
>Ga0073903_10001769_pt1 | contig 11155 bp, 7 predicted proteins | sample KloWWTKNB14_bulk_FD_66665 | JGI IMG/M metagenome (GOLD analysis project Ga0073903, IMG submission 66665) | Active sludge microbial communities from Klosterneuburg, Austria, studying microevolution and ecology of nitrifiers - Klosterneuburg... | ecosystem: Engineered > WWTP > Aerobic digester >... | reverse complement strand
GTGCCCAGGCAGACCTGCCCGGTGTTCAGGAAGGCGGAGCGGAAGATGCCGTCCACCGCGGCGTCGAAGTCGCAGTCCGCAAAGACGATGCCGGCGTTCTTGCCGCCGAGCTCGAAGGAGACGTCGCGCACGCCCTCGGCCGCGGCCTTCATGATCGCGGTGCCGGTGCGCGTCTCGCCGGTGAAGGTGATCGCGTCCACACCCGGGTGGCGGGTGACGAACTCGCCGGTGGAGCCCGGGCCGAAGCCGTTGACCACGTTGTAGACACCCGGCGGGATGCCCACGCTGTTCATCACCTCGCCCAGCAGCGCGGCGGTCAGCGGCGTTTCCTCGCTGGGTTTGACGACCACGGCGTTGCCGCAGGCGAGTGCCGGACCGAGTTTCCAGGTCATCAGCAGGAAGGGCGCGTTCCAGGGGCAGACCACGCCGATCACGCCCTTGGGACGGCGGATGGCGTAGTTCAGCGCGCCGCGGCCGTCCGGCGTGTCCATGCGGAAGCTCTCGGCGGCCACGTTCTTCACCACGTCGGCGAAGACCTTGAAGTTGGCGGCGCCGCGCGGGATGAACACATGCGTCATCACATGCTGTGGCTGGCCGGTGTCGGCCATCTCGGCTGCGACGAAGTCGTCGAAGCGGCGAGTGATCTCGTCGGCCACCGCGTGCAGCAGCGCGCAGCGCTTCTCGGTGGTCATGCGGCCCCATTCACCGGCCATGGCCCGGCGCGCGGCCTGCACCGCGGCATCGACCTGGGCGGCGTCGGCCTCGGCGATGTGGGCGATGACGCGGCCGTCCACCGGCGAGCGCTTGTCGAAGAGCCGGGCGCCGTCGGCGGGGACGAAGGCGCCGTCGATGAATGAGGTGATCGTGCGGGTCATGAGGCGAGAGTAGTCAAAGCACCGCGGGGCCTGCGGCCCCGCATCGCGGTTGAACCGAGCGTCCAGCGCTCAGGTCACGACGGTCAGGAAGGTCTCGTGCAGCTTGCGGTGCGCCACGTCCAGGCCGCCGCCTTCGCCCAGGCCTTCCCAGGTCCAGGCGATCGGGGGCAGGTCGGGGTAGGAGGAGTTGCCGCCGGAGTAGGTCTCGAAGCGGTTGCCCGACGGGTCCCAGGCGTAGATGGTGCCGCCGCGGGTGATGCCGTGGCGGGTCGGGCCGATGTCGACCTTGATGTCGTTGGCGGCCATGATGTCGGCGGCGCGGAAGACGCGCTCGACCGACTCCATGTAGAACGACACGTGGTGCAACTTGCCCGGCTCGGGGTGGATCACGAAGGCGATGTCATGCGCCTTGTTCGAGCAGCACAGCCACAGCGCGCCCTTGATGTCGGTGTCGGGCAGGGTGACGTACTCGGCCAGGTGGAAGCCCAGCACATTGGTGAACAGGTCCAGCACCTTGTCGACGTTCGGGCCGTAGAGCAGCGCGTGGTCAAAGCGCATCGGCGCGATGCCCTTGTCCATCTTGGGCGAGTAGTGCGACGGATCCTTCTCGCCCCGGTCGCAGCCGGCGAAGGTTTTGGTGGCGTACAGCTCGATCTGGTGGCCGCTGGGGATCTCGAAGCGCACGCGCTCGCCGGTTTCCAGCAGGTCGCCGGCGGGGATGCGCTCGGTCTTCAGGCCCCAGGCCTGAACGTCCCTTTCCAGCTTGGCGAGGGTGGCTTCGCTGTCGACCTTGAAGCCGAAGAAGTCCATGCCGGCGCGGTCGGCCTGGCGCAGGATGATGCTGTGGTGATCGCGCTCGTCCCAGCCGCGCAGGTAGACGCGGCCCGAGGCATCGCGGCCCGTCTCTTCGAGGCCGAGCACGTCGCGGTAATGGTGGACGCCTTCATCGAGATCCAGCACGCGGATCTGGATGTGCCCGGGGCGCAGTACGCCTGTCAATGCCATGGTCAGTGTCTCCTGTCGTCGTGATCGAGTGGGGCCTGGGGCATCGACGACGCTGCCCTGCGACCCGTGATTTGCCGCGCACTTTAGGAGGGGGGGGCCGCAAGCGTCCAATACCATCGAACTCTTGTTGCAATACCTTTCAGGCATGCTGCATGGCAGCATTGGTTCGTACTTGGTATGACAAACCTGTGCTCTGCACGGAATCATGAAAATCACGAGCCGAGAATCAAGGCGCCGGCCAGGACGCCGCAACGGTCTGCACCCAAGAATTCCCCTCGTTTGCAACCCAGCATTGAGGTACCGAGGTGGCTGTTGACGAGGGGATGCCGGCGCACGGGCCGGCCGCAGGAGGGACAGGGGCGACCACGAACAGGCAGCTCGCGCCGTTCGCACGCCGGCGTGACACGCTGGACAGCGTCGTGCTGGCGATGCTCACCGCCGCGGCGACCGCGCCCGCCTTTGCAGAGGAGGCCACCCGGGAGGTGTTGCCGTTGTCGGCGGTGGTCATCACCGCGACGCGCATCGAGCAGTCGAGCTTCGACCTGCCGGTATCGATCGACGTCGTGGATGGCGAGGCGATGCGCAACGGCCAGATGATGGTCAACGCCGCCGAGAGCCTGCAGCGGGTGCCCGGTATCGTGGCGCCCAACCAGTACCGCTTCTCGTCGGACCAGCAGGTGTCCTCGCGCGGCTTCGGCGCCCGCTCGGCCTTCGGCGTGCGCGGCATCCGGCTGTATGCCGACGGCATCCCCCAGTCGATGCCCGACGGCCAGGGCCAGATGGGCACCTTCAGCCTGAGCTCGGCCGCGCGCATGGAGGTGATGCGCGGCCCCTTCTCGGCCCTGTTCGGCAACTCATCGGGCGGCGTGATCCAGATCTTCACGCGCGACGGCGAAGGTGACCCGCGACTCACCGGCGGCACCTACGCGGGCTCGTACGACACCTGGCGCGTGGGCGTCGGTGCCGAGGGCCGCCAGGCGGGCCTGGGCTACCTCGTCGACGTCTCGCGCTACCAGAGCGGGGGTTACCGCGAGCACAGCGCCGCCCGGCGCGACCACGCCAACGCCAAGCTGAGCTGGAACCTCGCCGAAGGCAGCAAGGCGACGCTGGTGCTGAACGCACTGGACCAGCCCTACAACCAGGATCCACAGGGTCTGAACCGTGCACAGATGACCGCCGACCCGCGCCAGACTCCGGCCAACTCGATCACGCAGGACACCGGCGGCAGCAAGTCGCAGACCCAGGGCGGCCTGAACATCGAGCACCGGCTGGGCGCCCGGGACACGCTGCGCGGCGTGGTCTGGACCGGCGTGCGCAAGACGCTGGGCCGACTGTCGATCCCGCTGAACACGGCCGAGGTGATCAAGGGCTCGGGCGGGATCAGCGCCATTGACCGCGACTTCCACGGCAGCGACCTGCGCTGGACGCACCAGGCCGATACGCCCACCGGCGCGCTGACGCTGACGCTGGGCATGGATTACGAGTTCATGAAGGACGTTCGCACCGGCTACGAGAACAACGCCGGCACGATCGGCGTGCTGCGCCGCGACGAGGACAACATCGTCCGCAACTTCGACCAGTACCTGCAGGCCGAGTGGAAGGTCGGGGCAGACTGGATCCTCAGCGGCGGGCTGCGCCACAGCCGGATCACCTTCCGCAACGACGACCGCTACATCCGCACGACCGGCGTGGGCAACCCGGACGACAGCGGCGGCGTCACCTACCGCAACACCAGCCCGGTGCTGGGCGCGGTGTACCACCTGAGCCCGACGGTGAACCTGTACGCCAACGCCGGCAAGGGCTTCGAGACGCCGACCTTCATCGAGCTGGCCTACCGGGCCGGCGGCGCGAGCGGCCTGAACTTCGGCCTGCAGCCCTCGACCAGCCGCAACGTCGAAACCGGCGTGAAGGCCCTGGTGGGCCGCAGCACGCGGATCAACCTCGCGCTCTTCGAGGTGCGCACCGAACGCGAGATCGTGGTCGACGCCTCGGCCTTCGGCCGCAGCGTGTACGCCAACGCCGGGCGCACCCAGCGCCGCGGCCTGGAACTGTCGATCGACGGCCGGCCACTGCCGCAGCTGCAGGCCATCCTGTCGTACAGCCGGCTCGACGCCACCTTCGCCGACAGCCATCGGACCTCCGCCGGCACGACGATCCAGGCCGGCAACCAGCTGCCCGGCACGCCGCGCGACACACTCTACGCCGAGCTGGCCTGGCGCCACCACGCCAGCGGCTTCGACACCGCCGTCGAGGCGCGCGCCAGCAGCCGCGTCTACGTCAACGACGTCAATGGCGACGCGGCCGCCGGCTACGCGGTGGTCAACTGGCGCGGCGGCTTCGCCCAGCAGCTCGGCCGCATCGAGCTGAGGGAATTCGTGCGCATCGAAAACCTCACCGACCGGCGCTACGTCGGCGGCGTGCTGGTCAACGACGCCAACGGCCGCTACTTCGCCCCAGCGGCCGGCCGCAACCTCATCGCCGGCATCAACGCCGCAATCGACTTCTGATGAAACGAACCAACCTCTACCTCCGCTTTGCCGCCCTTCGCGCCCTGCTGGGATTCGCCGTGGCGGCACTGGGCTGGGCGACCCCGGCCAGCGCCGCGCCGGTCGACGACGCCCGCCTGGCGGCGGCCTCCGGCGAGCGCGCCAACTGGCTCAGCTACGGTCGCGACTACGGCAACCAGCGCTTCTCGCCGCTGGACCAGATCAACCGCGCGACGGTCGGCCAGCTCGCGCCGCGCTGGATCTACCAGACCGGCAGCGCCGCCAGTTTCCAGGCCACGCCGCTGGTCGTCGACGGTGTGATGATCCTGTCGATGCCGTTCAACCACGTCGCCGCGATCGACGCGGTCACCGGCGCGCAGCTCTGGCGCTACGAGCACAAGCGCCGCTCGCCGAAGATGTGCTGCGGCCCGGCCAACCGCGGCGTTGCGGTGGGCTACGGCAAGGTCTTCATCGGCACGGTCGACGCCCGCCTGATTGCGCTGGACGCCCGGACCGGCAAGCCGCTGTGGGACATCGCGCTGGCCGACGACGACTCGCCCAGCGAACACCGCGACCAGCTGGCCGACGACCCGTTCAAGCAGCTGGCCACCACCGGCAGCACCGGCGTCGGCGCCAACATGGCGCCGCTGGTGTTCGACGGCAAGGTCATCGTCGGCATCACCGGCGTGGGCTACGGCCTGCACCTGGAATCGGCGCGGCCCAACGCGCCGCTGGGCGCGGTGATCGGCATCGCCGGGCGCTACGGCCGACCAGGTTTCTACGCCGCCTTCGACGCTGCCACCGGCCAGCGTGTCTGGCAGTTCGACACCGTGGCCGCCACGGGCTGGGAAGGCCAGTTTCGCAGCAGCACGCCCGACGGCCTGCCGCTGCACCGCGACATCGAGCGCGAAAGGCGCGAGCTGCCCAGGTATCCGCAGGCCGCCCGGCACGGCGGCGGCTCGGCCTGGACCACGCCGGCCATCGATGCGCACAGCGGCACCCTCTTCGTCGGCACGGGCAACCCCTCGCCGCAGATGGACGACCTCTCGCGCCCGGGCGACAACCTCTACACCGTTTCCCTGGTGGCGCTGGACGCCCGCAGCGGCCGGGTGAAGTGGCACTACCAGCAGGTGCCGCACGACGTCTGGGGCTACGACGTGGCCAGCCCGCCGGTGCTGTTCGACCTGCCCACGCCCAAGGGCCCCGTCGCCGCGGTGGGCCAGGCCTCCAAGACCGGCTGGTTCTACGTGCACGACCGCGCCAGCGGCGAGCTGCTGTTCAAGTCCGAGCCCTTTGTGCCGCAGCACAACCTGTTCACGCCGCCCAGCGCGGCGGGGGTGCGCATCGCCCCGGGTGCGATCGGCGGGGCGAACTGGTCGCCCGTCTCCTACGACCCGGGCACGGGCCTGGCCTACGTGGCGGCCTCGCACGTGCCGATGCGCTACACGGTCAAGGAAATGCCGGCCACCGCCGAGCGGCCGGCGCTGCGCTACTCCTCCCTGGAGACGATCGACGAGCCGAATTGGGGCACGCTGAGCGCGATCTCCACGCGCGAGGCCGGCCGCATCCGCTGGCAGGTCAAGACCGACACGCCGCTGGTCGGCGGTGTGCTCGCCACCGCTGGCGGCCTGGTGTTCAGCGGCGAGGGCAACGGCTACCTGAGCGCCTTCGACGCCGCCTCGGGCGAGCGGCTGTGGCAGTTCCAGTGCGGCGCCGGCGTCAACGCGCCACCGGTGAGCTACGAGGTGAATGGCGTGCAGTACGTGGCCGTCGCGGCCGGCGGCAACGCCAATTTCGGCTTCCACCAGGGCGGCGCCTTGGTGGTGTTCGCGCTGCCGAAGCGGCGTTGAGGAGCCGATCCAGCCCCTGTGAAGGCGGCCTGGGATGACGCGAGTCCAATACCCTCCAGGCATGTCGAGCGACCTTGCGGAGCCGAACCTGGTATGACGCCGGTTTCAGCCGCACAATCGCCTCCGGGTCGGACCCGCAGTGATCGGCACCGCCGACCTCGCCCTGGAGACCCCCTGTGGAACTGCGACACCTGCGCTACTTCGTCTGCGTCGCCGACGAGCAGAACATCGGCCGCGCTGCGCTGCGTCTGCACATCTCCCAGCCGCCGCTGACCCGGCAGATCCAGCAGCTGGAGGACCAGCTGGGTGCGCAGCTGTTTCGCCGCACGCCACGCGGAGTGGAGCTGACCGACGCAGGGCGGGTGCTTTATGAGGATGCGCGCAGCATCCTGGCGCAGGCGGACCGGGCGGCGGAGCGGGCCAGCAAGGCGGCACAGGGCCTGCTGGGGCGGGTGGACGTGGCGATCTTCGGCTCCGGCATCTTCGGCGCCATCCCGCAGCTGCTGCGCCAGTTCCGCGCGGACTCGCCCGAGGTCAACATCGTGCTGCACAACATGACCAAGGACGAGCAGCTCGACGCGCTGCGGCACGGCCGCATCACCCTGGCGTTCAACCGCCTGATGCGCCCGGTCGAAGGGCTGACCTGCGAGACGCTGTTGACCGAGCCGCTGTACGTGGCCATGCCTTCAGGCGACCGCCTGGCCGCGCGCACCGCGGTGGCGTTCGAGGAGCTGCAGGACCAGCCGCTGGTGCTGTTCCCCACCGGCTCGCGTCCCAGCTTCATCGACCGTGTGCTGCAGATGTGTCGCGACAGCGGCTTCGCACCGCTGGTGGCCCAGGAGGTGAGCGACGTGGTGCACGCCGTCGCCCTGGTGGCCACCGGCTTCGGCATCTGTCTGGTGCCGCACTCCGCCACCGCCATGCACGTGCCCGGCGTAACCTACCGGCCCCTGCACCACCCGACCCAGTCACGTGTGGACCTGTGCTGCATCTACCGTGCCGACGACGACTCGCAGATCCTGCGCGCGCTGCTCACGTCCATGCGGCAGAGCGTGACGCGGCTGGATCTGCCTTGAGCAACCGATCAATAGGGGCCGCGAAAGGGGCTCGGATCGGCTCGATCCGGAGGGAAAATCGCGCTCATGAATACCTCCACCGACCGCGGTCCGGACGGGGTTGAACCCGTTGCCGAAACCTCCCCCATCGACGATCCATGGCAACGCCTGTGCCGCGAGCTGACGGCCTGTGAGCCGCCGTACCCTGCCGACACCGTGCGCTGGGCGCTGGAGCAGCGCGAGGCGCTGACGCCTCACTTCCTGGCGCTGCTGGAGCGGGTGAGCCGGGATCCGGCTGCCGCGTCGGAGGATGAGGTGGACCTGTACACCTGGGCCTACATCTACCTGGCGATCTGGCGCGACTCCCGGGCCTGGGAGCCGATGCTGGCCCTGCTACGGCAGCCAACCGACGACATCGAGGGTGTGCTCGGCGACTCGATCCACGAAACCTACGGTCGGGCTTTGGCGGGCGTGTGCCCGGGCGACGTGGCGCCGCTGCGCGAGCTGGCGCTCGATGCGTCGCTGTCGGTGTGGCACCGCATGGCGGTACTGGATGCCTGGCGCCTGCGAGTGCAGCTGGCCGATGCGCCGCTGGAGGAACTGGAGGACGTGCTGCTGTCGTTGGGCCGGCAGTGCGCAGCGGAGATGCTCAACGTCACCGACGAAGAACTTCAGGCCAACGACACCGACGGCGAAACCGATGCCCCCATTTACCTCCTTGCCGAGGTCGTTGCGACGGCCGGCAAGCTGCGATCACAGCGCCTGCAGCCGGAGATCTACCACTGGTTCGAAGAAGGTCTGGTGGATCCTATGACGATCAACCGGGACGACTACGACCGATACATGCACGCCAGCCTGATGCATCCGGTGGAGGGCGAAATCGATCGTCACGACAGTTTGATCGTGGACCCTGTGGAGGAAACGCGCTGGTGGGCTTGCTGGTCCGAACGTCCCACCTCCTCCTCGCAGTCGCCCGAGCCCATGCGCCTGTCTGCGCCCTGGGCGATGCCTGCGGCTGCGTCCCACGTGGATGTCCCCGCGCCGACCACCTTCGTTCGCACCGAACAGAAGGTCGGCCGCAACGATCCCTGCCCCTGCGGCAGCGGCAAGAAGTACAAGAAGTGCCACGGGGCAGGGTGACCTGCCCCAGCGCGGGTCACCTCTGGCGGCTTGTGTTCACCGGCGCCCCATGCTTCAAGGCTTCGGCAGGTGGTAGTCCACCTTTCCGCCTGGCCCTTCGCTGACCCAGCCCTGCTCATAGAGGGTCTGCAGCAGCGCTGCAACGCCGGCCTCCGTCAGGTCGGCCCGAAGGTGGGACTCCAGGTGGCGGCGCAGGGCCGTGGTCTTGGCGGGGCGTTTCTCACGGGCCACCTTGTTGAGCCCCTGGACGGCCTTGGTGATGTCGCTGGGCGACGGCAGCTCGCGCGGCGATTTCGGCGCTGCGGTTGGCGCGGTGGGGGCGGACGTGGGCGCTGCCGCAGGTGCAGCTGGCGGTACAGGTGCCGGCGCTGGCGCAGGTGCGGTTGTATCGGGCGCGGCAGGCAAAGGCACCAGCACGGGCTCGTCCAGCGCCACAGGCTCCATCGACTCCAGGAGATCGAACTGCGCCGCAGCCGGGTGGGCGGCGGCCTTCCTTGTCGAGGATGTGCCGGATTTTTTTGCCGCCGAAACCTTCCTGGCTGCCGGCGTTCGGGTCGGCGGTTTCTTTGCTACGGTCTTCTTCGTCGCGGCATTCTTGGCGGCGGCCTTCTTGATGTTGGCCTTCTTCGTGGCGGTTTTTGCGGCCGCCTTTTTTGGGGGCTTTTCGGCAGTTGTTGCACCTGCGTGCGCCGTGGCGGCAGCTGTCTTGGCTGCAACCGGTTGATCGGAGACCTTCTTCGCCGCGGCCAGCGTGGCGGGCCGCTTCACAGCGGGTCTTTTCTTGGCCGCGGCCTTCTTGGTGGACAGCTTCTCGACAGAGGGCTCGACGGGAAGGGCCGCCACAGTTGTCTCGGTCACGGCCGATTCGGCGTTTCCAGGGGCTGCGTTGCGGGCAGACTGGGCGTCACCATCGGTGTCCCGCTCCAATGAAGGTGGGCTCATGGGTAGCGCATCCAGCATCGACGGGACCAGCGCGACCCTGCACCCCAGTTTGATGCCGTGCTCCACCATCTGCGCAAAACCCTTGCGGTCCCGCGAGACGATCACCAACTCGGCCTGCGGGTGCTGCACCGACAGCCTGCCCAGATGAAAGGCCAGGTGAAAGTCCAGCGCATCCTTGCCCGGCTTTTCGCATTGGATCAGCTCCACGGCCGTGCCGATGGGCAGCAGAGCGGCCGCCAGGCGGACCGGGATGGAGTTTTGACCTGGCCCATGAAAGATCTTCAGAAGGTGCCGCTGCGCGTTGAGTCGCTGCAGCTCTTCCGCTTGAGGCTGGACGTTTTCGTAGTCCACCAGGATGACTTGTTCGACTCTCACCACTCGCTCCCGCAGCACCTGCGTGACCCGCAGTTTCAAAGTGCGGATGGTAGGTGGTTGGGGCGCTCAGAACATCGTCTGCTCGTGATTGGCCAGCCGTTCGGCGATGCAGTCGTCCACGCAGCGCCACTGGGCATGCCACTGGTCGACCAGCAGCCGGCAGAGTTCGGGCTGGGCAGCGGCGGCGGCGTGGTCGATCGCTTCTGCGCTGTGGCCGAGGGCGTCCGCGCCGATGAAGTGGGCGGCGGCCTGGATGCGCTGGGCTGCGTGGCGCAGGCCTGCGAAGTGCGGTCGGCGGCTGGCCAGGTGCATCTCTTCCCAGGCCTGACTGGCGGTGAGGCGAAAGTCGGCCAGGAACTCGTCGGCCAGAGCCTCGTCGCCTTCGGTGAGCGCCAGCAGCACCTCGAGATCGATGGGCGAAGGGGCGGGATTGCTGGCGTTCATGGCGGCCTCCAGGTTCAGGTTCTGGCACAGGGAATCAATGGGGCAGGGCCGCATCCGCCGGTGTGGGCGGATGTGGCGCAGCCGGCGACGGGGTCTGTGGGGGCGCCAGCGCCGGCAGGCGGCGCTGTGGGAGCGGCTCGGTGCCCTGAATCGCTGCGGGCAACCAGAGCGTGACGGTGCTGCCCGCACCGGGTTGGCTCTGCAGGTGCAGTTCCCCGCTGTGCAGGTCGATGATTTCCTTCACGATGGCCATGCCCAGGCCGGTGCCGGGAATGTTCCCGGAGCTGTCCGCGCGGTAGAACCGTTCGCAGACATGGGTCAGCTGTTCGGCCGTCATGCCGATGCCGGTGTCGCTCACTGCCACGCCGATCTGGTTGCGACCGTCGTCGTCGCAGCGCTGCAGGAGGGCTATGTTCACCGGCCCGCCTGCGGGGGAGTACTTGTAGGCGTTGGCAATGATGTTCAGCAGGGCCTGTTGCAGCTTCTGACCGTCACCGATCACATCGGGAAGCTGGAGGTCGGACTGCACCTGTGCGGGTTCCCGGCCGGGTGGCAGCCGGTAGCCCTCCAGCACTGCGCGCACCAGGTCGGCGAGGGCGTGCGGCTCGCGACGGAAGTCCTGTCCTCGGCGCGATTCGATGCGTGCCAGGTCGAGCAACTGGTTGATGATCTCGATCATCAGCCCGGACTGCCGGGCGATGGTGCCCAGCAGGTCCCGGGTGCGGGACTCGTCCATGCGGCGCAGCGTCAGCAGCTGCACGAAGCCGTAGATGCTGGTCATCGGCGTGCGCAGTTCGTGGGCGGCGGTGGAGAGGAACTCGCTCTTCATGCGGTCCACCTCCGTCTCGTGGGTCACGTCACGCAGGTAGAGCACCTGGGACACATGGGCGGCCTGGGACAGGCGCAGGCCCGCCTCCACCACCCGGTGGCGGGGGCTGTCCAGTTCGAACAGGTCCCGGCGGCGGCGGGTGGCCTCCAGCAGC
>Ga0073903_10001764_pt1 | contig 11175 bp, 6 predicted proteins | sample KloWWTKNB14_bulk_FD_66665 | JGI IMG/M metagenome (GOLD analysis project Ga0073903, IMG submission 66665) | Active sludge microbial communities from Klosterneuburg, Austria, studying microevolution and ecology of nitrifiers - Klosterneuburg... | ecosystem: Engineered > WWTP > Aerobic digester >... | reverse complement strand
CGCACCCAGGTCTCCTGGAACAGTTCCTCGGCGCTGGCACGGTCGCCCGCCGAGCGCAGCAGGAACCGGTACAAGGGGCCCCGGTTGCGCGCATACAGGAGGTCGAAGGCGCGCAGGTCGTCGCGCGCATACGCGAGCATGAGTTCCTCGTCGGTCGGCTCGCCCGTCATCGGGCCGCAGCGTAGCAAATGCCGTGGCGCCGACGGGCGGCGCCTCCATCGGGTTGAACGGACCCGGAGGCCGGCAGGGGTTCGGGTCCCGCACGGGCCGCCGGGCATGGCGCTTGCTAGACTTCCCGTACAGGGAGCGGGGTCGAGGCGTGCAGCCCAATTCGTTGCTCGAGGTGCGCAAGAGCCGGTCCTCGTCGGCGGGGGAGGCGACCCCGGCTGCGCTTGCCTCGGCGCTGCTGCGCGCGCGCGACGTGGCCGAGATCGCCGCCATCGGCGTGCTGCACGCGGAGCTGCGCTTCGGCCTGCAGCATGCGCGGGTGGTCTGGTCGGCGGCGCTCCCGCACCTGGCGGCGAGCCCGACCCGGAGCGTGCCCGAAGACGTCCTGCGCTCGCGCGAGCAGATCCTGGTCCAGGGCCTGGAGACGCCCGGCAGCACCGAGCTCGCCCAGCCCGACGTGCGCACCAGCGCCGTTCCGCTGGTGCCGCGTGGCATCGATGGCTGGGCCGGCCTGCTGTACGACCTGCCGCAGGGCGCGGCGCGCCCGGAGGGCGCGGATTGGGAGCTGTTCCGCGCCGACCTGGCACGGGCGCTGGCGGCTGCCCTGCGGGCCGAGCGGCTGCAACTCTCGGTGGAACGGCTGGAAAAGGCCGAGCAGCTGCAGCGTGCGCTCTACGCCATCGCCGACATGGCCAGTTCCGACCTCGACATGCCCGACATGCTCAAGGGCATCCACGAGATCGTCGGCACCCTGATGTACGCCGAGAATTTCTTCATCGTGCTGCACAGCGAGGCCAACCAGACCCTGCGTTTCATCTACTTCCGCGACTCGGTCGACCTGGTCAGCCCGGATCCCGACCGCGAGATCCCGGTCAGCGAGGTCGAGAACAGCGTGACCCTGGCCGTGATCCGCTTGCGGCGCTCGCTGATGGGCCCGTCCTCGGCCATCCGCGCCGAGTTCAACGTCGCGCGCGACGACCTGCTCGGGCCCGACAGCGAGGACTGGCTCGGCGTGCCGATGATCGCCGGCAGCGAAGTGCGCGGCGCGGTGGTGGTGCAGAGCTACGACAAGGCCGGGCGCTACACCGAGGAGCACCGCGCGCTGCTGGGCTATGTCGCGCAGCACATCCTGACCGCGCTCGAGCGCAAGCAGCACCAGGCCGAGCTGGAGGCGCGCGTCGCCGAGCGCACCGCGGAGCTGGGCCAGGCCAACCTGGTGCTGCGCGGCGAGGTCCAGGAGCGCCAGCGCGGCGAGCGCCTGCAGGCGGCGCTGTTCCGGATCGCGGAGCTGTCGAGCACCACCGACACGCTGGAATCGTTCTATGCCTCGGTGCACGCGATCGTCGGCGGCCTGCTCGATGCGCGGAATTTCTTCATCGGGCAGCTCTCCGATGACGGCACCGAGCTCGATTTCCCCTACTCGGTCGACGAACGCGACCCGTCGCGACCGCGCCGCCGCCTCGCCAACGGCCTGACCGAGTACGTGCTGCGCACCGCGCGCCCGCTACTGGCCAACCGCGAGGAGGTCGAGCGCCTGGCGGACGCCGGCGAGGTGCAGAGCTTCGGCGCACCCTCGGTATGCTGGCTCGGCGTGCCGCTGATGGTGGAGGAGCGCGCGGTCGGCGTGATCGCGGTCCAGAGTTATTCGCCCGACCACCTGTTCAGCAGCCGCGACCAGGAACTCCTGACCTTCGTCTCGTACCACATCGCCACCGGCATGGTGCGCAAGCGCGCGCAGGAGTCGCTGCGCCAGGCCTATGCCGAGCTCGAGCGCCGGGTCGAGGAGCGCACCGGCGAACTGGCCGAGACCAACCGCGAGCTGCGCGACCAGATCGGCGAGCGCGAGCGGGTCGAGATGCGGCTCAAGCACCAGGCCCTGCACGACGCGCTGACCGGGCTGCCCAACCGGGCCTGCCTGCTCGACCGCCTCGGCCAGGCCCTGATCCGCCATCGGCGCGACGACAGCCATCGCTTCGGCGTGCTGTTCCTCGACCTCGATCGCTTCAAGGTCGTCAACGACAGCGTCGGCCACCTGGTGGGCGACGAGATGCTCAAGGAGGCCGGCGCGCGCATCGCAGGCTGCCTGCGCGCGCCCGATACCGTGGCGCGCCTGGGCGGCGACGAGTTCGCGATCCTGCTCGAGGACCTGCACAGTCCGCAGGACGCGTTCACCGTGGCGCGGCGCGTGATCGAGGCCCTGTCGGAGCCGATGCGCGTCGCCGGCAAGGAGCTATTCACCTCGGCCAGCATCGGCATCGCCGTCGGCCACCCGCGCTACACCCGCGCCGAGGAACTGCTGCGCGACGCCGACGTCGCCATGTACCGGGCCAAGGCCAAGGGCCGCCAGCGCTTCGAGCTGTTCGACGAGCAGTTGCACACCGAGGCGCTCAAGCTGCTCGACCTCGAGGGCGACCTGCGCCGTGCCATCGCGCGCAGCGAATTCGAGCCGCACTTCCAGGCCATCGTGCGCCTGTCGGACGGCGGCGTGGTCGGCTACGAGGCGCTGCTGCGCTGGCGCCACGCCGAGCGCGGCATGCTGCTGCCGGGCGACTTCCTCGCGGTGGCGGAGGAGAACGGCAGCATCGAGCAGATCGACTGGCAGATGTTCGACCTCACCTGCCGCGAGATCCCGCGCCTGTGCGCCAACGGCGCCTATGTCTGCATCAACGTCTCGGCGCGGCATTTCCGCAGCCCCGACCTCGACGAGGCGGTGCTGGCCCTGCTGCGCGTGCGCGGCATCGAGCCGACGCTGCTGCGGCTCGAGGTGACGGAGGGCGCCTTGCTGGACAATCCCGACCAGATCCGCCGCGTGCTGCAGCGCCTCCGCGACGCCGGCGTGCTGTCGCAGCTCGACGACTTCGGCACCGGCTACTCGTCGTTGTCCTACCTGCACAAGTTCCCGATCCAGTCGCTCAAGATCGACCGCTCCTTCGTGGCCGACCTGCGGCCGGGCGAAGCCGGCGGCAGCGCCGCCGTGGTGCGCGCGATCGTGACCCTGGCCGGCGCGCTCGGCCTCGAGGTCATCGCCGAGGGCATCGAGACCCTGGAGCAGCGCGACGCGCTGGTCGAACTGGGCTGCAGCCTGGGCCAGGGCTTCCTCTATGCCTATCCGCGCCCCGCCGACGAGGTGCTGCTGCAGCCGGCCCTCGGCCTCGGACTCGGGCCGGCAACGCCCGGGCAGGCCTGAGCGCGGCGCCACGCCCCGCTCGCCGCTCAGCGGCGGACGTCGAAGCGCCGTTCGCCGAGGAAGGCCTCGACGTCGGCAATGCCGGCGAGGTTGAAGTCGCCCGGGATCGAGTGCTTGAGGCAGGCGCAGGCGAGGCCGAAGCGCAGCGACTCCGCCTCGTCCTGGCCGCTGCGCAGGCCGTGCAGCAGGCCGGCGGCGAAGGCGTCGCCGGCACCGATGCGGTCGACGATCGGCGTGATGGCATGCGCTTGCGTGGCGACCTCGTGCTCGCGGGTGATCAGCTGCGCCGACAACTCGTGGTGGTCGACGCTGTGCTGCGCGCGCACGGTGGTCGCCATGCGGCGCAGGCGCGGAAAGGCGGCGAACGCGGCCTGCGCGGCGGCCGTGTTGCGCTGGGTGGCCGGCAGCGCATCGAAATCGCGCCCCAGGACCACCGCGATGTCGCGGTGGTCGGCGAACAGCAGGTCGACATGGGCGAGGATGCCGCGCAGGATCGCGGGCGCGTCGGCGTCCCACGCAGCCCACAGCTTCGGGCGATAGTTGCCGTCGAAGGAAACCGTCAGGCCGCGCTCGCTGGCCATGCGCACCGCGCGCAGCGTGGCGGCGGCGGCCGCGGGGCCCAGCGCCGGCGACACGCCCGACACATGCAGGGTGCCGGCGTCGCGCAGCAGCGCGTCCCAGTCGTGGAAATCCGCCGGCGCCAGCGCGAAGGCGGAGCCGGCGCGGTCGTACAGCACTTCGCTGGGGCGCTGGATCGCGCCGGTGGCCAGGAAGTAGAGGCCCATGCGGCCCGGCGCGAACGCGACCCCGCGCGTGTCCACGCCGTGGCGACGCAACTCGTCGACGGCAGCGATCCCCAGCGCGTTGCGCGGTACCGCGCTCACCATGGCCACGTCGTGGCCGAATCGCGCCAGCGACACGGCCACGTTGGCTTCGGCACCGCCGACGTGGACGTCGAGGCGCGGCGACTGCAGCAAGAGTTCCCGCCCGGGCGCTGCCAGCCGCAGCAGCAACTCTCCAAAACAGACGATGCGACCGGTCATCGGGGCCTCCGGGGGGCTGCGGGGACCCGAAGCCACGCGGCGATCAGGGTCGGTGGGGTGATGTTACGGAAACGTCTTGTTGCTGCACCGCGGTATTTGCTAGGCTCCAATGCCACCGGTGTCAACGAGTCGTCCGCGACTGAATGATACCGGTGTCAATCAGCCGACGCGAGCCGGACGCCAAGCCGGCCCAACCGACGAGGGGAGGGGATACCAGATGAGCGCGCGCGCCAGCGGAATTCGTGGTCCAGTGACGGCATTGTTGTCCGCGGCGATCGCCGTGGCCCTGAGCACCGGCGCCTTTGCGGCGGCTGCACCCACCAGCACGGCGACCGCCAGTACCGAGGCGACGAGCGCCGACGGGGCCGCCGATGCCAGCGCGGTGGCCGCGGCCGATCCGGTGGTCGCGGTAGACGCGACGCCAGTCGCCGATCCGCAGCAGTCGACGCCGGCCGGCGACCCGACCGAACTCGACACGGTGGTCGTGACCTTCCGCGCCAGCCTGCAGAAGGCGATCGAGCTCAAGCGCGATGCGGTCGGCTCGATCGACGCGATCGTGGCCGAGGACATCGCCGACTTCCCGGACCTCAACCTGGCCGAGTCGCTGCAGCGCATCCCGGGCGTGAGCATCTCGCGCGACGCCGGCGAAGGCCGCAACATCTCGGTGCGCGGGCTCGATTCGAACTTCACCCGCGTGCGCATCAACGGCATGGAGGCGCTGACCACGACCGGCGGCACCGACAGCTCCGGCGGCGTCAACCGCGGCCGCGGCTTCGACTTCAACGTGTTCGCATCCGAACTGTTCAACAACATCATCATGCGCAAGACCGCCTCGGCCGACCTCGAGGAGGGCTCGCTCGGCGCCACCGTCGACCTCAACGTGGCCCATCCCTTCGACTACGAGGGCGCGACCCTGCTGATGTCCGGCCAGGCCGGCTACAACGACCTGTCGGAGGACTGGGATCCGCGCGGCGTGCTGCTGATGAGCAACACCTTCGCCGACGGCACCTTCGGCGCGCTGCTCTCGCTGGCCTACACCAAGCGCAACCTGGTCGAGGAAGGCCACAGCACGGTGCGCTGGGACGGCGGCACCAGCAGCGGCGGCTTCTCCGCCACGTCGCCCTTCGCGCCCGCGCGCCTGGCCACCACCTTCCACCCGCGCATCCCGCGCTACGGCACGCTCGGGCACGAGCAGGAGCGCCTCGGCGTGACCGGCTCGCTGCAGTGGGAGCCGGGTTCCGACACGCTGTTCACGATGGACGCGATGTACGCCGATTTCGACGCGACCCGCACCGAGGACTTCCTCGAGGCGATCTCGTTCAGCCGCACCGGCGCCAACGGCAAGCCGCAGACGGTGGTGCTGGACGGTTTCGTGGCGCCCGACGGCGACCTCGAGTACGGCCTGTTCGACAATGTCGACATCCGCTCCGAGTCGCGCTACGACGAGCTCGAGACCAACTTCACCCAGATCAGCCTCAACGGCCAGCACAACTTCAGCGACAGCTTCCGCATCAACGGCCTGTGGGGCTACTCGAAGTCCGAGTTCGACAACCCGATCCAGACCACGATCACGATCGATCGCGCCAATACCGACGGCTACAGCTGGGACTACCGCGGCGACGACCGCCTGCCGGGGCTCGACTACGGCTACGACGTCACCGACCCGGCCAACTGGGCCTTCGCCAACGGCCAGTCGGAAATCCGCCTGCGCCCGCAGAGCTCCGACAACACCTACAACACCTTCTCGCTCGACGGCGAATGGAATGTCACCGATTCCATCGCGCTCAAGGGCGGCTTCCTGTGGAAGAAGTACGAGTTCGAGACCAGCGAGATCCGGCGCCTGTCCGAGACCACGGTGCCGAACCTGCCGGCCGGCACCACCCTCGAGGAACTCACCCGCCTGCTGGATTTCGGCGCCGACCTCGACCTGCCCGCGGGCACCGACACCACCTGGCTGGCGCCGGACATCGACGCCTTCGCGCGCCTGTTCGACATCTACTGCAACTGCGGCGCCTTCACCCTGAGCAACCGCCAGTCGCTGGGCAACAACCGCAGCGTCGAGGAAGAGGACACCGGCGGCTACCTGCAGATGGACTGGAACACCGATTTCATCGGCCGCACGCTGCGCGGCAACCTCGGCATCCGCTACGTCGACACCGACCAGACCTCCAGCGGCTTCGCCGTGGTCAACAACACCCCGGTGCCGGCCACCGTCGAGCGCAGCTACGACGACTGGCTGCCCTCGCTCAACATGGCCTGGGATCTCACCGACGAGCTGGTGTTCCGGCTCGGCGCGGCCGATGTCATGGCGCGCCCCGCGCTCGGCAACCTGACCCCGGGCGTCACCGTCAGCGTCAGCGGCGGCAATCGCACCGTCAACGGCGGCGATCCGAACCTGGACCCGTTCCGGGCCAAGACCGCCGACCTCGGGCTGGAGTGGTATTTCGCCGAGGAATCGCTCCTGTCGCTGGCCTGGTTCTACAAGGACATCGACACCTTCGTGCAGACCTCGCGCGAGACCCGGCCGTACAACACCTCCGGTTTGCCCGACAGCCTGCTGATCGGCACCGGCGCGCAGCCCACCGACGACTTCACCTTCAACATCCCGGTCAACACGCCGGGCGGCGACCTGCGCGGCTGGGAGTTCGCCTACCAGCAGCCCTTCGTCTTCCTTCCGGGCTTCTGGAAGGACTTCGGCATGCAGTTCAACTACACGTATGTCGATTCGGAGATCCAGTACGTGACCTCGGCCGGCGTGCCGTCCTTGTCCACCGACCTGACCGGACTGTCGAAGAACGCCTACAACCTCACGCTGTACTACGAGAACCCGAAGTTCAGCGCGCGCGTCTCGGCCGCTTACCGCGACGATTTCCTTACCACGGTGCCGGGCCGCAACAACAACGACGTGGAGGGCACGGCCGAAACGCTCAACGTCGATGCCTCGATGTCGTATCGCTGGAACGACCACCTGGAGCTGACCTTCGAGGGCATCAACCTCACCGACGAGTACAGCGACCAGTGGGTGAGTTCCAGCGCCGACCGCGTGTCGGTCTACCACCACACGGGTCGGGTCTACCTGTTCGGGTTCCGCTACCAGTTCTGACGGTTGCGGCATGTTGCGGATGCCATCGCGGGGCCGGCATGACGCCGGTCCCGCGAGTCCGCGGACCTGATCGCGGGCCGGCAGCCGCCCGGGAGCGCCCATGCACCGACGCCAGTTCCTGACCGGAGCCGCCGCATTGGCTGCGGTCCCGCTGTCCGCGCGACTGGCGACGGCCGCCGAGCTGCCTTTCGACGCAGTGGTCACTCGCGACACTGCGCCTGCCGATGGCGTCCCGACCTACGACTCGGTGGCGGCGGCGATCGCCGCTGCCCCGCGCGAGCCGCGGCGGCCCTTTCGCATCTCGGTGGCGCGCGGCCGCTGGCACGAGAAGCTGGTGATCGACCGCCCCGCGATCGAACTGCTTGGAGACCCGCGCGGCGGCAGCGTGCTCAGCTACGACGCCGCGGCCGGACAGCGCGGTCCGGATGGGTCGCCCTGGGGCACCTGGGGATGTGCCTCGGTCACGGTGCGCGCGCCGGATTTCCGCGCCCGCGACCTCACCATCGAGAATGCCTTCGACTACGTTGGCAACCTGGTGCGCCCGCAGTTCGAGGCCATAGGACCCAATGGCCCGCAGGCGGTCGCGCTAATGCTGGCCGACGGCAGCGACCGCGCCTGCCTCGACCGCGTCGAGATCATCGGTCACCAGGACACCCTGTTCGCCGACGGCGGGCGCAGCCGCTTCCGCGCTTGCGTGGTCCGCGGCAGCGTGGACTTCATCTTCGGTGCCGGCAGCGCGCGCTTCGAGGACTGCGAGATCCAGTCGCGCTTCCGGCCCGGCAAGGAGCGCCAGGGCTACGTCGCCGCGCCGAGCACGCCATCGGACCAGGCCGCGGGCCTGGTATTCGAGAACTGCCGGCTGACCCGCGAGCCGCAGGTGCCGGACCACAGCGTGGCGCTCGGGCGCGCATGGCGGCCCACGCGCGATTTTCCCGACGGCCGCTACGGCGACCCGGGCGTGGTCGGCGCCGCGTACTTCCTCGACTGCTGGATCGACGCGCACGTCGGCGAACCCGCCTGGGACCCGATGGCGTACACCGCGCGCGACGGCAGCCGGGTCATGTTCGAGCCGCGCGATGCCCGCTTTGGCGAGTGGCGCAGTCGCGGACCGGGCGCATTGCGCTCGGCGGCACGCCTGCAGCTCGACGCCGCCGCGAGGCACGCTGCGGCGGCGGAGCAGATGTTCGGCGACTGGCGCCCTGGCGATGCCTAGGAAGGCGCGCGTGCCGCGCGGCGACGTCGCGCCGCCATCCTCAGCGCGGCGGCGCGCTGCGCGCGTGCGGCGTGCGCGGGCTCATGTCGTCGAGGTTCCATTCGGCGGGCACGAAGGCGCGCTGGGTCTGCGGGCGCACCGGATAGCCGCCGACTTCGGACTGGTCGTCGATGATGCGGCCGCGGCCCTCGATAGTGTCGGCGACGATGCGGCGGTCGATCGGGTCGCGGTCCCAGGGGCGCGCGCCGGCCTCGCGGATCACCGCGTCCTGCACGTCGATCGCCGCCAGCGGGACCACGCCGGGCGGCAGCGCCGGCCGCTGTTCCAGTTCGACCAGGCGCGCGCGGCCGGTGGTGTAGAAGCCGAGCTGCGGCAGCGGTTGGCCGATGCGGTCGACCGCGAGGTTGTCGGCGCGGTAGAGCTCGAGGTCGCCGGAGCCGCCGAACATGAAGAAGGCGAGGTCCGGCGGGGTCGAGGGTCCGGCGCGCAGCACGTTGCCGATCAAGACCAGCTTCCCGACTTCGTAGGGATGCTCGATCCATTCCTCGGCGATCAGGTTGTAGTGCACGGCGCGCGGGCCAGGGTTGTAGATCAGGTTGTTGACCACCATGCCGCGCGCGCCGCCCTTGAACATGGGGCTGCGCTCGTAATTGTGCGCGTACAGGTTGCCGATGATGAGGATGTCGCTGGCGTTGTCGTGGACCAGCGTGCCCTTGGAGTGTTCGCCCTTGCTGTGGCTGGATTCCGCCAGTCCCTCGGCAATGAGGTTGTTGCTGTAGGTGATGCGATGCGACATGCGCTCGCGCCACGCATCGGGGTCGGCACCCTCGAAGCGCGCGCCGGAGGCCGACAGGTTCTCGTCGGTGGCCCAGGTGAAGGAGCAGTGGTCGACGATCACGTCGCGCGCGCCGGCCTGGGTCGAGAAGGTGTCGATGTCCCAGCCGCCCATGCGCGGCGTTTCGGCCGAGCCGGCGCGCACGGCGATGTGGCGCACCACCACGTCGTGCGTGCTGACCACGATGCCACCGCGGATGAGCGTGATGCCGGGCGCGGGCGCGGTCTGGCCGGCGATCGTGAGGAAGGGCTCGGTCACGGCCAGCCGGGTCTTGGCCAGGTCGATCACGCCGCCGACCTCGAACACCACGATGCGCGGCCCCGCGGTCTCGATCGCGGCGCGCAGCGAGCCGGGTCCGCTCTCGGCCAGCGTGGTCACGCGCAGGATCGCGCCGCCGCGCCCCCCCGGCGTATGCGCGGCCCAGCCGACCGCGCCCGGGAAGGCGAGGGGCCGGTCGGCGCCGGCGGCCGGCACGGCAGCGGCGTACAGGACGCAGGCCAGCGCGAGGATCGCGCCGGCACGGTGGGCGCAGGCGCGAGTGCGCGCATAGCGGGTCGACATGGCCATGGTTCCAATCGTGCGTCGAATGCGGATGGGTGGGAAGCCGGAGCGGTTGGATTGTAAATGACACCGGTTTCCTTTATACAAGCTGCGAGCGTGTTTTGCGCCTGCCGAGGGCCATGGCAGCGCATCCGGAGGACAGGCACGTGATGGGGCAGGGGACGGAATCCAGTGCAACGACCAGCCCGGCGGATGCCCGCCGGATCGCGGAGGCTTTCGTGCAGGCGCGGCTCGCCGGCAGGGCGTTGGGCGCGTACCCGGGTCGCGTGCCGGCCGACCTCGAAGGCGGTTATGCGTGCCAGGATGCGGCCATCGCCCTGTGGCCTGATCGCGTGATCGGCTGGAAAGTCGGCTATATCGCCTCCAACCGGCGCGACGCTTCCGGCGACGATCGCCTGGTCGGCCCCATCTTCGGCGCCATGCTGCGCACGGCGCATCCGGGCACGATCACCGAGTTCCCGGTGTTCGATGGCGGCTTCGCCGCGGTCGAGGCCGAATACGTCGTGCGCCTCGGCGCGGATGCGCCGCCCGGCAAGCGGGACTGGACGGCGGGCGAGGCGGCCGCCCTGGCTGGCGCGCTGCACGTGGGCATCGAGACCGCGGGCAGTCCGCTGGCAACCATCAACCAACTCGGCCCCACCGTCGTGGCTTCCGATTTCGGCAACAACGCCGGGCTGATCCTCGGGCCGGAGATCGCCGACTGGCGCGGCCCGGCGCTGGAATCACTGCGTTGCGAAACCTGGATCGACAACCGCTGCGTGGGCCGCGGCGGCGCCGCCGCGCTGGAGGGCGGGCCGATGGGCGCGCTGGCCTTCGCCCTCGCGCGGCTTGCACGTCGCGGGCGTCCGCTGCGGGCCGGGGACCTGGTCAGCACCGGTGCCGCGACCGGCATCCACGATATCCGCGCCGGCGAAAGCGCGCGGGTCGATTTCGGTGCCGCTGGCACCCTGCATTGCCGCGCCGTGCCCATGCGTGGCGGCGCTGCGAACGCGGCATGCTGAGCCGGCGCGCGCTGCTGGCCGGAGGCGCGGCCCTGGCGCTCGCGCGCAACGCGGGCGCCGCGCC
>Ga0073903_10001761_pt1 | contig 11180 bp, 8 predicted proteins | sample KloWWTKNB14_bulk_FD_66665 | JGI IMG/M metagenome (GOLD analysis project Ga0073903, IMG submission 66665) | Active sludge microbial communities from Klosterneuburg, Austria, studying microevolution and ecology of nitrifiers - Klosterneuburg... | ecosystem: Engineered > WWTP > Aerobic digester >... | reverse complement strand
GTGGACATGGAGACCACGATCGACGTGATTCTCGCGCCCCTGCTGATGCAGGCAATCTGGCGTTATTCGCTGGGCGCCTGCTGCGGCACGCGGCACGACGCCAGGCGGTATCAGCGTACCCATCTCGACCTGGTCTTGTACGGACTGGCCAACCCGGACCAGGCCCCCAAGGGGAAAACACCAAAATGAAAGCCTTCCTGCCCTTCGTCTTGATGGCGTCGCTATTGGCCGCTTGCGGTGAACATCCGTCCGAAGTGCCGCCCGTGCGCGCCGCAGCGCCGATGGTCGGCGCCGTGCCTTACGCCGACCTGGCTTTCAACCCCGAGCGCGAAGCGCCGGCGACGGTGCTGGGCAAGAATGAAACCCGGCTCGCTGCCGAAGCCTCGGCACGCATCCTCGCCATCGCGGTAGACAGCGGCGACAGCGTCAAGGCCGGGCAGGTGCTGGTGCGGCTTGATGCAAGGGATGCCGAACTGGCACTGGCTCGGGCGGAAGCGGGCTTGGCGCAAAGCGATGCGCGCCTGGCGCAGGCCGAGGCGCAGGCGGCGCGAGCGCGCTCTCTGAAAGAGAAGAATTTCATTTCCGCCGAGGCCGTGACCCTGCGCGAAACCGAACTCGCCGCGGCCCGGGCCGATGTCCAGTCGGCACGCGCCAACCGCGATTCGGCGCGCCGCGCCGTGGAAAAATGTATCGTCACGGCACCCTTCAATGGCATCGTACGCAGCCGCAGCGCCCAGGTCGGCGAACTCGCCGCACCCGGAACGCCGCTGCTGACGCTGGCCGATACCAGCGATTTGCACGTGGTGGCCCAGGTCCAGGCGCGCGACGCGGACGGGCTGGCCGCCGCCGGAAAGGTCGAATTCGACGCTGCCGGCAGAGTACTGGCCCTTCAGCCGCTGCGTATCTCCGGCGCGATAAATCGCGAGGCGCGCACGGTCGAGGCGCGCTATCGATTCGCCGGTACGGCACCCGCGCCGGGAACCGAAGGCCGCCTGACCTGGCGCGACCCGCGCCCGCACCTTGCGGCCGACTACATCCTGCGCCGCAACGGGCGCTACGGCGTGTTCGTGCTCGACGGTGACACCGCGCGCTTCCGCGAACTACCGCAGGTGCAGGAGGGCCGTCCCGCCGCCGCCGACTTTCCTCCGGGGCTGCAGATCGTGACCCGCGGCCGACATGCCCTGCAGGACGGCATGAAGGTGATCCTGGCACAACCCGCCGGCGGCAAATGAATTTCTACGAAAAACTGATCCGCAACCATCCGCTGGCCAACATCGCCTTCGCGGTGGTGCTGGCGATCGGCGCGCTGGCCTACCTGACGATGCCGCGCGAGCAGGATCCGGAGATCAACTTCAACTGGGTCACGATCACCACGGTGCTGCCGGGCGCTTCGGCCGACGATGTCGAAAAGCGCGTGACCAAGCCGCTGGAAGACGCGATCAAGGGTGTCGCCGACATCCGCTTCGTGATGTCCTCGTCGCGGGAAAACATCGCCACGATCCTGGTGCGCTTCCGCGACATCGACGAGAGAACCTTCGACAAGCGCATCAACGACCTGCGCCGCGAAATCCAGAACAAGGCCAAGAGCGAACTGCCGTCCGAGGCGGAGGACCCGCAGGTGATCGAAATCACCACCTCGAACGGCTTTCCCACGGCGATGGTACTGGTCACCGGGCAGGCCGCCGACGAACTGCTGCGCTCGCGCTCGCGCCAGTTCAAGGAAGACCTCGAGCGCATCGCCGGCGTCGACCAGGTTTTCGCCACCGGCCTGCGCGATCCGGAGCTGCAGGTGGAGTTCGACCCGGTGGCCCTGGCCAATCGCGGCCTGACCGCCGCCGACGTCGCCGACAGCGCCAACGCATGGTTCCGCGACACCTTCGCCGGCAAGGTCGAGACGGCCGGCGACGAAGGACGCACCGCCTGGCTGGTGCGCATCGTCGGCCAGACCGCCGATGCCGAGGAACTGGCGCGCATCCCGGTCACCACCGCGACGCGCCGCGAGCCGGTGCCACTCGGCACCGTGGCGGAAGTCTCGCGCGGCCGCGCCAAGGCGGGCAGCCTCGCCAGCTACCAGGGCCGGGGCGCGGTGGTCCTCGCCGTGACCAAGAAGAGCCGCACCAACACGCTGCAGCTGATCGAGCGGCTCAATGGCTACATCGCCGCGCAGAATCCGCGCTTCACCGCCGAGGGCGTGCAACTGCAACTGCTCGACGACCAGACCGTGCCGACGCGCGAGGCCATCTCCACCATGGAGTGGAATGCCCTGCAGGGCCTGTTCCTGGTGCTGGCAATCTGCTGGCTGTTCCTCGGCAGCCGCATTGCTTTCCTGATCGGCCTCGGCATACCCTTCTCGCTCGCCGGTACCTTCGCCATCCTCCATGCCCTCGGCTACACGCTGAACATCTCCGTGCTGCTCGGCGCGGTCATCGTGCTCGGCATGCTGGTGGACGATGCCGTGGTGGTGGTCGAGACCATCTATTACCGCATGCAGCGCGGCGAGGCGGTACATGCCGCCGCGCTCGGTGCGGTGCGCGAAGTCTTCGCGCCGGTGACGGCCTCGGTGCTGACCACCATGGCCGCCTTCCTGCCGCTGATGCTGCTGCCGGGCATCGTCGGCAAATTCATGTTCGTGATTCCCTTCGTCGTCACGCTGGGCCTGGCCATCAGCCTGATCGAAGCCTACTGGATGCTGCCGGCACACATGGCGATGGTGGCGCCAAAGGCCGGCGACGGCCACCTCAACACCTGGCGCGACCGCTTCAACCATTTCCTGCGCGTCAAGTATTCGCGCTGGCTGCTGTGGGTCATGCGCCGGCCGACGCGTTCCCTGCTGATCGCCGTCGCGTTGATGATGGGCGCGCTGGCGGCCGTGGGCACGGGCCTGGTGCGCATCCAGTTCTTTGCCTTCGATCCGATGCGGCTGTTCTACGTCAATGTCGATATGCCGGCCGGCGCGCCGATCGAGGAGACCCTGGCCAATGCGGAAAAGCTGGAAGCGGCGGTACGCAAGCACCTCCAGCCCGGTGAAGCGCGCAGCCTTGCCGCCTACGCCGGAGTGAAGTTTTCCGACACCGAACCGCTCTACGGCGATGCCTATGGCCAAGTCACGGTTTCCCTGAACCCGAAGGGAAGCGGGCGCGAGGTGACGGAAATCGTCGAAGGCATGCGCGCCGACGTGGAGGCCCTCATGCTTGACGCGGCGACCCCGGGGAAGGTCACCTTCACCATGATTTCGGGTGGTCCGCCGGTGGAGAAGCCGGTCAAGGTACGGGTGCGCAACGACGAGCCGCAGGAACTGCGTGCCGCCGGCGACGCCCTGCTGGCCATCGTGCGCGCCGTGCCGGGCGCCAGGGACGTGGCCGACGACGACATTCCCGGCCGGCCGGAACTGGTGCTGGCCCTGGACCGGGGCGCACTGCGCGCGGCCGGGCTCGACGCCGGCAAGGTGGCCCGCCTGGTGCGCCTGCACGCCGACGGCGAGATCGTGGCGATGATGCGCGACAAGGGCGAGAAGCTCGAGCTGCGGGTACGCGCGAAGCACGGATCGGGTGCCGGCAATGGCAAATTGTCCGGCACGGTCGGTGCCGACATCACGCGCCTGCTCGATGATCCGATCGCCCTGCCGGCGGGCGGCAGCACCACGCTGCGCACACTGGTACACGAGGAGACGCGGATCGGCAAGGGCGTCATCAAGCACTACAACCTGCGGCGCGCGATCACGGTCGAGGCGGGCCTCGACAAGGCCGTCACCGACACCGTGGCGGCGAACCGGATCATCGCCGCCGAATGGCAGAAGCGGGCGAACGAGTTTCCCAACACCGACATCGATTTTTCGGGCGAACTCGACGACATCCAGGAAAGCCTGGACGCAATGAAAATCCTCTTCCTGATGGGCGTCGGACTGATCTATCTGATCCTCGCCGCGCAGTTCAAGAGCTATTTCCAGCCGCTGCTGATCCTGGCCACCGTGCCGCTGGCCTTCACCGGCGTGGTGCTGGGCCTGCTGGTGGCGCAGATTCCGCTCTCGCTGTATACGCTCTACGGCGTCATCGCACTGACCGGCATCGCGGTGAATTCGGCCATCGTGCTGATCGACGCGGCCAATGACCGGCTGGCCTCCGGCATGGGCGTGCTGCACGCCGCCGTGTATGCCGCGCGGCGGCGCGTGGTGCCGATCCTGATCACCTCGGTCACCACCATCGGCGGCCTGTTCTCGCTGGCGGTGGGGCTTGGCGGCAAGTCGTTGCTGTGGGGTCCGGTGGCGGCTTCGATCGTCTGGGGCCTGGGATTCTCCACGGTGCTGACCCTGTTCGTCATGCCTTTGCTGTACTGGATGTTCATGCGGCGCTTTTCCGGAGTTGCACGATGAGGAATTCCTTCGCCATCGCATCGATGGTCCTGTTGCTTGCGGCCTGCAGCGAAGCGCCGCCCCCTCCGGCCGCGCCCAGGCTGGTGCGAACCCTGGTAGTCGGCGCCGGCGCTGCGGCGAGCGAAGGCGGGATCCGCGGCTACAGCGGCGAGGTGCGCGCGCGCAGCGAAACCACGCTGGGTTTTCGCATCGCCGGCAAGATCGTCGAGCGCCGCGTCGATGTCGGCCAGGCGGTCAAGGCGGGGCAGGTCCTGGCGCGGCTGGATCCGGCCGATTCCGCCCTGCAGCTGGCCCAGGCCGAGGCGCAACATGCGCTGGCGGCGGCGGACCTGGCGCGCTACCGCGACCTGAGGACGAAGAACTTCGTCAGCGCCTCCGCCCTCGACGCGCGCGAGACCGCCTTCAAGGCCGCCGCGGCGCAGGCCCAATTGGCGAAGAACCAGGCCGGCTACGCGACCCTGGCGGCCGAACGCAATGGCGTGGTCAGCCAGGTGCTGGCCGAGGCCGGGCAGGTGGTCGGCGCCGGCCAGGCGGTGTTCCGCCTGGCGCCCGACGGCGAACGCGAAGTCGCCATTTCGATTCCGGAGAGTGAAATCGGCGTTTTCAAGCCCGGGCAGGCCGCGACCGTCCGTTTCTGGGCAACGGCCGGCGCGGCGGACCGGCCCGTGGCCGGCCGCCTGCGCGAAGTATCGCCGATGGCCGACCCGGTGACGCGCACCTTCGCCGCGCGGATCAGCCTGCAGGATGCCGATCCGCTGCTGCCGCTCGGAATGACGGCGACGGTGCGCTTTCCGAACGGGACAGGCGGCGCATCGGCGCTGTTTGTACCGCTGACGGCGATCTTCCAGCAGGGCAATCAGCCGGCGGTGTGGATAGTCGGCGCCGACAATACGGTAAAGCTGCAGCCGGTGAGCGTGTCGGCCTATACCGACAGCGGCGCGGCGGTGACCGGCGGACTCGCGGGCGGCGAGCAGATCGTTGCCGCCGGCGTGAACCTTCTCGCGGCCGGCGAAAAGGTTCGCGTCGCGCCGCAGGCGACCGGCCGGTGAATCGGCTCAATCTTTCCGAGTGGGCGCTGCGCCATCCGCAGATGGTGCTCTATTTGATCGTGGTCCTCATGCTCGGCGGTGCAGTGTCCTTTGACCGGCTCGGCCGCGCCGAAGACCCGGACTACACGGTAAAGATGATGGTGGTGCGCACCCTTTGGCCGGGCGCGAGCGCTGCCCAGGTCGAGCAGCAGCTGACCGAGCGCATCGAGAAGAAGCTGGCCGAGCTGCCCTCGGTGGATGTGCTGCGCACCGCGTCGCGGCCCGGCGAATCCCTGACCATCATCAGCCTCAAGGATACGTCGACCAAGGCCGAGGTGGCGGAAGCCTGGCGCCAGGTGCGCAAGAAGCTCGACGACATGCGCCACACGCTGCCGCCCGGCGTGCAGGGCCCGTTCCCCAACGACGAGTTCGGCGACGTGCAGATCAAGATCTTCGCCCTCACCGCGCGGGACGACAAGGCGGGCCATGGCATGGGCGACCTGCGCCGCGAAGCCGACAAACTGGCCCGCGAACTGCGCCGCGTCGCGGATGTGAAGAAGATCGAGCTGATCGGCGTGCAGGACGAGAAGATTTACATCGACGTCAGCCCGGCGCGCCTCGCCGCCATGGGCCTGGTGCCGACCCAGGTATTCGATGCGCTGCAAAGGCAGAATGCGGTGGTGCCGGCCGGGCAGGTCGAGACCGAAACCGACCGCGTGCGGCTGCGCGTGACGGGGCCCTTCGACAGCGTCGAGGCGATCCGCGAGACCATGCTCGCGGTCGGCGGTCGCAGCTTGCGCCTCGGCGATGTGGCTCGCGTCAGCCGCGGCCTCGCCGATCCGCCGCAACCGCGCATGCGCGTCGCCGGGCGCGATGCGATCGGCATCGGCGTGGTGATGGCCAAGGGCGGCAACGTGATCGAGCTCGGCGACAACCTGTCGAAAACCATGGAGCGCCTGCGGCAGGATCTGCCGGTCGGCATCGACGTGCATGGCGTGTTCGACCAGCCGCAGATCGTCAAGACCTCCCTCAACCTCTTCGTGCGCACCCTGGGCGAAGCCATGGTCATCGTCCTCGCCGTGTCCTTCCTTTCGCTCGGCTGGCGCACCGGCACCGTGGTCGCGCTGTCGATCCCGCTGGTGCTGGCGATCACCTTCATTGCCATGAAGGCCTTCGGCATCGACCTGCAGCGCATTTCGCTGGGGGCCCTGGTGATAGCGCTGGGCCTGCTGGTCGACGATGCGATCATCGCGGCGGAAATGATGGTGGTGAAGATGGAGCAGGGCTGGGACCGCTTCAAGGCCGCCACCTTCGCCTACACCTCGACCGCCTTCCCGATGCTGACCGGGACGCTGATCACGGCGGCCGGCTTTACGCCGGTCGGCTTCGCCAGGTCCGGCGCCGGCGAATACACCATTTCCATCTTCCAGGTGGTCACGATATCCCTGCTGGTGTCCTGGATCGTCGCCGTGGTATTCACGCCCTGGCTGGGCTACAAGCTGCTTGATCCGGCGAGGCTGCGGGCGATCGGCGAGAAGCACGGCGGCGACATCTACGATTCCCCCTTCTATCGGCGCTTCCGCGCCCTGGTCGAATGGTGCCTGCGCCATCGCTGGCTGGTGATATCCGCCACGGTGGGCGCTTTCGCGCTGTCGCTGGCGGCCTTCAACACGGGCGTGCAAAAGCAGTTCTTCCCGCCCGCCAGCCGGCCAGAGATCATGGTCGACATCTGGCTGCCGCAGGGCGCCTCGCTGAAGGCCACCGAGCGCGAGGTCAAGCGCGTCGAGGCGCTGCTCGACAAGGACGAGAACATCGCCTCGTGGTCGTCCTACATCGGCAACGGCGCGCCGCGTTTCTTCCTCTCGCTCGACCAGCAACTGTATGCCGACAACTTCGGGCAGATGGTCATCGTTACCAGGGGCCTCAAGGAGCGCGACGCAGTGAAGAGCCGCCTCGAGGCGGCGTTCGGCGCGGCCGACGGTTCCTGGTCGCATCTGCTGCTGCGCGTGGTGCGCCTCGAAAATGGACCGCCGATTGGTTACCCGGTGCAATTCCGCGTTCTCGGCGAAGACCTCGCGGCCCTGCGCGACAACGCGGAAGGCGTTGCGCGCGCAATGCGCGCCCATCCCGGTCTGAGCAACGTGAATTTCAACTGGAACGATCGCGTCAAGTCGGTCAGGGTCGAAATCGACCAGGCCCGTGCCCGGGCGCTGGGGGTTTCCAGCCAGGACGTTGCCCTGACCCTGCAGGGCTGGCTGACGGGGGCGACCGTGACCCAGTTCCGCGAGAACGACCAGCTGATCGACGTCGTCTGGCGCGCCGGCGCCGGGAGCGGGACAGGCGCCGCGATGGAGTTCGCGGATCCGCGTTCGCTGCAGCGCCTGCCCGATCTGGACATCGTTTCCGCCAGCGGCCGGCACATTCCGCTGGCCCAGCTGGCGCGCCTGGTGCCGGTGCTCGAGGAGGGCCTGATCTGGCGCCGCAACCGCCTGCCGGCCATCACGGTCCAGGCCGATATCGTCGGCCGCATGCAACCCCAGACGGTGGCGGAGCAGATCGACCAGTCGCTCGGCAAGCTGCGGGCCGACCTGCCGCCGGGCTTTCGCATCGAAGTGGGCGGCGCGATCGAGGAATCGGCCAAGGGCGAGAGCTCGATCAAGGCCGTGGTGCCGCTGATGATCGTCGGCGTCATCACCTTGCTCATGATCCAGCTGCAGAGCATCAGCCGCACCGTCATGGTCCTGCTCACCGCGCCGCTGGGCCTGATCGGCGTGACGCTGGCGCTGCTGGTGTTCCGGGCGCCCTACGGCTTCGTCGCCAACCTCGGCGTGATCGCGCTGATGGGCATGATCCTGCGCAACTCGGTGATCCTGGTCGACCAGATCGAGCAGGACGAAGCGGCCGGCAAGAGTTCCTGGGAGGCCATCGTGGGTTCGACCGTGCGCCGCTTCCGGCCCATCGTCCTGACCGCTGCGGCGTCGGTCCTGGCCATGATTCCGCTGACCCGGCAGGTGTTCTGGGGGCCGATGGCAGTGGCGATCATGGGCGGCCTGATGGTTGCCACGGTGCTCACCTGCCTGTTCCTGCCGGCCCTCTACGCGGCGTGGTTCCGGGTGCGCGAACCGGGCGCGGACCCGGTGTTGAAGCGTAGAATCCCGCCTCTGCCAGCGCGATTGTAATATTAGATCGTGCTAATATAGTTTTCTGGAGATATGATGAATTTCGAACAAGCCCGGTTCAACATGATCGAGCAGCAACTGCGCCCCGGCAAGGTGCTGGACCCCGACGTCCTGGATACCTTGTCGATGGTCAAGCGCGAGGAATTCGTTCCGCCCGCGCATCGCCGGCTGGCCTTCGCCGACACGCAGATTCCGCTGGGCGGCGCCGCCCGCATGTTCGCGCCCATCGTCGAAGCCCTCGCCTTGCAGGCGTTGGCGATGAAAAAGCATGAACACGTGCTGGAGGTCGGCACCGGCTCCGGCTACATGGCGGCGCTGCTGGGCGCCCATGCCGACCACGTATGGTCGATCGAGATCGATCCGCAGTTGGCGGATGCGGCGCGCGAGAACCTGCGTCGCGCCGGCGTGACCAACGTTTCGGTGCAAACCGGCAACGGCCTTTCCGGGCTGGCCGCCCACGCCCCCTTCGATGTCATCATGGTATCGGGCGCCGTGGCCGAAGTTCCCGCGGTTTTGCTCGATCAGCTCAAGCCGGGCGGGCGCCTGTTCGCCATTACCGGCGCTGCTCCGGCGATGGAGGCGGCGGTATACACCCGCACGGAAAAAGGCGTCCAGCGCCGCGCCGTGTTCGAAACCGTGGTGGCGCCGCTGTCCGAGGCGGAGCCCGCGCCGGCGTTTGCTTTCTGAGCCGATGCGCCAGCTTTCCGCATCGCAGCTCAAGGAATGGCTCGACGATCCGCAGCGCAGCAAGCCCGTGCTGCTCGATGTGCGCGAGCCGTGGGAGTTTGCGACCTGCCGCATCGCCGGATCGATTTCCATGCCCATGCGCGGCATTCCGGCACGCCATCATGAGCTCGGCCGCGACCGGGAAATCGTCATGGTATGCCACCACGGCGCACGCAGCTTCCAGGCCGGCATGTTCCTGGAACAGATGGGTTTTGGCGCCATCATCAACCTTCAGGGCGGCGTTGCCGCCTGGGCGCGGGATGTCGATCCCGCCATGCCGACATATTGATTTGAAACCGGGACGCAACGCGGAGACCGCGATGAAGATGAAAACCAAGATGATTTCCCTGATGTTGGCCGGCGGCCTGTCGATCGGCGGGCTTTCCGCTCCGGCGCAGGGTGCCGACCTGATGGGCGTGTATCGGGATGCCCTCGCTTACGACGCGCAATTCGCCGCGGCGCGGGCGGCGCTCGACGCCGGCCGCGAACGGCTGCCCCAGGGCCGCGCCGGCCTGCTGCCGAACATCGGCCTCAGCAGCAGTACGGTGTGGAACGATACCGACACCAACTTCCGCAGGTCGGGGGTTCGCTCGGTCGACAGCGAGTACAACACCAACGGCTGGACGGTGTCGCTCACCCAGCCTTTGTTCCGCTGGCAGAACTGGGTCGCCTACAACCAGTCGGAACTCGCCGTGGCCCAGGCCGAAGCCGAGTTCATGCTGGCGCGCCAGGACCTGATCGTGCGCACCGTGGTGGCGTATTTCGACGTGCTGCTGGCGCAGGACCTGCTGGCGACGGCGCAGGCGCAGAAGGTGGCGATCGCCGAGCAGCTGGAGTCGGCCAAGCGCAATTTCGAGGTCGGCACCGCGACCATCACCGACAGCCAGGAAGCGCAATCGCGTTACGACCTGACCATCGCCCAGGAAATCGCCGCGCAGAACGACCTCGACGTCAAGCGCCAGGTGCTGCGCTCCATCATCGGCAAGGAACCGGACGGCCTGAAAACCGTCAAGGCCGGCGTGCGCCTCGCGGGTCCGCAACCGGCCGACATCAACAAGTGGGTGGAGATGGCCGAAGCCTCCGCCGCCACGGTGCAGGCTTCACAGGCCAGATACGAAATTGCCGTGCGGGAGGTGGAGCGCCAGCGCGCCGGCCATTACCCCACGCTCGACCTGGTGGCGTCGCGGGGGCGCAGTTCCACCTCCAACACGGTCGTCGGCGGCGTCGCCGGCGTCGGCTCCGGCAGCGACACCGATTCGACCACGGTCGGCCTGCAGCTGAACCTGCCGATTTTTTCGGGCGGCGCCACCATGTCGAGGGATCGCGAGGCCGTCGCCTTGAAGGAAAGGGCCGTCGCCGACCTGGACAATGCGCGTCGCACGGCTGCGCTCAACGCACGCCAGGGCTACCTCGGGGTGACCGCCGGCCTGGCGCAGATCAGGGCCTACGAAGCGGCGCTCACGTCCTCGCAATCCGCGCTGGAATCGAACAAGCTTGGCTACGAGGTAGGGGTGCGCATCAACATCGACGTGCTGAACGCCCAGAGCCAGCTCTACGATACCCGGCAGAAGCTGGCCAAGGCCCGCATGGACACGCTGATCGCGCTGCTCCGGCTCAAGGCGGCTTCCGGCAGCCTCGGCGAAGACGACGTCGCCAACATCAACACCCTGCTGGACTGAGCAATTCCAGGGTCCGCGCCGCCGCGCCGCGATGGCGCGCGGCGAAAGCGCGTCCGGCCCCGGCCATCCGGCGCCGGCCTTTATCATCGGCAAGCAGTGCGCGAACCTGCGCCACCAGATCATCGGCATCGCGGATGGACAGCGCCGCGCCGCAGGCAACGGACTCGCGCGCCGCCTCGGCAAAGTTCCGGGTTGACGG
>Ga0073903_10001747_pt1 | contig 11237 bp, 10 predicted proteins | sample KloWWTKNB14_bulk_FD_66665 | JGI IMG/M metagenome (GOLD analysis project Ga0073903, IMG submission 66665) | Active sludge microbial communities from Klosterneuburg, Austria, studying microevolution and ecology of nitrifiers - Klosterneuburg... | ecosystem: Engineered > WWTP > Aerobic digester >... | reverse complement strand
CGAGAACCTGAAGAAGGTGATCGTCCATATGCTGCCGACCAACGGCGGCGAGGCAGCGATGATGCTGCTGCCGATCGTGTTCGGCGCGCAGGCGGTGCTGCCGATCACGCCGACGCAGATCCTGTGGGTCAACATGGTCTGCGTCGTGGCGTTGACGCTGTCGTTGGCGATGGAGCCGGTCGAGAGCGCGGTGATGCGACGTCCGCCGCGTCCACCCGGCGAGCGCCTGCTCTCGCGGATGCTGGTCTGGAGGCTGCTGCTGGTTTCCGTGCTGCTCGTCGTGGCCTCCTACGGCCTGTACCTGTACGAGCTGTCGAACGACGGCGATCTCGCCCGCGCGCGCACGGTCGCCGTCAATACGCTGGTGGCCGGCGAGGCGTTCTACCTGTTCAACTGCCGCCACCTCAGGGAACCGGTGCTGAACCTGGAAGGCCTGACCGGGAATCGCTGGGTGCTGGTGTCGGTCGGGGTGCTGGTGCTGCTGCAGGCCGCCTTCACCTACGCACCGCCGATGCAGGCCCTGTTCGGCACGGTCGGCCTGACGGGGGTCGAATGGTCGAGGATTCTCGGCGCCGGACTGGCCATCCTGCTGATCGTCGAGGCCGACAAGGCGGTCGTGCGGCGGCGCCGCCGCACGAAGGCGAAAGCGGCCTGACGGGACGCTGCGATGAACGAGACCTTTCACGTCATGACGGCGCTGATGCTGGTGGCCGCGCTGCTCGGCGCGCTGGCGCTGCAACTGCGGCAGCCGCTGATCGTCGCGTTCATCGTCACCGGCATCCTGGTCGGCCCCGCCGTGCTCGACTGGGTCCGCCCCGACGACCAGATCACCGCGCTGGCCGAGATCGGCGTGACCGTGCTGCTGTTCGCGGTCGGGCTGAAGCTGGACATGCAGCACGTGCGAACGCTCGGGCCGGTCGCCCTGGCCACGGGGATCGGTCAACTGGCGTTCACGATCCTGTTCGGCTACCTGATCGGCATCGGGCTGGGGATGGGCGCGCTGCAGGCGGTCTACGTCGCGGTGGCGCTGACCTTTTCGAGCACGATCATCATCGTCAAGCTGCTGTCGGACAAGCGCGAGCTGGATTCGCTGCACGGACGGATCGCGGTCGGCTTCCTGATCGTCCAGGACATCGCGGTGGTGATCGCGATGATGGTCGTCGGCTCGCTCGGCGGCGGGGGCGACGCGGGAGGATGGATCCTCGTGACCGCGTCGGTGGCCGCGAAGCTCGTGGTCGCCGTGCTGCTCGTGTTCGCGTTGATGCGATACCTGCTGCCGTGGCTCATGAAGATCGTCTCGCGGTCGCAGGAACTGCTGCTGATCTTCGCGATCGCGTGGGGCACGGCGCTCGCGGTTCTCGGCGAGGCCGCCGGTTTCAGCAAGGAAGTCGGAGCGTTCCTGGCCGGATTCTCGCTCGCATCGAGCGAGTACCGCGAATCGATCAGCGCGCGGCTGAGCGGCATCCGCGATTTCCTGCTGCTGTTCTTCTTCGTCGAGCTCGGCGCGCGGCTCGAGTTCGATGCGCTCGGCGCGCAGTTGTTCGAATCGGCGGTGTTCTCGGCCTTCGTTCTGATCGGCAATCCGCTGATCGTGATGGCGATCATGGGCTACATGGGATACCGGCAGCGCACGGGCTTTCTCGCCGGGCTCACGGTGGCGCAGATCAGCGAGTTCTCGATCGTTTTCGTCGCGATGGGGATGTCGCTGGGTCACGTCGACAACTCGGTGCTGAGCCTGATCACGCTGGTCGGGCTGGTCACCATCGCCGCATCGACCTACATGATCCTCTACTCGCAGGCGCTGTATGCCGCGATCGAACCGTGGCTGTCGGCCTTCGAGCGCAGGATTCCGTACCGCGAGCGCGAGTACGAGCGCGGCACGACCGGGAACGACGCGCCGCAGGTCATCGTGTACGGCCTGGGCCGCTACGGCAGTCGCCTGATGTCGAGGCTCGAGGGATACGGCGTGCGGGTACTGGGCGTCGATTTCGACCCGGAGGCGGTGCGCGACATGCGCCGGGCGGGACACGAGATCGCGTTCGGCGACGCCGAGGATCCGGAGTTCCCGCTCTCGCTGCCGCTGCGCCGCTGCCGTTGGGTGGTGAGCACGCTGGACGAGGATGACATCAACGCGGTGCTGATCGGCGCGTTGCGGCGCGCGGGATTCTCGGGCGACGTCGCAGCCGTCGCCCACCGACCCGACGAGGCCGGGCCGCTGCGGCGCGCCGGCGTGGCGCTGCTGCTCACGCCGTTTGCCGATGCGGCCGACTTCGCAGCCGATCGACTGCATGCCGCCCTTTCCGCTTCGGAGGACTGACATGGACAAGCCTGGCTCGATCCTGGTCGCCACGGACTTTTCGCGCGACGCCGCACTCGCCGCATCTCGTGCGGTGGCGCTCGCCGGCGAGCTCGGCGTCGACGACGTGCGGCTGCTGCACGTCGTCGACGCGCCGTGGCTCGGCACGCTGCAACAGTGGTTCGGGCTTGCCGAGTCGTCGCGACAGGGCCTGGTCGACGAGGCGGAGCGCTCGATGGCGGGACTGGTCTCGGCGATCGAGGCCGAGACCGGTCGCCGGGTCGCCTCCAGCGTGGTGGTTGGCAACCTGCTCGAGGCCGTGATCGAGCGCGCGGCGCGGGCCGACCTGCTCGTGGTCGGCGCGCGCGGACAGCATCCGGTGCGCGACTTCGCGATCGGCACCACCGGCGAGCGGCTGCTTCGCAAGCGTCGCGGGTCGATGCTGGTCACGCGGCGCAAGCCCGTGAGCAGCTACCGGAGGGTGCTGGCGCCGGTCGATTTCTCGAAGCATTCGGCGCGGGTGCTCAGGCAGGCAACGTCGATAGCGCCCGCGGCGCAGATCGACGTCCTGCACGCGTTCGAAGTCCCGTTCGAGAGCAAGCTGCGCTTCGCGGGCGTCGCCGACGACGAAATCCACCGCCTTCGGCAGCACGCGCGTGCGCAGGCTGTCGACGGCGTCGCCAGGCTCGTGGCCGAGGCCGGCGTCGATGCGGCGCGCGTGCGTCGCAGGGTCGAGCACGGTTACGCGCCCCGTGTGATCGTCGATGCCGCCCGCGAGGCCGACGCCGACCTGATCGTCATCGGCAAGCACGGCGAGTCGATCGTCGAGGACCTGCTGCTCGGCAGCGTGACGCTGCACGTGCTTGGCGAGGCGCGCTGCGACGTGCTCGTGGTCAGTACCGCGCAGCCGTAGCGCGACGTCGCTGCGCGGGGGTCAGTCCTCGAACGGCAACCCGACGTAGTTCTCGGCCAGCGACGTCGACGCGGACCTCGAGCCGACCAGGTAGTCGAGCTCGGTTTCCTGGATCTTCTGGCCGAACTCGCCGGTGTCGGGAAAGCGGTGCATCATCGACGTCATCCACCACGAGAAGCGCACCGCCTTCCACACGCGCCGCAGGCACTTGTCGGAGTAGGCGTCGATCTCCTTCATCGAGCCGCTGCGATAGTGGTCGATCAGCGCGCGCGACAGGTAGCGCACGTCGCTGGCCGCGAGGTTGAGCCCCTTCGCGCCGGTCGGCGGCACGATGTGCGCGGCATCGCCGGCGAGCAACAGCCGGCCGAAGCGCATCGGCTCGGCCACGAAGCTGCGCAACGGCGCGATGCTCTTCTCGATCGACGGACCGGTGACGATGGTCGCGGCGGCCCGGGCGTCGAGACGGCGCTTCAGCTCGTCCCAGAAGCGGTCGTCCGACCAGTCCTCGACCTTCTCGTCGAGCGGGACCTGCACGTAGTAGCGGCTGCGCGTTCGCGAGCGCATGCTGCACAGCGCGAAGCCGCGCGGGTGGTTCACGTAGATCAGCTCGTGCGAAACCGGCGGCACGTCGGCGAGGATGCCGAGCCAGCCGAACGGGTAGACGCGCTCGTAGTGCTTCACCGCGCCGGCCGGCAGGCTCTCGCGGCACACGCCGTGGAAGCCGTCGCAGCCGGCGATGAAGTCGCAGGCGATCTCGTGCGTGGCGCCGTCCTTGCGGTAGCGCACGATCGGCGAGTTCGTGTCGAAGCCTTGGATGCCGACGTCCTCGGCCTCGTAGACGGTCTTGGCGCCGGCAGCGGCGCGCGCGTCCATCAGGTCTCGCGTGACCTCGGTCTGCCCGTAGACGGTCACGTGCTTACCGCCGGCGAGGCCGGCCAGGTCGATGCGGTGGCGCTCGCCGTCGAAGCACAACTCGATGCCGCCGTGGACCAGCCCCTCGGCGTGCAGGCGCTGGCCGACGCCGGCCTCGTCGAGCAGGTCGACCGCGCCCTGCTCGAGCACGCCGGCGCGGATCCGGCTCAGCACGTAGTCGCCGCTCTTGCGTTCGAGGATCATCGCGTCGATGCCCGCCCGGTGCAGCAACTGACCCAGCAGCAGCCCCGAGGGACCCGCGCCGATGATCGCGACCTGTACCCGCATGTTCTCTCTCCCGTTGCGTAAGGCAAGTTTACGGCGAACGAGCGGCGATAATTGCTGATCTGCCGCAATCCCCTGTCCGGAGAGCCGATGTCGCTCGTCTATCTCGTTCGCCACGCCCAGGCATCGTTCGGCGCCCGGGACTACGACCGGCTCTCCGAGCTGGGACGCCAGCAGGCACGCTGGCTCGGCGACTATTTCGCCGGGCGCGGGCTGCGCTTCGCGCGCGTGATGGCCGGCACGCTGACGCGCCAGCAGGACACCGCGCGCGAGGTCATTGCGGCGATGGGTGCGTCCGATGCGGAACTCGTCACGCACGGCGGCCTCGACGAGTACCACGGCGAGGCGCTGTATTCGGCCTATGCCGGCGGCGTCGACCCGCGCGAGCACCAGCGCGCGGACTATCGCGCCTATTGGCGCGCGTTCCGTTCGGCGATGGAGGCGTGGGCCGCGGACCGGCTGGTCGGTGTACCGGAAACGTGGTCGGAGTTCGGCGCGCGCGTGCGTGCGGCGCTGGACGAAGCGGCGCGCGACACCGTCCGCGACGACGTCGTGCTGGTGGTCAGTTCGGGCGGCGCGATCGGGCGAGCGCTGGCCGACATCGCCGGCGCGCCGGCGCGCACCGCGATCGAGCTGAACCTTCAATGCCGCAACAGCGGCTTTTGCGAACTGATCGCGGGCGGCGGTGCACTGCGCCTGCTCAGCTTCAACAACGTGCCGCACCTGGAGGCGCCGGCGCGGCGGCACGCGATCACCTTCGCGTGAGCACGTCCGCGCATCGGGGCGCATCGCGCAGGCGCCTGCGCGATGCGGCGGCCGCCGCGGTGATGTCGCTGGCCGCCGCGTCGGGCCACGCGCAGCCTGCGACGGCTTCGCAGGCAGCGCCGTTCGAGGACACGATCGCGCAGCGCGTGCTGGCCTGCGCGGCCTGCCACGGCGCCGAGGGGCGCGCGACGCGCGACGGCTACTTTCCGCGCATCGCCGGCAAGCCTAGCGGCTACCTGTTCGAACAGCTTCGCAGTTTTCGCGACGGGCGCCGCTCGTACGCGCCGATGGCCGGCCTGCTCGCGAACCTCGGCGACGACTACCTGCGCGAGATCGCCGGACACTACGCCGGGCTCGATGCGCCTTACCCCGCACCGCTGCCGTCGCAGGTCGCGCCGGCGACGCTCGCGCGCGGCCGGGCGCTCGTGTTCGAGGGCGACGCGTCGCGCCAGTTGCCGGCCTGCGCCGACTGCCACGGACGCGCGCTCACTGGCGCGGCGCCGGCGATCCCGGGACTGCTCGGCCTGTCGCGCGACTACCTGAACGCGCAGTTCGGCGCGTGGCGCGACGGCTTGCGTCGGGCCGGCGAGCCCGACTGCATGGCGCAGATCGTGCGGCGCCTCGGCAGCGGGGACATCGCTGCGCTGTCCGGCTGGCTGTCCGCGCAGCCGGTTCCGAAGGGCCCGGCGCCCGGGCTCGATCCGGGCGCGCGCTTGCCGATGCGGTGCGGCAGCGTGGTCGCGGCAGCGCCGTCCGGACCCGCGTCGAGCGACCGCCCGGCGAAGGTCGCGCGCGGGGCCTACCTCGCCCGGGCCGGCAACTGTGCCGGCTGCCACACCGCGAGCGGTGGCGCGCCGTACGCCGGCGGGCGGGGCGTGGCCACGCCGTTCGGCACGGTGCACGCGCCGAACCTCACGCCCGACGACGAAACCGGGCTCGGCCGCTGGAGCGCCGAAGACTTCCGGCGCGCGCTGCGCGAAGGCCGATCGAAGGACGGGCGACCGCTCTATCCCGCGTTTCCGTATCCGCAGTACACGCGCGTGACCGACGAGGACGCCGACGCGATCTTCGCGTTCCTGCGCAGCCTGCCCGCGGTCCGGCAGCCGAATCGCGCGCACGCGCTGCGCTTTCCGTACGATCGACGCGTGGTCCTGGAGGTTTGGCGATGGCTGTTCTTTCGCCCGCAGCGCTTCGTCGCCGACGGCGCGCGCCCGGCCGAGTGGAACCGCGGCGCTTACCTCGTGACCGGGCTCGGGCACTGCGGAGCCTGCCACGGCGCTCGCAATGCCTTCGGCGCTGCGCGCGACCACCGGCGCTTCGACGGCGAGACGATGCCGGAGCAGGGCTGGTACGCGCCCTCGCTTCACGCCGGGCACGAGGCCGGGGTCGCCGACTGGCCGCTCGAGGACATCGTGACGCTGTTGCGGGTGGGGACGACGGCACGCGCCGGCGTCGCCGGTCCGATGGCCGAGGTCGTGCGGCAGGCTACGCAGCACTTGACCGACGCGGACCTGCGCGCGATCGGGGTATTCCTCGCGGCGTTGCCGGTGGACCGGTTCGACGCGGGCCCGAATCGCCGCTTCGACGCCAGCGCCGTCGGCGTCGGCGCCGCGAGGGACGCGCGCTCCGCGCCATGGTTCGCGCGCGGACAGCGCCGTTATGGCGAGCATTGTGCGGGATGCCACGGCGAGGATGGCGAGGGAGTGCCGAACGCCTATCCGGCGCTGGCCGGCAACCGGGCCGTGACCATGGAGCCGCCGGTCAACGTGGTCCGGATCGCGGCGCACGGCGGTTTTCCGCCGGCGACTGCGGGCAATCCGCGGCCCTTCGGCATGCCGCCGTTCACGCAGGCGCTCGACGACGCCGAACTTGCCGCGGTGTTGTCCTTCGTTCGCAATGCCTGGGGCAACCGTGCGTCGGCATTGTCGGCACCCGACGTGAGCCGCTACCGCGGCAGCGCCGGACAATGACGGCTGTCTTGACGCCGATCAGTCGGCGGAACGCGCCAGGCTGTGAAATTGGAGATCCACGTCTATCGCAGGGAGAAGTGCGATGTTCAGGAACCGTGACGACGCGGCGCGCCAGCTGGCGCAGGCGCTGGCCGCCTGGCGGGGAAGCAATCCGCTGGTGCTGGCGATTCCGCGCGGCGCGCTGCCCATGGGGCGGCTGATCGCCGACGAGCTCGGCGGCGAGCTCGACGTCGTGCTGGTGCGCAAGATCGGCGCCCGCTACCAGCCCGAGTTCGCGCTGGCGGCGATCGACGAGAACGGCGAGCTGCACTGGACGCCCGGCATCGACCCGGAGTCGGCCGACCCGCACTGGCTCGACCACGAGAAGCACGCGCAGCTGGAGTTGCTGCGCGGGCGGCGCGAGCGCTATCGCGCCGGTCGCCCCGCGATCGATCCGGCCGGGCGTGTCGTGATCGTCGTCGACGACGGACTCGCCACCGGCTCGACGATGGTCGCGGCGTTGCACGCGACGCGGGCGCGCAAGCCCGAGCGGCTGATCTGCGCGGTGCCGGTGGCCGCGCCGTCGGCGGTCGAGCGGGTGCGGCCGTACGCCGACGAGCTGGTCTGCCTGTCGACGCCGGTGTTCTTCCAGGCGGTGTCGCAGTTCTACCGCGAGTTTCCGCAGGTCGAGGACGCGGAGGCCGAGCGCATCCTGTCCGAAGCGCGCAAGGAAGCCAGCGGCGGCGCGTGAGCAGATGGCTGGTCGCGACGCTCCTGAAGCGAAACCTGTGGACGAGCGGACAAGCCGGGACCGGGTCAGCCCGACCGTACCGGAATTCGCACGTCCACACGGAGCCCCCCCACGTTCGCCGAGCGCGAATAGCGGATCGCGCCGCCGTACTGCGCGACGATGTCGCCGGCGATCGCCAGCCCCAGGCCGTGACCGGGGCGCTGCTCGTCGCCGCGCATCCCGGCCGTGCCGAGTCGACCGAGCAGTTCGTCGGATACGCCCGGCCCGTCGTCTTCGACTCCTTCGCGCTTGCGATGCCGGCGACGGCGGTGTCCGGCAGTATCGGCGCCTTTCGCTGAAGCGAAGCTGAACGCAGGGGCGACGCCGCGCCTGCGGGCGCGCCGCGGGAGGGTGGACTCAGCCGGCGAAGAACAGCGCCGTCATGACCAGTCCGGTCGCGACGATCCCCGCGCGCAGGATCGGTGGCGGGACTCGTCGCGCGACCCTTGCTCCGAGGTAGCCGCCAGCGGTCGCCGCGACCATCATCGCCAGCGCCTGCGGCCACAGCACGAGACCTCCCCATGCGTAGATCGCGACCGCGATCGCGGTCAGCAGCGCCGATACCAGGTTCTTCAGGCCATTCATCGCGTTGAGGTTCGACTGACCGAGCAGGCCGAACAGCGCGAGCAGCAGGATCCCCAGCCCGCCATTGAAGTAGCCGCCATACACCGCGACCGCCATTGCGCCGGCGATTCCGCGCGCGGTGCCGGCCGGCGCGCCGTGCGCCCGCCGCATGAGCCGCGGTCCGAATGCGAACAGGAGGGTTGCGGCGAGCAGCAGCCACGGCACCAGGCCGCGGAAGGTCGCATCGTCGGTCGACAGCAGCAGCGCGGCGCCGATCGCGCCGCCGATGAGGCTCGCGGCGACCAGCGTTCGCATCGACATCCCCGGCGGTGCCTGCACGTCGGAGCGGAAGCCGAGCGCGCCCGAGACGTAGCCGGGCAGCAACGCAACCGTGCCGGTGGCGTTGGCCACGACCGCCGGCACGCCGGTGAACACGAGCGCCGGCAGGGTCAGGAAGCTGCCGCCGCCGGCGACGGCGTTGAGCGCGCCGGCGACGAAGGCGGCAAGCAGCAGCAGCGCGAGATGGAGGAGGTCGGACACGGCGATCGGCGGCATCGGCAGGCGGGCGCGGCTCGCAGTCTACGTCTTCGTGCGCACTGCCCCGCTGCACGCCGAAGGCGCCGTGGCCATTCTGGCGCAAGTGATCGGCACAATGCGAAAGGCCGGCCGCGCGCACCTGCGTGCGCGCGGCCGGCCCGGATCGGCGACCGAGAACGCTCAGTTCGGCAGCACGACCGTGTCGATCACGTGGATCACGCCGTTGTCGGCCACGATGTCGGTGGCCGTCACCCGCGCAGCGTCGACGGTCACTCCGCCGGTCGTGCCGATGGTCAGCTCCGAGCCCTGCAGCGACTTGACCTTGCCCGCCTTGACGTCGCTGGCCATGACCTTGCCGGCGACGACGTGGTACGTGAGCACCGCGGTCAGCTTCGCCTTGTCCGCGAGCAGCGCGTCCAGCTGCGCCTTCGGGATCTTGGCGAACGCCTCGTCGGTCGGCGCGAACACGGTGAACGGGCCCTCGCCCTTGAGCGTGTCGACCAGCCCGGCGGCGGTCAGCGCCGCGGCCAGAGTGTTGAACTTGCCCGCGCCGACGGCGGTGTCGACGATGTCCTTCGCCTGAGCGGACAGCGCGGCGAGCGAGAGGGCGGTAGCGACGAAGAGCTTTTTCATGGATGACTCCGTGGAGTTGGATGGCCCGGGACGGGCCGGAGAGGAAATGGGGAGATGCAGGGTTTCGGCGATGCCGGTCACAGCGGCGGCAGGACCACCTTGTCGATCACGTGGATCACGCCGTTGCTGGCCACGACGTCGGTCGCGAGCAGCGACGCCACGCGAGCGCGGCCGTCGGTGATCGCGAGATCGGCGCCGACCGAGAACGTGTCGCCTTGCACCGTCGAGACCACCGCGGGCTTGGGCAGCGCCACGACGTCGGCGGCTCGCAGGTCGCCGGCGACCACGTGGTAGGTCAGCACGCCGGCGAGGCCCGGGTCGTCAAGCAGCTGCGCCTTCGTGACGCCGAGTTCGGCGAGCGCGGCCGCGAACGCGTCGTTCGTCGGGGCGAAGACGGTCAGCGGGCCGGCGCCGCCGAGCGTCGCAGCCAGGTTCGCTTTCACGACGGCTTCCACCAGGATCGAGAATGTCGGGTTCAGCTGCGCCATCTGCACGATGCTGAGCACGCCCGGCGGCACCAGCACCTTGTCGACCACGTGGATGACGCCGTTGCTCGCCGAGACGTCGGCGGTGGTGACCGTCGCGGCCGTCAGGACCTCGTCGGTGATCCGGACCCCGGAGGTGGCGTCCACGGCCAGCGTCGTCGCCGCGCCCTCGAAGCCGTACAACGTGGCCTGCGTGGCGCCACCCGCGACCAGGTCGGCCGCCAGCTTCTTCGCCGGCAGCACGTGGTACTGAAGGATCTTCGCCAGCGTGGCGGCGTCGAGCGCGGCGACCATGTCGGCAGCGCTCGCGAAGCCGAGCGTGCCGGCCAGCGTCGTGAACGCGGCATCGGTGGGGGCGAACACGGTGAGATTGCTCGCGGCGTCGTTCAGCGCGGGCACCAGTCCGGCCTTGTCGGCAGCGGCGACCAACGCGTTGAAGCCGGACGAGGTCGCCACCTGCGCGAGGGTTCCGGGCGGCGCGGGGTCGTCGTTGCTGCTGCCGCAAGCGGCCAGCAGGGAAACGGCAGAGACCGCAGCAAGTCGTTTGATCCAGTGCAACATTCTGATTCTCCAGGTGTAAAGGGCGAGGCGGAGGGTGGTCGGGCGCCGGGTCACCCGCGTCGGCGGAGTGCCTGCAACCCGCCTGCGTTGAACTGCGCAGGCCGAAAAATGAACTGTGCAGTTCACAATGTCAACTATAGGGTATATATCGGAACCAATCATTTATAGATTGGAACCAGTAGTAGAAAAAGCGCCGGAACCGTTTACAATGGCGTCATGACTCGACCCTCGTTCCGCCAGCAGGTGCTTCGCGCCCGCGAAGACGCGATCCTCGCGTCGGTCAATCGGCTGCTCGCCGAGAAGGGCTTCGACTCGATGACGATCGACGAGGTCGCTGCCGACGTCGGCATCGCGAAGGCGAGCCTGTACAAGCACTTCGCGTCGAAGGAGGAGCTGGCCGCGGCGGCGATGGTCCAGGTGCTCGATCGCGCGCTCGCCTTCCTGGCCGTCCAGGCCGACGCGAACGCGAGCGCGCTGGAGCGAGTCAGGGCGGCCGCGAGATGGACGATGCAGGTCCAGCTCGCCGGTGAGATGCCTTCGCTGCCGG
>Ga0073903_10001746_pt1 | contig 11238 bp, 11 predicted proteins | sample KloWWTKNB14_bulk_FD_66665 | JGI IMG/M metagenome (GOLD analysis project Ga0073903, IMG submission 66665) | Active sludge microbial communities from Klosterneuburg, Austria, studying microevolution and ecology of nitrifiers - Klosterneuburg... | ecosystem: Engineered > WWTP > Aerobic digester >... | reverse complement strand
AACTGGACCTCAAGCTCTGGGCCGGGCTGTGGATGATCGAACACAACCCGGACGGCTCGGCGGCCAGCTGATCTCCGGCGCCTGCCCGCCTTCGGCACCCTCACCCGCAGCGGGGAGGGGAAACCTCACCCGGCGAAGCGATCCGTCGCCGCCACCAGCGCCGCGATGTTCTCCGCCTCGAAACCGGAGTGGCCGGAGCCGGCGCTGACCAGCAGCTCCGATTTCGGCCAGGCCTTGTGCAGGTCGAAGGCGTTCTGGATCGGGCAGACCACGTCGTAGCGGCCGTGCACGATCACCCCGGGGATCCCCGCGATCCGGTGCGCGTCGCGCAGCAGCTGGTCCTCGACCTCGAAGAAGCCGCCGTTGACGAAGTAGTGGTTCTCGATCCGCGCGAACGCCAGCGCGAATCGCGCGTCGCCGTGGGTGGTCGCGTAGTTCGGGTCGATCTGCAGGTAGCTGGTGCCGCCTTCCCAGATGCTCCAGGCCTTGGCCGCGGCCAGCCGCACCGACTCGTCGTCGCTGGTGAGGCGGCGGTGGAACGCCGAGATCAGGTCATGGCGCTCGACCGCCGGGATTGGCGCCAGGTAGTGTTCCCAGGCGTCCGGGAACAGCCGGTTGGCGCCTTCCTGGTAGAACCATTCCAGCTCCCAGCGACGCAGCATGAAGATCCCGCGCAGCACCAGTTCGGTGACCCGTTGCGGGTGGGTTTCGGCATAGGCCAGCGCCAGCGTCGAACCCCAGCTGCCACCGAACACCTGCCAGCGTTCGATGCCCAGCCGCTCGCGCAGCCGCTCGATGTCGGCGACCAGGTCCCAGGTGGTGTTGTCGGTGAGGTCCGCATGCGGCGTGGAGCGGCCGGCGCCACGCTGGTCGAACAGCACGATGCGGTACTTCGCCGGGTCGTGGAAACGGCGCATCTTGTCGTTGCAACCCGCGCCCGGACCGCCGTGCAGCAGCACCACCGGCTTGCCATCGGGATTGCCGCACTGCTCCCAGTACAGGGTGTGGCGGTCGTCGACTTGCAGGGTGCCGGTTTCGTACGGTGCGATCTCGGGGTACAGCGTGCGCATGGCGGATCCGTGCGATGTGGGGACAGGCATTGTAGAGCGGGGCTTGCCCCGCTGCGGCTGCACCTGCGGGGCAAGCCCCGCTCTACATGGTGCGCCCGAGGCTCACCCGCTCGCGGTCCTCGAGGTCCCGCGCGGTTTCGATGTCGACGAATCCCGCACCCGCCAGCAGCGCGCGCACCGCTGCGCCCTGGTCCCAGCCATGCTCCAGCAGCAGCCAGCCGCCAGGGTGCAGGTGCGCGGGCGCGCCGCCGATGATGGCGCGCTGCGCATCCAGCCCGTCGGCGCCCGAGGACAGCGCGGCGGCAGGCTCGAAACGCAGGTCGCCCTCGCCGAGGTGCGGGTCGCCTTCCGCGATGTATGGCGGGTTGCTGGCGATCAGGTCGAAGCGCTCGCCGGCCAGCGGCGCCAGCCAGTCGCCCTCGCGGAATTCGACATTGGCGATGCGGCTGCGAACGCCGTTGCGGCGCGCCACCTGCAGCGCCGCGGCACTGGCATCGGTGGCGACCACCGTGGCGCGCGGCCGTTCCTTCGCGATTGCGAGCGCGATCGCGCCGCTGCCGGTGCCGAGGTCGGCGATGCGCGCGGCGGCTCCCGGCGGGATCCGCGCCAGCGCAAGTTCGACCAGGCGCTCGGTTTCCGGGCGCGGGACCAGGGTCGCCGGCGAGACCTCGAGCGCCAGCGACCAGAAGCCCTGGATCCCGGTCAGGTAGGCCACCGGCTCGCCAGCCACGCGCCGCGCCACCAGGCCATCGAAACGCTCCGCGACGGCCGCCGGCAGCGGCTCGCCGGCATGCGCGAACAACCAGCTGCGCGGCTGCGCCAGGGCATGCGCGAGCAGCCATTCGGCATCGACGCGGTCGATGCGGCCGGCGGCCTGGCGCAGCAGGCCGTCGATGGTCGTGGTTGGAACGGTCATCGGCACAGTGTGGCATCGCCCCCGCGGCCGACGGAGCGGACCCGGCTCTCGATAGTTTTTCCCTATGAAAGCGATTCAATCAATTTCATTGATCGATAACGATGGGTCCGATAGATTTCTCGCGTCGCAGCAATCCAACCCCAACCCCAACGAGGCCACGATGTCCCAGTCCGATACCAGCGTCACCCCGAACCCGCGTCCGCTGATCAACACCAAGGTCCCGGCGTTCAAGGCCAATGCCTACAGGAACGGCGCCTTCATCACCGTGTCCGACGACGACCTCAAGGGCAAGTGGTCGGTGCTGATCTTCATGCCGGCTGCGTTCACCTTCAATTGCCCGACCGAGATCGAGGACGCCGCCGACCATTACGCCGAGTTCCAGGCGATGGGCGCCGAGGTCTACATCGTCACCACCGACACCCATTTCAGCCACAAGGTGTGGCACGAGACCTCGCCGGCCGTCGGCAAGGCCCGGTTCCCGCTGGTCGGCGACCCGACCCACCGCCTGACCCGCGCGTTCGGCGTGCACATCGACGAAGACGGCCTGGCCCTGCGCGGCACCTTCATCGTCAACCCGGACGGCGTGGTCAAGACCATGGAAGTCCACGACAACGCGATCGCCCGCGACGTCAAGGAAACCGTGCGCAAGCTGAAGGCCGCCAAGTACGTGGCCGAGCACCCGAACGAGGTCTGCCCGGCCAAGTGGAACGACGGCGCCAAGACCATCAAGCCGTCGCTGGACCTGGTCGGCAAGATCTGACCACCGCTGCACGCGGCGTTCCTGTCCGTCGCGCGCAGCCCGCCCCTCTCCCCGTCACGGGGAGAGGGCTCCGGCCAGCCCCCTGCGGGCGGTTGGCCGCAGCCCTTTCCCGCATCCGGCCGCGCGCCGCGCGCCGCCCAGCCTTGCCCGAGGATCCCCATGCTCGACCAGGACCTGAAGACCCAGCTCGCCGCCTACCTCGAGAAGCTGCAGCAGCCGATCGAACTGGTGGCCTCGCTTGACGACTCCGACGCCGCCCGCGAACTGGACGCGTTGCTTGCCGACATCGCCGCGCTGTCGCCGATGATTTCGCGCGCGGCCGGCAATGACCCGCGCACGCCCTCGTTCCTGATCCGCCGCACCGGCAGCGACGTGCAGGTCGGCTTCGCCGCGATCCCGCTGGGCCACGAATTCACCTCGCTGGTGCTGGCCCTGCTGCAGGTGGGCGGGCATCCGGTGAAGATCGACGCGGCGCTGGCCGCGCAGGTGCGCGCGCTGCCCGGCGACTACGCCTTCGAAACCTACATGTCGCTGCATTGCCAGAGCTGCCCGGACACCATCCAGGCGCTCAATGCGATGAGCGTGCTGAACCCGCGGATCAAGCATGTCGCGATCGACGGCGCGCTGTTCCAGGCCGAAGTCGAAGCGCGCGAGATCCTGTCGGTGCCGACGATCTACCTCAACGGGCAACCGTTCGATGCCGGCCGCATGAGCATCGAGCAGATCGTGGCCAGGCTGGATACCGGCGCCGCCGCGCGCGCGGCCGCAGCGCTGCACGATGTCGCGCCCTACGACGTGCTGGTTGTCGGCGGCGGCCCGGCCGGTGCCGCCGCGGCGATCTACGCCGCGCGCAAGGGCATCCGCACCGGCCTGCTGGCCGAGCGTTTCGGCGGCCAGGTGCTGGATACCATGGCGATCGAGAACTTCCCCTCGGTCGAATACACCGAAGGCCCGAAGCTGGCGGCGGCGCTGGAGGCGCACGTGCGCAGCTACGGCGTGGAACTGGTGACCTCGCAGCGGGCCAAGGCCCTGCAGCCGGCGGCGGCCGAGGGCGGGATGGTCGGCATCGAACTCGACAGCGGCGCCACCCTGCGCGCGAAGACCGTGGTGCTCGCCCCGGGCGCGCGCTGGCGGCAGACCGGCGTGCCCGGCGAGGCCGAATACCGCAACAAGGGCGTCACCTACTGCCCGCACTGCGATGGCCCGCTGTTCAAGGGCAAGCGGGTGGCGGTGATCGGCGGCGGCAATTCCGGGGTGGAGGCGGCGATCGACCTGGCCGGCATCGTCGAGCACGTCACCCTGCTCGAGTTCGACGGCAGGCTGCGCGCCGACGAGGTGCTGCAGCGCAAGCTTTACAGCCTGCCCAACGCCAGCGTGCACGTGAACGCGCAGACCACCGAATTCGTCGGCGATGGCAGCAAGCTGCAGGCGCTGCGCTATACCGACCGTGGCACCGGCGCCAGCCACCAGGTCGAGGTCGCCGGCGTGTTCGTGCAGATCGGCCTGCTGCCCAACAGCGAATGGCTGCAGGGCGCGGTGCAGCTCAGCCCACGCGGCGAGATCGTGATCGACGACCGCGGCCACACCGACCTGCACGGCGTGTTCGCCGCCGGCGACGCCACCACCGAGCCGTACAAGCAGATCGTGGTGGCGATGGGCGCCGGCTCCACCGCGGCGCTATCGGCCTTCGATTTCCTGATCCGCCACTCGACCCCGGCGGATGCGCCGGCGGCGAATGCGGCCTGACCTCGGACCGGACCTGCACGAATGAACCTGCGCGACCTGAAATACCTCGTCGCGCTGGCCGACCTGCGCCACTTCGGCAAGGCCGCCGACGCCTGCTTCGTCAGCCAGCCCACGCTGTCGACCCAGATCCGCAAGCTGGAGGACGAACTCGGGGTGGCGCTGGTCGAACGCGCGCCGCGCAAGGTGATGCTGACCGCCGCCGGGCAGGACGTGGTGCTGCGCGCGCGTCGGATCGTGGCCGAGGTCGAGCAGATGAAGGAGTCGGCGCGGCGCAGCCGGGACCCGGAATCCGGCTCCATGCGGCTTGGCGTGTTCCCGACCCTCGGCCCGTACCTGCTGCCGCACATCGTGCCGCAGCTGCGCGAGCGCTTCCCGCAACTGGAACTGCTGCTGGTGGAGGAGAAGAGCGACGTGCTGCTGCAGCGCCTGCGCGACGGCAAGCTGGACGCCGCGCTGCTGGCATTGCCGGTGCACGACGAGCAGTTGCACGCGGAGCTGCTGTTCGAGGAGCCGTTCGTGTTCGCGGCGCCGCAGCGGCACCCGCTGGCGGCGCGGGCCTCGGTCTCGATGGCGCAACTGTCCGACGAGACCCTGCTGCTGCTGGAGGACGGCCACTGCCTGCGCGACCAGGCGCTGGACGTGTGCCGGTTGTCCGGCGCCAACGAGAAGTCCGGCTTCCGCGCCACCAGCCTGGAGACCCTGCGGCAGATGGTAGCCGCAGGCGTTGGCGTGACCCTGCTGCCGGCGCTGTCGGTGCATGCGCCGGTCGCGCAGCCGCCGAACATCCGCGTGGTTCCGTTCCGCAAGCCCGCCCCGAGCCGCAGGATCGCGCTGGTCTGGCGCAAGTCTTCGGCGCTGGACGGCTTCCTGCACACCCTGGCCGATGCCATCGGCCCGCTGGCACGGGCACAATTGCCGGCACTTTGATCGCGGGCGTTTTTCGATGCCGGGTGCGCGTACTTCGCTCGCCGTGTTGACCCTGGTCTGCGTGCTGGTCTGGTGGCAGGCGACGCGCCCGGCCACCACGCCCGCCACGACTGCTGCCGGCAGTGCGGCCACGCGTGGTTGCCCACTGCCTCCCCGCATCCAGCCGGGTGACCCGCCACTGCAGACGCCGGTGCCGGGGGGCATGGCCCTGCCGGCGATCGGCGATGCGAGGTTGCAGCCCCTGGCGGGGTTCAGCATCCAGGCGCGCGTGCTCGGCCGCGAGGACTACCGCCTGGGCCGCGAAGCGGAATTCTCGCCCACCGACCTCGCGCTGGGCTGGGGCCGGATGACCGAGGACGCGGTGCTGTCGCACCTGCAGATCAGCCAGTCCTCGCGCTGGTACCGCTACCGCTGGAGCGACGCGCCGCCGATCCCGCTGCAGGAGATCATCAGCAGCAGCGCCAACATGCACATGATCCCGGCCGACGACGCGGTCGCCTCCGCGCTGCGCCGGATCGAACGCGGCGACCGCGTGCGCATCGACGGCTGGCTCGTGCAGGTCGAGGGCGAAGACTGGCGCTGGCGCAGTTCGCTGACCCGCGACGACAGCGGCGGTGGCGCCTGCGAACTGGTTTACGCGTGTTCGATCACGCCGGAGTGACGCACGCGGCGGTCAAGGCTCGTCGGCGACGGTCACGCTGCGCGACTTCATCCCCGCCACGAAGATCCCGGCCAGGCTGACCACCAGCCCCAGCCATTGCCGCGGCGAGGTGGGCAGGTCGAACAGGGCGACGTCCAGCAGGTAGGCCACGATCGGCTGCGCCAGCAGCAACAGCCCGGCCAGCGCCACCGGCAGGGCCACCATCGCCCGCGAGATCAGCACCCAGCTCAGGCAATGGCCGACTGCAGCCAGCACCAGCAAGACGCCCCAGGCACGCAGGTCGGGCGGGGTGAACGCGCTGCCCTCGGCCCACCCCATCAGCCCCAGGCACAGCGCGCTGCCGAACGCGGCGATGCACAGCACCTGCTCCACCGGCGCGCGCGCCTTGGCGGCCGCCGCCACGCCCTGCGAGCGCTTGATGCCGATGTTGTAGACCGCGTACGCAAGCCCGGTCGCCAGCCCCAGCCACACGCCCCATCGGTAGTCCGCCGGCAGGCTGGCCCAGTCGCCGCCGAGCATCAGCCACAGCCCGAAGAACGCCAGCAGCACGCCGCAGGCGAAGCGCAGTCCGAGGGGTTCGCGGAACAGCAGCACGCCGGCCAGGGCCATGAAGAACACCTGCGCATTGGCCAGCAGGGTCGCAAGGCCGGGCCCGACCAGCAGGATGCTCCGGTGCCACAGCCACAGGTCGATGGCGAACGCCAGCGCCGGCACCGCGCACCACCACCAGGCCCGGCGCGACAGCGGTTGCCAGCCATGCCGCGCCAGCACCAGCGCGCCCAGCATCAGCCCGGCCAGCAGCATCCGCCAGAACGCGACCGCGGTCGGTGGCATCCCCGCCAGCCGCACCATCAAGCCGTTGGTGCCGATGATCGCGGCGCCGACCAGCAACTGCGCGATGGCCGCCTCGCGCGCGCGCGCCGCCGCGGTCATGCCGGCACGGTGCCGGGAAGGTCGTCTTCGTCGTCCAGTGCCTGCAGCGGCTCGCCCAGCTGCAGCGCTTCCACCACCTCGCGCGCGGCCGGCACGCAGTCGTCCGGCACCATCACCGCGACCAGGCCGAACACGCCCAGCTCGCCCATGCCGCCGGTCAGCGCCTCCCCGCGCACCCATGCCGGCAGGCCGGCATGCTCCAGCGCCTGCCGCACCAGGTGCGCATCGATCACATTGGCGGCTTCGTAGACGACGCGCATCGCGGGCTTCAGGCGGGGGATGCGGCGATGCTGCCATACCGCGGCCGCCACCGCGCGTCCGTTAGAATGCGGGTCCGTTCCTGCAAGCGTCCCCACGTGTCCGACTCCGCTTCCAACCCCGCCCTCGCCGCCGACGACAACACGCCGGAGAAAAGGGACTTCATCCGCAGCATCGTCCGCGAGGACCTTGCAAGCGGCAGGCACGCCGCGATCCGCACGCGCTTCCCGCCGGAGCCGAACGGCTACCTGCACATCGGCCACGCCAAGGCGATCTGCCTGGACTTCGGCATCGCGGCCGAGTTCGGCGGCGACTGCAACCTGCGCCTGGACGACACCAACCCGGCCAAGGAAGACCCCGAGTACGTGCGCGCGATCCAGGACGACGTGCGCTGGCTGGGCTTCGACTGGCATTCGCTGCGCCACGCCTCCGACTATTTCGAGGTGTTCTACCTGGCCGCCGAGAAGCTGATCCGCCAGGGCGATGCGTTCGTCTGCGACCTCTCCGCCGATGACGTGCGCGCCTACCGCGGCAGCCTGACCGAGCCGGGCCGCAATTCGCCGTACCGCGAGCGTTCGCCGGAAGAGAACCTCGACCTGTTCCGGCGGATGCGCGCGGGCGAGTTCGTGGACGGCGCGCGCACCCTGCGCGCGAAGATCGACATGGCCAGCGGCAACATCAACCTGCGCGACCCGGCGCTGTACCGGATCAAGCACGTCGAGCACCAGAACACCGGCAGCGAATGGCCGATCTACCCGATGTACGACTACGCGCATTCGCTTAGCGATGCGGTGGAAGGCATCACCCATTCGCTGTGCACGCTGGAGTTCGAGGACCACCGCCCGCTGTACGACTGGTGCGTGGACAAGGTGGACCTGGCCCACTCGCCGGAACTGGTGCAGCCGCTGACCGACAGGGGCCTGCCGTTCGAAGCCGCCAAGCCGCGCCAGATCGAATTCTCCCGGCTCAACTTCAACTGGCTGGTGATGAGCAAGCGCAAGCTGCTGCAGCTGGTCGAATCCGGCCGCGTGCACGGCTGGGACGATCCGCGCATGCCGACCCTGCAGGGCATCCGCCGCCGCGGCTACACGCCGAGCGCGCTGCGCCTGATGGTCGACCGGGTGGGCATCAGCAAGCAGAACTCGCTGCTCGACATCTCGATCCTGGAAGGCGCGCTGCGCGACGACCTCGACGCGCACGCGCCGCGGCGGATGGCGGTGATCGACCCGCTGAAGCTGGTGCTGACCAACCTCGATGCAACGCACGAGGAAGCACTCGTCTTCGCCAACCATCCGAAAGACGAGGCTGCCGGCAGCCGCGGCGTGCCGTTCTCGCGTGAACTTTGGATCGAACGCGAGGACTTCGCCGAAGTGCCGCCACCGGGCTTCAAGCGCCTGACCGTGGGCTTTGAGGTGCGCCTGCGCGGCGCCGGCATCATCCGCTGCGACGAAGCCATCAAGGATGCCGACGGCCGCGTGGTCGAGCTGCACGGCACCCTGGACCCGGAATCGCGTCCCGGCATGGAGGGCGCCAACCGCAAGGTCAAGGGCACCATCCACTGGGTCAGCGCAACGCACGGCGTGCCGGCGGAAATCCGTTTGTACGACCGCCTGTTCACCGTCGTCGATCCCGACAACGACGAGGGCGGCAAGACCTATGTCGATTACCTCAACCCCGATTCGCGCAAGGTGGTGACGGGTTACGTCGAGCCGGCGGCGGCGCAGGCGGCGAACGAACAGGGCTTCCAGTTCGAACGGCTGGGCTATTTCGTCGCCGACCGCTACGACCACAAGGCCGATGCGCCGGTGTTCAACCGCAGCGTGACCCTGCGCGACACCTGGGCGGGCAAGGCCTGATGCTGTATGCGCAGGTCCACCTGACGCTGCCGGCCTGGGTGCACGACGCGGTCGACACCGCGCGTGACTATCCCTCCGACGCGGACAAGGTCGGGCTTGCGATCGCGCTGTCCAGGCAGAACATCGAGGCGCAGTCGGGTGGTCCGTTCGGCGCCGCCGTGTTCGGCCCGGATCACCGGGTGATCGCGGTCGGCGTGAACCGGGTGCTGGCGCATGCCTGCTCGGTCGCGCATGCGGAAATGATGGCCTGCATGCTGGCGCAGGGCCGCACCCAGCGCCCGCGCCTGAACCGCGATGCCGGAGGCGCGACGGTCGGCCCGATCACCCTCGCCTCCTCGTCGCAACCGTGCTGCCAGTGCTACGGCGCCACCGTCTGGGCCGGGATCGACCGCCTGCTGATCGGCGCCCGCGCCGAGGACGTGATGGCGCTGACCGAATTCGACGAAGGCCCGCTGCCGGCGGACTGGGTGGGCGAACTCAATGCGCGCGGGATCGAGGTGGTGCGCGACATCCAGCGTGATGCCGCCTGCGCGGTGCTGCGCGCGTATGGCGAACTGGGCGGGCAGCGCTATTGACGGCCTGCTCTGCTATTGCCGGGCCGGCTTCGAGCCGGAACTCGCCGGCGAACTGACCGAGCGCGCCGCGCAGGCCGGCTTTGCCGGCTATGCGCGCACCGAGCGCAACACCGGGCACGTGCTGTTCGTGTGCGACGACGCCGACGCGCTGTCGCGTTCCCTTCCATGGTCCACCTTGATCTTCGCGCGGCAGAAGCTGCGCCTGTTCGCCGACCTGGCCGCGCTGGACCCGCGTGACCGCATCGCGCCGATGCTGGCCGCGCTGCCAGCGGACATCCGCTATGGCGAACTGGTGATGGAGCATCCGGATTCGGATTCGGGCAAACCGATGGCCGGCCTGGCCCGCAGCCTGGGCAATGCGCTGCGCCCGGCATTGCGCAAGGCCGACGTGCTGACCCGCGAAGACAACCCGCGCCTGCAACGGCTGCATGTCTGCCTGCTGGACGGCGACCACGCCCTGCTCGCCAGCAGCGAGCCGGAAGACAGCGCGCCGTGGCCGCTCGGCATCCCGCGCCTGCGCATGCATGCGGATGCGCCGTCGCGTTCCGCGCTGAAGCTGGAGGAAGCATTGCTGGTGCTGCTGGACCAGCGCGAACGCGAATCCCTGCTGCGCGACGGCATGCGCGCGGCCGACCTCGGCGCCGCCCCCGGCGGCTGGACCTGGGTGCTGACCCGGCAGGGCCTGCGCGTGCAGGCGGTCGACAACGGCCCGCTGCGCCAGCACGTGCTGGATTCGGGACGGGTCGAACACCTGCGCGCCGACGGCTTCAGCTGGCAGCCGCAGCAGCCGCTGGACTGGATGGTCTGCGACATGGTCGAACAACCGCGCCGCGTCGCCGAACGGATGGCCACCTGGCTGCGCGAGGGCTGGTGCCGGCACACCATCTTCAACTTGAAGCTGCCGATGAAGAAGCGCTGGCAGGAAACCCGGCTGTGCCTGGACCTGTTCGCCCAGCAGGCGGACAAGTCGCTCACGATCCGCGCCAAGCAGCTCTACCACGACCGCGAAGAGATCACGGTGTTCGCGACCTCGCGCTGAGGCCCGCGATCTAGACCCCGGCGGCGTGCCTCCACAACGCCCGCGACAGCGGCGGCAGCTTTCCGGCGAAGCCCAGCGCATGCCCGCGCAGCAGCGTTGGCCATGGCGCATCGTTGCTGTAGGCGTGGTTGATCGCCTCGAACGCGAGCGCGTTCACCGCGTTCTCGCTCTTGCGCGTGCGCGCCCAGCGCGCGAGCCGCTGCGGCGATGCGAAATCGGCGCCACGTGCCGCCGCATCGCCAACCAGGCGACGCAACGCAGCGACATCGCGCAGGCCCAGGTTGACGCCCTGCCCGGCGAGCGGATGCACCGCGTGCGCAGCGTCGCCGACCAGCAGCACCCGGCCGCTGAAGTAGGTTTCCGCCAGTTGCCGCCGCAGTGGAAACGCCGCGCGCGCGGACAGCAGGCGCATGGTTCCGAGCTCGCCACCAAATGCATCGCCCAGTTCGCGCGCGAAGCCGGCTTCGTCGATGCCGCCGAGGCGCTCCGCCTCCGCA
>Ga0073903_10001744_pt1 | contig 11247 bp, 6 predicted proteins | sample KloWWTKNB14_bulk_FD_66665 | JGI IMG/M metagenome (GOLD analysis project Ga0073903, IMG submission 66665) | Active sludge microbial communities from Klosterneuburg, Austria, studying microevolution and ecology of nitrifiers - Klosterneuburg... | ecosystem: Engineered > WWTP > Aerobic digester >... | reverse complement strand
AGCCGGTCGACCACGAGCGATTGCTCGCCCTTGCCGTCGACGTAACCGACATGGACCTCGTCCTGCTTCACTTCGGCCCGGGTGACCTTGGCGCCGAGGCGGATGTCGAGGCCCTGCTTCTTGAATTCGCGCGCCGCCGCCCTGGCGATGTCGGCATCCGCCGCGGCGAGGAAATCGGGCAGTGCCTCGAGGATCGTGACCTCGGCGCCGAGGCGCCGCCACACCGAGCCCAGTTCCAGGCCGATCACGCCGGCGCCGATCACGCCGAGTCGCTTCGGGGTCTCGCTGAAGTCCAGCGCGCCGACGTTGTCGACGATGCGTTGGCCGTCGAACTTCGCGAACGGCAGCTCGATCGGCACCGAGCCCGTGGCCAGCACGATGTTGGTGCCGCTGATCTCGCGCACGCCGCCATCGGCGGCGCGGACCGCGACGGTCCGGCCGGGCTTGAGCGTGGCGCGGCCGGCGATCGGCGTGACCTTGTTGGCCTTGAACAGCAGGGTGATGCCACCGGTGAACTGCTTCACGATCCGGTCCTTGCGGCCGACCATGGCCTTGACGTCGATCGTGGGCTTGAGCGCGCTGATGCCGTGGTCGGAGAAGTTGTGCGTGAGGTCGTGGTAGCGCTTGGACGAATCGAGCAGCGCCTTGGACGGGATGCAGCCGACGTTGAGACAGGTGCCGCCGAGCGCGGGCTTGCCGTCCTTGCCGATGAAGTCGTCGACGCACGCGACCTTGAGCCCGAGCTGCGCGGCGCGGATCGCGCCGACGTATCCGGCCGGGCCGGCGCCGATGAAGATGACGTCGTAGTGTTCGCTCATGGGGTCGTCGCAACCTGCTCTGGAACCCTTCCCCCTGGAGGGGGGAAGGGCAGGGAAGGGGGTGGAAGCGTTGCGCCAGGGCGGTCACCCCCACCCTGGCCCTCCCCCCTCCAGGGGGAGGGAAATCGCATCGATCAGATGCCCAGCAGCATCTTGTGCGGATTCTCGAGCTGGTTCTTGATGTCGACCAGGAACAGCACCGCATCCTTGCCGTCGACGATGCGATGGTCGTACGAGAGGGCGATGTACATCATCGGCGCCGCCACCACCTGGCCGTTCTCGACCACCGCGCGTTCCTTGATCGCGTGCATGCCCAGGATCGCGCTCTGCGGCGGATTGACGATCGGGGTGGAGAACAGCGAGCCGAAAGTCCCGCCGTTGGTGATGGTGAAGCTGCCGCCCTGCAGGTCCTCGATCGCGAGGCCGCCCTCGCGGGCCTTCTTCGCGTAGTCGTTGATCTCCTTCTCGACCTCGGCGAAGCTCATCGCCTCGGCGTTGCGCAGCACCGGCGTGACCAGGCCGCGATCGGTCGCCACCGCGATCGAGATGTCGGCAAAGCCGTGGTAGACGACGTCATTGCCGTCGACCGAGGCGTTGACCACCGGGAAGCGCTTGAGCGCCTCGGCCGCGGCCTTGACGAAGAAGCTCATGAAGCCCAGGCGCACGCCGTGCGCCTTCTCGAAGGCCTCGCCCAGTTCCTTGCGCATGGCCATCACGGCGCGCAGGTTGACCTCGTTGAACGAGGTCAGCATGGCGATCGAGTTCTTCGACTGCATCATGCGCTCGGCGATGCGCGCGCGCATGCGCGTCATCGGCACGCGCTGCTCGGTGCGGGCGCCGATCGCGGCGAGGGCGGGGGAGGGCGCTGGCGCGGGCGCGGCCTTCGCCGGCGCGGCTGGAGCCGCTCCTGCAGCGGGGACGGGCGCGGTTCCCGCTTTCATCGAATTGACCAGGTCTTCCTTGGTGACCTGGCCGCCGCGGCCGGTACCGGCCACGGTTGCCGGATCGATCTTGTGCTCTTCCGCAACGCGCCGACCCGCCGGCGAAAGCGCCGCGGTCGCCGCCGCAGGCGCGGCTTTGGCCGCGACCGGGGCCGCCGCTGGCGCCGGTTGCGCCGCCGGTGCCGCAACCTTGGCCGGCGCCGCCGCAACAGCCCCTTCCTCCACCAGCGCGATCAGTTCCTGGCTGGTCACGGTGTCGCCGGTGTTCTTCAACACCTGCTTCAACACGCCGTCGACCGGCGACGGCACCTCGAGCACGACCTTGTCGGTCTCCAGGTCGACCAGGTTCTCGTCGCGCCGGATCGCGTCGCCCGGCTGCTTGTGCCAGGTGGCGATGGTCGCGTCGGAGACCGACTCCGGCAGCACCGGGACCTTGACTTCGATGGCCATGGCAAAACGTCCTTATTCGCTCGCGTGGTCGCCGTTGAGCTTCGCGGTGAGCGCCTGCTCGACCAGCGCGGCCTGTTCGACGGTATGGGTGTGGTGGTGGCCGCAGGCCGGCGCGGGCGAACGCGGCCGGCCGGCGTAGTGCAGCTTGCGCTTGCTGTCGCCGATCGCGGCGAGGATGTGGTGCTGGATCTGGTACCAGGCGCCCTGGTTCATCGGCTCTTCCTGGCACCACACCACGTTCTTCGCCGCCGGGAAGCGCTTGAGCTCGGCGGCGACCGCGTCGCGCGGGAACGGGTAGAGCTGCTCGACGCGCACCAGCGCGACCGACTCCAGCGCCTGCTTGCCGGCCACGTCGAGCAGGTCGTAGTAGACGCGGCCGGCGCACAGCACCACGCGCTTGACCTTCTTCGGGTCGCGGGCGGAAGCGTCCGGGATCACGGTCTGGAAGCCGCCATCGGACAGGTCGGCCAGACTCGAGGTCGAGAGCTTGTGCCGCAGCAGCGATTTCGGCGTCATCACGATCAGCGGCTTGCGCAGGTCGCGCACCATCTGCCGCCGCAGCATGTGGAACATCTGCGCCGGCGTGGTCGGCACGCAGACCTGCATGTTGTCGAGCGCGCACAACTGCAGGAAGCGCTCCAGGCGCGCCGAGCTGTGTTCGGGGCCCTGGCCCTCGTAGCCATGCGGCAGGAACAGCGTGAGCCCGCACAGGCGGCCCCACTTGGCCTCGCCCGAGGAGATGAACTGGTCGATCACGACCTGGGCGCCGTTGCAGAAGTCGCCGAACTGCGCCTCCCAGATCACCAGGGTGTGCGGGTCGGTGGTGGCGTAGCCGTACTCGAAGGCCATCACGGCCTCTTCCGACAGCAGCGAGTCGTAGACCGAGGCGTCGTGCGGATCCTTCACCAGTTGCCGCAGCGGCAGCACGGCCTCGCCGGTGTTCTGGTCATGCAGCACCGCGTGGCGGTGGAAGAAGGTGCCGCGGCCGGAATCCTGGCCGACGATGCGCAGCCGGTAGCCATCGGCCAGCAGCGTGGCGTAGGCGAGGTTCTCGGCGTAGCCCCAGTCCATCGCCAGTTCGCCGGCCGCCATCCGGCGGCGGTCCTCGTAGATCTTGGCCACGCGCGGGTGCAGGGTCATGCCGGGCGGCACGGCATTGATCTTCGCCGCGAGCGCGTCGAGCACCGCGCGCGCGACCGAGGTCGGCTTGGTCTCGCGTGCGCTGGCTTCGAGGTGGCGGCTCCAGTCGACCGCGGGCACCAGCGGATTGCTCGCGAGGTCGGCGGCGATGCGGCCGGAGTCGAGCTGCTGGCGGTAGCCGTCGACCAGCGCCTTGCCGTCGGCGGCGGCGATCACGCCGTCCTGTTCCAGGCGCGCGGCGTACAGTTCGCGCGTGGTCTTGCGCGCACGCACCACCTGGTACATCACCGGCTGGGTCGCGGCCGGTTCGTCGGCCTCGTTGTGGCCGTGGCGGCGGTAGCAGACCAGGTCGATCACCACGTCCTTCTTGAACTTCTGGCGGAAGTCGAAGGCGAGGCGCGCGCAGTAGATCACCGCTTCGGGGTCGTCGCCGTTGACGTGGAAGATCGGCGCCGCGACCAGCTTGGCCGGGTCGGTGCAGTACAGGGTCGAGCGCGCGTCGTCCGGCCGGCTGATGGTGAAGCCGACCTGGTTGTTGATCACGATGTGGACCGTGCCGCCGACCGCGAAGCCGCGCGCCTGCGACATCTGGAACAGCTCCATCACCACGCCCTGGCCGGCGAAGGCGGCATCGCCATGGATCAGGATCGGCATCACCTGCGCGCGCGCCGCGTCGCCGCGGCGGTTCTGGCGCGCCCGCACCGAGCCCGAAACCACCGGGTCGATGATTTCCAGGTGCGAGGGATTGAAGCCCAGCGCGAGGTGCACCGGGCCGCCGGGCGTGGCCACGTCGGAGGAATAGCCCATGTGGTACTTCACGTCGCCGGAATGGGCCGGGTCGGTCGGGCCCTCGTGCTTGCCCTCGAACTCGGCGAACAACTGGTGCGGCGGCTTGCCCAGGGTGTTGACCAGCACGTTGAGGCGCCCGCGGTGGGCCATGCCGATCACGATTTCCTTGATCCCGTCGGTGCCGGCACGATGGATGACTTCGTCCATCAGCGGGATCAGGCTTTCCCCGCCCTCGAGCGAGAAGCGCTTCTGGCCCACGAACTTGGTGTGCAGGTAGCGCTCCAGGCCCTCGGCCTGGGTCAGCTTCTGCAGCGCGCGGCGCCGCTCCGGCGCCGTGAAGGCGTACTTGCCGCCGCCGCGCTCGAGCTTCTCGTGGACCCAGCGCCGCTGCTCGGCGTTGGGAATGTGCATGAACTCGGCGCCGACGGTATTCGAGTAGGTGTTCTTGAGCAGGGTGACGATATCGCGCAGCTTCATGCGCTCGGGCGCCGACAGCGAGCCGGTGCTGAACTCGGTGTCGAGGTCGCCGCTGTCGAGCCCGTGGAAGCCGATCTCGAGGTCGGGCGCCGCCTGGCGCGGCGCGAGGCCGAGCGGATCGAGGCTGGCGGCGAGATGGCCGCGCGCGCGGTAGGCCGTGACCAGCCGGTGCACGCCGGCCTGCTTCTGCGCATAGGCGTCGTCGAGTTCGGTCAGCGCGAGCGCGCCATGGCGGCTGCCGAGTTGCGATACCCGCGCGATGTGGGCGATCACCGGACCATGCGGCACGTCGCCGGCACGGCGTCCCTCGAGCGACTCGAAATAGCGGCCCCACTCGCCGTTGATCGCGGCCGGGTCGGCCAGCCACTGCTCGTACAACTCGTCGACCCAGGCCGCGTTGCCGCCGGAGAGGTGCGAGGACTGCCGGAACTGTTCGAGGAGCGAACTCACGGAGGGGCCACCTGGACAGGGCGCAAACTGTTCAGCCGAAAGGAATTTTCGGATGCTGCGCCGCAGAAAAACGGGGCCGCGATTATAGCGCCATGAAGCCGGCGGGCGACAACCGCCGGCGCCCCGTGCGACCAAGGTTCAATGTCGGGCCGGGTTTGGCGGCGCCGGGCAGCCGTCGCGGCTGACGTTGCGCGCCGGGAGCGCGCGACAGCTGCGGAGCAGCCCCCGAAGGGGCGAACGCCAGGATGGCGTGAGTCAGCCGCTCCTGCAGGGGGGCTACAGCGCGAGGCGACGCAGCTCCGGGCTGGGCTCGCTGCGCTCCCACACCTGCTCGAAGTACGACAGCAGCGCGCGCTGCCGGCCCGGGCGGTGCGGGTTGCCCTCGCCCTCGAAGCGGCTGCCGATCGGCCGATACAGGTAACCGCCGCGGTCGTCGAGGAGGAAGGCCGCGGCGTACTGGCGATCCTCGTCCACCACCGGCGTGCGCAGGTGGCAGCGGCTGGACAGGCGCTGGGCCAGGGCCAGCAAGCGGTGCCCATCACGCACGGCGACGGCCGGGTCGTGCACCAGCACGCGCAGCTCCGCCTGCGCGGCGCTGGTGAGCAGGCGGCGCACGTGTTCCAGGAACGGCTCGCGGTCGTAAAGCAGGGGGTCGAGGTCGCGGCTGTAGATCCACAGGCGGTGGCGTGCCTGCGCCGCGAGCGTGTCGGTCAGTTCCTGCGCGTCGCGGATCGACTGCAGTTCCACCGCGCGCGCTTCCGGCGCCGCGGGTGCGCGCGCGCCGGGACGATCCGGCGCTTCCGGCGGGGCGAGCGCCAGGCGCATCGCGCGATGGCGGATGCCCGCCTCGATGAACTCCTCGCCTTCGATGTCAAAGCCGGCGCGCTGGTAGAAGGGGATCGCGGCCAGTTGCGCATTGAGCGAAACCCCGGGCCAGTGGCGCGCGCGCGCCTGCTCGAGCAGGGTCCGCAGCATGGCATCGCCGACGCCGCGCCCGCGCCATTCGCGCAGCACCGCCATGCGGCCGATCTTGCGCTCGGGGGTCAGCCGGCCGGTGCCGATCGGCCGGCCGTGGTCGTCGCGCGCGATCACGTGCACGCTGGCCGGGTCCAGCGCGTCCCACTCCTCCTCGACCGGCACCTGCTGCTCGACCACGAACACGGTCTCGCGCACCGCGCGCAGGTCGGGCAGGTCGCGTTCCCAGGATGCGATTTCGAGCCGGAATGCGTTCTCAATCATCCTCGAACACCAGGTGGCCGGCGTTGTACATCGCCGCCAGCGCGCGCCAGTCGGGCGCGGTCAGGCGCCGCAGCAGGGCGGCATCGTAGCGCTTGCCGGATTCCAGGATCCGCGCCAGCAGCAGCGAGCAGTCGTAGCGCTCGCCGGCAAGATAGGTCGCGGCGCGGTGGCCGCGGCGGATCCACGCATAGCGGCTCCACGGGCTGCGGTGCAGGACGCCGTCGCGGCGCACGCGGCGCTTGAGCGCGCCGGCGTCGAGCAGATCCCCTGCAGGAGCCGGAGAGTGCGCGGCGCGATAGCGGGTGATGAAGCGCGCATACCAGTCGCGGAAGGCGTCGCTCTTGAGCTTGCCCGACTCGCGCAGGATGTGGCGCACCTTGCGCAGCGCGCCGGCGCCGATCTCCGCCGGGCGCCTGGCCGGGGCGAGGTCGCGGTCGGCATAGCGGCGCTCGTCGCCCAGCCGTTCGGCGATGTATTCGGCGTAGTCCAGCAGCAATTCCGCCGCCGACGGCGCGCGCATGCCGATCGAGAAGGTCATGCACTCGCCGACCGCGATGCCGTGGTGGGCGATGCCCGGCGGCAGGTAGAGCATGTCGCCCGGTTCCAGCACGTAGTCCGCGGTGGGCGTGAACTCGCGCAGCAGCTTGAGCTCGACGTCCTCGCGCACCGCCAGCGGCGCGCGCCGGTCCTCGCTGATCATCCAGCGGCGCCGGCCCCAGGCCTGGAGCAGGAACACGTCGTACTGGTCCACGTGCGCGCCGACCGAACCGCCGTCGACCGCATAGCTGATCATGACGTCGTCGACCCGCCAGTCGGGCACGAAGCGGAACGGCAGCAGCAGCGCGTCGATCTCGGCCAGCAATTTGTCGCAGTCCTGGACCAACAGCGTCCAGTCGCGCTTGGGCAGGCGACGAAAGTCCGAGCTCCGGAACGGCCCGTGCCGGAGTTTCCACGCGTCCTTGGCCGCGTTGTGGATCACCAGCCGCGACGCGGCCATCGGCTCGCCGGCGAGGCCGGCGAGGTCGTCGGGCGTGATCGGCGACTCGAAGGCGGGGAAGGCCTGGCGGACCAGGAGCGGCTTGCGCTGCCAGTAGCGGTGCAGGAACTCGGCCGGCGGCATGCCGAGCAGGGTGTCACGGGCGATCCTGAGCTCGGGGCCGCGAGTGCTCATGGTCGGCGGCCGCGGCTCAGATGTCGCGCGCCAGTGCCGGCGCGAGCCCGAGGTAGGCGGCCGGCGTGAGCGCCAGCAGGCGCTGCTTGTCCGCCTCGGGCAGCGCCAGGCCCTGGATGAACGCACGCAGTGCCTCGCGCTCGATGCCGCGGCCGCGGGTCAGGGCCTTGAGCTGCTCGTAGGGCTCGGGCAGGCCGTGCCGGCGCATCACCGTCTGCACCGCCTCGGCCAGCACCTCCCAGGCGCCGTCGAGGTCGGCAGCGAGCCGCACCGGGTCGGCGGAGAGCTTGCCGAGGCCGCGGCGGATCGCGCCGCACGCGACCAGCAGGTGGCCGAAGGCGGTGCCGAGCGAACGCAGCACGGTGGAATCACTGAGGTCGCGCTGCCAGCGCGAGATCGGCAGCTTCTCGCTGAAGTGGCCGAACAGCGCGTTGGCGAGGCCGAGGTTGCCCTCGGCATTCTCGAAGTCGATCGGATTGACCTTGTGCGGCATGGTCGAGGAACCGACCTCGCCGGCGCGCGTGGCCTGGCGGAAATAACCCAGCGCGACGTAGCCCCAGACGTCGCGGCACAGGTCGATGAGGATGGTGCCGACGCGGCGCAGCGCGTCGCACAGCTCGGCGATCCCGTCGTGCGGCTCGATCTGGGTGGTGTAGGGATTGAAGGCCAGGCCCAGCGATTCGACCATGCGCCGTGCCAGCGCCGGCCAATCGACCGCGGGATAGGCGATCGCGTGCGCGTTGTAGTTGCCGACCGCGCCGTTGATCTTGCCCGGGATCGACACCGCCGCGAGCTGTCCGCACTGCCGCTCCAGGCGCGCCACCACGTTGGCCAGTTCCTTGCCCAGCGTGGTCGGGCTTGCGGTCTGGCCATGCGTGCGCGACAGCATCGCGAGCCCGGCGTGCGCACGCGCCAGCGCGCGCAGCTCGGCGACCAGCGCGTCCAGCGCCGGCAGCAGCACCGCGTCGCGGCCCTCGCGCAGCATCAAGGCGTAGGCGAGGTTGTTGATGTCCTCGCTGGTGCAGGCGAAATGCACGAACTCCAGCGCCGGCGCCACGGCGGCGTGCTCGCGCAGCCGTTCCTTGAGGAAGTACTCGACCGCCTTGACGTCGTGGTTGGTGGTGGCCTCGATCGCCTTGATGCGCTGCGCGTCGGCCGGTCCGAAGCCCTCGGCCAGTCCACGCAGGCGCGCGGCGGCGGCGGGGTCGAAAGGCGCCACTTCGGCCACGCCGGGCTCGGCGGCCAGCGCCAGCAGCCATTCGACCTCGACCCGGACCCGGGCCCGCATCAGGCCGGCTTCGCTGAAGACCGGGCGCAGCGGCGCGCAGGCGCCCGCGTAGCGGCCGTCGAGCGGGGACAGGGCGTAGAGGGGATCGGCGGCCATCGGCACGTCGGGGGCGGGAATCGCGGCGCGAATGATAACACCGGCACCCGGCCCGACCCCGCCCGGGACCGCGCCGGGGCTATACTGCGCGCCCTTTTTCGACTCCCACGGGACCCCCGCCATGGCCGAATTCCGGACCGAGCGCGACAGCATGGGCGAGCTCAAGGTGCCCGCCAAGGCGCTGTACGGCGCGCAGACCCAGCGCGCGGTGCAGAACTTCCCGATTTCGGGCCTGCGCATGCCCCGCGAGTTCATCCGCGCCGTGGGCCTGGTCAAGGCGGCCTGCGCGGCCGCCAACGCCGATCTCGGCCAGATGAAGAAGGCCGACGCCAGGGCCGTGCGCGCGGCCGCCACGCGGGTCGCGGCCGGCGAGTTCGATGCCGAGTTCCCGATCGACGTGTTCCAGACCGGCTCGGGCACCAGCACCAACATGAATGCCAACGAGGTCATCGCGCATGTCGCCGGCGCGGACTCGGGGCGCAGGATCCACCCCAACGACCACGTCAACATGGGGCAGAGCTCCAACGACGTGATCCCGACCGCGATCCAGGTCTCCGGTTGCCTCGCGGCGCACGAGCAGCTGCTGCCGGCGCTCAAGCACCTCAGGGGCACGCTGGACAAGCGCGCGCGCCAGCTTTCGCGCACGGTCAAGACCGGCCGCACCCACCTGATGGACGCGATGCCGGTGACCTTCGGCCAGGAGCTGTCGGGCTGGTCGGCGCAGGTCGGGTCCTCGATCGCGCGCATCGGCGATGCCTTGAAGCGCCTGCGCCAGTTGCCGCAGGGCGGCACCGCGGTCGGCACCGGCATCAACGCCGACGAACGCTTCGGCCCCAAGGTCGCGCGCGAACTCTCCAGGCTCACGGGCTTCCGCTTCGAGTCGGGCGCCAACTATTTCGAGAACATGTCAGCGCAGGACTCGGCGGTGGAGCTCTCGGGCCAGCTGCGCGTGCTGGCCTGCGCCTTGATGAAGATCGCCAACGACCTGCGCTGGATGAACTCCGGGCCGCTGGCCGGCATCGGCGAGATCGAGCTGCCGGCGCTGCAGCCCGGCTCCTCGATCATGCCCGGCAAGGTCAATCCGGTGATCCCGGAGGCCGCCACCATGGTCTGCGCGCAGGTGATCGGCAACGACGCCACCATCACCATCGCCGGGCAGTCGGGCAACTTCCAGCTCAACGTCATGCTGCCCGTGATCGCGTACAACCTGCTGCAGTCGATCCAGCTGCTGGCCAATGTCTCGCGGGCGCTGGCGGACTCGGCGATCGCGGGATTCACGGTCCGCAAGGACCGCATCGCCGCCGCGCTGGACCGCAACCCGATCCTGGTCACCGCGCTCAATCCGGTGATCGGCTACGAGAAGGGCGCGGCCACCGCCAAGCAGGCCTACAAGCAGGGCCGGCCGATCCTCGAGGTGGCGAAGGAAACCACCGGGCTCAAGGAAGCCGAGCTCAAGCGCTATCTCGATCCGATGTCGCTGACCCGCGGCGGCATCCAGGCCGGCGGCGGTTCGGCCGGCGGTTGAACGGGACGCGTCCGGATCCGCAGTGGCCGCGGCGCCTCGCCGCGGCCCGTATCGCCAGAACTACAGGGGTTTTACCGTCATGAAGCGTTTGCTCCTCCTCGCCTCGCTGTGGAGCGCGTGCGCGCTTGCCCAGCAGGCCGACATCACCGGCGCGCAACTGCTGTCCGGCGCGGCCGACGCGAAGCTGCAGTCGATGGCGCGCGACGCCGCCAGCAGCGGCAGGAAGCTGGTGATCAGCGCGCCCGAGTACTGGCACGAGATGATCCTCGAGCAGGTGCGCCGCGGTGGCGGCGACAACCTCGAGGTCGAGGTGCGCGATTCCTTCGCCGAAAGCGTGCTGGTGCGCGAGGAATCCACGCAGCCGCCGGACCCGGTGGCCGCGCCCGAGGCGGTTGCGCCGGCGCCCGTCGCCACGCCCGCACCCGCGCTCGCACCCGCCGCCGCCCCGACACCGGTCGCCGCGCCCCGGCCGGCCGCGCCACCCGTGGCGAAGCCAGCGGTGGCCGCACCCACGCCGCGTCCGCAGCCCGCGCCGGTCGCGCCGCCGGTCGCGGCGCGCGAGCCCGCCGCGTCGGCCCCGGCCACGACGCCTGCACCCCCGCCCGCGCCGGCCCCGGTGACCGCTGCGCCAGCCCCCGTGGCGGCCGCGTCCGCACCCGCCGCGGCCGCGCCCGCGCCCGCGCCCGCCACGGTGACACCTGCCCCGGCGCCTGCCGCTGCCCCCGCCGCCGCGCCCGCTCCGCGGCGCTCCACGCGCGACGCCGAGATCGCCTCGATCAAGCGCCGCGTCGAGCAGAACCTCAATGGCGGCGAGCCGGTCACGCGTTCGCTCACTCAGACGGGACTCGAGCCCGGCGACGTGA
>Ga0073903_10001741_pt1 | contig 11257 bp, 10 predicted proteins | sample KloWWTKNB14_bulk_FD_66665 | JGI IMG/M metagenome (GOLD analysis project Ga0073903, IMG submission 66665) | Active sludge microbial communities from Klosterneuburg, Austria, studying microevolution and ecology of nitrifiers - Klosterneuburg... | ecosystem: Engineered > WWTP > Aerobic digester >... | reverse complement strand
CGTTCTCTTTCACAAAGTGGAATTGAAATAGTGATGATTAAAGACGTAACTCCATTGCCACACAATGGTTGCCGTCCTCCAAAGAAAAGAAGAGTATAATTTTTATATTATATAGTTATAATTGTTCTGAAAGGATCAGAACAGTTCATTTTAAAAAAGGGTGCCTGATTGATTTTTTAACGCTTTTACTGATCAGAGCACCGTTACAAAAAAGCGTAAATGAATAAAAACTATGGCAAGGTACACTGGTCCAAAGACCAAGATTTCCCGTCGTTTCGGTGAACCAATTTTAGGTAACGGCAAATGGCTGGATAAGAATAGCAACCCTCCTGGGATGCATGGCGATAAGAAAAAGCGTAAAACTTTAGGTGAATACGCTTTACAACTTCGTGAAAAGCAAAAAGCAAAATACACTTACGGTATTTTAGAAAAGCAGTTCCGCAAAACATTTGAAGAAGCTTCACGTCGTGGAGGTGTAACAGGTGAAAACCTAATCAAACTTTGTGAAGCCCGTCTTGACAATACAGTTTTCCGTATGGGTATTGCTCCAAGCCGTCCGGCTGCTCGTCAATTAGTAAGTCATAAGCACATCGAAGTAAATGGTGACGTTTTAAACGTTCCATCTTACCAAATGAAAGCTGGTGATGTAATTACTATTAAAGAAGGTAGTAAAGGAAGAGCTTACATTACAAGTATGGTGAGAGCAAAGAATCCAAAATTCAGTTGGTTAGATTGGAACGAGACTGAAATGAAAGGTACTTTCATCACTTATCCTGAAAGGGAAAGTGTTCCTGAAAACATTAAGGAACAATTGATCGTCGAGTTGTACAGTAAGTAATAGTGAATAATCAATGATGAATAATTCAGCATTGATGAAATCACAAATCTAAAATCGTAAATCTAAAATAACAATATGGCAATATTAAATTTCCAGAAACCCGATAAAATTATTTTGCAGAAAGCAAATGATTTCGAAGCACAGTTTGAGTTTCGTCCGTTGGAACCTGGTTACGGTGTTACAATCGGTAATGCACTTCGTCGTGTATTGCTTAATTCACTGGAAGGTCATGCTATCATAGGTGTAAAGATTGAAGGTGTGGAGCATGAGTTTGCAACTATGAAAGGAATTAGCGAAGATGTTGTTGAAATATTCTTGAATCTTAAGCAAATCCGCTTTAAGAAGATTGTTGATCATGATGTGGCAAATGAGAAAATCATTTTGTCTATCAAAAACAGAACTGAATTTACTGCTGGTATGTTGGGCGAAAGCACACATTCATTCCAGATTATGAATCCAGATTTGTTGATCTGTACGTTGGATTCTTCTGCAAGAATGGATATTGAATTAACGATCGGCAAAGGCCGTGGTTATGTTCCTGCTGAGGATAATAAAATAAAAGATGCTCCGCTTGGATATATTCCAATTGATGCAATCTTTACTCCGATAAAGAATGTTAAGTACACTATCGAGAATACAAGGGTTGAACAAAGAACTGACTTTGAAAAATTGATCATGGAAGTTTCTACAGATGGCACTATCCATCCGGAAGAAGCAGTGAAACAGGCTTCTAGAATTTTGATTCAGCATTTGATGATTATCACTGATGAGAACATCACTTTCGACAATAAAGAAGAGAAGAAAGAGGACATGGTGGACGAACAAACTTTACAATTACGTAAAGTATTGAAAACTCCATTAGAAGATCTTGATCTTTCTGTTAGAGCATTCAATTGTTTGAAAGCTGCTAAAATTAATTCATTGAGTGAGCTTGTTCAATATGAGCAGGAAGATTTGATGAAGTTCCGCAACTTCGGACAGAAGTCATTGTCAGAGATTGAACAAGTACTTACTGAAAGAGGATTAAGTTTTGGAATGGATTTGCCTAAATTAGGTATTGATCCAAGTGAATTCTAAGGCCTCCCCAAACCCCTCCAAAAGAGGGGCTTAAGAAGACCCAGAAAATTGAAAATTATTTTATAACAATGCCGTTTTGAATTTCAAGACTGCGAATGTTGCAAATCCTGACACGGTGCAACATCTTAAAAACTATAAGTCATGCGCCACGGAGACAAAATTAAAAATCTAGGAAGAAAGAAAGCACACAGAGATGCTTTGTTGAGTAATTTGGCTTGTCAGCTTATTCAATACAAAAGAATTGTAACTACAACTGCAAAAGCGAAAGCTTTAAGAGTGTATGTAGAACCATTGATCACTAAAGGAAAAGAAAATACTACACACCAACGTCGTGTTGTATTCAGCTACCTGCAGGATAAAGAAGCTATCAAAGAATTGTTTGGTACTGTTGCAGAAAAAGTAGGCGGTCGTCCTGGTGGATATACCCGTATCATTAAGTTGGGTGCAAGAGTTGGTGATAACGCAGAAACTGCAATGATTGAGTTGGTTGATTTCAATGAAATTTACGGTAAGGGTAAAGGTGAAGAGCAAACAGCAGCGAAGAAAACCCGTCGTGCAGGTTCAAAGAAAAAAACTGAAACAGTTGTTGATGCTCCTGAATCAACAGAAGCAACACCAGCAACGGAAGAGCCAAAAGCAGAATAATTATTTTTAGATTATTATACAATGCCCTTCGGTTTTCCGGAGGGCATTTTTTTTGAATTGTCATTAAATGTGGAGAAGGAATTCTTAATAAAATAAAGTATTTTCACAAGGCTACGATTGCCTGCAAAACGACATTACTAATTAGGAAAAACTAAATAATGGATCATTCTTCCAACAGAGCTTTGCAGCATTTTAAAAATGACATCGGTATTCGATTTCAGCTTTACAATAGTTTGTTTACCTCGCTGCCTTTTCATAGGATAGAAAAGACTGGAATATTGTTATCGCTGCTATTGTCTAATTGTGAAGATGGTTATCTAAAGCGACAAAGTCCTGTAACAATTATAGATGAATTTTTTAGCAAGCATACAACCTACACTTCAGATAAGGAAAAGCTGGATTTACTTTTTCGCTTTGTTCAATATGCGGAAAGGCAAGTAGTATTGTTTGATGCTTTAGAAGATGCAGCTTTTAGGCAGGTGCATGATATGAATGGCTCAGGCACATTGAAACACCTTGAGTCGGAAGTAGTTAAGATGGAAAAGGAGGAAGACCTAAGTAAAAAGCTAAAAGATTTTTGTGTGAGATTGGTATTAACTGCACATCCTACACAATTTTATCCTGGATCTGTGCTTGGCATCATGAACGATCTTTCTAAAGGTTTGATGGAAAATAATACAAGTCAGATCAATATGTACCTGCAACAGCTGGGTAAGACGGCTTTTTTTAAAAAGCAAAAACCCACTCCCTATGATGAGGCTGTCAGCTTGATTTGGTTCTTAGAAAATGTTTTTTATCAGGCAACAGGAAAGATTATTAATTTTTTAAAAAGTCAGTTTCCAGAATCGTTACCAGCTACTAACCCAGTTGTAAAATTAGGTTTTTGGCCGGGTGGCGACAGAGATGGCAATCCTTTTGTGAATATTGAAACAACATTACAGGTGGCAGAAGCATTACGAGGTAGCATCATTAAATGTTATTATCAGGATGTGCGACGATTGAAACGCCGTCTTACTTTTGAAGGAGTGGAAATGGTGTTAGCGGAGCTGGAAAAAAAATTATACAATAATATTTTTATTCCGGGTCAACGGACAGACCTTACAAGAAAGGAAATACTGGAAACAATGTATCATATAAAAGATACAATGATTCATAAGCATAACAGCTTGTTTCTTCACATGGTTGATAGTTTTATTAATAAGGTATTAGTTTTCGGTCTTCATTTTGCTTCATTGGATATAAGACAGGATAGCAGCAAACATGAAAGTACATTGCAAAGTATTAATGCAATTAGTAATCATTTGGGAGAAGATTATTCCAGCATATCAGACAAAGAAAAGATACAACGATTGTGCAATGTAAAATCATTGGAAAGTTCTGTAATGCTTGAAGATGATATTGAACAGGACACAATTGATGTGATAGGTGTAATCAGAACTATTCAATCATACAATGGCGAAGAAGGTTGCAATCGTTATATTATCAGCCATTGCAACAGTGCATTAAACGTAATGGAAGTCTATGGCCTTTTTCTTTTAGGAGGATGGAAGCCGGAAAAATTAACGGTGGACATTGTGCCATTATTTGAAACAATTGGGGACTTAAAAAATGCTGCCGGAGTAATGAAGGAGCTATATGATAATGAACTGTATCGTAATCATATAAAGCAAAGAGGCGATCAGCAAACAATCATGGTTGGTTTTTCTGACGGTACAAAAGATGGCGGTTACCTGATGGCTAACTGGAGCATATACAAAGCAAAAGAAGAACTGACTGCTCTTTCAAGAGAGTATAATATTGATGTAGTATTTTTTGATGGCAGAGGCGGCCCGCCAGCAAGAGGTGGCGGAAAAACACATAAGTTTTATGCATCGATGGGAAAGAATATTTCGAACAAGGAAATTCAACTGACTATACAAGGACAAACTGTGAGTTCCAATTTTGGAATGGTGGATGCGGCACAATATAATATTGAGCAATTAGTAAATGCCGGCGTCTTCAACGAAATATTTTCTGATAAGAACGAAACGCTTAACAACGAACAGGAAACTTTGATAAGTGAGCTGGCAGATGATAGTTTTAATGCTTACACTAAATTAAAAGAACATCCATATTTTCTTGAATATCTTGGGCATGCAAGTCCGTTGAAGTTTTATGCAGAAACAAATATCGGTTCCCGACCGGCGAAAAGAGGAAGCGGAAAACTAACTTTAAATGATCTGCGGGCCATCCCATTTGTTGGGGCTTGGAGCCAATTAAAACAAAACGTAACTGGTTATTATGGTGTTGGAACTGCATTGAGCAAAGCAAAAGAACAAGGAAAGTTTAATGCGCTGAAGAAGTTTTACAAAGAGTCTTTATTCTTTAGGACACTTATAGATAACTGTGAAATGTCCATGAACAAATGTTTTTTCCCATTGACGGCTTTTTTATCAGATCACCCTGTGTATGGAGAAATATGGAATGATATTTATGCAGAATACGAACTGACGAAGAAATTTCTTTTTCAACTGACAGGTAAGAATGAATTGATGGCAGATTATCCGGTTGAACAACTATCAATTCAGATGAGAGAAAGAATTGTTTTGCCATTGGTTACGATTCAGCAATATGCCATAACAAGAGTGAGAGAGATGGAAGAAAAAAATATCAAGAACCCCGAAAGAGATGTGTTTGGGAAACTGGTAATGCGTTGTTCTTTTGGTATTATAAATGCGGGGAGGAATTCGGCGTAAGAAAATTTGATTTATTGTAAGAAATTAGCGAGTTGAAAAAAGACATAATTTCATTGACAGCAGCTTTCTTAGCTGTTGATGTAAAAGGATATTTGTTGAATCATTAAGAACAGCATAAATGATGGATCTTTCATTCTCTAGCATTATTTCTGGGCCTGCTTTCACTTCAAATTTTTTAATCTCTTGAAAATAGATTTTGATGCCTCTGACGAAAATCCTTTTTATTATATTTCTTGGAGTTACAATAAAAAAGCTTTCTTCTTTATAAATTTTAATAACATTGATAGATTCAAATAGTATCCATATTTTATAGATTAGGAATATGAGTAATATCATCAATGGGAATGCATAGTAAGAAGACTGCCCACTTACAAAAACCCAGGTAATTACTATTGCAAAAAAAATGGGTAATAATAAATGTTGAATAAATGGTGTTTTGATTACAGTTAAATTGTCGTATTTAGTTTTCTTTAGATTTTTTGGACTAGTTGACATAGTTTTTTTTGTAATTCAAAAAATTACTTTTGAATTATTAAAAGTAGGCTAATTTGTATAAAAATTATATGACTGTGTTTATCAACTTTATTGGCACTCGAAATTCTACTATTTTTGCATAATAATATTAAGTAATGAATAAAGTAAAAGTCGGTCTGGTGCAAATGAGTTGCACCAATAATAAAGAAGAAAACCTAGCCAAAGCAATCGAAGGAGTAAAGAAAGCTGCGGCAGATGGAGCACAAATTGTTTGTTTGCAAGAACTATTTACTTCTTTATACTTCTGCGATGTGGAAGATTATGAAAACTTCAAACTGGCTGAACCAATTCCCGGGCCTTCAACAGAATCGTTACAGACTGTTGCCAAAGAATTGGGTGTTGTAATTATTGCATCATTATTTGAAAAAAGGGCACAAGGACTTTACCATAATACAACGGCGGTAATAGATGCGGATGGTAGCTATCTGGGAAAGTACAGAAAGATGCACATCCCCGACGATCCGGCTTATTATGAAAAATTCTATTTCACTCCCGGTGATTTGGGCTATAAAGTTTTCAAAACGAAATTTGCTACCATTGGTGTATTGATCTGTTGGGATCAATGGTATCCAGAAGCATCGAGAATTACAGCATTGATGGGAGCGGAAATATTATTTTACCCAACAGCAATCGGCTGGGCTACTGCACAGGATGAAGCAACGAATACAGAGCAGTATGGTGCCTGGCAAACTATTCAGAGAAGCCATTCAGTGGCCAATGGTGTACATGTAGTAAGTGTAAATAGGGTAGGACTGGAGCAAGACGGAGCGATGAAATTCTGGGGCGGTTCATTTGTGTCCAATCCATTTGGCACAATTCTTTACAAAGCATCACATGAAGATGAAGAAGTAAAAGTATTAGAAATTGATTTAGCTAAAACAGATCAATACAGAACGCATTGGCCATTTATGCGGGACAGAAGAATTGATTCTTACCAACCAATTACCAAACGATTTATAGACGACGAGAACTAAGATTTTTTGTATTAAGAGGATTTAAAGGAAACAAATAATAAAACACAAAACTATTTCTAATCAATAATGGAAGAATCAACCCCTAAACAATTAGGTTATTATTTCCCTGCTGAATTTGCACAACATGTAGCTACCTGGTTGAGTTGGCCGCATAAGGAAGCATCATGGCCTGGAAAGATCAATACAATCTATCCATCCTATTCTAAATTCATTAAGGAATTGACCAAAGGTGAATTGGTAAGAATAAATGTTGCCGATGAAGCAATGAAAGCATCTGCAATTTCACATTTACAAAAAGAAGATGTTGATTTATCAAAAGTTGAATTCTTTTTTCATCCTACAAACGATGCATGGTGCAGAGATCATGGTCCGGCATTTTTAATCAATCCTTCAGCAGAACAAAAAAAAGTAATTGTTGACTGGGGTTATAATGCGTGGGGAAATAAATATCCTCCCTTTGATCTGGATGATGTTGTTCCAACGTTGATTGGTAATCATTTAAATATTCCGGTTTTTAATCCCGGTATTGTAATGGAAGGTGGTTCTGTAGAATTTAATGGTGCAGGTACAGTAATGACTTCTACTGCCTGTTTATTAAATCCAAACAGAAATCCACATTTGAATCAGCAACAAATTGAAGAATATCTCTGTAATTACTATGGTATGGAGCAGGTGCTTTGGGTAGATGAAGGAATTATTGGTGATGATACTGACGGGCATATTGATGATACAGTTCGTTTTGTTAATGAGGACACTGTTATTACAGTAATTGAAGAAGATAATAACGATGAGAATTATGAGTTACTGCAGCATAATTTAAAACAGTTGAAAGCAATGCGGTTATTAAATGGTAAACAGCTTAACATTATTGAATTGCCAATGCCTGAAAAATTAATTTATGATGATCAGCGACTGCCTTGTTCTTATGCTAATTTTTATATTGCCAACAAGTCTGTAATAGTTCCTGTTTTTCAATCCGACAGGGACGAAAAAGCTTTACAAATTATTCAGGATTGTTTTCCGGATAGAAATGTTGTTGGTATTGATTCCTTGGATATTATTTGGGGATTAGGAAGTTTTCATTGTCTTAGTCAACAAGAACCAATCGTCTGAAAATACAAAAAAGTCTTCTGCGGGTAAAAGGATTTCAGTTGTAATTATCCACAAAATTAGTGGACTAATCCACTTAGATTAAATATCCAAACAACTGATCGTTCTTATTAATTTCATTGAACCCAATATGGGATGCTTTCAATTTTGCTAATAACAAATCATAATCTTCTCTGCTTTGAAGTTCAATACCAACCAATGCAGGGCCGTTCTCTTTGTTTGTCTTCTGCATGTATTCGAATCTCGTTATGTCATCTGTTGGTCCCAATACATTATTTACAAACTCTTTCAATGCGCCGGGACGTTGTGCAAAGCTGATCAAAAAATAATGTTTCAAACCTTCGTATTGCAGGCTTCTTTCTTTTATCTCCTGCATACGGTCAATATCATTGTTGCTTCCACTTACGATACAAACAATATTTTTTCCTTTTATTTCCTCTGCAAAATCATCTAATACGGCAATTGACATAGCACCTGCTGGTTCAACTACGATGGCATCCTCATTATACAGTTTCAGAATGGTAGAACAGATTTTTCCTTCCGGAACTAAACGCATATCATCTAACACATCTTTACAGATAGAGAAAGTAATATCTCCAATCCTTTTTACAGCAGCTCCATCTACAAAACGTTCTATTGAATCCAATGTAAAAGGATGACCAGCTTTTAATGCTTCAAACATAGAAGGTGCACCTTCTGGTTCTACACCGATTATTTTTGTTTTTGGCGAATAAGTTTTAAAGTAAGAACCTACACCTGCACTTAGGCCACCACCACCAACAGGTACAAATAAATAATCAACATCAGACTGATCTTCTAAAATTTCCACTCCAACGGTTCCCTGTCCTTCGATAATGCGATAATCATCAAAGGGAGGAATGAAAGTCATTTTATTTTCTTCTGTGTATTGCTTCGCTGCAACTGCACAATCATCAAAAGTGTCGCCGACTAATTTTATTTCAATAAAATCTTCGCCAAACATTTTTGTTTGCGTCACTTTTTGTTTGGGAGTGATGATGGGCATAAACACCACACCTTTTACATTTAGTTTCTTGCAGCTATAGGCAAAACCTTGTGCATGATTACCAGCACTGGCACAAACCACTCCTTTATTCAATTCTTCAGCAGGTAGCGAACTCATCATGTTATAAGCTCCCCGCAATTTATACGAACGAACCACCTGCAAATCTTCCCGCTTCAAAAAAACATTACATTCATATTTTTTTGAAAGCGATTGATTAAATGTAAGCGGTGTTCGGGTAACTATTTTTTTTAGCCGCTCCGCCGCATCAAGAAATGATAAATTATATGTTGTGCCAGTTACAGTATTCATTTTTTTATTTTTAACCTACACTCTCAGGCTTCTCTACTAATTTTTTTAAAAGACCAGCTACATTTTCAGTGCTGTCACCTTCTGCCTGTTTTGGTTTTTGATTTTCTGGACGAAGGCTTCTTACAGTTTTGCCAGATTGCCATAATTCACTGTCACGGAGTTCAGCTAATTCCACTTCTAATTTTTCCCGGTAATCATCTTTGCTGTTGCTGTCAATGGAACGTTGAGATTCTTTTCCAGTCGCAACAGATTCATATAATTCAGTGAAAACGGGTTTTGTAGCATCACGGAATTTTTTCCACCAATCCAAAGCACCACGTTGTGCAGTTGTAGAACAGTTTGCATACATCCAGTCCATTCCATTTTCTGCAACCAATGGCATTAATGATTGTGTTAACTCTTCCACTGTTTCGTTAAACGCTTCAGAGGGAGAGTGGCCTTTGGAACGCAATACATCATATTGTGCTGCGAAAATTCCCTGAATAGCACCCATTAATGTTCCTCTTTCGCCAGTTAAATCGCTATATACTTCTTTTTTAAAATCAGTTTCAAATAAATAACCGCTACCAACTGCGATACCCAATGCAGCAACTCTTTCAAATGCTTTGCCTGTTGCATCCTGGTAAATTGCATAAGAACTATTTAATCCTCGGCCTTGTAAAAACATTCTTCTTAATGAAGTGCCACTTCCTTTAGGTGCTACTAAAAACACATCTACATCTTTTGGAGGAACGATACCTGTTTGTTCATTAAACGTAATACCGAAACCATGAGAGAAATATAAAGCTTTGCCCGGTGTTAAATGTTTTTGTACCGTTGGCCATAATGCAATCTGCGCTGCATCACTTAACAGGTAACAAATGATAGTTCCTTTTTGTAATGCTTCTTCAATTTCAAATAATGTTTCGCCGGGAACAAATCCGTCTTTTATTGCTTTGTCCCATGTTTTAGAATTTTTACGTTGACCAACAATTACGTTGATGCCATTATCTTTTTGGTTCAATGCCTGGCCGGGGCCTTGCACACCATAGCCAATCACAGCTACTGTCTCGTTCTTCAGCACTTCTTGTGCCTTACTCAATGGGAATTCTTCCCTTGTTACTACGTTTTCTTCAACGCCACCGAAATTTAATTTTGCCATTGTTATCTGTTTTTAAGTTATTGTATTTGGTTCTATATTTAATTTACATTGTAAACACTTCTTCATTTTTATCGAGAAATTCATTTTCAATTACTTCTTCTCCAGGTTCTTTGTATTCAAAATCTTTCAACCTTTCATGAAAACGGCTACTGCCTTTTATGATAGCCACTCTGGCACTCCTAACAAATTCAATCAGACCGTAAGGTTCCAAAGCCTTAACTAATCCATCTGTTTCTTCTCTTTGTCCTGTAGTTTCAAATACAGTATAATCTTTACGAATAACAACTGCTCTTGCTCCATATTTTCTTAGCAATCTTTCTACTTTTACTTTTTCAGCAATAGCATCAGTACTTACTTTATACAAAGCCAATTCTTGCCATACAATTTCATCTTCGGTGTTGTAATATGCTTTTAAAACTTCAACTTGCTTTTCTATCTGGCGGCACAATTTCTTTACCACATCTTCTGTTTCATTTATCACAATCGTAAATCGATGTACACTATCAACTTCAGTAGGAGATGTGTTCAAACTTTCCACATTAATTTTTCTTCTCGAAAAAATAATGGCGATGCGATTTAGTAAACCAATCTGATTTTCTGTATATACGGTGATAGTAAATTCCTGTTTGTCCATTTTTTTATATTTATCTTATTTAACCGCCGACAGGGTCTTTGACCGCTATCGGAGTTAGTTAATATCTTCTTTACATAAAACAACTTCTGCCACACCTTTACCCTGCGGGACCATAGGAAATACATTATTCTCTTTTCCTACCATTACTTCTAATAAGTAAGAACCTTTGTGATTTAACATTTGGCTTAATGAACTTTTTAATTCTTCTCTTTTGCGAACAGATTTACCTTCGATAC
>Ga0073903_10001740_pt1 | contig 11258 bp, 12 predicted proteins | sample KloWWTKNB14_bulk_FD_66665 | JGI IMG/M metagenome (GOLD analysis project Ga0073903, IMG submission 66665) | Active sludge microbial communities from Klosterneuburg, Austria, studying microevolution and ecology of nitrifiers - Klosterneuburg... | ecosystem: Engineered > WWTP > Aerobic digester >... | reverse complement strand
AACACCCTGTCAAGCACCCCGCGGACCCTTTCCTTACGAAACGCTCAACACCACGAACGACCCGAAAAAATCCGCAAAACACCCGCCTCCCACACCCCTCAACACCGCCACACGTCCCGAAATCAAACCACGGCAGCGCCAAGAGAGGCTGAATTATAGACACCAAACCTAAAACGTCAAGAACAAAACAAAACAAAAAATCTATCGGACCATGCGGATCACGATCAGAAACCGGACCCACCCACGACGCGCCTCACTCACCGCCCTGCGCAACCCTTCGAACACAGATCACCGAAATCAACCAAATCAGAATTGCAAAGACTCGCGCGCCCGCCGCAGCGGGGACTGCGGCGCGACACCCATGCGCCCGTAGACCCGAAACCCCACAGGAGAATTAGCACACTCGGAAGCCCCCAGGATCATAAGCCCTGCTGGCCGACAACCGTGCCGAAACGCAGTGACACATGACGCCCACACCACCTAAAATCCGAGTCATAGATTCACCAGCACCCCAGAGCGCCCCTCCGGGTGCTACAAAAAGCAGAAAGCCAGCCCAAGGGCTGGCTTTCTGCTTTCTCTTGCTGCGAATTTATTGGTCGGGGCGGCGGGATTCGAACTCGCGACCCCTTGCACCCCATGCAAGTGCGCTACCAGGCTGCGCCACGCCCCGACACAAGCCAGCATTATAGCAACGATTTCAAAATTTACTAGTTTTAGAAAAAATATTCCTACCCGGGAATCTCGAGCACCTCTCGAGTATTCAGCCGCGCAGTTCTGCCAGTAACATCTTCACCTCGGCTCGGACCTCCGCTACCAGTAAATGGTACTGGTCGGCCTCAAGCTTGCTCTCCTGCTCCTGGATATCACTTTCACCAAGGCGATTGCGCGCGCCGGAGATGGTAAAACCCTCTTGATACAGCAGTTGGCGAATGCGACGAATCAGCAACACTTCATGGTGCTGGTAGTAGCGTCTATTACCGCGACGCTTGACGGGTTTGAGCTGAGTAAACTCCTGCTCCCAGTAGCGCAACACATGCGGCTTGACGCCGCACAATTCGCTGACCTCGCCGATCGTGAAATAACGTTTTGCAGGAATCGGCGGCAGGGGTTCCGTGCCGACTTCAGGGTTGCTTGCTTGCATCGCTGAGTTGCTCCACCGCGGCCTTCAATTTCTGGCTGGCGTGAAAAGTGACCACTCGTCGCGCAGTGATCGGAATTTCCTCGCCGGTCTTGGGGTTGCGCCCGGGGCGTTGGGGCTTGTCACGCAACTGGAAGTTGCCGAACCCGGACAGTTTGACGCTGTCGCCGCGCTCCAGTGCGATCCGGATTTCCTCGAAGAAGCCCTCGACCATATCCTTGGCTTCGCGCTTGTTGAGGCCAACCTGTTCGAATAGCAGATCAGCGAGTTCCGCCTTGGTCAGCGTGGTCATGTCAGTCTTCCGATCCACGCAGGCGGGCGCCTAACGCTGTTTCGGCCTGCTTGACCAGTACCGCCACCACGGCATCGACTTCGCCGTCCTCAAGTGTGCGCTGAGTATCTTGCATCAATACCCGGAAGGCAAGGCTCTTCTTGTCAGGGTCGATGCCCTTGCCATGGTAGACGTCGAACAGCGCAATCTCTCTTACAACCTCGGGCGCTGCGCTTCGCAGGCTATCGATCACGCGTGCAGCCGTGACATCCAAGCCAACGACCAACGCCAAGTCCCGGACGACAGCGGGCATACGCGAGATTTCACTGTAGCTTGGCATCCGTGCCCGCAGGGTTGCTTCGAGCTCGACCTCGAATACGATCGGCGCCGTGCCCAGATCGTAGCGCTGAACCCACACCGGGTGAAGCTCACCGATTACACCTATGGTCTGACCACCAAGGCGAACGTTGGCACCACGACCAGGGTGGAGCGCGGGGTGTGACAGACGCTCGAACGTCAGGCAACGCGGCGCGAACAAAGCCTCAAGGTCTGCCTTGACGTCGTAGAAATCAACGGCTCGACTGCGCTCGCCCCACTGCTCGGACAGCGCCGGCCCAGCCGCTAGCCCTGCAGTCCGCATCGTCTGCTGGAATCCAGCGACCGGTTCGCCATCCGCCTTGCGTTCGAAGACGCGCGCCACCTCGAACACCCGTACACGATCGATCTGACGTTTGCGGTTAGTGGCCAGCGTACCGACCAAGCCAGGAATCAGACTGGAGCGCATCACACTCAACTGGCTGGCGATCGGATTCGCCAGCCGAATGGGGGCCACGTTGGCACAGAAATCCCGCTCCCAGGCCTCTTCGACAAAGGCGAAGTTGACCACTTCCTGGTACCCGCGGGCGGCCAGCAGATGACGTACCGCCCACACCGGGCGTGCATGCTCGGTACTCGGCAGCATCATCAGGCTGCCCTGCGGCGGCACGGCTGGAATATTGTCGTATCCATGCAAGCGCGCGATTTCTTCGACCAGATCGACCTCGATCTCGATGTCGAAACGCCACGGTGGCGGAGTGACCAGAAAATCTTCGCCGTCCCGCCGGACTGAGAGATGCACGCGCTCAAGCAGCATCTGGATGGCGTCGTCGTCGAGCGCAATGCCCAGCAAGCGCCGCGTGCGCGCAGTGCGCAGACGGACTGCCTGGCGCGCTGGCAGTCTATCTGCCGCGATTGCCTCTTCCACCGGGCCGGCCTCTCCGCCGCAGATCTCGAGGATGAGCTGGGTGGCTCGCTCCAGCGCACGCGGCGCCAGAGCAAAATCGACACCACGCTCGAAGCGATGCGAAGCATCAGAGCCGAAGCCGTAGTCGCGCGCGCGCCCTGCTATTGCATCCGGCGCAAAGAACGCACTCTCGAGGAAAACCTCGGTCGTCTCCAGCGTGATGCCGCTGTCCTCGCCGCCCATGATGCCCGCCAGCGCCAGGGCTCGCGCCTCGTCGGCAATCAGAAGAGTATCGGCAGCCGGCGTCACGGTCTGCTCGTTCAACAACAAGACCTGTTCGCCGTTCCGCGGATAACGGACGTGTATCGCCCCCTGCAGCGTAGTGTTGTCGAATGCGTGCAGTGGCTGGCCGAGCTCGAGCATCACGTAATTGGTGACATCCACCATCGCGCTGACCGAACGGATACCGCTGCGTGCCAGCCGCCTCAGCATCCATTCGGGCGTCTGCGCCCTGGCGTCCACGCCTCGCAGGATGCGCCCACAATAGCGCGGGCAGGCGTGTGGCTCATCAAGGACGATGGCACGACGTGCATCGAAGCGCGATGTCACTGGCACAACGGGGGTCGAGCGCAGCGCAGCACCGGTATTCGCCGCAACTTCGCGTGCCACGCCTTCCAGGCTCAGGCAGTCGGCGCGGTTCGGCGTCAGTTTGATTGTAAAAAGCGTGTCATCGAGGCCGAGATAGTCACGAATGTCAGCACCCAGCGGCGCGTCCTCAGGCAACACATACAAACCGCCGTGATCGTCCGACAGTCCGAGCTCGCGGGCGGAGCACAGCATGCCGAAGGACTCCACTCCGCGCAGTTTCGCCGGCTTGATCGCAAAGTTGCCCGGCAACAAGGCGCCGACCTTGGCACACGGCACCTTCATGCCAGCGGCGGCATTTGGTGCTCCGCAGACGATCTGCAATAGTTCGCCTGTGCCCGCATCAACCTTGCACAACTTCAGCTTGTCGGCATTGGGGTGCTTGTCAGCTTCGACAATTAGCGCCACGACAACACCCGCGAAGGCCGGCGCAGCGGGCTCCGCCTCTTCCACCTCAAGGCCAGCCATCGTCAGCAGATGGCCAAGTGCGTCACTGTCGAGCTGCGGATCGACGAAGGTCCGCAGCCACTGTTCGGAGAATTGCATGATTCGATTACCCGGATGAATTCGATGAAGCGGGCGCCAATGCACCCTGCCGGAACGACCTAGCGGAACTGGCTCAGGAAGCGCAGGTCGCCTTCGAAGAACAGGCGCAGGTCGTTGACGCCGTAACGCAGCATCGTCAGGCGGTCGGGACCCATGCCGAAGGCGAAGCCGGTGTAACGCTCCGGATCGATGCCAGCGCACTGCAGCACGTTCGGATGCACCATGCCGCAGCCAGCGATCTCGAGCCAGCGGCCCTCGAGCTTGCCACTCATGAAGGCGACGTCGATCTCGGCGCTGGGCTCGGTAAACGGAAAGAACGACGGGCGGAAGCGTACCTGCAGATCATCGGTTTCGAAGAATTTGCGCAGAAAGTCGGCGACCACACCCTTCAGATCGGCGAAGCTGACGCTCTCGCCTACCCACAGGCCTTCGACCTGATGGAACATCGGCGCATGCGTCGCATCTGAGTCGACCCGGAACACGCGGCCCGGCGCAATCAGACGCAGCTCAGGCAGCGTCTCGCAGTCCTTGAAACGCTCGACATGCGCCTGCATGGCCCGGATCTGCACCGGACTGGTGTGCGTGCGCAGCAGGACATCGTCGTGCCCTTCGAGGTAAAAGGTGTCGTGCATCGAACGCGCTGGGTGATTCTCAGGCGTGTTCAGCGCGGTGAAGTTGTGCCAGTCGGTCTCGATCTCCGGCCCATCGGCCACCACAAAACCGATCGAAGCAAATAGTAGCTCGATGCGCTCAAGCGTGCGGCTGACAGGATGCAGACCACCCAAGCTCGTGCCGCGCCCAGGCAGGGTCACGTCCAGCGCCTCGGCCGCCAGTTGCGCCATCAAGGCTGCTTCGCGCAAAGCGCCACGACGGGTTTCGAGCTCGGCCTCGATCGCAGTCTTGGCGGCATTGATGGCAGCGCCGGCATCGCGCCGGGCATCGGGATCGAGCTTACCCAGCGATTTGAGCTGCTCCGTCAGGGAGCCACTTTTGCCCAGATAGCGCGCCTTGGCCTGCTCCAGTTGGGTGCCGTCCGCCGCAGCGGCAAAATCGGCAGTTGCCTGTTGAACCAATTGATCCAGGTGTTCCATGTCCGTGCCCTGCCGAATTGCGATTTACTACGATTGCGTGAGGTACTGCGCATCAAACCAAGTTCAGAACAAAAAAAAGGAGGCCAAGCCTCCTTTTTTCGGGCTGCGTCAACTTACGCAGCGAGTTTGGCCCGGGCTTGCTCGGCAATCGCCGCAAAAGCGGGCTTGTCGAACACGGCCAAGTCGGCCAGAACCTTACGATCCACTTCGATCGCAGCCTTTCGCAGGCCGTTCATGAAGGTACTGTAGGTCATACCCAGCTCACGCGCGGCGGCGTTGATACGGGCGATCCACAGGGTCCGGAACTGGCGCTTGCGCTGACGACGGTCACGGTACGCATATTGACCAGCCTTCATCACCGCCTGCTTGGCGATCCGATAGACGTTTTTACGACGGCCGCGATAACCCTTGGCCTGAACGAGAACTTTCTTGTGACGAGCGCGGGCTGTTACACCACGTTTAACGCGAGGCATTGCGGTCTCCTATCAAGCGTACGGAAGCATGGCGCGAATCAGCTTTTCATCGGCAGCATGCACTTCAGTCATGCCGCGCAGCTGACGCTTCGCCTTGGTCGTTTTCTTGGTCAGGATGTGGCGCTTGAACGCCTGGGACCGCTTGATCCCACCACTCGAGCGGACCTTGAAGCGCTTCTTGGCGCCGCTCTTCGTCTTCATCTTGGGCATTGCTGAGACTCCATGTTATTGGATGACACCAGGTAGCGTCGATAAGCCCCGACGCATTTCATTACCCGGCACCACTTTTTTTCCGCCAGACGACTCTTCCCGCCCGCCGGTTTTGCCCTAGTAGGGCAAATTCGTTGAATCTTAACGGTTCTTTTTCGGCGCGATGACCATGATCATCTGACGCCCTTCCATCTTCGGCATCTGCTCGACCTGGCCAATCTCGTCCAGATCTGTCTTGACGCGCTCAAGTTGCCGCAGACCAAATTCTTGGTGCGCCATTTCGCGCCCGCGGAAGCGCAAGGTCACCTTGCACTTGTCGCCTTCGTCCAGAAAGCGCTTCAGGTTGCGCAGCTTGATCTGGTAATCATTCTCGTCGGTGCCGGGGCGAAGCTTGACTTCCTTCACCTGCACCTGCTTTTGCTTGCTTCGGGCTTCGTGGGCCTTCTTCTGCTCCTGATACTTGAACTTGCCGAAATCCATCAGCTTGCAAACCGGCGGCACTGCCATCGGTGCGATTTCGACCAGATCCAGCCCGCCTTCTTCGGCCATGTTCAGGGCTGCGTTCAGGGACACGATTCCAAGCTGTTCGCCTTCTTCACCAACCAGCCGGACTTCGGGCGCGTTGATCTCCCTATTTACGCGCTGCTTCTTATCTTGAGCGATGGTTCAACTCTCCACGAAAACCAAAAATCAGACCGACCCGGCTTTCTCTTCGATTCCGCGACGCCAGCGTTCGATCAACGAGTCGAGGGACATTTGGCCAAGATCCTGACCACCCCGGGCGCGTACGGCCACAAGACCTGCTGCTTTTTCCTTGTCGCCAATGACGATCTGGTAGGGCAGCTTCTGTACGCTATGTTCGCGAATTTTATAGTTAATCTTCTCGTTGCGCAAATCCGCTTCGACGCGGAAACCCGCTTTCCTGAGCTTTTTCACTACATCTGCGGCATAGTCTGCCTGCCCTTCCGAGATGTTCGCTACGACAGCCTGCACCGGCGCGAGCCACAAAGGCATCGCTCCCGCATGGTTCTCGATCAGAATGCCGATAAAGCGCTCGAGCGAACCCAGCACCGCACGGTGCAGCATGACCGGCACCTTCTTGGTGTTGTCCTCGTCGACGTACTCCGCCCCAAGGCGGACCGGCAGATTGAAGTCGAGCTGGAGCGTGCCACACTGCCAGACTCGACCCAAACTGTCCTTCAGCGAGAACTCGATCTTGGGTCCGTAGAATGCCCCCTCGCCCGGCTGGAGTTCATACTCCAGGCTCTGCGCCTCGAGTGCCGCAGCAAGCGCCGCCTCCGCAGCATCCCACTGTTCGTCGGTGCCCACCCGCTTTTCCGGCCGCGTGGACAGCTTCACCAGCACGTCGGTAAAGCCGAAATCCGCATAAACCTCCTGCAACAAGCGGATGAACGCGGCCGACTCGGCCTGGACCTGATTCTCGGCGCAGAAGATATGCGCATCGTCCTGGACGAAATTACGTACGCGCATGATCCCGTGCAGCGACCCCGACGGTTCGTTGCGATGGCAGGAGCCGAACTCTGCCATCCGCAGCGGCAAGTCCCGATAGCTCTTCAGACCCTGGTTGAAGATCTGGATGTGGCACGGGCAGTTCATCGGCTTCACTGCGTAGTCACGCTTCTCGGACTGCGTGGTAAACATCAGATCCGCGTACATGCCCCAGTGACCCGATTTTTCCCACAGCGAGCGATCAACGATCTGCGGCGTTTTCACTTCGGCATAGCCGTGCTCATCGAGTGTCTTGCGCAGGTATTGTTCGATCTGCTGCCAGAGCGTCCAGCCCTTGGCATGCCAGAAGACCATACCCGGCGCCTCGTCCTGCAGATGAAAAAGGTCGAGCTGGCGCCCCAGCTTGCGGTGGTCGCGCTTCTCGGCCTCCTCGATCATGTGCAGGTAGGCATCGAGCTCGTCCTTCTTGGCCCAGGCCGTCCCATACACGCGCTGCAGCATTTCATTTTTGGAGTCGCCGCGCCAATAGGCTCCCGCCAGCTTGGTGAGCTTGAAGACCTTGAGCTTGCCGGTCGACGGCACGTGCGGACCGCGACACAGATCGATGAAATCACCCTGCCGATAGAGCGACACATCTTCGGTCGAAGGAATCGACGCGATGATCTCCGCCTTGTAGTGCTCACCGATCCCCTTGAAGAACTCGACCGCCTTGTCACGTGGCCAGACTTCACGACTCACTGCGACCTCACGCTTGGCAATCTCGTTCATCCGCTGCTCTATGGCAGCGATGTCCTCGGGCGTGAACGGACGCTTGTAGGAGAAGTCGTAGTAGAAGCCATTTTCGATGACCGGCCCGATCGTCACCTGCGCATCCGGAAACAACTCCTTGACCGCATGCGCCAGCAGGTGAGCCGTCGAATGGCGAATGACCTCCAGCCCCTCTGCGCTCTTGTCGGTGATGATCGCCAGCTCGACATCCGTCTCGATGCGATGGGACAGATCGACCACCCTGGCGCCAACGCGACCACCGAGCGCCGCCTTGGCGAGTCCGGCACCAATCGACGCCGCAACCTCGGCCACCGTCACCGGATGTTCGAAGCTGCGCACGGAGCCATCAGGAAGGGTGATATTGGGCATGAACTTGGCCTCTGACTGGATTCAATTCCTGCCTTATGGCGGGACGGGATGCACTTCGAAAAACGTGAACGAAAAAAAAGCGCGGTCTAGGCGCGCTTTTTCCTCTAGCAGACAAGCGGAGCCGACCTATTCAGTTTCCGGCCTGAGTGGTAGTTCGGAACATGATGATCAACTCCATAATCTTGGTAGGCGCGATTGGATTCGAACCAACGACCCCCACCATGTCAAGGTGGTGCTCTAACCAACTGAGCTACGCGCCTGCTGAAGTCACGCATTATAGGCACTCCAAAAACCTTGTCAAAGATTTTTTGCAGCGCACACAAAAAACTATTTCCGCAGCCGAGTCACCATAAAAAGGATCAGGACTGCGCCGATTACGGCGCCGATGAAGCCGGCGACTTCGCCAACGTGATAGATGCCGAGAAACTGCCCGCCATAGGTTGCGAGCATCGAGCCACCGATGCCCAGCAAGGCCGTCATGATCAGCCCCAGACCGTCCTTGCCGGGGTGCAGCAGGCGCGCGATGAGACCGACGATGAGACCGATGAAGATGGTGCCGATGATGCCCACTGAATCTCTCCCGTTGATTAAAGCGCGGCTAACTCTGCGGCCAGGCCGCGAGAAACTGCTGCCAGTGCGGTGCCTCAAGTCGAGCCAGCGCATCCCTCACGACTGCCACCTCGTCCGCCAAGGCCTTGGCATCGAGATGCCCGCGCATGCGCTCGAAACGAAGGTAGACCAGGTAGGTATTGACCACATCGGTTTCGCAATAGTCGCGAATCTCGGCGCTGCGTCCATCCTGCCATGCCTGCCACACGGCCGAGCCATCCATGCCGAGTTTGCCCGGATAGCCCATCAACTTCGCCAGGTCGTCCAGCGGTGCATTGGCCCGCGGCTGGTACATCGCCAGCAGGTCCATCAGGTCCAGATGACGACTGTGATAGCGCCCGATGTAGTTGTTCCACTTGAAGTCGCGCGAGTCGTGATAGTCGCCCTCACCCTGGTCCCAGTATCGCGGCGCAGACACTCCATGCAGCATGCCTCGGTAGTGCAGCACCGGCAGATCAAAACCCCCGCCATTCCACGAAATGATTTGCGGCGTGTAGCGCTCGACGCCATCGAAGAAGCGCTGGATGATCTCCCCTTCGCTCGCGTCGGGCTCAGACAGGGAGAACACGCGAAAGTGCTGGGCGTCGCGCAATACACACGAAATCGTCACCACGCGCTGCAAGTGGTGCGGCAGGAAATCGCTGCCATGACTCGCTCGGCGCTGCTGGAAAGCCCACTCCGCAGCCTCGGCGTCGGACAAGTCGGCAGGCAGCTCGTAGAGATTGCGAATGCCGGCAATATCCGGAATGGTTTCGATGTCGAAAACGAGAACCGGCATTATTTCTTCGTCCAGGCGGCACCACGTTGCACCCACCACCCGGCCTGGGCCCGATCAATCCAGCGCTGAGCAAAGGTATTGCGTACCTCTGGTTCCCATTCGGGATGCTGATTGGCACGGGCAATTTCACGATAAAGCGCGCTGCGGTCGGCATTCTCGGCGGCTACCAGCGCGTTGATGCCCCCCCGTTGCGCCAGCGACACCAGCGACGCATCACGCAGCGCGATGCTGCCGTCCGCTGCAAGACCGACCGCACCCGATGCGTAAAGGGGAGCGAGCTGGCGATGACGCTGCTGCATCGACGCCTTGAGGGCGGAAATAGCGGGCGTGTCGACCTCTAGATTTCCTTGTGCCTGTGCAGCGAAAGCCAGCAGACAGCCGAGCAACAATCCAGCCAGCCAGCGCCTTGGAATCTTGATTGAACTCATTGCGTGGCTCCTTTTTCGTCTGGCGCAGCGGCCGGCTTCTGAGCCTCACGCAGTTGCCAGACTTCATCGATGATGCGATCCGCAGCCTTCTCGGCCGCTGCCGCCGGAAAATAGATGTTGATCGTGACACAGGCGGACACCGTGACGGCCGTCGCAGCGACAAGAACAAACGATCGGATGAGGGAAAACGACATGGAAGCCTCCTGCAAGCCCGGCGCGTACATACCCGACATCAGTGCAACTCGGGCGTGACCTTGTCGTTGACCACGCGCTGAATTCGGTCGACGAGTTCGTTCCAATCGACGCGGCGATTGTAGCCGATGACATCCAGGGCCGGGATGCCGCCGCCTCGCACGACCTGAAAGCCGCCATCCGCGCGCTTGGCGCCCTCGATTCCACCCAAAAGGCATACGCCCCCCGTCAGTACGCAATGCAGCCCCAGCTCACGATAACCGAAGGTATCGAACAGCCCCAGCAGGCCGCGCTGAATCGCCGCCACCGGCCCTGCTCCGCCCAGGGCACTGATGTTCTGCACCGCACGCTGACTGATTCGCTGGCGATAGTCACCTGGACTGCTGACGAGCCGTGCATCGAATGCTGCTGGCCGCCAGCGCACCAGTTCGAGACCACGAATATCCGCATCGACGAAACCGGTGATGCTGCCAAAACTGAAGGTATCGGTAAGTTGGGCGAGATCGAGATGGCGCGCCTCGATGTCAGCCCGCAGATGCGAGGCCACGCCAAAAGGCTCGCTCACACGCAGGCCGGTCGCCTGCAGATAGCCATCAAAGACCGACATCACCAATGCGCCGCCTTCAAGGGCGATCTCTCCAGGACTCAGCCGCAACCCCGGCAGTGACGCCGACAGCACGCCCGCCATCCGCGGCAGACCAAGCGCCTCGGTGAGCAACTGCATCGACAGCGGCTCGACCACCACGCCGCCGCGCCCCAGCCAGGAATTCACTTCGCGCCTCAGTTCGAGCCCGTCCAGCACCAGGGCCCCATCGAGAACAGGAATTCGCACAACCTCAAACAAGGCCCTCGAGCTCTCGAGCCTCGCCCGCAAGTCGAAGGCGCCCAGCGAAAAGGCTTCCCAGTGGCCACCCTGAACCCGCAACTCGGCCTGCGTGGCCGCCACCGCCGACCACGGCAAGTGGCCTGACACCGGCCCGAAAGCCAGCCCTCGTCCGCCAGACGCAGCAGCAAGACTCACCCCGGCCTGATCAAGGACCACATCCAG
>Ga0073903_10001739_pt1 | contig 11260 bp, 10 predicted proteins | sample KloWWTKNB14_bulk_FD_66665 | JGI IMG/M metagenome (GOLD analysis project Ga0073903, IMG submission 66665) | Active sludge microbial communities from Klosterneuburg, Austria, studying microevolution and ecology of nitrifiers - Klosterneuburg... | ecosystem: Engineered > WWTP > Aerobic digester >... | reverse complement strand
CGGAATAAACGCGGTACCAGCCTTGAATTTCTCGAGCAGGCGCGTATGCTTCGTTCCATTCTCAATATCCCGTTTCTCATTAATGACCGCGTCGATATCGCGCAGGAAGTCGGTGCCGACGGTGTTCACCTCGGGCAGGGCGATATGTATGCCGCCGAGGCGAGGCGTATTCTGGGGCCGGACAAAATCGTCGGCGTGACGGCGTTCACGCGCGAGCATTTCGCGGCGATTGACCCGGGTGTGGTGGATTATGCCGGAACCGGGCCGTTTTATGCGACGAAGACCGAGAAGGGGAAGCCGGTGCTGGGGCCGGATGATTTTCGCGCGCTGGTGAAAATTTCTTCGGTTCCTGTCGTCGGCATCGGCGGTATCACGCCGAACAATGCGGCGGCGGTGATTGAAAATGGCGCGGCGGGTGTTGCGATGATGCGCTCGATCTCTGAAGCACCGGAGCCAAAAAAAGCCGCGTATGCGTTTACAAGTATTGTGGCTACGGCACGCCTAAGGAAGGCCTCATGATTCCGAATGTGTTGTCCATCGCGGGGTCGGACCCGTCCGGCGGTGCGGGCATTCAGGCCGACCTTAAAACCTTCGCGGCGCTCGGTGCTTACGGGATGGCGGCGATGACGGCTCTTACAGCGCAGAATACGCAAGGCGTCACCGGCGTTCACGAATTGCCGCCGGATTTCGTGGTGAAGCAGGTGGAAACGGTGTTCGACGATATTCGCGTTGATGCCGTGAAAATCGGCATGGCGGGCAGTGGCAGCACAATCACGCAGCTGGGCGATGTGCTGCAGAAACGCAAGCCCCCTATTATCATTCTCGATCCTGTCATGGTGGCCCAGAGCGGTGATTCATTGTTATCTGATGAAGCCGTAGGCCGTTTGAAAATCGCGCTGCTGCCGCTGGCGTCGGTTGTTACGCCGAATATTCCCGAGGCGGAAATCCTTTTGGGAAAAAAATTTGATGGCGATATGGAATATTTCGCGAAGCAGATTTTGAAACTCGGCGCGCGCGCGGTGCTGCTGAAAGGCGGGCATGTGAAAGGCGAGACGGCGAAAGATGTCTTTGCCGATTCTAAACAAATAATTACGCTGGAAGAAAAGCGCGTCAAAACAAAACATAATCATGGCACGGGCTGTACGCTGTCTTCGGCGCTGGCGGTCTATATGGCAAAAGGTTTGCCGGTCGATGAAGCCGCGCGCGCTGCCAAAAGATACGTGACAGGCGCTTTGCGTAAAGCCGAGAAGCTGAAAGTCGGGCATGGCGCCGGGCCGCTGCATCATTTCTACGCGCTGTGGAAGTGACGATGGATGAATTCGGTATCATAAAAAAATATTTTCGTCCGCTGACGATGGGCCGCGACGAATTACTGGATGATACGGGCGTGTTGCCGCCGCGCCGCGCGGGCGAAGACCTGGTGATCACGAGCGACAGCGTTGTCGAGGGCGTGCATTTTCTCTCCAGTGCCTCGCCTGCCGATATCGCGCACAAGGTTTTGCGGCGAAATCTTTCCGATCTCGCGACATCTGGCGCGAAGCCTTTATGTTATCAGCTCAACCTGGTTTTCCCTGAAAAGCCGCGCGATGCGTGGCTTGCGGCGTTCAGCAAGGCGCTGCTTAAAGACCAGAAAAAATTCGGGCTTTATTGTTCGGGCGGTGACACGTCGGGCGCGAGCGGGCGATTGTTTGTTTCGATCACGGCAATTGGAACCGTTCCGGCAAAAAAAGTCCTGCGCCGTTCGGGTGCGAAGCCGGGCGATCATGTCATTCTCACCGGGCCGGTGGGTGATGCGTTCATCGGCCTGCAGATGCTCACGAAACAAATCAAACCGGTTCATGAAAATTATTTTGTTAATGCGTATTACAAGCCGGTGCCGCGTACGGCGAATGTTGAGACGATCCGTAAATACGCCGCCGCCGCGATTGATATTTCAGACGGCCTCGTTGCCGATCTCGGTCATGTCTGTGAAGCGTCGAAATGCGGTGCGGAGATTTCACTGGTGCCGGGGATTTTTTCCGACAAGGCGAGGCGGGTGGGGCTCAAGCCTGCAAAATTGCTGACCGGCGGCGATGATTATGAGCTCGCGCTGGCCGTCCGTCCCCGTCATTCCGCGCCTTTATTAAAGGCCCTCAAGGCGCAGGGCCTTAAGCCCGTGAAAATCGGCGCATTCAGAAAAGGCACAGGGGTCAGGGTTCTCGACCAGAATGGCCGTAAAATAGACCTGCAAAAGACCGGCTGGCGGCACTTCTAGCCCTTGCCTTTCGCCCCGTGCGGGGGTATTTAAGGAAGGCAACTAATTCAATAAAAACAGGCCAAACATGACCCAAATCCTCGTCCCCGTCCTTGGAGAATCCGTTACCGAAGCCACTGTCGCGCAATGGCTTAAAAAAGAGGGCGAAACCGTGAAACGGGACGAGCCGATCGTCGAGCTCGAGACGGACAAGGTCACGCTTGAGGTCAACGCGCCGTCTGATGGCGTCATTTCCAAGATTATCGTCGGCGAAGGCCAGAATGTCGGCGTCGGTGCGATCCTTGGTGAATTGTCCGCCGCGAATGATGCCGCTAAACCTGCTGCTGCTCCCGCGCCTGCGCCCGCTCCGAAGCAGGAGGCACCGAAAGCCGCTGCGCCTGTTGCTGTGGCTGCACCCGCTCCAGTAAAGCAAGAAGCGCCGAAGCAAGAGCCTGCGAATGAAGATATGAAGCTCTCGCCCGCTGTGCGCAAGATGCTGGCTGATAATAATCTGGATGCATCGCAAATCCAGCCTTCGGGCCGCGATGGCCGCGTCAGCAAGGAAGATGTCGAGAAATTCGTCGCCGCAAAAGGCAGCGCGCCGAACCCGATGACGTCTCCTGCCACGCAGGCGCCGAAGAAAACCGCGCCGCGCGAAACCGGCGCCCGTGAAGAGCGCGTGCGCATGACGAAGCTGCGCCAGGTGATTGCGCGACGCCTGAAAGAGGCACAGAACACTGCCGCCATGCTCACGACCTTCAACGAGGCCGATATGGGCCCGGTGATGGCGCTCCGTAATGAATATAAAGACGTGTTCGAGAAGAAACATGGCGTAAAGCTCGGTTTTATGTCGTTCTTCGTCCGCGCGGTGATCCAGTCACTGAAGGAATTCCCGTCCGTGAATGCCGAAATAGACGGCGAGGACATTATTTACAAGAATTACTACGATATCGGCGTGGCGGTTTCGACGCCGCAGGGTCTTGTCGTTCCTGTACTTCGCAATGCAGATGAATTGTCGATGGCTGAAATTGAGAAAGCGATCATGGATCTCGGCGTGCGCGCCCGTGACGGAAAATTAAAAATGGAAGAAATGAGCGGCGGTACGTTTACGATCACGAATGGCGGCGTTTTCGGCTCACTGCTCTCGACGCCCATCCTTAACACGCCGCAATCGGGCATTCTCGGTATGCATAAAATCCAGCAGCGCCCGATGGTGACGAAGGATGGCAAGATCGAAGCGCGCCCGATGATGTACTTGGCGCACTCCTACGATCACCGTATTATTGATGGCCGGGAGGCCGTAAGCTTTCTGGTTCGGGTGAAGGATGCGATCGAAGATCCGCAGAGACTTCTTCTTGATATCTAAGCCACTCGGCTTTTGACACCACTGCCTGGACGAAGTCCAATATAATTTCACGAAACGGATCGTTGTGCTTCAGGTCTTTGGCTGCGCTGGAAAGAGTCTGAGCCAGGTCTTCCGCATCTTCAACGCTAATATTTTTTTTGCTCGTTGCCAAAAGCGCCAGTTCGCAGGTTTTGCTCAGTAATCCTTCAAAAGCATCCCTGGTATCCAGGGTTTTAAAATCGTTAGATTTAATAAATCTCCTGATTTCACCGATTGTTTCTTTAAGCTGGGGCTTAAGCTCGCCTTCGTAAGGTGTGCCGGCTTTTATACCGTCTATGATTTCTGAAAATATGAGTGCTCTCAGCGTAACGAAATCCTCATTTTCTTTAAACATCATTTTTTTAATTCTTCTTGTAATTTTCACTTGTCCTACACCATTTAAAAAATCCGTCAAGATTGTCGGGGTTTTTTTTCTGTTTTTGCTAGTCATGGTTTCCCTCTCTGGTTTAAATTATTTCAGCGTTAATTAAAGTTGCGCGTGAGGAACGGGTCTGATTGCAGATTCAACGCTTTCTCTTTTTTCGGCTTCAAAAAGAAATTCACGAATGTCGATCATCATATTGTGAGCATACGGCGTCGCGCGGTCCCATATTTCAGCCATTTGGTCATCATCGAGCGAAACAAAAGCGCTCACCAGATTTTTTCGGCCTTCGGGGGAAAGTAAATTTTTCTCAAGGGCTGCGTTGGCAACGGCGATGGTCCGGGTTAAAACTTTGTATGCTAAACCGCGCGCATATGTGTTTTCAGGATTGCGCTCCGCGTACTGCATTGATTGCCGGTAGGCATCGCACATCTTGGCAATCATTTCAGGAGAAAATTGCTTGCCTGCTTCGAGATGGTCCGCCAAGAACGAATGCCTCAGCATGTGCCTGCTGACCGCCACATGAAGATCACTGTTTGTGAGTTTTGTTTCGCCGCCCATGTTTTTCCCTGGGTAATAAAATTTCGCGTTCGTTTATCCAAGGGAAATATTAGGATGGAAAAATTGAATACGTCAATTAAAAATTACTAATTTATGGCATAATCTTTATAATTTCTGCATTTACGAGCTGTTCGAGGGCCTCCAACCCGCCCGCATCGCGGCACTTTGTCCGGTCGCCGATGGTCAGTTTTGTCAGTCCCATGCCCACCATGTCCACCAGTTCGCGCGCGGTGGGCACCTGGCTGGAATACACGTAATCAGGGTCGATGCCGAGACAATGACGCTTTGCTTTTAGAATTACGCGTGTCATCGGCTGGAGAATGACGCTGTATTTTTCATCTCCTTGTTCAACCGTTTCGGACGTGTAGCCGGGGCAGGGGTGGGCCACGGCAGAGATCATATTACCCCTGTCCCATATTTTTTCGAGTGCCATCGCAAAGGGCTGGCCTTCATAGAATTTCTGTTCCTCTTCAACAAGCTCAAGAAATTTCTTCCGTGACGATTTTTCCATTATCAGAGTGATGCAGGATGGCTTCTCAATGACAGGGCTGAATCCTTTCGGAATTTCCAATATGGTTTCGATACGTTTTTCCTTGCGGAAAATTTTGTAAACGGCGATGCCCGCTTTTTCGCATATGCGCAGTGACATATTTTCGAAATGCCCGCCGCGGCGCAGGGCGAAATCTTTTGTGAAACCTTTATGATCGATATAGAGGGCGCGCACACCAGCCTCGGCCATGTTCTTAACGCAATTCGGGCAGGGCACATCGGTGACATAGAGGGACGTACCGTTTGTGTGTGAAGCATGTAGCAGGCAAGCGGTTTCCGCATGCACCGTGCCGCTGGCATTGCCGATCCGCGTTTCCCGGCCGATTTTTTCTGCAATCGCTTCAGGCCAGTAATTGGTGCAGGAGAGAGTATACGAAGGCTCCCCCGGGAAGTTATATGCTAGCGTTGCCGCTACCTTGTTCGTCGGATGCTCACTGGTGCCGACGATGTCGACGGCCTTCTGCATCAATTCATATTCGGAATAGTCCATTGCTGGGCCTTTCGGGCGGGAATTCACCCTTTAATCAATAACATATAAAGCAAAATGGTAAAAAAACATTGCATTTTCATAAGTATGTCTATAAGACAAAACTCATAAGAAAATTATCGCGGTAAAGGGGCGTTGCTGTGCCTGAAATGAAATTACTCTCCCGTGTATGGCCTATAGAGCACCTGCTTGAGGCTAAAAGCAGACCTTTATACACCGACCTGATGGGTACGAAGCTGACGCGCGAACATCCCGGGCTGGTGCTGGGTCCCGGCGGGTCCGTGTCTTACACCTCAACCCAGCCTAAAAAGCCGTTTGTTGCGGAAAAGATATTCACCGGCCTTAACGCCGATATCGAGATGCGCGATCCCATACCCGTCGTGCACTGGTTTCTTGCCGCGGATGAAAAGAGCGAAAGCTTTATCGGCAATGCCTATGAAAAAGCCGAGGCACTTCTCAACCGCGTGGACGATCTTGGCTATCCAAATGTCGCTGCCAATATGCGCAGGCATGGATACGACCCAAACAAAAACATTTACTGCGTGAATGATTGCGGCGCTTATTTCAATACAGATTATTCGCAGGAGCCGGAATTCGCAGATTGCCTCTCGCAGCGCGGCAAGGGCCCATGGCCCGGTGTTGAATTTTTCCCTGTTGTTGACGCGCAGGGCGGTTTTATTCGTTTCTTCTCTGCGCTTGATGCCATGAAACGCAGAAAGGAAAAAGCGGGCGAAACAGTCGATCTGACCGGCTACGATCACCAGACATACCTGTTTTTCAAGTTGATGCCGCGCCGCGAGGACGTGCAAATTTTTTCTTTTGAAGCCGCCGCCCCCATTAAATTCATCACCGTTCCGGTGCCTTTTGATGATGAGGTGCTGACGTCTTTCCATTTCACGCAAGCCGACGATGATGCCGTGCCGGACATATACCGGGGGAAAACGCGCGCGGAATATGAGGAAGCCTACATGACGCATTACAGCGGCGAGGCTGCCGCGCTGCGTGAATTCGTGAAGCATGCGCAAATTCCGGCAAAAACCAGCATCCATGTAAACGGGTTCAATGCCGTTGCTTTTAAAAAGCCGCCTTATAGTTTCGTGACACAACATAATATTCTCAAAGCACATGTCCGTGAAAAAGGCGGAAATTCGATGCTGGAGGACTGGCGGGAAGATACAAGGTCTTATGATTCCATGCAGCATGGCGTTTATGAAAGGCTTACGTCCGAAGCTGATGCCGTTATTCTCGGGCCTCATGATACGAAGATTACAAACAACTGGGATCGTTTTTTTCCTGATATCTCCGATCTCTTTTTCAGCCTTGCCGTCAACAAGCAGGTGCGCGCCCCGGCATTCGAGAACACGCCCTGGGCGGTACTAAACAGAAAAAGAGCGATTACTTACCGGGGCAAACAGAACGGCGATCTGGACTGGAATGATCCCAATGTCGAAAATTATTTCATCGATTTTCTGCGGGATATAAATCCGGTGGAAGACCCATGGCTGAAGCACATGTTGCTACTGCGCTTTTTCTATGAGAAAGGGATGATGAAGCAGGAGCAGCGCTTCATTTACGATTCTTTCGAGCCGGATGATCCTGCGCTTGCGCCGTTCCTGAAGGCGCAGATGGATAAAATCCGCGGAAAAGCGCCTCTCGAGCAGTATGAGGCCGAGGCATTCGGATCTGATGCAAAAAATATGTTCGAGGTCGTGCTGCTTGGCTCAGGCACTACGCGCGCTGCGGCCTATACGGATGAGGCCTTTGATTTTGGATATTGGGTGGTTTCAAAAGGGTGGCATTTCCGCACTGGCGGCGGACGCTATGGAATCATGGGGGCCGGCGCCGACGGCGCGTTGCAATGGATGGAGGAGAGGCCGGGCCTTGCATGGCGCGCTCATTTGTCAGCAATCCAGATGCTGCGAACGCTGCAATTTGAAGGCGCACGTCTTGATCTTCCGGATATGAAGAGGCAAGCCGCGAGCGGGCGGCTGGTCAATAAATTTCTGAAGGTCGAGCCCGATTTCGACAGGCGTATGCGCAATCTTTTCCGTTCGCATGTCCTTGTCGCGACCGTAGGCGGGCCCGGCACTTTCCAGGAGATCACACGTTTTCTCAGGCTGGTCATGGCCAATGACCCGCTCGTGCACGGCAAGAAAATGATTATCGTTAATCCCCGCCAGCCGGGTGCTTCCGACCGCTCGGTAAGCCTTATGGATCCGTGGCTGGCGATTTGCCCGAAACCCCTCAGGGAACACTTGATTGTTGTGCCGGATATGGACGGCGCGAAATTTGAGACTGCAAATCTTTATAAATCTTATTATGCGCAAGCCGCAGCCATGCTGCCCGAATACAATATATAGCCTTATATAACGTTTCCGCATATTGCCTGAGGGCCCCGTTTGCGCTAAATAAGAAGGGCCTTTAAACTCCTCTTTCAGCGGGAAAATCATGTCAGAAAAATTCGATGTCATCGTGATCGGGGCCGGTCCCGGCGGTTATGTGTGCGCAATACGCTGCGCCCAGCTCGGGATGAAGGTGGCCGTTGCCGAAAAGCGCGAAACTTTAGGAGGCACGTGCCTGAATATCGGCTGCATTCCATCGAAGGCATTGCTGAGCGCGTCGGAAAAATTTGAATCCGCCGAGCATCATTTCGCCGATATGGGCGTTGAAGTGGGGCGTGTGTCCGTCAATCTCAAAAAAATGATGGCGTTCAAGGACGAGGTGGTGAATTCAAACACCAAGGGTATCGAATTCCTGCTCAAGAAAAACAAGATCACGCATCTGAAAGGCGCGGGCGAAATTGTCGAGGCCGGCAAGGTCAAAGTCGGCGGCGCGGTTTACGACTGCGACAATATCGTTATTGCGACGGGTTCGGATGTTATTTCTCTGCCCGGCATCACGATCGATGAGACAAAAATCGTCTCCTCCACAGGTGCGCTGACGCTGGAAAAAGTGCCGGAGACGATGATCGTCATCGGCGGCGGTGTCATTGGTTTGGAAATGGGAACGGTGTGGCGTCGTCTCGGCGCGAAAGTCACTGTTATTGAATTCCTCGACAACATCCTGCCCGGTATGGATGAGGAGCTCCGCAAAGAAGCTGCGAAGCTTTTCAAAAAGCAGGGCATTGAATTCAAGCTCTCGTCAAAGGTTACGGCGGCGAAGGCTATGGGAAGGGGCGTCGAACTTATGGTCGAGCCCGCCGCGGGTGGCAAGGCGGAAAAACTCTCTGCCGAGATCGTGCTGATGGCGATTGGCCGCAAGCCTTATACCGAGGGGCTTGGCCTTGAGAAAGTCGGCGTGAAGCTGGACGAGCGGAAGCGCGTTGAAGTTGATGAATTCTTTGAATCCTCGGTTGAAGGTATTTACGCCATCGGCGATGTTATTAAAGGCCCGATGTTGGCCCACAAGGCCGAAGACGAGGGCGTCATTCTCGCCGAAATGCTGGCGGGGCAGAGCGGCCACATTGATTACGATAAAATCCCGGGCGTTGTTTACACGCACCCGGAAGTTGCCAGCGTCGGCAGGACGGAAGAGCAGCTCAAGAAAGACGGCGTTGAATACCGCGCCGGGAAATTCCCATTCATGGCGAATGGCCGCGCGCGCGCGATGGGCGCGATTGATGGCTTCGTGAAAATCCTGGCGGATGCGAAAACCGACCGCGTGCTTGGTGCGCATATTATCGGGCCGGAAGCGGGTACGTTGATTGCCGAGATTGTTCTGGCGATGGAGGCCGATCTAACGGCGGAAGATATCGCCCGCACCTGCCACGCGCACCCGACGCTTGAGGAAGTCGTCAAGGAAGCTGCGCTCGCGGTTCACAAGCGGCCGATTCATATTTAAGCCCTTGGGTGCGAAGCCCGGTAGATTTTCAGCAATTCTTCCGCGTTGATTTCGGTGTAACGTTGCGTCGTGCTGAGCGATGCATGGCCGAGCAGTTCCTGGATTTCCCTTAAATTAGCACCGTTCTGCAGTAAATGCGTGGCGAAGCTGTGGCGCAGTGCGTGCGGCGTTGCGTTCTCGGGTAATCCGAGCGTTGTACGGAGATTTCGCATGGCTTTCTGTGCGACGCCCTGGTTTAAGCGCTCGCCCTTGGTGCCGAGGAAAATCGCGCGGCCATCCTCCGGCGGGAAAGGGCAGGATTCGAGATAAAGCCCCAGATTTTTTTCGACAATCTCGATGACCGGTACCTGCCGTTCCTTGCGGCCCTTACCTGTCACGCGCAGATAACCGTCGCGGGGCATGTCGCCGAGGTTGAGCGAGAGCGCTTCGTCGATACGGAGGCCGCAACCATAGAGCAGCGTAAATAGCGCGCGGTCGCGCCGCCCGACCCAATCCTCTTTCGCGAGATCCTGCGCGGATTCCAGAACATTCCGCGCCTGAATCTCGTGCAGCGGTCTCGGAATTTTATGTGGCAGTTTCGGCGAGCGCAGCGATTCAATCGCCGCGTTGTGCATGACGCCGTGTTTATCCAGCCAGCTCAGGAAATTTTTGACGCCCGAGAGCGAGCGTGCACGCGAGGCATTCGATGTGCCGTCCATCGCCTTGCGGGAAAGCCACGCACGAAATTCGCGGATGCCTGCATCCGATAAATCACCAATCGAAACCGGCTTGCCGATATGGCCATTCATGAATTTCAGGAAATGCGTGATGTCGCCCGCATAGGCGCGGAGCGTGTGGCGCGAAACATTTTTCTCGGATTTGAGATAGGTCTGCCAGTCCTGCAATTGCTTCTGAAGATCAGGCGCGCAGAGAATGATAACGTCGTTTTTTATATGGGCAGATTCAGCCATGAGCGGAAGCACCGTTCGATCACGCGGGCGAGGAATAAAACCTGGTCGGTCGCCTGGCCCTCCTGGAACATGCCCGCATCGCGGCTGCCGAAGGCGAGAATGGCGGGCGGTGTGTTCATGGAGATATCGACGCGCAGGAGAATCTGGGATTTCACCAGCGCCGCACCGCCGCCGTAAATCGCCTCGATGCCTGAAATATTATCCTGCAACATCACGTTCTTTTCTCCCATCCATTTATCGACTGTGCCGGGCGGGATGACGCGCACGCCCGAAGTGTGGATGTGCGGAATTTCGTTGCCATTCGATTCAACGACAAACACGGCGATGTCGACATCGAGAATGGTCGCGAGGTCCATCGTGATGCTCTGGATGAAGTCTTCAAAATTGTTCGACTCGAGCAGGCGGAGCACGGCCTTGTGCACGCGCTGCTGGTTGTTCATGTTGGCGCGGCTGTTCTCGACGATCTCGCGCGTCGTGGTGATGACCTGTTCCTTGTCGGCCTTCAGGCGCTGGATCATGTAATTCTGGAAGTCGGCGACGCCCTTGCCCGCTTCGGTTTTCGGCGGGACGAGCAGGTCCATCGCCTCGGGGTTCTGCTGGAGGAATTTCGGGTTCTTGCGCAGATACTCGATGATATCGTCTGCGTTCATGGGGGCTTCCGGGGCAGTGGATAAATTCGATTCACTCATCCCCGGAGTTTATCACAATTTAGCGGCCGGTTCTGCGTTTTCTTCAGTGACTTGCGGTTTTTTTTCAGGCAGTGGTTCGGAGGGGTTGTAACCGAATTCAGTAAATATATCCCACATCATCGCTGCCTTGATTTCTGCCGTCTCGGGCGTGTCGGTGACCGGAGAGGCCGCAGCGCTTTTTTCCC
>Ga0073903_10001737_pt1 | contig 11261 bp, 9 predicted proteins | sample KloWWTKNB14_bulk_FD_66665 | JGI IMG/M metagenome (GOLD analysis project Ga0073903, IMG submission 66665) | Active sludge microbial communities from Klosterneuburg, Austria, studying microevolution and ecology of nitrifiers - Klosterneuburg... | ecosystem: Engineered > WWTP > Aerobic digester >... | reverse complement strand
TGTTGGGATTTAATAGATAGTGGAATTCGCCAGAATTCCGTAGCCGATAAAAACGCAGGGAATTCTGACGAATTCCGCTACAGTCAATCGTTCCACCCCAACAATAAAGCGGAGCATTGTCAAATTTCCTTGGTCTTCTTAAAATTTCCTGAAATCTGGAATGTTTTTCCATTCTTGAGTTGAAGTTGATGCACGCGAAGATGTACAAAGAGCTGCAGAAAATAGTAGAGATGCGTTTCGGAAATGCACAAGTCAACGGTTGATCGTTGGACAACCAGATTGTTTGGGGGTTTCTTCGTAAATTGCAGGATTGGCATTGGATTTGCTGGCGTGTGACTGCCGATCAGGTCTTGTTGCAACCTTAAAGGTGCGGTGATTTGCTGATCGGCAATTTGTGCAATCACTTGGCGGCGAACGTTTTTTTTCAAGTCATTTAGTCATCCTCTTTAGTTCAAAGGAAGTCGTTATGAGAGTTCATCGTCGTGCATTTACGCTGATCGAGTTGTTGGTGGTGATTGCGATCATCGCCATATTGATCGCCCTGCTGCTGCCAGCAGTGCAACAGGCCCGCGAAGCCGCTCGCCGAACGGAGTGCAAGAACAAACTGAAGCAGATGGGGCTGGCGCTGCACAACTACCATGATACGTTCGGCGTATTCCCCTACGGAGAAATGAATGGGAGTGGTCAAAACAACCCAGGAGTAGCAAGTATATTGAGGAACCAGAACGGTCTGGTGATGTTGCTGCCGTACATCGAACAAGCCAACTTGTACAGCACCCTGGACTTTAGTGCAACTTTTGGAAAATATAATGCGACGCAACCTCCCGTCGCCGTTCCAGTCGGTGCGAATCTGGCGGCTAAGGGACAGAAGCTTGCGGCGTTCATTTGCCCATCAGACAACGGGAGTCCATTCACTAACGATGACGCAACCTATTACGGGTGTGGAACAAGTGGTCCCAGCTATAAATCTTCATATGGCCTGAGCGTGGCCTCGACTCACTTAACCCCCAACTGGGCGGCCTTCGGAATCACTGTTCGAACAGCATTTGGCGGAAACTCCTCGTCCACCATGCGTGACTTTACGGATGGAACCAGTAACTCTGTTCTGGTAGTCGAGAATGTTTTCGAATGCCGAAGCGGTCGGATCGCGCCTTGGGCCTGTGTTCAGCATGCCGGCACGGGCACGCGATTGCTGGGAGGCATCAACAAATGGCTACAAGTGAGTACAGGGATTAGCATTCCAGGGCGGGTTGAAAACTATAACAGCAACGCAAGTTCGTTACATACAGGGGGCTGTCAAGTCCTGCTGGGAGACGGTGCGGTGCGGTTCCTCAGCGAGAACACCAACCTGCTCACGCTGCAGAATCTGGCTTACATTTCAGACGGACAAGTGTTGGGTGAATTCTAATTCCCGGCGGTCGTGTACCAACTATACTTCACGCGGTCCAGACTGAGGCACTTTCAAAGGGATCGTTTTCCATGTCCCTTCTCCCCCTGGCAAGGGGGAGAAGGTGGCCGACAGGCCGGATGAGGGGGCTGACCTGGAGTAAGTATGATGAAGAAGAAAACAGTGAATTGGTCCCCCTCACCCTAGCCCTCTCCCCCGTGGAAAATGTGTACAGTTGGAAAATCAATTGCGGGGGGAGAGGGGACAATCGCAAGCAAATCCACAGCTTCATTTCTGACCGCGTGAAGTATAGATATAGGCGCGGACTGGTGTTCGCGCCTATTTTAAGTTGTATACTGCTCTCGGCGGAGAGTGATGCTCTTGTTCCGAGGCTAGAGCCTTGGAACGAGATCTTGCGGCGTCTTTTCAAACCGTGAGCAGTATAGACGAGACTCAGATTTTTGCAGATTCTGCTTGTTGTTTTGCCTGATCCGACCAGTCTGCTAAACTTTCTTCACCCTGCAATTTGGAATACCGGGATGCATCTTCGTTATCGGCTATTTGGCCTCGGATTGATGTCGGCCTTCTTTGCGCTTGGTTGTGGTTCAGCCCCACCGGAGACGTTAGTTCCAGTCACTGGTACGTTGCTGGTCAATGGGATGCCATTGGATGGAGTTGTTATAACCTTCATTCCGGAGATCGCGAAGAATAGCCGGGGAGGTGCTGGCACGACCAACGTTGCTGGAGCTTTCACCATCATCGATCTCACTCAAAATCTCCCCGGTCTGGCTCCCGGCAAGTACACGGTTGCCTACTCAAGAATGCGTTTGCCCGATGGATCAGCAGCTTCCGAGCCCGCAGCAGGTCAGCCTGTCGATCCGGGGATGATACGGGTGGAAACTCTGCCCGAACATTTGCAGAATCCGGATCCGAGGGACCCGTCCAATGTGGTAGAGATTCCCAAGGACGGCATTGCTGGTCTAGAGCTTAAAATCCGTACGGAATAGCCGTCCTCGCGAATGCTGGCTCGTTGATCAATTTTGACTTTCACCTGACATGCAATTTGCGATGGTTCCACACCCAACGATTTCGGTCAGGGTGCTAAGCACTCGGGTACGGATCAGTTTTATCGTCCTGCTCGGTTTGATTGCTGCTGGCGTGGTTTGGTATGTGCGTTCTGAGCGGCCACTGAACGTCCTTTTGATCACGCTTGATACGACGCGCGCCGACCGATTGGGATGTTACGGCTATTCGCTTGCCAAGACGCCTGTGCTCGATCGGCTGGCCCGGCAGGGCGTCCTGTTTGAGCGGGCCTATGCTCCCGTGCCACTGACCTTGCCCTCTCATGCGTCGATGCTGACTGGTCTGTATCCACCGGAGCATGGCCTGCACAATAATGGTCAAGCTGCATTACCCAAGGGGCTACCTACACTGGCCACGGAGCTGCAGGCTGCCGGTTACGAGACAGGGGCGTTCGTGGCGGCATTTGTGCTGGACCATAAGTTCGGCCTGCAGCGAGGCTTTGAGACGTACGACGATGATCTGTCGCGGTCCGATCACAGTTTGCACGGACATCATCAATATCGCGATGGAAGTTTGGTGATCGATGCGGCGCTTGAGTGGTTACGTCCCCGGAGCCAGAGCGGAAAACCATTCTTCTGCTGGGTGCATCTTTTTGATCCGCACTTCCCGTACCTGGCGCACGAGGACCGGTTCGGGAATCAATTCGCCGACCGACCCTACGATGCGGAGCTGGCCTATGTTGATGAGCAGCTTGACTGGTTAATCTCAACACTGGAGGAGTCCGGTGCCTTGGATGACACGGTGATTGTCGTGGTTGGCGACCATGGCGAGAGCTTGGGCGAGCATGGGGAATTGTCCCACAGTATGACGGTTTATGACGCAACGCTGCGGGTTCCGCTACTGGTCGTATGTCCCAAAGAAGGTCGACCTGGACATCGTGTGGCCGAGCCGGTGTCTCTGGTTGATCTTACTCCCACGCTGTTGGATCAACTGGGCCAGAAGCCTATTGCGAACGCGAGCGGTCGTTCCCTGCGGTCGGCGCTGCGGGGAGAGACACTGCCGTTGCTCCCCTGCTACGCTGAGACAGACGAACCCTATCACGCGGCTCATTGGTCGCCTCTCCGAGCGCTTATTACCTCGAAGTGGAAGTATATTCGCAGCCCCCGGCCTGAATTGTACGACCTGATCGCCGATCCGCCGGAACTGCGGAATCTCGCGACCGAGATGTCCGAGCAGGTCCAGGAGCTGGAGGAGGAGCTGGCGGCGTGGGAGGAACGGATGAATGAGCGTCTGGCAGACAACGTGGCGCTCACTGAGCAGGAACGCCGCGCGCTGAGCGGATTGGGGTATGCGTCGTATCGCGACACGATTGGTGAGGAGGGACAACCGCTGCGCGATGTGAAAGACATGCTCCCGTACTACTATAAGCTGAACGATGCCGCCGCCATGATTGACGCCGGACATTACGACCTTGCCGAGCCGGTTCTACGCGAAGTTTTGGCCGAAGATGATGAATATTTCGCAGCCCACGGCGAGCTGGGGCGATGTCTGTTGAGGCAGAACAAGCTTCCGGAGGCGGTGCAAAGTCTGAGGCGTGCGATGGAACTCGATCCCGGTGCCGAGGGGGTACAGTCGATGCTGGGGGCAACTCTGTTTATGCAAGAGGACTATGCTGCCGCAGTCGACGCGCTGGAGCTGGCGATTCGATTGAATCCCGACTTGTATCAGAATCACTTCAATCTCGGTATGACCATGGAGAAGCTGGGCCGGACCGACGAGGCGATTAAACACTATCAAGACTGTCTGGAGGTCGCGCCCAATGTGGTACACGCCCGACAACGGCTGGAAATCCTGCGAAATCGTTGAGGAGGCAGGAGCCTCCGGAACAAGAACATCAATTCAGACCGCGTGGAGTATAAGCACCCGTGCATAAGTTAAATGGTATAATTGCAGGACTCACAATGAGGCGACTGATATCCCCCGCTTGCCGCAAACCCGGCGAGCGGAGCGGCGTAAGCCCTCCGAGTCCAATGCATCCAACTCGGTGGGCTTACACCCACCGCTCGCCAAGTTATGCGACAGAACTTACGCATGGGTGCTTAACTAACCTGGCGCGGCGTCATCAATTACCACCTTCAGGATGTCAGTCACCACCTTTGCCGGGCGGTTCGCTGTGATCACCTGAGGCTGGCCGTTGTGGTGATAGATCACCTGTGTATGGTCCAGTCCGAACAGTGACATCAGCGTCGCCTGGTAATCGTTTGGCGTGACGACGTTGTCAACGGCGTGATGACCAAATTCGTCGGTGGCCCCGTACGTCATTCCTCCCTTGATACCACCACCGGCCAGCCAAATGCTGAAACCCTGGCCGTTGTGGTCGCGTCCCGCCGCAGCAGGATCTCCCTGAACCTGAGTGACAGGCAGACGTCCGATTTCGCCGCCCCAATGGACGATCGTCGAATCCAGCATACCTCGCTGTTTCAGGTCTTTCACTAATGCCGCCGCAGGCTGATCCACTCGTCGACAAACGGCGGGCAGCGCTGTCCGAATGGCACTGTGGTTGTCCCAGGGCTGGCCACCCAGAAAGAGCTGAATGAATCGAACACCTCGCTCCACCAGACGGCGAGCGATCAAACAGCGGGTGCCGTATTCTCGCGTGGCCTCGTTGTCGAGTCCATACAGAGTCTGCGTCGCCCTGGTTTCCTGACTGATATCCAGCACATCCGTCGCCGCACTCTGCATTCTGGCGGCAAGCTCATAACTTGCGATGCGTGCTTCCAGGTCTGAATCGCCGCCGTTCAACTCAAGATGTCTGGCGTTCAGCTTTTGCAGGAAGGCCAGGTTCTGTTGCTGTAATGTTCCCTGCAGGTATGAAGGAGCCGCAAGATTCAGAATTCGAGGTTCTCTGGGACGCAGCACGGTTCCCTGAAACAACGGTGGCATGAAGCCATTCGACCAGTTGTTTGCTCCGTCAACCGGAGGTCCCCCGGGATCTGTCATAACCATGTAAGCCGGGAGATCCTGCGTTTCCGAACCGAGGGCATACAACAACCAGGAGGCGAAATGAGGCCGCCCAAGGACTGCTGGAATCCCGCCATGAAAATAACGGATCGAGACTTCATGCCCGTTGGCTCCGGTATGCATGCTGCGGATTAAACACATATCATCGACAATGCTCGCCGTGTGAGGCAGCAATTCTGAGATCTCCGTGCCGCACTGACCATGCGGGCGAAATTTGAATGGACTCCCCAGCAACTTCTTGCTGGCCTCGTTAACGAAACTGAACTGCACGTCGCCCGGATAATCGGAGCCCGAGTATTTTGTGAGTTCCGGCTTCGGGTCCGTGAGGTCCATGTGCGATGGACCACCGTGCTGAAACAGCGAAATCATCGCCCTTGCCTGCGGTGCTTTCCCCGGCACACGCGGTTTCAGATCAGTCACCGCCTTCTGCCGAATCACGGGCGGCACAGCGCAAGCTGCGTCCTGCCGCATGAGCCAGGCCAGCACAACCGAGCCAAGGCCCATTGCATTGTGCTGAAGAAACGAGCGTCGAGAGAAAGGGAATGGATGTGTCATGAGGCGGGATCTGTCAGAAGGAGAATACAGTACAAGTCGTACGTTCTATTATCTGACATAAAGAAACTCGTTGGAAGTCAGCAACGCCTGACAAAGATCCGTCAGAGCCTGCTGAGACTCCGTTGTGCTGGCGGGAAGATGGTCGGGGTGGGCCTGAAGGTAGCCAATTTGATCGACAAGGAAGAACATCGCACTGACAAACTCGTCAGGAGACGGATCGCGACAATATGCCAGCTTCCATGCCTGTACAACCTGTCCCGCAAGAACGCCCTGCGGTTCCGGCGGTCCATGAAATTCGGTTTTGGAATCAAACGTCTTCACTCCGCCGTCCTGAGCCGTCAAGCTGATGACCACTGGCCACTGAAATGAGTCCGAAGTGTGGGCTCCGATACAGTCCACAATGAAGTCGATCGTTTCGCCCGCTTCAACTGCGGTGGAACCAACCGGACATTCGACTTGCGTGTTGAAGGACGTCCATTCGCCCAGCAGTCCATTCCGACTGCTCACCACGCGGCCTCGAACGCCGTCGCCGTTCGGACTTCCGTGCCCCAGCGAACCGGAGATCGCAATCGTTCCGGCTTGAGGAACTGTCCATCGTCGGATCACTGCGCGTCCCTGAATATCGGGATGCCCGCCGGTTGCGTGAAGCAGGGCATAGCCAAGCTCTGGGTCCGGCAACGTGGCCCCGGCCTGCCACTGTGATCCCGTAAAATGAGCCAACGCAGTAAACGTCGCCGTTCGCTTCGTCGCGCCGTCGAAGTCACCGTAACCGTAACGCCACGCTTCGTTTGGTGGCGCTGGCAGCGGCGGCAGGCTCTTCAATTGATCTGCGGGCATTGGAACAGCCTCGGCTCGGCATCGTTCGGCCAGCTTCGCCGCATGATTCAAAATCGACAGCGAATTCATCATCATCAGCGACTGCGTGGCAACAGTGGAGACAGCGCGACGTTCGCAATTCACATCCATTACCGGCGCATCAAATGCCTGCAGCATCGCGACAGGCTGCGTCCGGCGAACCTTGATGTACAGACTTCGCCGCGTTTCATTATCGTCAATCACCACTTGCCCGGCGTCGTCTTCTGTGATCGCGGCCGGAGCACCAAACTGCTGAGGATTCAGTCGTCCGGTTGCCGCCAGCATGCGATCACGCACAAGTTCCGCATCGAGACGCATGATGACCTGACGTGAGTAGAATCGATTATCCGGATCCAGTTTGCGATGCATCGCCGTCCGCAGTGATGACTGCCGCCAAGCCGCCGAGGATAGAATTAATCGATGCAGATGTTTCACGCTCCAGCCGTGCTCGATGAAATCCTGAGCCAGCCAGTCGAGCAGTTCCGGATGAGTCGGCGGGATACCAAGGCGACCAAAATCCGCTGGCGTTGGAACAAGCCCTTTTCCAAAGTGATGCATCCAGATCCGATTGACGATCAACCGTGCGACGAGCGGATTGTCAGGGCTTGTCAGCCACTTCGCGAACGCCAGTCGGCGACCTGATGTCGGCAGCGACGGATCGTCATGCGGAAACTCGAGTCGCTGATCTTCCGGACAGGCGACGGTCAAGGCCGCTGGCGGGACAGCCGCTTTCGGCTGCTGAAAATCGCCTCGAAAAAACAGCGGCGTTTCCGGCAAGTGATTCGGAGGCTCCGTCAGCACCGCCAGAAACTCCTCCGGCGGTCGTTTCGCCTGCGCCTCTTGAATGCGGGCGTCGTATTTCTTCAGATCCTCTGCGGCATCCGGCAAATACTGATAGAGCACACCCGGAGAAATATTGACACTGGGATATTTATCCAGCAGACCTTTTTGCTCCGCCGTTCGCTGCCCTGCTTCCGTTTCGTAGGCTGTACGCAACGAAGCACGCAATGGTTCCACGTACTTCTGCAGTTCCTTTTCAAGAGCCTGAGCCATGTATTCCTTCTGCTTCGCTGCGCGCTCCACACCGATCGCACTGGCGGCGGCGGTGACTTCGGCGGCCTTTTGCCTGTCCGCTGCTGTGTACAATGAAACCAGTCGCTGAGCAGGCGGTTTCCACTGCTGCCAATCGAGAGCCGGCGTGAAGATCGCTCGCATGGCGTAGTAATCCGTCTGCGGAATCGGATCGTAGCGATGATCGTGACACTGAGCGCAGCCAACGGTCAGCCCCAGCAATGATGTACTGACGATCTTGATCGTATCCGCGATCACCTGATTGCGAGCCGTTGGATTGTCTTCGCCGCTGCCTGTTCCATCCGCTGCCATCCTCAGATATCCCGTGGCCGTGAGCAGCTCGATTTGCTCTGCCGAAAGATCTCCCTGCTGCGGTCCGGCAAGTTCATCTCCGGCAAGTTGTTCCGTGATGAAACGATCAAATGGCTTGTCGGAATTGAAGGACCGAACAACATAGTCTCGATACTTCCACGCCCACGCACGTTCCGGATCGCTCACTGTGTAACCATCGGAATCCGCATAGCCCGCGATATCCAGCCAGTGCCTTGCCCAGCGTTCGCCATAGTTCGGCGACGCCAGCAAGGATTCGACCAGCCTCGCATACCAGTCCTCTGAAGGATCAGTCAGCCACTGCTGGAGCACATCCGGCGTCGGCGGCAATCCGGTCAAATCAAAATGCGTTCGCAGAATTAAAGTGTGACGATCCGCTTCGTCCGCGAATGTCAGCCCCTCCGGCATCTCGGCCAGCAGAAAGTTATCAATCGGCGTGCGAATGAACCCGCGCTGATCTTCCCTCACGGATGGCGCGGCCGGATGACCAGGCGGCTGAAACGACCAGAACGCACGCTCTTCGGGACTCACACCCAGTCCCGGCGGAATATTCTCCGGTTCCGATCGCAGTGTCTTCGCGCCGGAAGCAATCCACTGAGTCAGCGTCTCTCGTTCCTTCGCCGTGATTTTGGTCTCGCCCGGAGGCATTTCTCCCGCAACGACGCGCGACAACATCAGGCTGTCTTCCGCATGCCCCGGCACGATCGCCGGTCCGGATTCGCCACCGTTCTGAATCAGCCGCACTTGCCGGAGATCCAATCCGCCCTTTAGATCTTCTGTCGCCCCGTGACAATCAAAACAGTGCGCCCGGAGGATCGGACGTATATCGCGTTCATACGTCAGGCCTTCATCCGCCGACATTTCGCCAGCAACCGCAAGGCGTGAAACGACAGCAATACCAATCAGCAGCAGCTTGATCGCCGAAGTGTGAGAGAACAAAAACATTCAATGGTTCCACCGCTCAAATTGATCTGTCCGCGAGACTGCGTCCCGCCGCTGTCGGAGTTTTGGTCTGAAACCCCTCAAACGATAGCAATGGCAATCTCTTGAGCCATCCCCAAAGCCCTAATTCTCAATTTGAGGCGAGCAACAGGGCGTGGCTCCTCAAGTGCGTCGCAACCCGACCAGGAATCACGCGGATCTCGTTTTGCTGCGTGAACTTCTCCAGTGACCGACGGATGTCGCGGAATCGCCCGCACATCACAGACTCCGATGAATCTCCCGCTCCCGCCTATCGGATCACGCCAACATTGCGTATGTTGCAGTAATACCTTCGAGGTGTGAGCAGAGGGTCGGGAGTCTTTTTTGGCCGGAAAAGTCAGTGTTTTTCAACATGCTACTCTCCGAAAAAGACTCCCGACCCTTTCATTCATCCCGAACATGGGACAGTCGAACAATTAACAAGGCGTGAGGCGTATGAACAGTTTTAGAGCGTTTTCCCTTCGATTGTACGGACTGGTCGTTGTCAGTCTTTGCGTCGCAGCTGCCCCAGCCGTTGGAGTTCAGTTTCGCGCCTATGTCGGGACGAGCACCGGTCGTGGCAGCATTAGTCAAGGAATCTACACGTTTCTGTTTGATTCCGAGACCGGCAAGTTGTCTGAGCCGGAACTGGCGATTGAACTGGCAAGTCCTTCGTTTCTGGCGGTACATCCGAGCGGCAAGTTTCTGTATGCGGTGAACGCACGAAGCGAAGGACCAGATCCGAAAAGCGGTGGTACAACCGCGATGAAGATCAACGCGGACGGGACACTGACGAAGTTGAACGAGCAGCCCTCATTCGGTGGTGCTTGTCACTGCAACGTGGACGCCACTGGGCATACATTCCTGATTGCGAACTACACGGGCGGAAATGTCGTCGCCTACCCGATTGGTACCGACGGTAAACTTGGTGAAGCGACGTGCAACATTCATCACGAAGACCCGACTCGCGAAGACGCCGCCGAGTTGCGTCCTCGAGCCCATTCGATCAATCTGAGCAGCGACAATCGTTTCGCCTACGCTGCGGACCTGGGGCTGGACATGATTTTCATCTACGAGCTGGACGCAGAGCATTCGACCTTGTCACCAGCGGACCCGCCATCGGTCAGTGTCGCACGCGGTGGAGGACCGAGACATTTCGCCATTCATCCATCGGGAAATTTTGCCTACACAAACAACGAGACCTCGTTGGTTGCGACGGCCTTTTCCCGGAATGCACAGACCGGTGCTTTGACGGTGATTCAGGATATCACCACGATTCCTCACGGGCATGAGGGCTCGAAAAGCACGGCGGAATGCCTGTGTCATCCGAGCGGTCGATTTCTGTACATCAGCAATCGAGGTCCGGACTCAATCACGGTGTATTCGATCAACCAGGAGACGGGCTTACTGTCCTGGGTTGAGAACGAGCCGACGGGCGGAAAAGCTCCGCGAAACTTCTTCATTGAGCCTGGTGGAAAGTGGCTGCTGGCTGAAAATCAGGACTCCGATTCCGTGGTCGTGTTCGAAATCGACCAGGAGACGGGCTCACTGAGTCCCAGTGGAGATTCCATCAAAGTCGGCAAACCCGTGTGTATTCGCATGGTGCCCGCCGAGTAAACCCCCGGTGACGTGGACTTAATTAGCCGTAGGACACTAGCCCAATGGCACTTGCTTTGTCTATGTTGCTCGTTTGTAGTCCCGCCTTCAGGCGGAATTCGCACGGACTGCTGCCCCGATTTCCGCCTGAAGGCGGCACTACGAACGCAAAGTGAGTGCCGTGGGGCTCGCGCCCACGGCGACACGCTGCCGCCGTGGTGCTCTGATTGCAATCGGACTGGTCACTTTGGGGTTCTGCGCTAAATGAAGTGCGCGGGTTAGAAATTGCGGATGTCATGAACTCGCGGATATCATCGGGAAGTATGGCAAACCACACAGGCCTACGAACTCTTGAAAGCCCACTGAAACACTGCGATTCGGCCCAACGGGCCACAACAGGTCAGCCTGGGGCAACGCCCCAGGTTTTTCGGCAGCAATGCGTTTTGCCCTGAAAGGGCTACAC
>Ga0073903_10001736_pt1 | contig 11274 bp, 8 predicted proteins | sample KloWWTKNB14_bulk_FD_66665 | JGI IMG/M metagenome (GOLD analysis project Ga0073903, IMG submission 66665) | Active sludge microbial communities from Klosterneuburg, Austria, studying microevolution and ecology of nitrifiers - Klosterneuburg... | ecosystem: Engineered > WWTP > Aerobic digester >... | reverse complement strand
AGTTCAAACAGTTTGAGCTTGTCGTGCGCCCGCAGCAGGCGCTGGATGATGAAGGGGGAGCCCGGGTACACCTTGGTGCCCGCGCCCTGGTTGAAGGCGCGCACCATGTCCACATAGGCCTGCAGTAAAGGCGTGAGTGCCTCGCCTGGCGTAGTCAGGCGCAGGATGCCTTCGCTGGCCTCGCCGCTGGTGCGCGCATAGTCGCCGTCTAGCCGGTACAGGCCAGCGCCGGCATGGGTGTCCAGCACGGTGAGGGCGGCGTCCTTTTCAGTCATGTATTGCAGGGCGGCAATCAGCACCGTGTGCTTGAGCACGTCGGCGTGGTTGCCTGCATGGAAGGCGTGGCGGTAACTGAACATGCCCCAATGGTAACCATGCGGCAAGCGTTTGCCCTTCGAACCAGATTTGAGGGCGGGATGACCCTGTGGGTGAGGGCTTCAGGCATGGGCACAATCGGCACTATTTCGCGGTCACTGACGTTTTTTTGCTGCCAAGATGCGTTTTGTTGCCTCGGGAGGGTTTCCGTGGGGCGATGATTGCGCCTCAACCATCTTCCTGGGTGCCATCCATCCCTTGTTCTTCTGCCATGAATGTCCGTTCCAGCTCTGCGCCCGTTCCAGGGGTGCTCCATGTCGATGCCTTGCCGGTGGGTACGCGCCTGGGCGAGTTCGAGATTCTCGCGCTGCTGGGCGTGGGAGGTTTTGGCATGGTGTACCGGGCGTTCGACCATTCCCTGCACCGGGCCGTGGCCATCAAGGAGTTCATGCCCGCAGCGCTGGCTGCCCGCACGGACGATGGCTCACTGATCGCGCGCTCGTCCGCTGACCAGTCAGCTTTCATGGCCGGATTGAAGTCCTTTGTGGGCGAGGCGCGCCTGCTTGCGCAGTTCGATCATCCATCGCTCGTCAAGGTGTTCCGCTTCTGGGAAGCGAACAACACCGCCTACATGGTCATGCCCTTGTACACCGGTATGACCTTCAAGCAGGCACGCGCGCAAATGCGCACCCCGCCGCCCGAGGCCTGGTTGCGCAAAATGTTGTGGTGTGTGCTGGGTGCCCTGAGGGTGCTGCATGGCGGGCAGACCTTGCACCGCGATGTATCGCCCGATAACCTGTTTCTACAAGACATCGGCCCCCCGGTGCTGCTCGATCTGGGCGCGGCCCGCCATGCTATCAATGACCGGGACCATAAGCACACAGCCGTTCTGAAGGTGAATTACGCCCCCATCGAGCAATACGCGGATGGCGATGCCGATCTGGCCCAGGGTCCCTGGAGCGATCTATATTCGTTGGCCGCCGTGGTGCACGGTTGCCTGTGTAACGATACGCCACTACCATCCACCCTGCGCTCCATTCGGGATCGCATGGTGCCGTTCTCCCGCGTGGCTAAGACGGTGCACCGCCAGTTCGGGCAAGCGTATTCGCCTGCCTTCGTAGCGGCCATCTCCCAGTCTCTGGCGCTCAATCCCCAGGATCGTCCGCAGAGCATTGATGCCTTCCTGCAGACCATGGAGATGACGACGCCGCCCGACGGGGTCGATCATTTTGATTTTCGCGCCGACCTGGGCGACATCTGGGTCGAACCGACCGACCAGCCCGGTCCAGGGCATGTGGTGCCGACGGTGGATGTAACGTCCGAGATGAAGGCAAAGCTCCGGCAATCGTCCTCGCCCGCGCCTGCGGCGCCTGCCGCCGTGGTGGTGACCCCCCTGGCGCCTGCTGAGATCCCCAAGGTGCAGAGGCGGGCGCAGATGGCCGCCGAGCCCGACGCCGCAGACACCGTGTTCCTGGACCCGGGTGACACCGTTGTGATGGAAGACCTCGCAGACAGCAGTTTTCTGGAACCAGCCCAGGCGCACAGTGTGCCGCAGGCGCCGGGCCTGGAGAAAGCACAGGCCCGCAGCCCCTCGCAAAAGGCAGCTGCACGTGCAGCGAAAGAAACGGGTGGGGCAAAAGAAAAAGCGACAGCGCGTCCCCTGGGCATGGCTTGGCTGGCCATGGCCGCTGCATTTGTCGTGGTGGCGGCCGCAGCGGCCTATGGCTGGAGCAGCCGGGCTCCGGCGCCTGCGGATGCCATCATTACCGAGCTGAAGCCTCCGGTGCAGGCCCCGCAGGAAGCGGCGTCGCAGTCCATCGCCGTTGCCCCCGCCTCCGAACCCACCGCTGCTGCCAGCGAGCCTGCAGCCGCCGAGGAGCCCGCTCCAGCTTTCGTGGCATCGGACGATCCGCGCGCAGTGTCCAAGGCGCCAGCGCGGTCGTCCCGATCGAACAAAGCAGCCAAGGAGCCGCCGCTGCCAGTGGTCAGTCCGGTGCCTACCCCAGAGCCCGCGCCCGCACCGCCACCGCCACCCGTGCCAACGCCTGCGCCACGCCCGGCACCCGCGCCCCTGTGTGAAAACACCAATGTGCTCACACGCAGCATGTGTTTGCGCGAAGAGTGCCGCAAGCAGGGCAATGCAGGCCGCGCAGCCTGTGTCGAATTCCGCAAGGCCATGGAGCCGCTGGAGCGCGGCAACGTGGGAAATTGAGCGGCCTGCCGTCGATGCGCCTGCGCCACATTGAAGTCTTTAATGCGGTGATGGTCACCGGCAGCGTCAGCGGTGCTGCGCGCCTGATCAATATCACGCAACCGGCTGTGAGCCGAACGCTCAAGCACGCTGAGCTGCAATTGGGTTTTCCCTTGTTTGAGCGCGCCGGAGGGCGGCTAGTGGCCACAGCCGAGGCGCGCAGTCTTTTTCCGCTGGTGGAAAAGCTGTTTTCTGATCTCGACGAAGTACGTCGCCTGGCGCAGGGGTTGCGCAACGCCGATGGCGCGAACGAATTGCGCGTGCTGACGGTGCTGGCCATGAGCTATGAGATTTTTCCCGCTGCGGTCGAGCGGTTTCGGGTGCTGCATCCCGCTGTGGTGATTCACCATGCGGCCCTGCATTCACCGCAGATTGTCGATGCGCTGGTGCTGCAGGAGGCCGATGTTGGTTTTCTCTTCAGTGCACCGTCCCATCCCGCTTTGACAGAAGAATGCCTGGCCAGCCATGGACTGGTATGCGTCGTGCCTCGGGGTCTGCTGTCGCGGGAGCAAAGTGCGGCCGGAGCCCTTGGTTTGCGCGACCTGGCGGGCCTGCCCTTGATTGGCCTGGATGCGCGCGATCCCGTGGGACGCATGCTAGCCAACATCCTGGATGACGCTGAGCCAAGGCTGCAGCCGGTGATGGTGGTACAGACCTACCATGTGGCCCTTGCGCTGGCTCACCACGGGGTGGGTGTGGCGATCGTAGAAGCCTGCACCGCCCAGTCGGCGGATAAAAGCCGGGTCGAGGTGCTGGCGCTAGAGCCGATGGTCCAAACTTTTGTGCATGCTTTGCGGCCTTCTGCGCGGCCGCATTCGCAACTGGTGCGTGCCTTTACCGACTGCATGCGCTTGGCGCTGGGGCAGGTGCCGGGAACGCTTGCAGGTTCACCCAGCGCGTCGCCCAAGGGCAGTCAGGCACGACCGGCGGTGCGTAGAGGCTCCATCAAGGCCTGAGCCGTTCCAAAAGCAAGGGTGAAACCCAGCGCGCCATGGCCGGTATTGAACAGCAGGTTGGCAGGTGCGCGGGGCAGGGTGCCAACGATGGGCAGGCCGGTGGGTGTCGCTGGCCGCAAGCCGGCCCAGCGGTCCAGGACGGTGTAGTCGCTGGCGTGCGGAAAGACTGCGCGTCCTGCCGCCAGTAGCGTGGCAATGCGGGCGTCGGGGATGCGGGCGTCGTTGCCCACCAGTTCCGCCATGCCCGCAATGCGCAAGCGATCGCCCAGACGGGCAAATACGATCTTGCGTGCCGCGTCGGTCACGCTCACCTGTGGTGCCGAAGTGCGTTCGGCGGCCGCTTGTACCGTGACGCTGTAGCCTTTGAGTGGATACACGGGCAACCGTAGGCCCAGGCCGCGGGCCAGCGGGACCGACCCCGTGGCCATTGCGAGCACAAAGGCATCGGCTTCGATGTTGCCTGCGTCACTTCGCGCCGCACGCAGCCGCGTGCCATCGGCCACCAGGCCGGTGACTTCGGTGTCCAGCAAAAAACGCACGCCTTGCGCACGCAGGGCTACCTCCAGTCCCTCGCAAACTTTGTAGCAGTCGGCTGCACACTCGCTGGGGGTATAGATAGCGCCCGCAATGTGCGGAGCCTGGGTTTGCAGGGCTGGCTCGATGGCGACGCATCGTGCGGCATCCACGGCTTCCTGCACGCTGCCAAGAGCGCGCTGCAGCAGCATCTGGTGCTGTGCCCCGGCAAACGACGCTGCATCGGAATAGAGCACCAGCTTTCCAGTGGCAGAGAAGTCGCAGGCCATGCCTGTCTGCTCCATCATGGCGTCGAACCCGGCGCGGCTGTGCGCCGCCAGCGCCAGCAAGGTTTCTGTCGTGCGGCGCGATACATCGTCGCGGCAAGCTGCCAGAAACTGCAGGCCCCAGGCCCACTGCGCCGGGTCCGCCTGGATGCGCAGTTTGAGCGGCGAATCGTTGGCCAGCAGCAGTTTGGGTAATTGCCGCCAGATGGACGCATCGGCCAGCGGCTGTACATAGGAGTAACTCAATTGCGCGCCATTGGCACGGCTGGTACCGGCGCCACTGGATGCGCGGTCGACCACCGTGACCTCGTAGCCCTGTTGCACCAGTTCCCAGGCGCTGGCCAGGCCGACGATGCCAGCTCCCAATACAACGACGGAACGGGGGGATTTGTCTTGAATCATGCTGCCATGCTAGGGCGTGCGCCTGTCCTCGTCGAATGCCAAACAGAGCGCGGGCTATGCCTGGAAATCATGGGTGATATGAGCTTTTGTTATGGAGTTGCTATCAATCGGCATAGGTGCTGGTTGGGCATCAGCCTAAACTTGCCCACATGAATTCCGCGCCCTCACCTGCAGCTTCTACCCACGTGTTTCATCGCCATCTGCACACCACCCCGCCGCGTGCGGTGTCGGGTGAGGGGGTGTACCTGGTGGATGCGCAGGGGCTGCGCTATCTGGATGCCTGTGGTGGTGCTGCAGTGTCTTGTTTGGGGCACGGCCATCCGGAAGTGCTGGCGGCCATGCACCGCCAGATTGACCAGCTGGCGTATGCGCACACCAGTTTTTTCACCACCGAAGTAGCGGAGACGCTGGCGGATCAACTGGTACGCACTGCGCCGCCGGGTATGAGCCATGTGTATTTCGTCAGTGGTGGCTCGGAGGCCATGGAAGCGGCCATGAAGCTGGCGCGCCAGTATTTCGTTGAGACCGGCGAGCCTGAACGCCGCCATTTCATTGCGCGCAAACAAAGCTACCACGGCAATACGCTGGGCGTGTTGGCGGTGGGTGGCAACGCTTGGCGCCGGGCGCCGTTTGCTCCGCTGCTGGTGGAGGCGACCCATGTATCTCCCTGCTATCCCTACCGGGAGCAGCGTGACGATGAAACCCCCGAGCAGTACGGGCTGCGCCTGGCGCAGGAGTTGGACGAAACCATCACACGCCTGGGATCGAAAAGCGTCATTGCCTTTGTCGCAGAAACCGTCGGCGGCGCCACGGCCGGTGTACTGGTGCCGGTGCCGGGGTATTTTCGTGCCGTGCGTGAGGTGTGTGACCGCCACGGTGTGTTGCTGATCCTCGACGAGGTCATGTGTGGCATGGGTCGCACCGGCAGCCTGCATGCCTGCACTGAAGAGGGTGTGGTGCCGGACATAGAGGCCATCGCTAAAGGCCTGGGCGGCGGCTACCAGCCGATTGGCGCCGTGCTGACCCAGGGTCGCATTGTCGACGCCATTGGGCAGGGTAGCGGGTTTTTCCAGCACGGGCACACCTATCTGGGTCACCCGGTGGCGTGCGCGGCTGCGCTGGCGGTGCAAACCATCATTGAGCGTGACAGCCTGGTACAGCGCGTGGCCAGTGCGGGTGCGTATTTCGGTGGCCTGTTGCGCCAAACACTGGGCGCGCATCCGAACGTGGGCGACATCCGTGGACGCGGGTTTTTTTGGGGCGTAGAGCTGGTGCACGATCGGGACTCGAAAGCTCCGTTTGACCCTGCCTTGCGACTGCACGCCCAGGTGAAGAAGCAGGCGATGGCGCTTGGATTGATGGTTTACCCCATGGGCGGAACGGTCAATGGATGCGATGGTGACCACATCTTGCTGGCACCACCGTTCGTGGCAAGTGATGCAGAACTTGCACATATCGTGGAGTTGCTGGCAGAAGCGATTGCAGCATCGATCCCCTGACTGCAACTCTTGAAACTGGTTTTTTGAAGGAGACGAAAAGATGAAGACAAAATTTTCCCTGAGCGTGTTGGCAGCATCCGTAGGCCTCGCAGCATCGATGATGGCCCCTGCCGCCGTTGCGCAGCCCAAGTTCATGACCATTGGCACGGGTGGTGTCACTGGCGTGTATTACGCAGCAGGTGGTGCCATTTGCCGCCTGGTCAACAAAGAGCGCTCGCGCCACGGCATTCGCTGCTCGGTGGAGTCGACGGGCGGTTCGGTGGTGAACATCAATACCATTCGCCAGGGTGAGTTGGATTTCGGCGTCGCGCAGTCTGACTGGCAGTACCACGCCGTGAACGGCACCAAGGCTTTTGCCAAGGACGGCAAGTTTACCGACCTGCGCTCGGTGTTCTCGCTGCATCCCGAACCCTTCACCGTGCTGAGCCGTAAAGAGGCCAATATCGGCAAGTTCGAGGATTTCAAGGGCAAGCGCTTCAACGTGGGCAATCCCGGTTCGGGCACACGTGCTTCCATGGATGAGTTGCTCAGCGCGATGGGCTGGACGCTGGCCGACTTTGGCCTGGCCTCCGAGCTCAAGGCCGACGAGCACGGCGCGGCCCTGTGCGACAACAAGATCGATGGTTTCTTCTATGGCGTGGGTCACCCCAGCGCCAATATCCAGGACCCCATCACCACCTGCGGCGCGCGTCTGGTGCCGCTGCAAGGTCCGGTCGTGGACAAGCTGGTGAAGGACAACAGCTTCTATGCCAAGGTAAACATTCCTGGCGGTCTGTATGCGGGTCACCCCAACCCCACGCCAACCTACGGTGTGCTGGCCTCGTTTGTAACCTCGGCCAAGGTGCCGGATGCCACGGTATACGAGCTGGTCAAGGCGGTATTCGAGAATTTTGATGAGTTCAAGAAGCTGCACCCCGCGTTTGCCCACCTCGATCCCAAGAACATGATCAAAGATGGCATGAGTGCGCCACTGCATCCGGGCGCCGTGAAGTACTACAAGGAAAAGGGCTGGATGTAAGCCGCAGCCTGAGGGCAAGCCGGTATCTGCCGCAAGAAAGCTCTGATTTTTCAGGGCTTTTTTGTTTTATCCATGGATTGCGAGGACACCCATGAACCCCGCCAAAAAAACCTCTGCTGCACCGGTCGTCGATGTCCAGCAGCTTGTCGCCGACAACGATCTGGGCGGGCGCTCGCCCGGGCCAAAGGTCGGCCTATTTCTTCTGGGCGTTGCGCTGATCTGGTCATTGTTCCAGCTCTGGATCGCGTCGCCGCTGCCGTTTACGTTCGGTATTCTGGTGTTTAACGATACCGAAAGCCGCGCCATTCACCTTGCCTTTGCCGTGTTTTTGGCCTATGTGTCGTACCCGGCACTCAAGCGATCGCCGCGTGAGCGCGTGCCGATTACTGACTGGGTGCTGGCGCTGGTGGGCGCTTATTGCGCCGCCTACCTGTTTCTTTTCTATCGGGAAATTGCGTCACGGCCTGGCAACCCCACTGACATGGACATCTACACCGCGGTGGTGGGCATGGTGCTGTTGCTTGAGGCGACGCGCCGCGTGCTTGGGCTGCCCATGGTGATCGTCGCCCTGGTGTTCCTGGGCTATACCTTTGGTGGGCGCTATATGCCCGACATGATTGCCCACCGGGGGTTTTCTCTCAACCGTGCCATGAGCCACCAGTGGCTGACCACCGAAGGCGTGTTTGGCGTGGCGCTGGGGGTTTCCAGTGGGTTCATCTTTCTGTTCGTGTTGTTCGGCTCGCTGCTCGACAAGGCAGGCGCTGGCAACTACTTCATCAAATCTGCCTTTGCCTTGCTGGGCCACATGCGCGGCGGTCCGGCGAAAGCCGCCGTACTGTCGTCGGCGGCGACCGGCATTATTTCCGGCTCGTCGATCGCCAACGTGGTCACCACCGGCACCTTCACCATCCCACTCATGAAGCGTGTGGGCTACCGGCCCGACCAGGCGGGCGCTGTGGAGGTGTCGAGCTCGGTCAATGGCCAACTCATGCCGCCAGTGATGGGGGCAGCAGCCTTCCTGATGGTGGAGTATGTGGGCATTCCCTACATCGAGGTGATGAAGCACGCGTTCCTGCCAGCCATCATTTCCTACATTGCGCTGCTCTACATCGTGCACCTGGAGGCCCTGAAGGCAAATATGGTGGGGTTGCCGCGGCGCGGCACGGCGTCGGGCGGCTCGCGCCTGCTGTCGCTGGGGCTCACGGTGTCGGGCTTTTTTGTGCTCTGCGGGGCCGTGTATTGGGGCGTGGGCTGGATCAAGGACGTGGCGGGCAGTGCGGCGATCTGGATCATTGGTGCGGCGCTGCTCGGTGCCTATGTCAGCCTTCTGTGGTTTGGTTCGCGCCAGCCCGAGCTGCCGCTCGACGACCCGGATGCGCAAGTGTTTGAGTTGCCGGAGATAGCGCCCACAGTGAAATCGGGCCTGCATTACCTGCTGGCGGTGGTGGTGTTGATCTGGTGCCTGATGGTGGAGCAGATGTCGCCCGGCCTGTCCGCGTTCTGGGCGACGTTGTTCATCATTTTCGTGATGCTGACGCAAAAACCGATCCAAGCGTACTTCCGGGGTGCAGGTGGGCTTGGCGTTGCGACCAAGCTGGGCGCGATGGATCTGATCGATGGTCTGGCCGCAGGCGCGCGCAACATGATTGGCATTGGCGTAGCTACGGCGGCGGCCGGCATCATCGTGGGCACGGTGTCTCTCACCGGCATTGGTCTCGTGATGACGGAAATCGTCGAGTTGCTCTCGGGCGGCAACCTGATGCTGATGCTGTTTCTGGTCGCTGTTATCAGCCTCATCTTGGGTATGGGCCTTCCCACCACCGCGAACTACATCGTGGTCTCCACGCTCATGGCGCCGGTGGTGGTTGAGCTGGGGGCGCAAAGCGGGCTCATCGTGCCGCTGATCGCGGTGCATTTGTTCGTCTTCTACTTTGGCCTGATGGCGGATGTGACACCCCCGGTCGGGCTCGCCTCGTTCGCGGCGGCGGCCATTGCACGTACCGATCCGATCAAGACCGGTATCACCGCATTTCTCTACAGCATGCGCACGGCGATCTTGCCTTTCCTGTTCATCTTCAACACGCAGTTGTTGATGATCGGCATCACCGGGCCGTTTCACTTTGCACTCACGGTGATCAGCGCAGTCGTGGCGATGCTGGTGTTTGCAGCCGCCACGCAGGGCTACTTTCTGGTGCGCAGCCGCTGGTGGGAGACTATCGCCCTCTTGCTGATTACGTTCACACTGTTTCGGCCCGGATTCTGGTGGGACATGGTGTACCCGCCGTTCCAGGAAGTGCCCGCCGCGCAGATGGGACAGTTGATTGAAGACGCTCCCGCCAACGCGAGCAAGCGCGTATGGATAGAAGGCACCAACCTCGACGGCAAGGACATTCGCAAAGGTGTGCTGCTGCCGCTCGGTGCGCCCGGAACGGTGCGTGATCGTCTTGGCAGTGCCGGCGTCAGCGCGATTGCCCAGGGCAACGAGCTCTTGATTACCAAAGTGAAATTTGGCAGCGTGAGCGACAAGCTGGGCATTGAACAGGGTTTCCGCATCGTGTCCGCAGAAGTCGTGTCCGACCGGCCCGACAAGGAGTGGATGTTCCTGCCGGCCATTGCACTGCTTCTGATAGTGGTGGCGCTGCAACGTCGCCGGGGCCGGTCTTCTGCGGTCAAGGTCGCGAAGGGCGAGACGTGACGCGCATCGCCCTCATCCATGCGCTGGCGCATTCGGTTGATCCGATCAACGAGGCACTGGCCCAAGCCTGGCCCGGCGCCACGCGCATGAACCTGCTTGACGACAGCCTTTCCGCCGATCTGGCGCGCAGCGGGCGAGGTCTGGATGACGCCATGCATGCGCGCTTTGGTGCACTGGCTGACTACGCGGTGGAGACCGGTGCGCAGGCCATTTTGTTCACCTGCTCGGCCTTTGGCCCCTGCATTGAAGCGGTGGCGCGCAGGCATGCGGGCATTCCCGTGCTCAAACCGAACGAAGCGATGGTGCAGGAAGCGACGGCCCTTAACGGGCGGGTTGGGCTGATCGCATCCTTCGCGCCCACGCTCGCCAGCATGCCGACGGAGTTTCCGGCCGCGGTCGATTTGCAGTGTGCGCTGGCGGTCGGAGCCATGGATGCACTCGACCAGGGGGATCTGGCGGCCCATGACCAGGCGGTCCTGGCCGTGGCGCGAGAGCTGGTGGCTGCCGGATGTACGGTCATTGCGCTGGCCCAGTTCAGCATGGCCCGCGCTGCGCCTGCCGTGCGCAAAGCGCTGGGCTTGCCCGTGCTGACGACGCCGGAAAGCGCCGTGCGTGCGTTGCGCGCCCGGCTTGCTTGATCGTTTTTGTAAGCAGATTGGCACAAGCGCGTTGTCTTTGTATAATGGCAGGCTTCGCAGCGCTTGTGTGCTCCGCGGCGAAGTGCGAATGCAGCTCTTGGGCCGTGTTTGTAAGTACCACCTAAGAGGTTTCCACTCAGAGAAACGCCGACCGTGGAAAAGAGCGCCAAGGACACCGGCCCCTTTTTAGGCCGGTCAAACCCTCGAAAGAGAAAACTCATGTCTACATTCAGCGCCAAACCCGCTGAGGTCGTGCACGAGTGGTTTGTGATTGACGCCACCGATAAGGTGCTCGGCCGGGTAGCCAGCGAAGTTGCCCTCCGTCTGCGCGGCAAACACAAAGCCATTTACACGCCTCACGTTGATACCGGTGACTTCATCGTCATCATCAACGCCGCAAAAATCAAGGTTACTGGCACCAAGTCGATCGACAAGGTGTACTACCGTCACTCGGGTTATCCCGGCGGTATTACGGCCACGAACTTCCGCGACATGCAATCCAAGCACCCCGGCCGCGCGCTGGAAAAGGCTGTCAAGGGCATGCTGCCCAAGGGCCCGCTCGGATACGCCATGATCAAGAAACTCAAGGTGTACGGTGGTGCTGAGCATCCCCACACCGCCCAACAGCCCAAAGTGCTGGAACTGTAAGGAGCCTTGAGATGATTGGTGAATGGAACAATGGCACCGGCCGTCGCAAATC
>Ga0073903_10001725_pt1 | contig 11304 bp, 10 predicted proteins | sample KloWWTKNB14_bulk_FD_66665 | JGI IMG/M metagenome (GOLD analysis project Ga0073903, IMG submission 66665) | Active sludge microbial communities from Klosterneuburg, Austria, studying microevolution and ecology of nitrifiers - Klosterneuburg... | ecosystem: Engineered > WWTP > Aerobic digester >... | reverse complement strand
GGAATAGATGATCGATTTGGAGAGATCCTTTGCAAAAAAGATGCCGTCTTGCTCGAGCCGCAGGATCTCTGGAACCTGTTGAAATGGCGTCAATGCCTTGATCCGCGACGCCTCTGCCTGTGTCACACGTCCTTTACCGACCCAATAAACAAAACCCGGATTTACGCGGCTTGCCCAGAGCGTGACCGTCTGCTGATAACCACGCTTGGACGAATCACCACCTCGCGGGCCGATCGATAGTCCTGCCGCACGAGCTTCAGCAATTGCGGCCTTTAGTGCCGTCATCGCGGGTGTCTGCAAGGTTACGGTCATTCCGCCAATGGTTTCGGTTGATTGCGGGGCTGATGCCTGAAATGCCTTAACATCTGCGTCGTCCTTGAACACGACCTTTTTGGGGGCGATGGCCCCATTGCCGGTTGCAAAAAGAGAGCCATACTCTTTTAGCAAAAGGCGTCCGGCGTCATCGGTCGGTTGTTCGAAATCGGACGGCAAGTTAGCCATAAAGCCGCCGCTCGGTTTTTCTTTTGACATAGTCGGGGTTACCTTTGGCGTCGGCGAAACGCGCGGAGTCGGCGTTGCCGAAGCCCGTTCGACCGGCGTATCATCCCGGCTATTCCCGGCCTTTGAGTCGATCGACCAACAGCCCGCAAATACCAGGATCGTTAGAAACGCAAAATATCTAATTGCTCGCATATTTTTCTATTTAGCCGTGCGATGGCACCGCAGAACCTCACAAGCGGCATCTATGTGTCGCTTCATATATTCGTCTTTCTCGATAAAGGGTATCCGCTTTCGCATTTCCTCGTAAAGCGTCCGAGTTCCCTTTCCAAGCTTACCATCCGAACCAAGTAACTTCTTGCGAAAATCGATCCCTTGAGCGGCACAGAACGCCTCGAGCCCGAGTATCGTCTCGAGGTTCTTAGCTACGACGCGAAGCTTTAGTGCTGACGTTGCCCCCATTGATACGTGATCCTCGACATTTGCCGAACTGGGGATGGTGTCGACACTCGCCGGATGAGCGAGCACCTTGTTTTCCGTACACAATGCCGCCGCTGTGTACTGAACGATCATAAATCCGGAATTCAGCCCGCCGTGCTCAGTCAGAAATGCCGGTAAAATATGGGCATTAGATGACTCGTCCGTCAGGCGCATTATTCGCCGTTCCGAAATATTGCCCAATTCGGTCAGGGCGATCGTAAGATAATCGAACGCGAGCGCCAATGGTTCGCCGTGAAAATTCCCGCCACTAATGACGTCGATCTTACTGCTTTCGTCGTCGATGAATATCAGAGGGTTGTCCGTGACCGAATTGAGCTCGATCTGGATCAGCCATCCAGCATATGCGACGGCATCGCGGCACGCACCGTGAACCTGTGGCATACAGCGAAGCGTATAAGCGTCCTGCACATTGGCGGGGTCAAAATCGCGTACAAACTCGCTTTCCGCAAGGATCTCACGAAGATTCGCGGCACACTGGATCTGTCGCGGGTGCGGACGCAGGGCGTGAATGCGTTCGTCGAACGCAGAAAGCGTACCGTTAAGTGCCTCGAGACTCAAACTGCCGGCAACATCCGCCATTTCGGCAAGGTGTTTGGCCTTTTGCGTCTCAAGCAGTCCGACTGCCGTCATCACCGTCGTCCCATTGGTCAACGCCAATCCCTCTTTTGCTGCAAGGACGATCGGCGAAAGTCCGGCGCGTTCCAAAGCTTCCTTGCCTGTTACTATTTCGCCGCCGATCTCCGCCTCGCCCTCGCCGATCAGCACGCAAGCAAAGTGTGCCAGCGGAGCAAGGTCGCCGCTCGCTCCGAGGCTTCCCTTTTCCGGGATCTGCGGGTGAACGCCGCAATTCAGGCATTCCAGAATTAGTTCGAGCGTTGCGGGGCGAATGCCGGAGAAACCGCGGGCGAGCGTATTAGCACGGATCAGCATTATCGCTCTGGTGGTCGCCGCGTCAAATGGGTCACCGACGCCGACCGCGTGACTTACGACAATATTTCGCTGGAGCGTCTCGACATCTTCGCGGCTGATCAGTTTGTCCTTAAAGGCTCCAAAGCCGGTTGTGATGCCGTAAGCGATCTCGCCGCGATCGAGAAGCGTCTGAACTGCCGCCGCACTCCGAGCGACGTTTGCCTTCGCACCGTCGGACAATACGACCCGAGGTTCGCCGGGCTTGCCGTAGGCGACCGCGACTACCTGTTCAAATGTTAGGCTTTCGCCGTCAAGTAATATTTCACTCATTAACTTTCCAATGTGGTTTATCACTGCCGGTTCTCAAAGCGGCTTCGCCCAACAATTTCAGGCTGAGCGTGTATCATAGACGACCTTACCGCCTTTGATAACCGTTCGGACGAGATTTCCGCCAAATTCATTTGCGATCTGCCGATGATCGCTGCAGTCAAATAGCGCAAGATCGGCACGCTTTCCCAATTCGATCGAACCGACGCGGTCACCCATTCCAATCGAATATGCAGCATTTATCGTCGCCGCATTCAAAACTTCGGCCGGCAATAACTTTTGATATCGGCAAGCGATCGCCATCGCCATCGGCTGCGACGGACACGGGGCCGAGCCCGGATTGTAATCCGTCGAGAGGGCGATCGCGCAATCTGCATCGATCATTTTCCGTGCGTCTGCATATTTCATTTTGCCGGAATTGAAATTCTCTGTCGGGATCACGATTCCGATAGTCTCTGATGCGGACAATTGGCTGATCTCCTCGTCCGAGATCGCGTCTAGATGATCGACCGAGATCGCCTCGAGATCGATCGCGAGGTGCGTTCCGCCGAGGTTTGTAAACTGATCAACGTGCGCCTTAATCCCGAAACCCAACGCCTTTGCCATTTCCAGTACACGACCTGATTGCCCGAGATCGTATGCATTTTGCTCAGTAAAAACGTCGCAAAAGAATCGCGTGCCTTTCGCGGCAAAATGCAAACGCTCATACCATTGCCACGCAAGCGGCAGCATTTCCGTGCAGATCAGATCGACATAAGCGTCTGCATTGCCTTTGAATTCGGGCGGAACTGCGTGAGCCGCGAGGAATGTCGGTACGATGTCGATCGCGTGAGACCTATCGAGGGCCTCGATCGCCGCGAGCATCTTCATCTCGGTTTCCGTGTCGAGCCCGTATCCGGTTTTGATCTCGCAGGTCGTCGTGCCGCAGGCCAGCATTTTGTCGAGACGCCTGCGGCTTTCTTGAATGAGTTGCTCTATTGTTGCTTGCCGTGTCTGCCGCACCGTCGAAATGATCCCGCCGCCATTTGCCAAGATCTGGAGATACTCAGCACCTTGTATCTTCAGTTCAAATTCATTCAAACGGTCGCCGGCGTAAACTATATGAGTGTGCGGATCGACAAAACCGGGCACCACCACGCGGCCATCCGCGTTTATGACAGTATCCGCCTCAAAGTTGGGCAAGATCTCTGCCGTAGTGCCGATGCCCACGATCCTGCCGTCTGCCACCGCCACAGCGCCGTCGCTGATAATTCCGACGACACGTAGAGTAGCACCGCGTTTCGGCTTTCCTGCCGACCGGCACGTTACCAATTCGGCAGCGTGAATAACAATTAGTTCGCAATCTTGCATTTACGGTGTTGTCTTCGTGATACGTTTATGGGTCTCACCGACACCCATCAGTGCCGCTGAACCAAACCACGGTGTTGCCTCAATGATAAAGATGCCCGCCTTGATCGCAGGGTCAGTTTCAGCAAGTTTCAACGCTTCTGCGACGGTCGAGACGTTAAAAATATATAGTCCGCGATACGTTCGGTCATTGTCACCAAACGGGCCGGCAAGGGCCAATTTGCCCTCATCGCCAAGCCGGCTGATGTTTGCCATATGTCCTTTGAATATCTCGTCACGAACCGTTCCCTTTATGGACGCATCCTTCGGGCCCGTTTTCAGGATCACCAGAACGTAATTCTTCATTCCGTTGTCATTGCCACCGAGCCTTTTGGCAAGTGTCTCGTCATACGTCGGCTTTTCGTCAGCGGTCAGGCTCGCAGTGTTCTGTGCCGACGCGAAAACGGCCGCCCCCAATATGCAAAGCGCGATCACGAACGTTCTCAGTAACATAGATAAATTTCTCCAGGAAAGTAGTTCTGTGGAACAAGCATAAAGAAAACTTGGCGTCGGCTCAAGTTTTTGCGACCAAATGGCGACCCGCAACGTCAAACAATCAAGCTATTGGCAGTCGGGAGACACGTATGCGTAAAATTCGTGGTTGGTTTGTCTTGATCCTACTTGTGGCGGCAGGCTCGTCCGTTCGATCTCAGGTCGACACGAACGAGACCATCAGGATCGACACGTCGCTCATAAATATCCCTGTTAACGTCAGTGATCGGGACAACCGATACGTGCCCGGTCTGACGAAAAGCAACTTCCGTGTTTTTCAGGACGGCGTCGAACAGTCAGTTGAGATCTTTAACAACGACTCCGCCCCGATGAACGTGATACTCGCACTCGACACAAGCCGAAGCACTGCCGGCGTGCTCGGCAAGATAAAAAAGGCTGCGAGAAAATTCATCAAGGACCTAGGGCCGGAAGATCGCTGTATGATCGTTACCTTCGACAACGATATAGAAATACTGAGCGGATTAACATCGAATAAGAAAGATCTCGAGTCCGCGATCAAAAACGCCACTATCGGAGCACAATTCAGCACAGTTCTGCGCGACGCCGTGTACGATGCCGTCCAACGCCAACTCCGCGGTGAAAAGGGCCGAAAAGCTTTGATATTGCTGACGGACGGCGCCGATTTTGGTAGTAGCGTGTCCAGATCTCAGCTTTTCGATCTGCTCACAGAATCAGACACCGTTGTTTACCCGATATTTTACGAAAGTGCGATGCGAGTTCGCGATTCATTTCCGCGTCCGTTTCCCGACCAAGCGGGAATGGGCCGTCTCGGTCGTCGCGGAGGCATCGGCGGACGCCAGAGGCGGTTTCCAAGCGATAATTTTCCGGGCCGCAACCCAAATCGACAAAACCGTCGAAACCTTCCCGGCGGCGGCGTCAATCGCCCCAATTCCGAAATTCAACAACAGCTTTCGATAGCTTTCCTCGAAGAACTATCCGAAAAGACGGGCGGACGATTTTTCAGAGAACAAAAGGCCGATCTTGGTGATGCATTTCAGCAGATCGTCGATGAAATGAAACGGCAATACGTACTTGGCTTCTATCCCTTGAGCGACTCGCCGGCGGGAACCGAACATAAGATCAAGGTGCAAGTGGATCGTCCCGGGATAGTCGTCAGGGCGAAGAGCAGATATCGTACGCAGGCACAATAGCGCGGTAAACTGAATATATTTGGTATATCTCAATACGAGAAAATATTGCCGCGTTTTCACCGATGGGCGTTGATATTGATTCTTTTTTCTCTGTACAAAAGGGTTTGGACAACCTGATCGTTGAAAATCCAGCCTGGCGGGAGGATTATGTCTATTGAAAAGGTAAGTAAAAAATGGGACGAAAGATATTATCTAACGTCCCGTTGCGAATATCTTGTTTACTAGAGATCAATTTTCAGATTTTACCAAATCATCCATAAGTTGCGGCTTCCCAACTAATAAAGCGACGACGACGCCAAAAATTACGTGGCCCATCAAGCTACCGACTGCGATCATCATCATTGAGCCTTCCATCATCGGCATGGGAAACATCGTTCCCATTACCGCCATCATTATTTGAGCGAAGATGAAAGCGGCAACCCCGTAGATCGCACCTTTAAGGGCTAGAGAACCGATTTTTACAATAGGAGCAAAAACGAACGCGTAAGCCAATGCGAATGCGATCCCGATCATAAAGTGCATCATCCAGCCGACAATTATCGGCATTCCCATCATTCCTGACAACATCGCCGGCGGCGACATTTTCGGCATTCCCATCATCGGAGCAACAACCATTACCGCGGTCATCACCAAAGTCCCTACAACGCCGGCTATAATCGATTTAACGCTTCTTGAATCCATAATTTTAATTTGAGACATCTAGATGTCCATTCCTCCGTATTTTTCGTTTCGGTCTGCATTCATTCCGTTAAGAAAAAATCGCAAACTTATCACTTAATACCCGAAGGCGCGGAAAAATCACCCAGATCAGTAAAATTATTTTAGTCGCTCTAGTTCTTTTACCTTTTTAATCTGGTTGATGCACTTATGTTTTTGGTTTATTGCGTTATGTTTGGTGGAGTAACCGTATTCGGTTTGTATGTCGTCGAGGGTCTTTTCTTCGTAATAAATGGCCCGTATTAGACGTCCGCAGTGTTTTGTGATCTTGAGCAGATAGAACCTCAATTTTTCCGTTAGGTTTTGCTCTCTGTCGATCGCTGAATTTACGTCCTGAACAAGCTTCTCAGAATGCAAATCCGTCAGCTCAATTTCACGCGAGGCGGTCCGCAGGCGTTTTAGCCAAAGATTTTTGGCAATTGCAAAGACGTAGGTTTTTAATGATGCCGTCAGTTCAAAGTTGTCACCCTTCAATTTGTCAAACAACACTACCAATGTGTCCTGAAAGACATCCTCGGCATCAGCGGTTGTCCCGCTGTTTCGGGTGATAAAGCTATTTACCAACCCAAAATACTGGCGATAAAGTTTTCCATACGCTTCGTTGTTTTCTCCCCGAAGGTCTAATAGAATTTCCTTATCCATATTGAAACTTTAAGGGGTTGAACCCCCAATGATTCGGGGGCAATACAAACCTAATATCGACCATTTATTAATTGGAGGACAACTTCGTTCGATTGTAACAGATGCCCGGATCGAAAACCGTCAAGATATCCTAATCTATGAGCAGAACTATTCACGCACCTACCGGCACGGAACTTTCCTGTAAAAATTGGCTGATCGAGGCCGCATACCGAATGATCCAGAACAATCTGGATCCGGATGTCGCATTTGACCCCGACAATCTCATCGTTTACGGCGGGCGTGGCAAGGCTGCGCGGAATTGGGCATCGTACGACGCGATCCTCAAGAGCCTCCGTGAGTTGAATGAGGATGAGACACTGCTCGTGCAATCCGGAAAGCCCGTGGGTGTATTCAAAAGCCACGCTGATGCTCCGCGCGTATTGATCGCAAACTCGAATATCGTGCCGCACTGGGCGACTCAGGAACAGTTTGACCAATACGAGCGCGACGGCCTGATGATGTATGGACAGATGACCGCCGGAAGTTGGATATACATCGGTACTCAAGGAATTTTGCAAGGAACGTACGAGACGTTCGGTTCCCTTGCACGCCAACAAGGTTGGGGAACGCTAGCCGGAAAACTTGTGCTCACCGCGGGCTTGGGCGAAATGGGCGGCGCTCAGGCTCAGGCGATCACGTTTAATGGTGGAGTTGGGTTGCTAGTGGATGTAGATCCGTGGCGGATCGAGCGGCGTTTGCAGTTAAAGCAAGTCGATGTCGCGGCGAAAGACCTTGACGATGCGATCGCTTTAGCGAAAAACGCCGTCGCCGCGAAAGAAGCCACGTCGATCGCTCTGTGCGGCAACGCCGCTGAGGTTCACTGGGAATTGGTCGAACGCGGCATCATTCCTGATGTTGTTACTGATCAAACGTCTGCTCACGACGTAATGATGGGTTATATTCCCGTCGGTTACAGCGTTGACGAAGCGGCGGAGTTTCGCAAAAGTGATCAGACGGCGTACGAGAAGGCCGCGATGGACTCAATGGCAACGCACGTCGAAGCAATGCTCGAATTTCAGCGACGCGGTTCAATTGTGTTTGATTACGGCAATAATCTCAGACAGCGTGCAAAGGATAATGGCGTCGCCAACGCATTCGATTATCCGGGTTTCGTGCCTGCGTATATTCGTCCTTTGTTTTGCGAAGGCAAAGGTCCGTTTCGCTGGGTCGCTCTCTCGGGTGACAAAGAGGACATCTACAAGACCGACGCGGCGATGATGGAGCTCTTCCCTGACAACGATCACCTCATCAAATGGCTGACGATGGCTCAAGAGCAGGTCGAGTTCCAAGGCTTGCCCGCACGAATTTGCTGGCTCGGTTATGGTGATCGAGCGAAGGCCGGCTTAAAACTTAACGAAATGGTCGCATCCGGTGAATTAAAAGCTCCGATCGTGATCGGCCGCGATCATCTCGATTGCGGCAGCGTCGCTTCGCCCAACCGCGAGACCGAATCAATGAAAGACGGCTCAGACGCCATCGCAGATTGGGTTTATCTCAACGCGATGATCAACGTCGCCGGCGGTGCGACGTGGGTTTCGCTCCACCACGGCGGCGGCGTCGGTATCGGCTATTCCCTTCACGCCGGACAAGTCATCGTCGCCGACGGCACTCCCGAAGCTGCTAAACGCATCGAGAGAGTTTTAACTACAGACCCGGGAATGGGCGTGATCAGGCACGTTGATGCAGGTTATGAAGAAGCAAAAGAATTTGCGGATAAGAATGATGTTAAGATTCCGATGAGGTCGATATGAGAGTTTGGGAAGCACGAAAAGACGACTGGCTGTACAGAATTGAAGAAGACTTACCGGACGTCGGATTCTATCTTCGTGGCTACCAAGCTGGGGCAGATATTTTCGATTATTTGCAGGACACTTCAGAGATTTGTATGAAATTTGCCAACCAAGAGTACGGATTGCCCTTAGATGCCTGGGAGTTGATTCAAAAGTAGTTTGATGCTGGTTATGACGAAGCAAAAGAATTAGCTGAGACGAATGGTGTTGGGAGACCAAACGGGGAAAGGAGTATTTTCGTTATAGTCCGCGACCAAAAATCGATCAATCCGACTTCATCACAGTAATCAACAAAAAGAAAGGACGGCACGAGGCCGTCCCTTTTGTTGTTTCCAGGTTAGGAAACCCGGTCGCTATCGCTCGCGGTTATTCCCGTGGTTCCGGCGTCTTTGTTTTTTTGCTTGCCCTTGATTTGTATTCTCTTTTCTTTTTGAGGCCGACGCATTGGAGCAAGTTTGAGTCGTTGCCGTGCTGTGCCTTGATGTGCTTGATCGAGGCAGATGCCTATGCTGACACTACCGATTCGTCGCAGAAGATACACACTTTGAACTCGATCAAAACTCCGCGGTCTCTCGGGGTGGTGAAAAACCTGATAACATTGCCAAATGTGTCGGAGCTAAAATAATTCTATGAAATTAAGCGATAATGCAGTCGTCGTCTTTCACGGTTTTCTGAATCTGCCGAATCTTGAGAAACTCTCGATCGTCGAGGCGATCAACGAGTATTTCGATTCGATCGATCGCGATCCGATCCGGACTGAGATCGATGCACGGTTCGATGAGATCACGGCTGCGGCGAGTAAAAAGTGATCAGTGATGGGTAAGAAGGTGTGAGGTAAGACGGGATGATTTGTAAAATCTTTATGCTAGCGGTCGCTGCGGGCTTTTTGACCGTCGCAACGGTGTGTTTAGCACAGGACGTTATTACCTCGTCGACGCCCTACCCTATCGCCCGGAACGATCGTGAGTTGCTTGGCTTGAAACTACGGCCCGAGACCCTCGCGATCGTAAAGGAAATTGAGGCTAAGACGCGAAAGCCGATCGTTGCGGAATTCAACAAGCAACCGAAATTCCAGCTTGGTGTTAGTTTTATCGACGAACAGAACGGTCAGGCCATTGTCTCGCTCGATCCTGCGCTTGAGGAAGACCGCAATAAGCTCGAAGCAGTTTTCACGCACGAACTGCTCCATCTACGTCTCACCGTCAACGGCTATCCGGGCTTTATCTGGTCTCCAATCGTCCGCACCGCCAAGGGCCTTGCGATTGATGTGGAACAGAGCAACATCAATGATCTTCGAAGTATTATCGAGCATCGTGTTTTTCGTGACGTGATGATCAAATACGATATTTATAAATTTATAGACCTTGCCGGAGACACGGCCGCTCTTGCGAAGCGAAACAGAGGCAAGGAGGCCGGACAAGCCGACGTGATCAACTATGTACGTGCCATCCTGGAATATCCCGACCCCCTCGATATCGCCACCGTACGACAGATCTACAATGCCAACGGATGGCAAAGTTCGATCACTGACGGAGCCAAGATCGCTGCCATCATCAACCATTCTGCCATCGCCACGCCAAACGACATCGAAAACGTGTTTATAAGGTGCGTCGCAGTGCTCTATCCACCGCCAAGTTCGGCTTACGCCTTCAGTCTAACGTTAGATATGACCAACAAATATTTTCGAAGAATGGCGCTAAACATCGGCCGCGTTGCGAAAAGACGCAAATGAACGCAAAATCGCTGCCTGTGGTCGTCAATAAGTTTGACCGGAAAACTATGGAAGCCTTAATTTGCCCGCAATGCGGAGGACAGATCACCGAATACAGGCCGGACGCGAAGTTTACCACTTGCAGTTACTGTGCAACGAAGTTCGTCATCGCAGACAACAAGGAAAAGGACCCGATCCCGCCAGCCTATGATTATCCGACCACAACGCAGTTGCCAAACCTAAATATGGTCATCGGCATTATTGCGGGTATCGGCTTGCTTGCGGGCGTGATCATATTCGCTACATTCGCATCAAAAAATAATAGGACTACGCCACCTAGCACTCCGCCAAAAGCCACGCCGTCGCCGGTACTCGCGAAGGCCGAACCGGCCAAACCGGCCAAGGAACTGCCCAACTATCTCGAATTCGGCGGAAAAGGCACGGGCAATGGCTTATTCCAGGATGCAGGGTCGATCGCCGTTGACACGAAAGGACGCATTTACGTCTCAGACGACAGTCTCCGAGTACAGCAATTCGATGAAAACGGTCAATTTCTCAAGCTCTGGCAGATTCCAGCGAGCGGTCAAGTTTATCAAAAGGCCCGAACCATAGATAAGATCGCCGTGGGCAGTGATGGCAATCTATACGTTGCGCTCGGCGGTGTAATACTTGCTTACAAAGAAGGTGCTACGGAGCCGACACGCACGATCCATTTCGCTCCCGATAACATACAGGATTTTGCTCTGCGCAGCGACGGCGGGATGCTGGCCGTATCGACAAATGACCAGATCGAAACGCTGAGTTTCATTAATAAAGCCGGCAAGGTGACCAGGCGATTACGCGGCTTTCACACAGACGCCCTTGACGCCGCGATCTCGCCGCGGCAAACCGCCGTATGGTCGATCCGCGTCGCAACGGATGGTGCCGGAAATATCTTCTCGGTTTACGCTCTCGGTGCTCTCGGAAGCTACTCGATCAACTATAACTCTGAGGAGTTGCAGATCGCCCGATTTTCGGCGGACGGTAAATACGTCAATAAGTTCGTTCAGAGTAAAGATTCGTGCGGGATCGAGGTTGATAATCAAAGCCGGATCTACGTTTCTAACGGTTCCACGATCAA
>Ga0073903_10001714_pt1 | contig 11327 bp, 13 predicted proteins | sample KloWWTKNB14_bulk_FD_66665 | JGI IMG/M metagenome (GOLD analysis project Ga0073903, IMG submission 66665) | Active sludge microbial communities from Klosterneuburg, Austria, studying microevolution and ecology of nitrifiers - Klosterneuburg... | ecosystem: Engineered > WWTP > Aerobic digester >... | reverse complement strand
CCAGCCAAAGTTGCCGGAGAAGCTGGTGGTGCCGGTCGCGGGGGGCGTCGGCGTGGTGGGCGTGGTCGAGGATTTTGAACAGCCGAGCGCGAGTGAAACCGCCGCCACAACGCACAACGAACGAAGACTCAAGAGACGGGAATAGGCCAAGCGAAACCTCCGAGAAATGTGGCCGATAGCATAACGCGTTTCACCTCCGCCGAGCCAGGCTCGTAAGCCTGGCCACACGGCCGGCCACCAGTTGCATTCGCCGCCCAGCTATTTCGGCCACGCGTGCGGCCACGTCTTTTTGCGCTTCGTTCAAAGTCACCTCAGCTTGATCCGCCGAACGCGAGAACTTCCGCGTGTACTGCCGGTCGAACGAGTTCCCCGGCCAGCGGTTGAACTTCACCGTGAAGACCGAAACGTCCACGCCCAGCAGGAATGTGCGCAGGAGCCGGTTGTACAGGACGTCGTCGCACCCGTAGATCTCAACCTCCCGCTCCTCGTGGAACCCGCCGATCAGGTTATGCGCATGCGACCGTACGCACAGGTTCTGCGTGAGGCCCGCGTTGATTCGCGGTTCCCAGTCGGCGTGCACCGGATCTGAGAGCTCCGCCTGAGTCTTGACGAAGTCGGCTCGTGGCGTGGCAGCCAGTGCCTCGAGACACGTGGTCACATGGTCCTGCAGATATTCGTCGTCGTGGTCGAGAAACAGATACGCATCGGTCGTCACCGCGGCGGCGGCGCGATTCCTGGCGCACGCCCGGCCAGCGTTGGTGGCGTGCCTCGTCAACACGACATCAATGTCGTTGCAGCCCAGGCCAAAGCGGGCAATCAACCCGGCCGTGTCGTCGGCAGAGGCGTCGTCAACGATGGAGATCGCGAAGCGCTCGGGTTGGTTTGCGAGACTCAGCCGGCGACGAATGCTCAGCGCAATGCTCTCGAGCGTATTCGCGATGGTCCTGCTGGCGTTAAACGCCGGGACGATGACGGCGGCGGTGTAGCGCGGCCCGACTGTTCCGGTGGCGTCAGTCGTGTCGATGAAGGGCATCGTGATAGTGACTCAGAATCTCATCGACGTACCGATCAGGTGAAAAGCGGGCACCCGCCGCCACCAGTTCGTCGCGTGAATGTGTGGGCTGGTCCAGTTCGCCAAGGATGCGATCGGCCCACAGGCTGCGGTCGTCGGGCAGCCAGGGATCGCGCAAACCATCGAGGGCCTCACGCAGCCCCTCGACGCGGGTCGCCAGCACCGGGGTGCCGGCGCGCAACGCTTCGACGGCCACCCGCGAAAATCCTTCGGAACGCGACGGCACCAGAACCAGCGCCATCGCCACCAGGTGATCGGCGATATCGGGCGCGTATCCGACCACGCCTATCCGACCGGCCGACGCCTTGGCGCGATCGGTCAGGGCGAGGCCGATAGGCCCGGATGCTCTGCCAACAAACAGCACATCCACGTCGGGCTTCGCGACCAGCACGCGATCGAGTGCGGGCAGGAGGTCCATCTGTCCCTTTCGCGCGCACGTCGGTCCCACCACCACGATGGTGCGCCGATCTGGTCGGGCCAATGGCGCGGATCGGACTGGCTCTGGAGCGCGCACGCCGTTGTAAATCACATGGGGCTGGGCGAACGCCGTAAACCTCGAAGCGGTCGCGTTGGAATTGCAGAGAATGCGGTCGCACAGGCGCGCCACCTTCTGGTCCCTGGGATCGGGATTGGGGATCAGGGCGTGAAAGATTACAGGCTTTTGAGTGCGTGCGAGCAGTGCCGTCACAGCGCCGTGGACACCGAATGTGTGAATCAGGTCGCACTCCCACGCGAGTCCACGGATGTCCTGGGCCGCCCAATCCGTGCGCGGAGAGACCGCACACTGCGGAATATCGCCAAAGAGCGGAGTGGTTCCTGGCACGGCCAGGACCGGTGCGTGATTTCGCGCGACAAGATCCTGGTAGAGCATTCGAAGGCCAACCTCACCGCCGCCAACGACGGTGGCAAAGTTGGCGACGAGCAACGGCCGCAGTCCCCTCATGCGCGGTTCGTATGTTAGCGTGCCCGTAGTGATTGCCATCGACCTTGTGTGTCACCTCAATGGGGACTCGGCGAGCGTGGCCCGGGGCCTTGCGATGGTGCGAAGGCGGTTGCAGGCCGCCAGCAGCGGCGGGCCGCCTCCAGTCGTCGGCCTGCGTGGCCCGTCGGACGCGCAACTGCGACTGGTGCAATCGCTGGTCGTCACGGGATTGCGACTCAAGGTCAGGATCGTTTCCCACCTGCGTGTCGCTGAAGTCCCGCTGTCTTCCTGTGCGACACGCGTCTGCCAGGCGGCCGATCGTGTGGTCGTCGAGTCGTCATTCGGCGCGCGGGCAGTCCAGTACGCGTTGCGCCACTCTGGCATGGCCCACCTCCCTCCCGTGGTCATCGTTCCTCCTGCGGTTGCACCTGCAGACGCGCGAGCGCCCCTGTCGGGACGTCACGCCCTGCGCATCGGCACGCGGGCCTCGCACAGTGGCGATGCGGACGCCTTCGAAGCTCTCGAAATTTTTCGCGCGTTCGCCAAAGGGTTGTACTGGATTTGCCATGATTGCCATCGTCTCAGCCCGTTCGTGATTGGCGAACACCTGGAACCGATCGTGGCCGCCGCTTGTCCCGCGTGTGGCAGCGTCAACGGCGCCCGGGGCGAGGTGCTGGCAGACGCGCGGCTCGTGATCGGCGGCCGGCCACTGCACGACCAACCCGTCGCTGATCGGCCCGCCCTTTGGACGCTGAGGACCGCAGCGACAGCCCTTGGGATCGCCGACCAGATCATTTGGGATGATCCGGATCTGACGATTGCGCCTGACGCGCTCCTGCTTCCGCACCAGCACGCGGACCTTTCGTTTGCAGTGCTCGATGGCTGCTCCGCCGGCATCGTCACGTTGACCACGGACTTTGGCGCAGCCGGCGGGTTGCCGCCGGGAGTGGTTCGTCTGGTTCCGCCGGGTCAGATGGAGTTTGCACCCAATGGGCACTGGGTGGCTCCCATGGATGTGGGCAGTGCTATCAGCGTACTTCGGTCCCTGTCTGTCCCGCAGGCTCACGATGCGTAAGTTGATTCTCGCGTGCGATCATCCGGATTTTCATACAGGATTCGCCACGGTCGGCCGGGCTGTCGCCCACGGCCTGCGCGCCACCGGTGAGTGGGCGATCGAACTCCTGCCGCTGTCAACTGACGAACCCCTTGATTCTTCCGTGCTCACGGCCAACCCGCCCGGCGGTGAAGGGCGGAGTCGCACTCTCCTGTGTATCGGATCACCACGCCAGCAGACGCGGCTGCTCGACACGCTCGATGGGGAGAGACTGCGCCCCCTGGTGCATGTGGTGTCCTACCTTGCGGTGGACCACGCACCGGTATCGCCGCTGCTCAGCCGGCTCTATGACCGCCTGGACACCATCGTGCCGTACACGCGTTTCGCGGCAGAGGCGCTCTGTCATGCGTTCCCGGACATCTCGGGACGGCTTGCGGCGCCGATTCCGCACGGCGTCGACGTGGACGTCTTTGCCCCGCCAGACGTCGCGGAGCGACGGGCGACACGCCTGCGGGTGTTCGGTGTCGCCGACGATCGGACGATGGTGGTGGGATTTTTTGGGCGCAACGTGGGTCACAAGCACCCAGAGCTGGCCCTGAGAATCTTCGAGGCGTTCGCCCGCAGCCGCTTTGGCCGGTGCCTGCACTGTCTCCGTGTGACGCCGTTCGATCGGGATCCGATTGATGGCTCAGCCCGCGTCCGATCGTCCTGTGCCCACTGCGGCAAGGACGGGCTCAGTCGCGTGGATGTGCCTGACTCGCGCTTGTACCTGCATACCGAGACCGGCGCAGTACACGCGGGTTATCGCAATGGCCAATGGAACCTCGGCCGCCTTGCACGGCATCTGGATATCGAGTCACACCTTGTGTTCGACCAGACACTGCTGCCAGGCGCGGGTGTTGAGGCGGCTGAACTGGCGCGCCGGATGGGCGCGTGTGACGTCCACCTGTTGCCATCGGACGCCGGGGGATGGGAACTCACGGTCCTCGAGACCGCCGCCTGCGGCGTCCCCAACGTCATCACCGATGTCGGCGGTGCGCCGGAATATGCGAGACCATTTTCTGTTGTCGTGTCCCCCGCGGTGCGAACACTTCAGCCGGATTGCTCCCACGCGTATATGGACATCGGCGCCGCGATCGACGCCCTGCTCAGACTGACGACTGATCCGGTCCCTCGGGCCGCGATGGGCCAGATCGCCGTGGCGACGGCGCAACAGTACCGGTGGTCACACATCATTCCCCTCTGGGATCGGGCGTTGCGCCACTCGACACAGGGCACAGCGGCAACAGACGATTGAGCCAGGCCGCCGCTTCAGGGGACACGCGCCATTTCCCAGGTGTCTGACGATGCAGTTTGAAGTGCGCTTCATCGCAGGTGTTTGCGCCGTGGATAAAGCGGAAGTAGTAGTGCGGCGGATTCCTCCAGAGGTACCAGCGCTTCGTGCGCTTCAGCGCGTCTGCAAAGACTGAGTCCTCGCCTCTGGCGAGGTCGGGGAACCTCTGGGCCGGGTCGTTGTAGGCCATGAGCGTACCGGCGAAGCCGCCCGGGTTCCCGTGTTCAAACGCGGCGTCAATGCCAAACGCGTACTTGACCTGAGAGGCCATGAAACACCCGGCGACGCCCAGTTCGGTGAGCACGCGATGCTGGGCGGTCATCAGCCGCGGATGCCGCCAGTCATCGTCATCCCAAAACACCCAGAGCGCGCCATTGGGGATGGCGTCGAGTGCGATGTTTCGCAACTCACCAAGCGAGTGGCGCTGACTGGGCCGGATCGAAATGACGCGGTCCGGCGGCAGCCGGGCCGCATCCAAATCGAGATCGAAGTCGCCGTCGTTGACCACGACGAGGTAGCGGTTGCGGTAGGTCTGCAACCGGAAGTTCTCCAGGGCGAGCATCGCCCAGCCAGCGCGATGGAGTGATTTCCCGGTAATCATGGTCGCGTAGACCGGATCGCCCTGCGTATCGAACGACGAGGTGTCGAGGTTCGTCAATGTCACGGCATCACCGCATACGGCCGCGCGCCACGCAGACACGCAAAAAGAGAGGCAGCCAGATTTCGGGCGGGTCAACCGCTCTGGAGGCACGATACGCGCGCTCGGCTTGTTGCGCCATTGCCCAGATCCAGGGGCGCACTCCAGGGATGTGTGCGGAACCGTCGTCGAGGCGCCGCGCGGCGCCGCGGGAGGCGTAAATCTGCCCCAGGTACGAAAGAGTCATCCGTTCGGCGGGAACCAGGTGTTGCACGGCAGCGTCAGGCACCCACCAGCCGCGAATGCGGTCCGCAATCATCGCGCGCAAGACCGGTGTTTCCTCGCCGCCCAGTCGTCCTGTTCCACGCGGTCCGAGCCGGGGGTCAAACGGATATCGCCGCATGATGTGGGTGTGCACGACCAGGTTGCCGCTGTACGGCAGACAGCGGTCGTCAAAAAGGAACGGCATCTGTCCGAGGTCGCGGGCTCCGTAGACGCCGCTGATGCGCTGCCAATTCGCGGTCATCCAGTCTGGCGGGTCGTACGCAAACAGGGGCCGAATGGCGCCGCCATAAAAGCCGGCACCCGGCCATCGGGCCACCGCGCGCGCGTGCGCCTGCAGCCAGTCCCGATCCACCAGCACATCGTCATCGGTCCAGACAATCACATCTCCGCGCGCCTCGCGCACTGCGGTGTTGCGCGCATTGGCCACGCCACGTTCGGGCTCGGTCACGATGCGGATGGGCAGCATCGACGCGGCGGCCTGCACAACGCGTGCGGTGTCGTCACTGCTGCCGTTGTCCACGACCAGGACTTCAAGATCGAGACCCGAACGGTCTGCAGCCGCTAATGTCTGGAGCATTCGCTCCAGGGAGGCGCAACGGTTCCAGGTGCAGACGGCAACAGTAAACAGCATGGGAATCAGCGGATGCCGGCCGCGCGAAGGCGCCGGCGGCGCAGCCATCGAGCGTGCCCTTGACGAGTGTAGGTCAGCACTCCGATACCACCCCACGGACCCCAGCCTCGGTCCCCGCCATCGCTGACGAAGTCGAGGGTGGCGAAGTGCGGCGCCAGTTCCTTCCAGAGTCGATGGACACCCACTTCGGGCATCTGCGTGTGACGGATGATGTCGTGACACACAACCAGCCCGCCCTCGCGGACAAGGGGCGCATACCAGTGAAAATCCTGGCTCACACCGCCGTAACGGTGGTCGCCGTCAATAAACAACAGGTCCACCGGACGGTCGCCGAGCGCTGACTGAAGCGCCATTTTGGTGGATTCAAGATGGGAATCGCCCTGGAGGAAGCGGACAGACTGCTGCGCGCCCGGGTCGACGGCAGCAGCTACTCCGTCCGCGGCTTGCCGCAGGTCAATGCCCACGACCAGGGCATCCGCAGTGGCGAGGCGGCACCACAGCCAGAGGGTGCCTCCGCCAAGCGTGCCAATCTCAACAACCGTGTGAGGACGGGCGGCCTGGAGCAGAGAGACGAGCGGGGCCAGCTCATCGGCCTTCTGGAAGGCGCCGCGGCGGACGGCCGATTCAGCCAGATTGACACCCATCGGGAACGAGTCCTAGACTCTCTCGCATGAGCATCCAGGTTGCAAAGGAATTTCTGGTCAAGATTGCCACTGATGCGAAGGCAGCCGAAGAGGCGCAGGCGGCGCACGAGGAATCGCTGGTGGGCCTCGGCAAACGCATGGGCTTCGCGTTCAACGCAGCCGACCTTCGCGAGGCCATGACGGCGATCGATGAACTTGATGAACTCAGCGAGAGCGCGCTGGAAGGGGTGGCCGGTGGGCGCGGGCTGCCCACGAGTGGCGGGATCAAGCTCGGGATTCCGAAGATCTCTGGGTGGCGCGACGATAGCCTACTCTGGTAACCGGCACGAGGCGACGACCACCTCGGCCAGTCGACCTGCAAGCTGGCGCATCTCGAATCGCTCCAGCCAGGACGACTGGACGTTCGTCATCAGTTGACCGCGCTTCCACCTCGACCAGAGGTCCACAATGGCCATGGCGACGCCTTGGCAGTCAGTCGTCGCGATGCTGTGAGTCACGCCCGCTTCCCGCAGCAGGCGATCATTGGCTCCTCCGGGTGTGACCACCGCTAATATCGGCCGGCCTGCAGCCAGATATTCGTAGACCTTCCCCGAGACACAATCACTCTGGTCGTCACGGGTCTGCAACAGCAGCAAAACGTCGGCCTCCCGCATGCGTCGTCGGCTGTGGGCGACTGGCACTGTCGGCGTGGCGGTGACCCACGCATCCAGATCCAGGCTGGCGGCCGCCTCCCGCGCGCTCTCACAGCGGCCCACAAACTCCACGTGGATCGACGCCGCAACCTCAGGATGTGTGTCTACAACCAGCCTCAATGCCTGCAGAAATGCGTCGGGTGGACGATGGGCGTACAGGCTGCCGACAAACGCGATGGCCATCCGGCTGCGCGAGACCACAGGCCCCGGTGGCGCGATGGGCGCCGCTCGGTCGAAGCCGCTCGGAATGGTCAGGAAGCGCGTCGACAGATCGGGGTACAGCTCGGCCATGCGTTCGCGCGTCATATCGCTCGCAAACACCACCCGCGCGGCCTGCCCAAGTACGCGACACTCCCACCACAGTCCGGCCTGTCGCGCAGCCTCGTTCTCCCACGCCGCCAGGGCGCCATAGGTCAGGGGATCCCGATAGTCCAGAATGAGTGGCACGCCACTGATGCGGCTCGCCTCTGCCGCAATCTTGATCCAGGCGAATGGTGGCGCCGTCGCCCAGATCGCCGCAGCATCAGTCCGCTCGACCAGGTCGAGGCAGGCACCGAGCAAGGCCCACCCGGCATCAGAGAGGTCCGGCGTCTCTGATGCCCGTCGAAGGCGGCGCGTTATCGTTCGATGCTCGCGCGGCGCGAGTGGCAGCCGCAGGCGCCGTTGGCTCGAAGCCTCGTACCGCGACCAGGCGTCACTGGCTGGCCGATGCACTTCGATGCCCGACGCCACTGGGTCGAACTGCGCAGGATCGTTGAGATATCCAAACAGCGTCGGCGACGTGAGTACGGTCGGGTTGAGACCGAACTGCGGGAGGTAGGAAGCAAAGCCCACCGATCGCGCGCAACCGGGCGCCACCATCGGCGGAAAGTAACAGGCCATCATGAGGATCGGCCGATTGGGGCACGGCGCCGCCGGGGTCATGTCGGGAGTGGCGCGGGACGCTTGCGGTAGATCTGGTTTTCGGAAATCTCCAGGTATGACGGATCCCGCTTGACCAGCAGATCAACCACCCACTTCACTTGCGGCGTGTGCATCTGCTCGTCGGTGTAGAGCTCTCGAACAATCGGGGTTCGATTCGGGTTGACGGTCGGGGAAGCGGCAATCGTCCAGTCGTAGTCGTCGAACACGACGTACCCACCAGGCTGGAGGAGGCGATCAATCAGGAGGAACGCGAGGGCATCATGCACCCAGGTGTGGGCGCCGTCGAGATAGACGAAGTCGAACAAGGGACGATCGTGTTCGCGCAACAGCTTCGCGAGAGGCCAGTTGTACGAATCGAGCCGGCGGCTGGAGCAACCACAGGCGATGACGTTTGAATAGCCGCGCTCGCGGAGTTGGGCGGCAACAGTGTCCACCTTCTCCTGGAAATCGAAGAGGTACAGGACGCCGTCGCCATCGAGCGTCTGCGCGACGCCGAGCGACGTGCGTCCTGTCCCAATGCCGATCTCCGCAATCGTGCGGCACTGTGTGGCAGCCACGAGGGCCACCACATCAACCTGTCCCACCTATTTCGACAGCTTGAAATGCACGCCCGCGCTGACGACGGCGTTGTTCGCCGAGTCGTGCAACACGGTGTAAACGAACTGCGCAAACGCCTGCATGCGCCCGCTCGACTTGACCGTGGCGCCGACGATGTAGTTGAACCCGAGCGCGGATTCGTTGTCGAAGACGTTGCCGTCGTAGCTGATGCGTTCAAACGCGAGGCCGGTGCCCACATAGGGTTCGATGCGCGACGTGCTGGCCACTTCCAGGCGCTTGATCACGTTGAAGTCCATCTGGAACCGCGTCGTCAGGTCGCGGACGAAGTAGGTAAAACGCGGATTGAGCTCCATGTTCTGGGTACCGACGGTACCGCGGGCGTCCGCGCCAATGACCAGGAACTCATCCCAGCTGCTTTCGTGCTCGCCGCCGATGAACGGACCCACCCGCCACTGTGCCGAGGCAGGAGCGGCAGATACCAACAGGGCCGCCACGGTCACACATCCAACGGCAAGCACCCGCACTGTCAATTTTCGTAGACCTTCGGAACGCATCTTTCCCTCCTTCGGGAATCCAGAGTCAACACTCGAAACACATGGGCTACATCATCTATCGGCCGATCGAGCTTCCACGTGATGGCAAGCTCCTCGACGCCCGACAGCACCAGCACGGCCACACTGATTTGTAGTGGAAAAAGTGTATCAAACCTGAGCCACGCGGCCAGGGCCAGCGGACAGAGCACCAGGGACGCGCGGGCCAGGCGTGTGTGATACGACGTGAGGCGTCCGAATTTGAACCACCCCGCGGCCATCGGGCCGGCGTAGGCACACACGGCTGCTGCCAGTAGTGGCCATTGGGTGACCAGATGCTGTGGGAAGAGCACCGCCACTCCCACCAGGCCTGCGGAATTGAACGCCAGGTCCGCCCGCGAATCGAGGCGGGCGCCGCGCGGCGACGCGGTCTTCAGCTGGCGCGACAGTGGACCATCGAGGGCGTCGGTGAGAAGCCCGAACGCCATGAGCCGCGCGAACCATGCCGTCTCACCCACCCACGCCGCCAGCAACGCCACCGGCGCCGCCGCCATGCGGCTGATGGTGATGGCGTTCACAAGTCTCTCCCGCCGAGTCGTGCCGATCATGGCCGGGTCCGCAACGCGCTCCGGAACCGCTCGCGATTCACCACCTGCTCACACGTCCACAACTCGCCGAGCCCCTGCAGTTCGGTGAGCAGGTCCGGGTACCAATCGAGCCATTGCCGGGCGTAGCAGTCGTGCAGGCTGATGACGAGAATGTCGCGCTTCGCAATCTCGTCGCGCAGCCGCGCCATCCACTGCGCGCGCGTGAGTGCGCCGGTGTGCAGCGGCCAGTCATCGAGGTGCACGGGAATCTTCACAATGCCATTTTCGATCCTCGGCTCCTGGAACCTGAAACTGCTCGCCGACGAAAGGAGCCACTCAAAATTCCAGTAGGCCAGGGTGTAGTCCGAGAGATCGGCGGTAATCTTCGACTGCGGCGGCCGATAACCTTTCACCTGAAGGTCCACCTCGCGGGTGCGTGCCAGTTGCGTGGGGTCGCCAACCTTGTGGTCGTACGAATGAAAGGCCAGCGCATGGCCGTCGGCCGCCACAGCGGCCGCCGTGTCACGAAACAGCAGGCCCAGCACCTGATAGGTGGTGCGCACATCGTGCGCGCGCTCCACGGCGAGCATGCGGCGGAGCGCCTCGCGGCACTCGCTCTCGGTCACTTTGGTATCGACGTTCGACTCGATGTCGTGACAGATGCAGATCACCTTGCGACCGGCTGCAGGCGTGTCCGGCATGGCCGCATGGTTGAGCCGCGCGATCCGGTCGTGGTTGTCCTTCAGAGCCACAGCCCAGTATTCGGCGCGGTCGATGGCCACCCTGCGGCAGGAATAGTGTTCACCAACCGAGTCATAGATCTGGGTGAACAGTCCCGGATCGATGCGCTTCTTGGTTGCGCCGATGATGTGGTCAGCGGTTGGGGAATGGACGATGTCGAGACCGTGGTCGGCGGCAAAATCCAGGATGGCGTTGAAGAGGATCCGGTACCAGTAGCGAAAGCGCGTGTCGAGCCTGGCGCTGGCGGCCCGCTTCAGGCTGGGGCTGCGATAGATCTGCTGGCAGAGGTCCGACTGCAGATAGGTGACCACGCCGGTGCGGCCTTCGACAAAAAGGCCCGCTGCGGCGATAAGGCCCTTTCTTCCAAACTGCTGGCCGTGCCAGTTGACCGCCGGGTCCGTGAATAACGCGTCGGGAAAGCCGCCCAGCCAGTTGGAATACACGTTGAGCTGGATGTGCTGGCCTGAGGCGATCCGCCGGCGTGAGACGCCCCGCTTCTCAAGACACAGGTGTGTATCGGCATAGGGCTTGGGCAGGGCGATCACGTCGTGCGGGAAGTACTCACGCGCCCGGAAGCCGCGCTCGGTAAATTGCGCGCGCTCGGCCGCCACCTTCATTTAAGACCTCGGCGCCTCCGGGCGTCGCCGGCGGCAATCTCGGCCTGAGCCGCATGCACCGGGCGTCCGTACCAGGGCAGGTGAATGGCAAGGACGCGCG
>Ga0073903_10001704_pt1 | contig 11340 bp, 4 predicted proteins | sample KloWWTKNB14_bulk_FD_66665 | JGI IMG/M metagenome (GOLD analysis project Ga0073903, IMG submission 66665) | Active sludge microbial communities from Klosterneuburg, Austria, studying microevolution and ecology of nitrifiers - Klosterneuburg... | ecosystem: Engineered > WWTP > Aerobic digester >... | reverse complement strand
CGATGTGCAGGCCTACGGCATGGAGTCCATCACCAACCTGATCGTGCGCCGCCCCTATGGCATGCCCGGCTCGGGCCGCACCATTGCCCTCAATGCCCACGGTGATGTGGTGCCCCCGGGCGAGGGTTGGACGCACGACCCCTACGGGGCCGAAGTGGTGGACGGCACGATGTACGGCCGTGCCACTGCGGTGAGCAAATGCGACTTCGCCAGCTTCACCTACGCCGTGCGGGCGCTCGAAGCCGTGGCCCGGCCCACGCAGGGTACGGTGGAACTGCACTTCACCTACGACGAAGAGTTTGGCGGCGAACTCGGCCCCGGCTGGCTACTCAAGAACGGCCTGACCCAACCTGACCTGCTGATTGCGGCCGGTTTCAGCTACGAGGTGGTCACGGCCCACAACGGCTGCCTACAAATGGAAGTGACGGTGCACGGCAAGATGGCCCACGCCGCCGTGCCGCACACCGGCGTGGATGCACTGCAGGGCGCGGTGCACATCCTGAACGCGCTGTACGCACTCAACGAGCAGTACCAGCAGGTGACATCCAACGTGGCGGGCATTACCCACCCCTACCTGAACGTGGGCCGCATCGAGGGCGGCACCAACACCAACGTGGTGCCCGGCAAGGTGGTGTTCAAGCTCGATCGCCGCATGATCCCCGAGGAAAACCCCGCCGAGGTGGAAGCGAGCATCCGCCACACCATCGCGCAGGCGGCAGGCGAGCGCCCCGGCATCACGGCAGACATCAAACGCCTGCTGCTGGCCCGCGCCATGACCCCTCTGCCCGGCAACCAGCCCCTGGTGGACGCCATCCAGAAACATGCACAGGCTTTGCTGGGCGAGCCTGTGCCCGCCGTGGGCACACCGCTCTACACCGACGTGCGCCTGTATGGGGAGCGCGGCATCCCTGGCGTGATCTACGGCGCGGGTCCGCGCACGGTGCTCGAATCCCACGCAAAGCGTGCCGACGAACGCCTGCAGCTCGAAGACCTGCGCTGCGCCACCAAGGTGATTGCACGCACATTGCACGACCTGCTGGCCTGACCAGCAGGGGCTTGCTCAACGTCTGCGGGTGCTCCGGCTGGCGCCGTGCTCCCGCGGCACGGCCAGCGCGCGGGGACATATGCACGCTGGGGCACTGCGTAGGGGTTTATCGCTAGAAGCGTGTGGGCAATTTTTGTATACACTTTTTGTATGGATTTATGAGTACTGCCATCTTGGCAGGCGCCGTTCCCCCGCCCACACCCAAAGGAGCCCCGAATGGAAACCACTGTGCATCCCGTGGATGAGCGACTGCCCTTGGGCAGGCTCACCGCGCTGGGCCTGCAGCATGTCCTGGTCATGTATGCCGGGGCCGTGGCCGTGCCGCTCATCGTGGGGCGAGCCCTCAACCTCACACCGGACCAGGTGGCCAAGCTGATCTCAGCAGACCTGTTCGTTTGCGGGCTGGTCACCCTGATCCAGGCCCTGGGCGCCACGCGCTGGTTTGGCATCAAGCTGCCGGTGATGATGGGCGTGACCTTTGCCGCCGTGGCTCCCATGATCTCCATGGCGCAAACCACCAGCGGTACGGCAGGTGCGGGGCTCATTTTTGGCTCGGTTATCGGTGCAGGCGTCATCTCCATATTGATTGCACCGGTGGTCAGCCGCATGCTGCGCTTCTTCCCGCCCGTGGTCACCGGCACCATCATTGCCATCATCGGCATCAGCCTGATGCGTGTGGGTATCAACTGGATTTTTGGTAACCCCGTCGGGCCCACCGCGCCCAGTGTGGTCAACCCTGAACACATCAAGTGGCTCACCGAGGCACAGTCGGCCGCGGGCGCTCCCGGCTCGTCGCTACCACCGGTGCCCAAGGGGTTTGCCGTAGTGCCTACCATTCCCAATCCCCGCTACGCTGACCTCACGGGCGTGGGCATCTCGGGCCTGGTGCTTCTGTCCATCCTGCTGATCGCCAAGTTCGGCAAGGGTTTCATTGCCAATATCTCGGTGCTGCTGGGCATCATCATCGGCGCCGTGGTGGCCGTGGGCATGGGGATGATGTCGTTTGAAAAAGTGGCCAAGGCCCAGTGGTTCGACCTGGTGCTGCCCTTCGAGATTGCTGCGCCCATTTTCAATCCCGTTCTCATCCTGACCATGACCCTGGTGATGATCGTGGTGATGATCGAGTCCACCGGCATGTTCCTGGCCCTGGGCGAGATGACCGACCGCAAAATCGACCAGGCCGCCCTGACCCGCGGCCTGCGCACCGATGGCCTGGGCACGCTGCTGGGCGGCATCTTCAACACCTTTCCCTACACCAGCTTCTCGCAAAACGTGGGGCTGGTCGCCGTCACGGGTGTCAAGAGCCGGTTTGTCTGCGTGGCGGGCGGCGTGATTCTGATCGTGCTGGGCGTGTTGCCCAAGATGGCGGCGCTGGTGGAATCGCTCCCAACCGTGGTGCTCGGCGGCGCCGGGCTGGTCATGTTTGGCATGGTGGCGGCCACCGGCATCCGCATTCTGGGTGGCGTGGATTTCAAGACCAACCGCTTCAACGCCATGATCGTGGCGGTATCGATCGGGGTGGGCATGATCCCGCTGATTGCCCCGAGCTTTCGCCAGTGGATGCCGCACGCCATCCATCCGCTGATTGAATCCGGTATCCTTCTGGCCTCGATCACCGCCGTAGCCTTGAACGTCTTCTTCAATGGCGCCAGCAGCGACACCTCCGCTGCCGTCAACGCCGCGCGCCAGGCCGACGCCCACTAGCGTCCTGCCCGAGCACTGCCGTAAGCGTATAAAGCCCCTTAGCCAGGGGCTTTATTGTTGGTTCAGACCACAGCCTACCCCGGCGGTCCGATTGCATTTTGCTGAAACTCACAGGATTTCCGTATGACGACGCCCCTTTCCGCTGCCGAACAGGCCCTGCGTGATGCCGCACGCGAGTACCACCTCAACCCCACCCGGGGCAAGATTTCTATCTCGCCCACCAAACCCCTGTCCAACCAACGCGACCTGTCCCTGGCCTATTCGCCCGGGGTGGCCTATCCGTGCCTGGATATTCAGGCAGATCCCTCGAAAGCCTTTGACTACACCGCACGCGGCAACCTGGTGGGCGTGATCACCAACGGTACCGCCGTACTGGGGCTGGGCAACATCGGCCCGCTTGCAGCCAAGCCGGTGATGGAGGGCAAGGGCTGTCTCTTCAAGAAGTTCGCGGGTGTGGACGTGTTCGACATCGAACTGGACGAAAGTGACCCGGACAAGCTGATCGACATCATTGCCGCCCTGGAACCGACGCTGGGCGGCATCAACCTCGAAGACATCAAAGCGCCCGAGTGCTTCTACATCGAGCGCGAACTGTCCAAGCGCATGAACATCCCCGTGTTCCATGACGACCAGCACGGCACGGCCATCATCTCCAGCGCCGCGCTGCTCAATGGTCTTGAGCTGGTGGGCAAAGATATCGGCGCCGTCAAAATCGCAGTCTCGGGCGCTGGCGCGGCTGCCATTGCCTGCGTGGGCGTGATGGTGGGCCTGGGCGTAAAGGTGGAAAACATCTTTATGTGTGACTCCAAGGGCTTGATCTACGAGGGCCGCCCCGGTGGTTTTGACGAGTCCAAGGCCCGTTATGCCCAAAAGACCGATGCACGCACACTGGCCGATGCCGTCAACGGTGCCGACGTGTTCCTGGGTTGCTCGGCCCCCGGCGTGCTCACGGCAGAAATGGTCAAGACCATGGGCCCCAAGCCCATCATCCTGGCACTGGCCAACCCCGAGCCAGAGATCCGCCCCGAGCTGGCCAAAGCCGTACGTCCCGACTGCATCATGGCCACGGGTCGCTCGGACTACCCCAACCAGGTCAACAACGTCTTGTGCTTCCCCTACATCTTCCGGGGCGCACTGGACTGCGGCGCCACCAAAATCACCGAGGCCATGAAGCTGGCCTGCGTACGCGAGATTGCCGACCTGGCCAAGAGCGAGACCAGCGACGAAGTGGCCGCCGCCTACGCCGGCCAGGAGCTGACCTTTGGCCCGGAATACCTCATTCCCAAACCGTTTGACTCGCGCCTGATTCTCAAAATAGCACCCGCCGTGGCCCAGGCTGCTGCCGATTCCGGCGTGGCCACACGCCCCATTGCCGACATGGAGACCTACAAGGAAAACCTTGCACGCTTTGTGTATCAGACGGGCATCCTCATGCGCCCGGTGGTCAACACCGCCAAGCACCTGCCTGATGCCCAGAAGCGCGTGGCCTATGCCGATGGCGAGGATGAGCGCGCCCTGCGCGCCGCCCAAATGGCCATTGACGACCATATTGCCTGTCCCATCCTTATCGGCCGCCCCGCCGTGATCCAGGCACGCATCCAGAAAGCCGGCCTGCGCATGCAACCCGGCAAGGATGTCGAGATCTGCAACCCGGAAGACGACCCACGCTTTCGCCAGTACTGGGAGCACTACCACCAGCTCATGAAACGCAACGGCGCCACCACCGAAATGGCCAAGGCCGCAGTGCGCCGGTCCAACACCATCATCGCCTCGCTGATGGTGGCGCTGGGCGATGCCGACGCCATGATCTGCGGCCTGGTGGGCACCTACGAGACACACCTGGAACGCATCCACACCATCCTGGGCCACCAGACGGGCGTAAACCTTTATGCAGCCCTCAACGCCCTGATGACCGATCGCGGCCCGCTGTTCGTTGCCGATACTTACGTCAACGAAGACCCCAGCGCCGAGCAACTGGCCGATATCGCGTGGATGTCGGTGCAGGAAGTACAACGTTTTGGACATCCCGCCAAAGTCGCTTTCCTGTCGCATTCAAGCTATGGATCATCAAAGCGCGCTTCAGCCCGCAAAATGCGCTTGGCACGCGATCTGTTTGTAGCGGCCCACCCCGAGGTCGAATGCGACGGTGAACTGCACGGCGACGCGGCACTGGAACCCAGCATTCGCAAAGCCTATATGGAGGATTCCACCCTCACCGGTTCAGCCAACCTGCTGATCTGCCCGAACATCGACGCGGCCAACATTCTCTACAACGTGCTCAAGACCACTACCAGCGGTGGCGTTACCGTTGGCCCCATCCTGATGGGTGCCGCTGCCACCGCCTACATCCTGACACCTGCCGCCACCGTGCGCCGTGTGCTCAACATGACGGCACTGGCAGTAGCCAGCGCTGCATCACGCAGTCGCTAGCCTCAAAGACGGGATTTCTTGAATTACAATCCACACCTGCTTCTGATGTGTTTTGCATGCAGCAATGCTTACAAAACAATCTTTAGCAGGAATTCTTCAGGAAGCTGATTTCCTGCTATAATTTGAGGCTTAGCGGCTGTAGCTCAGTTGGATAGAGTACTTGGCTACGAACCAAGGGGTCGTGGGTTCAATTCCTGCCAGCCGCACCAACAGGTAAGCCCTGATATCGCAAGATATCAGGGCTTTTTCCTTTGGCTCTCCAAAATATTCACCGCGCTTCTCTGCTCTTATTTTTATAGCTGCTTGCGCTTATCCCATAAGCGCAAGCAGCTATAAACATCAAAATTCAGTCCATCCGGTAACGTACGCTGAACCACAGCGTAGGGTCTGCGCTACCGCGCAGGCGCGTCTGCAGCGTCCCCGTGAACGCCCAGCGCCGATCGGCTGTTTCGCGCGCGTGCACGAGGTTCAGGCTCCACCCTGCCGCAACAGGATCGGTATTGGCCTCGTCAGCAAACCGCGAGCTGCGGTACACCAGTGAGACCAGGCTAGTATCCCGCCCGCCATGGCGCCAAACATTTGCCAGCACTGCTGTGTGGCGCGGTACGCCAGGCAAGCCATTGCCAAAAAAGCGCTCGCTTGTATTGCGCGCGTGCGCCCAGGTGTAGCTGCCCAGCACACTCCAGCGGGGCGTCAGCACACGGTTCAATGCGAAACCCGCCTGGCGTAAGCGGCCCCGGCTGAATTTGGGATAGCCATCGTAGGCGTCGATGGCCGTCTGCCCGGAAGCGGTCACTGCACCCAGTACTCCGGCCCTGTCACCCACTTCCAGCAGCGCAGATCGCGGCAATAAAAGACTGCCGTCAGCGAAGGTGGGGTTGACGATTTCCTGGCTGCTGAGCATGCCCCAGGCAAAGGTGCGCGCATCAAGCTCCCAGTCCAACTGCATCGCCCGCTTGCGCCCCAAGCTGCCCGGCAACTGGTACTGGTGGTCGATAGGGATACCCGCAATCGACACAGGTGCCAAGGTACTACCGGCAGGTGCACGCATGTTCTCGATGTACGCCGCATGCAGGGCACGCCCGGGACCGAAGCGGTAGGTGACGCCCACCCGAGGCCGTGCTTTACGCGCATGCCCGCCGCTGGCGGTGTCGGGTGGAAAGAGGTTTTCTCCCGTCTGAGCGTCCTGGTACAGGTTCACATAATTCGTGTGCAAACGCGGTACCGAGGCTTCGGCATGCCAGGTCCAGGCGTCCCTGCGCCATTCGCCAGCCACCCAGGGTATGTCATAGGACGACCGTGTCTGGATGTCTGAGGAAATATCAGTATCGCGGCTACCCAGGCGGATATTGTCCCGCCCATGCTCCCAGCCAAAACTCCAGCGCTGCGCTGAAAACTGGACGACATGGCGCAACATCCAGCTATTGGCTCCATCCTCGCTGCCCGCATACAGCGGGCCCCAGACATCATGATCCAGAACCCGGGCGCTGGTGTAGCGTGCATGATTGACTTTGGCCCAGGTCTGCGCATCCGGAGACCAACGCCAAGCGCCTCCAAGATCGGTGCTACTGTTCTGTTGCCGTGTGACGCCATCCAGGCGGTAGCCATTCCCAAAATCCAGCCCACCCGGATATCCCGACCTGTCGCGCCCCTGGTTGTGCACGAAGAAAAGCCCCAAACGGTCCGTTGGGCGGGCGCCCCAGGCGACATCGAATGACGGCGAATCGAGCCAGTAGCTGCCTGTACCATCGCGTGGCCGCATGCTGATGCCGTTGCCGCGCAGCAACCACGCCATGGGCACGCCAGACATGCTCGTTCCCTTGACCTGTGCCGTAGCAATGCCATTGGAATGCACCGGGTTTCGCTCCGCCCCCATCGCCAAAATCGCCTCATGGCCTTGCGTCAGCAGAATGGGCGCCTGGCGCTCATTTGCGCCGAATGCCAGCGGGTCGGCCAGGTAACCCTGGTATAGCTCCGCCGCACGGCTGAAGTCGCTTTCATAGCGGTTGGCCATGAAGAAATGGCTACCCGCCCACAGCGGGTAGTACGACTGCTCTGCATACGCCCGTGCCCAATGCTCCATGCCGAAATCCCCCAGGGCCTTGCCCAGGTTGGCCGAGCCCTGACTGTCACTGGCCAACGGGTTGAGCGACTTGAGCCAGGGCAGGCGCACCAGTGCTTCGCGCGCTGCAGCAATGGCCTGCTCGGGCTCGCCCGCATCGTTGTGCACCATGGACGCCACCTGCCAGGCCAGAGGGTCTTTAGGGTCGGCCTGCTGAGCACGGGCCAGCGAGTCCAGAGCAGCCGCCTGTGTGCCCAGGGTGTATTCCGCGACGCCCAACCAAATATGTGCGCGGGCATAGCGCGGTTCGATCACCAAGGCCTTGAGTAGCAGTTGGCGCGCCTCTGCAGGTTCACCACGGCGCAGTGCCAGGAAACCGGCACCGGCCAGGCTCTCAAAATCATCACCTTGCAGCGCAAGGGCTGCATCGAATCCTGTTAGAGCCTCTTGCAACCGCAGCGCCTCGGTTGCGGCCGTGGCCTGGACCCCAAGCAGACTGGCCCGTTGCGGAGCCAGGGCTACGGCGAGTGACAGTGTTTCACGCGCAGCGGCGAGGTCTCCGCGTTCCTGCAGCGCACGCCCCAAGCGACCCAAGGCGTCGGCCTGCTGGTTGTCGCCCTGGGCATGCGCTACACCGGCACGGTAGCGGGCCAGCGCCTCATCGCCGCGGCCTGCCAGACGATACCAGTCGCCATCAGCCAGGGCCAGCGCACTGCTGACAGCGCTGCCGTTGTATCTCAGAGCTTCGTCCAGCACTGCGCGCGCAGCCTCCGGGTGGTCTTGCGCCAATAGCAATTCAGCACGGCGTGCTGCCAGTCGGGGATCGCCCAAGCGCTTCCAGGCGCGCGCCAGGTCTCGTACCGCCACATCCAGCTGCGCATCAAAGGCGGCCAGATCTGCAAGCACCAGCTCTACCGCTGCCGCAAAATGGCCCGTAGCGCGCAGCGCCAGCAAACGCTGGCGGGCCTGCGGGCCATTTCCGGCATCCAGATCGGCCCGCACTGCTGCGAGCTCCGGGGCAAGGCTGTCACCCTGGAATTCGGTCCAGCGCCGCACCTCCACCGGGTTGGCCATGACCCACTGCACGCGCTCACGCGGACGAACCAACAGTCTTTTGGTGGGCGCCTGGCCCGGAACGGCAATGCCCTGCTCTGCCGCACCCAGGGTGATACTCCCTTGGTCGTTGGAAAAATCCACCTGGCCCGACAGCACGGTCAACGTCGTTCGCCCGCTCGCCTCTACCTCGACATCCCAGTCGGTTCCACGCACCACAGCCAAGGCGGCCGGGGTTTTCAGTTCCAGCGCGGCCGGCGTCTTTTTGGTGCGCGCCCACAACCGGCCCGCCAATAGTTCCAGCAGCGTGCGTTCGGGTTGCGCCTCGCACAACCGCAACTGGGCACTGGCCGACATGCGGATCTGCGTCCGGTCGGCCAGCAACAGCGCCGCTGACGAGAGCTCCAAGGTACGCACATCGGCGCCTGCCCCCAGTTGCTGCGCCAGAGTTGCAACCGACCAGGCGGGCACGCCCGCAGCGCGGGTCTGCCCCTGCCCGGCCAGGGCCACGATTTGGGCGGCAACGCCCGCACCATCAGCGCCGACAGCACACTGCGCGCTGGCGGCAGGGGCACACAGCAAACACGCCGCTGCAGCGAGCGGTGACATCCAAAAATGGGGAAATGACATGGCAACTCCTCTCCTCAGGATTTATCCAGTGCACGGGCACCGAAAGTGTTTTGTGAAGCATCAACACCGAACGACACTTGGGCAAGCTCCAGCGCACGTATCCTCGCCGCCAGATGATCGGCCTGCGCCTGCAGGACAGGCGCATGGTCTGCCGCGCGCCAGCGCCAGTCGGCACAGCACCGCAGCGCCTGCGCCCAGCGCCCAGCCCGCACATGCCCCCGCAGCGCCAGGGTGGTGTTCGCTAAAACGACATCTGTACAGGGCGTATAAACGTCCATGGCCGCATGGCGACCGGCCAACACCACTGAGTCCAGCCACGCCAGCGACGGCGACACAGGGGAAGCACCCAATGCACTACGGGTCTCTTCAGACAGCAGGATGCCTGTTCCAAAGGCTTTATTGGCAGCCTCCATACGGGCCGCCGTGTTGACCGCATCTCCCACGGCGGTGTAAGTGAAGCGCTCCTGTGATCCCAAGTGCCCCACGGACGCCTCGCCGGTATGCAGCCCGATGCGCAGTTGCAACGCGGCGAACGGGGTACCTTGCCATTGCAAGCGCAATGCATGCATATCACGCTGCATATCCAGCGCGCAGGACAAGGCCCGCGCGGCATGTTCTGGTTCGGGCAAGGGGGCATTCCAGAATGCCATCACTGCATCACCAATGAACTTGTCCAGCGTGCCGCCGTGCTGGTGCACGGTATGCGTCATGCGAGTGAAATAGGCATTCAAGGCCTGCGCCACCGCTTGGGGTGGCAATGGCTCACTGGCCGCCGTGAAACCTGCCAGATCAGCAAACAGCAAGGTGAGCACACGGCGTTCGCCCTCCACAGTGGGCAAGGCCCCCGCAGCCACCATGGCATCAACCACCGCAGGGGGAATATATTGGGAAAACTGCCTATGTAACTGCTCGCGGCTGCGGCGCTCGCGCCAGTAGCTATGGGCGGCGCCCATCTGGAAATGCAGCACTATCCCGGCCACCGTAGGCAGGGCGCTCCACCAAAGGCCTTGCACATAGGCAGTGGCACTGGCAAGCAGCGCCAGCAATACCACCCCCAGCGTCAGCAAGCCGGCATAGCCACCCCGCCAGCGCCTCGTCAGCCAGGCCACCAACCCCACGGCCAGCAGAGCCTGCACCCACGGTACAACCGGGTGCACAGGCACAACCCAATCACCTGTGAGGCCATTGAGAAGGGCCGTGGCATGCAGCATGACACCGGACTGCAGGCCACCGCCCAGTACCCGCCAAGGTGTAAGTAGCTGGTCCACGCCGCCCACAGGGGTGTGCTGCCCGAGCAGGACCAGTTTTTCGTGCAGCGCACCTTCCGGCAAAAACCGCCGGGGCTCTAGCGCCTGTGTGTAGTGGACATAGGGCAGAGGTATTTCAGGCGCATAGTGGCGAAGCAAGGCCCCAGGCGGCGGCACCACAACTGCGCGGCCTGCCACCTGCGCCAGCACCCTCCACAGTGCGGTATCTTCCCTGGGTGCTGCTCGCGCCACGCCGTCATCGTCCAGCGGCATGGCGGCACTGCCATGCCGCGTCTGCGGAAAAACCGATGTCACATGCTGCTGATACAGCGCAACCTGCGAACTTCGCACCGCGACATCGGCACTGGCCAGCACCACAGGCATGCGCGCCTGCAATGCATGCTTCAGGGCTGCATCGTCGTTTGTCGTTTGTGCAGCACTAAACAGCAGGTCCACCCCCAGCCCAGCGGCTCCCGCAGCCGACAGTGCGTCGACCAGCTGTGCATGCAAACGCCGGGGAAGCGGCGGAGTCAGCCCCAGCGCGGCAAGACTGGGCTCGTCAATGCCGACCACCAGCACGCCGGCATGGGGCGGTGGGGGCGCTGTCAGGCTGCTCCAAAAATCATGTTCCAGCCGCTGTACGGGCGTCCAAAGAGGCGACACCCAGAACAGCACCAATAGCAACAGACTGCCAAGCACGCGCAGTGCCCAGGGACGCCAAGCGTCCCGTACAGCCGTCGATCTGGGGCGTCGTGGCATTGCTGGGGCTCCAGGTTCGCAAAAAAGAGGCATCTCCACGGCCTGCCTCACAAGGTAAACCTTGCTTGGACCAGTGCCAGAGCTTTTCGCTACCTGCCAGGCAATCAACCGCGCCACCGCCTCAAACGGTGGTGTAACAAAAAGCTCTTCGGAAACTGTAGTCCAGTGACTGCGCCCTGAATACTGGCATTGACCCTGCTACATGTCGTCGAGGACACGAGGGCCTATTGTCTGTAGACGCACCGAATTCACCGATGGAGCCTCGCTACGGACGAGGGATACCTGCGCCTGGTACCCCGAAAATTTTGAATGGTAGGCCGTGTTGGACTTGAACCAACGACCAAAGGATTCAAGTTTGCGTGGGTTTCCCCACTCCTTGGACTATGTCATCACCCACAGCCGGACTGTTG
>Ga0073903_10001700_pt1 | contig 11354 bp, 11 predicted proteins | sample KloWWTKNB14_bulk_FD_66665 | JGI IMG/M metagenome (GOLD analysis project Ga0073903, IMG submission 66665) | Active sludge microbial communities from Klosterneuburg, Austria, studying microevolution and ecology of nitrifiers - Klosterneuburg... | ecosystem: Engineered > WWTP > Aerobic digester >... | reverse complement strand
TTTTCCGGGGCCTCTCCGCGTGCTCCACGATGGCCAATAAGACGCATACGGGCTCCTTAGCGTTATACCGGATGGATTTGCCAAACAATGAAGCCGGCATTAAGCCGGCTTCATTACTGTCTCATTATTGCCTTACTTCAGAATTACGCGACCAGTGACAGGGTCAAAGGTGAAGCTTGGTGGGGCTTTGATAGCGTCCTCGGCAGTTCGCTTTGGGGCTGCCTCCGGAGCCGGAGTGGCGGGTGCGACTGGAGCGGCTACTTGAGACGCAGCCTCTTGGGTGCGAGCTTTGGCTGCATCGGCTGCGGCCTTAGCCTCTGCATCGGCATTAGCCTTTGCAGCGTTGGCTTCAGCTTTTTCTTGGGCCGCTGCATCAGTCAGTGCTTTCTTTTGGGCCTCTGCTTCGGCAGCCACTTCGGCACGTGCTTTACGCATGGCCTCACGTTCAGCCTGGCGACGAGCTTCTTCAGCCTGATTTACTTCTGCGGTTGTTGTCGGCGGAGCGGCTTGAACGGCAGGTGAGCTTTTTGCTTCCTGCTGCGGCTCTGGCGCAGGAGTGGCTACCGGCTCTGGCTGAGGCGCAGGTTGGCGAATAGGGGTTGGCGCTGGTGCAGCAGCCGGAGCAGGGACAGCTGTCGACTTGTTGCCCACTAAACTGAAGCTGTGAACAACACGATTACGCTCAAAAACCACCACAAAGTGGTCGTATTCCCAGCGCGTAATCGCAGGGGAGCCGATCGGGCCAGATTTGTTGATCGGCCGCCCGAACTGGCCTTCTACATTACTCATAGTGGCACCCTGGTCAGGCAGGGTAGCGGCACTCAGGTGAAAGCTGCAGGCTAGCAGTAGAGCGCAGGTAGCAATTTTGGCGCGAATCATTCTTTCATTCCCCTGAGGGTTTTATTGAAATTTTCAATGATGCTAGTGACTTACTGCTTAATATTCAAGCAGCGTATCAGCAAGCACCCTTAGAGTGTGTCAGGATTCTGGAAGTTTTCGACCACTTCGTGATCCCGGGTCTTGCGCTGGATGTCACGCGCTAGCACCTGACGGTCGTGGTGACGGATATTCACAAAGGCCACTCCGGTACGGAAGCCTTCTAGGTCCTCATCCTCGCAAAATACCACACGACCGATGGCCGCAATGTGATAACTGCTGGCCTGACTGCTGATGGCTAGGTGTAAGTAGCTACCAGGGATGACGGGCTCCGCGGCATGAAAGGACAAGCCACCCGGCGACAGGTTAACCCTTTGGGGGACAGGCGACAGCATACGACCCAGACTGCCTTCGATGGCCTGAGCGATGATGTCAATTTTGAGGTTCAATGCCTGCATCAAGCCAGAGAGCCTAGGGTTTTCGCGTCCCAATGCTTCTATCTGTGAGAGCTGCACATTATCAATCTGGTTCAGCTCATCACGCAGAGTGAAGTGCTGAGGAAGATCAAAACGAACGTCGTAGGGGTCTGCCTCGATTTGACGAGGGCTGATGCGCTGGTAGATCACCGCCAGGGTAGAGTTCACGCGAGTTTCGCGGCGGCGCTCATCGTCTTTGATTTTTTCTTCTGTCATAGCAGGATCTGCCCCTGTATAAAAAATGTGCAAATCAATTCGAGTTAATGCTCGGGCTCGTATTCGTGTGGTTTAATGCGCCGCATGTTCAAGCCCATACCGTTATTTATAGGCCTGCGTTACACGCGGGCCAAGCGCCGTAACCACTTTATCTCCTTCATCTCCCTGACGTCTATTCTCGGGTTGATGCTGGGGGTGGCTGTGCTTATCACCGTGCTCTCCGTCATGAACGGTTTCGACCGTGAATTGAAAACCCGTATTCTTGGCATGGTGCCACACGCCACGCTCAATTCCTATGAGCCGTTTCGCAACTGGCAAAAGGTGGTGGAGATCGCCTCCCGCAACCCTCAAGTGGAGGCGGCGGCGCCTTTCAGCCAGCTTCAGGGCATGCTGACATCGTCCGGTATGGTCAGTGGTGCCATGATAACGGGCATTGATCCCGTGGCCGAAGCAAAGGTTTCCATCATCCAGCATCATCTGGAAAGTGGGCGTCTGGAAGACCTTAAGGATGGCGAGTTCGGTATCATTCTTGGTGCAGGTCTGGCCGCCAATATAGGGGTAACGCAAGGCGACAAGGTGACTCTTGTTCTGCCCGAAGCCTCATTGTCACCAGCGGGAGTGATTCCCCGCTTCAAGCGTTTTACTGTAGTCGGTATTTTCAAGGTCGGTGCCGATATAGATAGCATGATTGCCTATGTTCATATTCATGATGCCGGGCGTCTACTGCGCATCGATGATCGTGTTCAAGGTGTCCGTCTCAAGTTGCATGACTTGTTTGCGGCCCAAGATGTCAGTCGGTCTGTACTCAAGGATCTGCCCGAGTTCTTCTACGCCACCGACTGGACGCAGACACACGGCAATCTGTTCAATGCCATTAAGATGGAAAAGGCCATGATGGCCATTCTGCTGCTATTCATTGTGGCGGTGGCGGCGTTCAATATTGTCTCAAGTCTTGTCATGGTGGTAACGGACAAGAAGGCTGACATTGCCATTCTGCGTACCCTAGGAGCGAGTCCTGGCACTATCATGAAAATATTCATGGTCCAAGGAACGTTAGTTGGAGTGGGCGGTACGTTGTCCGGAGTGGCGCTGGGAGTTTTGCTGTCACTGACGATCAGTGACATTGCCTCTGGTATAGAAAGGCTATTCAACCTGCGTCTATTTGATGCGTACTTTGTAAATTATCTCCCGTCCCAGCTGAATTTTTCAGATGTACTGTGGGTGAGTGCGATTGCCTTTGCACTGAGCTTTGTGGCGACGCTTTATCCCGCTCGCAAAGCGGCACGTGTTCAGCCTGCGGAGGCCTTGCGTTATGAGTGAGCTGGTGCTGGAAACACGGGCGCTGGTTAAGCGCTTTGATGAGGGCCCTCAGGTGCTCGAAATCCTGCACGGTATCGACATGCAGGTGGCGCGCGGAGAGTTTGTCGCGATTGTCGGTAGCTCGGGTTCGGGCAAGACAACCTTGTTGCACTTGCTGGGCGGGCTGGATACGCCAACCTCTGGCGAAGTGCGTATCTGTGGTGAAGACTTTAGTCAGTGCAATGAAGTGAAGCGGGGCTGGTTACGTAATCGTCATATCGGTTTCGTTTATCAGTTTCATCACCTGTTACCCGAGTTCACCGCGCTGGAAAATGTCTGCATGCCGCTATTGTTGCGTGATGGCAGTATTGCAGAGGCAGAGCAAGCCGCCACTGCATTGCTGCAAAGAGTCGGGTTGGGGGAGCGACTGCAGCACAAGCCATCAGAGCTGTCAGGTGGTGAGCGCCAGCGCGTGGCTTTGGCGCGTGCGCTGGTAACAAAGCCGGCAGTGGTATTGGCCGATGAGCCTACTGGCAATCTTGATAATGAAACGTCTCAATATACTCAGGATTTGTTGCAGGAACTGAATCGCGAGCTGGGTATCGGCTTTGTGATTGTCACGCATGACACGGCGCTGGCGAACAGGGCAAGTCGCATCCTGCGCATGGATCGAGGTCGTTTGGTCGATGCTTAATGGTTCAGCCCTGCGCTTGCAGTAGACGCTTCTGCTGGCGCTTTCGCCAAGCGCGCACCGCATGCCAACGCCAGTACACACGCATCAAGACATAGCCGGCGCTGGCACAAATACACCCTGTGACCAGCGTGCCCAGTAGCAAGGGCTCAATATGCCTGCTCAGAACGTCTTGGTGTGCCGGACTTTCCCCCGAGAACATCCCTTCCACAAGCCCACCCAGATAAGTGACCAGTTGCCCTATTTCTGCTGAGTTGGGCATGGGCACGCCCAGTAATTGGCTGCCGACAAAATAGGCAACATATATCAGGGGAATCATGGTTAGCGGATTGCTGACCCATACCAGCACGACAGACAGTGGCAGGTTCACCCGGAAAAGAATGGCCGCCGCTGCAGCCGGCAGCATTTGCAGCGGCATGGGAAGGAAGGCACACCAAAGCCCCCAGAACACAGCACCTGCCGCCGAGCGCTTATTGAGATGCCACAGACTGGGGTCGGCCAGTCGCTTGCTCATAAAACGTAGACTGCGGTGCTGGATGATCTTGTCTGGGTGGGGCAGATAGCGTCGAATCAACTGTTTCGGCATGCACTAAACGACCTTGCTTTAGACCCGCCATCTTTCACTTTATGTTTGCGCTGGTCAATTCTGGGCAGCGCGCATTGTTTCGTGTACAAGCACTCTCTTCCCGATCACAAGGATTGTGTCATGGGCCCCTTTCTGGCGAGTGCCGTCTCCGGTCAGCTTGCCTTGTCGTTGTTGCCATCATTACCGCCATTTTGGTGGAGCTTGGTGCTGCTCCCTTTTCTGTTGCTGCTTTGGGTTCGGCTTCGACACAGTTGGCTATTGTGGCTAGTGCCGGGGTTGCTCAGCTTTGCCCTTGCGGTAGCTGTTGCTGAGCGACAACTGTCTGCTGAGGTGCCTTCCCGACTGGAGATGCAGACACTGCAGGTGCAGGGGCGCATAACCGGATTGCCTGAGCCGGACCACTTTGGTGGCTGGCGGTTGCGACTGCAGCCTGTCAGCGTAAGTGATAAGGGCTGGTTGCCACGGGGAATATGGCAGCTCAACTTGCGCGACGCAGCCATGCCCTTGCCCGGTACTACCTGCACCATGTCGGTACGCTTAAAAAAGCCGCATGGGAATGCCAATCCGGGTGGCTTTGATTACGAGGCTTGGTTGCTCTCGGAGGGAGTGACAGCAACTGGCTCGGCATCTCATGCGCAATGCCAACAAACGGATTGGTCAGTGGATCAGTTGCGTCTGGCCATGCGCCTTCATTTTCTTGAGCGGTTTCCAGAGCAACAGGACATGGCTGGCGTTGTGCTGGCGTTAGTCACTGGTGACCGTGCATTGGTCTCAGCGGAGGTTTGGGAGCGCTACGCCGCCACGGGGGTGATTCACCTCATGGCGATTTCCGGAATGCATATCACGCTACTGGCCGTGGTTGCTGCTTGGATATCTTTACGTTTGCTTCGCTTAGTGCCTGGCCTCGGGCTGGTGGTGCCGTTACACAAGCCTGCCTTGCTGATGGGGCTAGCAGTAGCGCTGGCCTACAGCTTGGTGGCGGGTTTTTCGGTGCCGACCCAGCGCACTCTCGTCATGCTGGCGGTGATCGTGTTGGCGCACTGGTGGCAACGACGTTTGCCTACTCTGCAGATATTGGGTGCTGCCATGCTCATAGTGCTGCTGTGGTGGCCGCTGTCAGTGCATGCAGTGGGGTTCTGGCTATCCTTTGGCGCGGTAGCACTGCTCATGTTGGTTGGCCAAAGCCAGTCGCATTTATCTGTCTGGCAGCAAGGCGTCAGGCTACAGTTTGGGTTGTCACTGTTGTTACTGCCTCCCACGATATGGTTCTTTGAAAGGGCCAGTTGGGTATCACCCTTTGCTAATTTACTGGCAGTGCCGATCGTGACTTTTATGGTTGTCCCTCTTGGTATTTTTGGGATGCTGCTCTGGCCCGTGCTGCCGCAGATTGCGGATGGAGTATGGTTGGTAGCAATTCAGGTTATGTCGGTACTGGATGCGTTGCTCACGCAGTTTCAGTCTTGGCCTGCGGCCAGTATTGGTTGGAGCTTCCCTGGGCGAGCCGGGTTTATTTGGGCCATGCTGGCGGTATGCTGCCTCTTTCAGCCATTGCAGCCCCGGTTGCGTTTATTGGCGCCCTTGTTTCTTCTGCCATTATTTATGGTGTACCACGCGCCGTTTCCGGGAAGCCTGCGTGTGACGGTGCTGGATGTGGGGCAGGGCTTGGCAGTTCTGCTGGAAACCGGCAAATACCGTATGTTGTACGACACGGGTGCGGCATTTGGTGAGCAAGATGCCGGGCGCAGTGTCATCTTACCGACGCTGCGTCAGCAAGGAGTACATCAACTGGATCGGTTGATACTCAGCCATGATGATCTCGATCACACGGGAGGTGCTGCTTCATTACTGTCAGGGCTGCCAGTGACGGATGTACTTGGTGCGTGGCCTAAGTCGCTCGCCCATATCAAGAATGTACCGCATCAAACGTGTGTTGCTGGACATGAATGGCAGGTAGAGGGTTGGAATTTTGTGGTGATATCCCCTTCTCAAGACGCTGCCGAAGGGAATATCGACAACAATCGATCCTGTGTTCTCCGTGTCTCCAAGGGCAAGGCCGCCATCCTGCTGCCAGGGGATATGGAAGGCCCTGGTGAGTATGCTTTGCTGGATGCGGGTGTGGCCATCAGGTCGAATGTGTTGGTATTGGGGCATCATGGTGCGCGTGCGGCTTCGACGGAAGAGTGGCTACGGCAAGTCGGGCCTGATCTTGCGATTGCTTCGGCGGGTTATCTTAATCGCTATGGCCACCCAGCAAGGGCGGTGCGTGAGCGCTTGGTACAGGCGGGTATTCCCATGCTCAATACGGCAAATACAGGGGCAATTGTGATTGACATGCGGGCTACTGGTGAGGCGCATTGGCAGGCATACAGGGAAATTTCTGGCCGTTATTGGTGGTAGCGGCAAAAGGTGATGCAAGGTCACGACCTTCAAGCATTTTTTTGCGAGCTGGCCTGCGTTTTCCCTGCTTGGCTGTAGAAGGGGATACCGGTTAAAGTAGGGCTCGTTTTCATACCGGTTTTATTTTATTTCCGGACCAAGGAGTGCAACACCGTGTGGGAGTTGATCAAATCGGGTGGCTGGCTAATGCTGCCGATAGTTATCGCATCAATGCTGGCGGTTGCCATCGTCCTTGAACGTGCCTGGGCCCTGCGCAGCAGCCGTGTTGCCCCCCAAGACTTGCTGGCCCGCGTCTGGCAATGGATTCGCAACAACGAGCTGAATGCCGACAAGCTTAAACAGTTACGTGCCAATTCTCCTTTGGGTGAGATTCTTGCCGCCGGTTTGCTGAACAGCAAGCATGGCCGGGACATCATGAAGGAAAGCATTGAGGAGTCTGCTTCACATGTCATTCATGACATGGAGAAGAATCTGGGGCTGCTTGGGACAATAGCGGTTATCTCACCCCTGTTAGGGCTGCTTGGTACGGTGGTTGGCATTATCGAGGCTTTTATGGCGGTAACGTCATCAGGGCTGAATGACCCCACCATGCTGGCAGGCGGTATATCAAAGGCATTGATTACCACGGCAGGCGGTATTGTTGTGGCTATACCGGCCATGGTCATGCATCGCTGGTTCCAGCGCCACATTCAAGACATCACTGTAGAAATGGAACAGCAGGCCATTAAGCTGGTCGATATTGTTCATGGTGACCGTGAGGTCGATTTTCAGGAGCGTGTCACAGCTGAAAAGCCTGTCGCAAAGAAACCCGCTAAGGCATCCTCGAAGGGGACGGCCGCGTGAAGTTTCGTCGTCCTGTTGAGGATAATCTGGAGCTCAATCTCACGCCATTGATTGACTGTCTGCTCTTTCTGATCGTCTTTTTTCTGCTATCGACAACGTTCACTAAATCCAGCAAGTTGCAGATTGCCTTGCCCGAAGCTACAGGCGAGGCTGCTGCTGCAATGCCGGCCAACAGTTTAGAGATTTCTGTCAGTGCAACGGGCGAATACGCCGTCAACGGTCAGGTACTTGCCAGTAAGCAGGCAACCAGCTTGCGTTCGGCTATTGAAAAAATCAGCGAAGGAAACCATGAGCTGCCATTCATGATTTCTGCCGACGGCACTGCGCCGCATCAGGCGGTAGTTACCGTCATGGATGTAGCTGGCCAGATGGGCTTTCTGAATCTAAGTATCAGCACTCGGCAGCCCGAGCAGAAATAACCGGGCTATCTTTTGACCGCACCTGTTCAAGGTGCGGGTTTTATCTCGACGGCCATCACGCATGAGCAACTTGGTACCCACAGCAACAATGACTGGCGTAGAAGCCTACAAGCGCCTGCTGAAATATACCGTGCGTTACTGGGTTTTCTTTCTGATTGGCATACTGGGCTTTCTGTTTAACGGGCTGACCGAGGCCGCTAGCGCCAAACTGATTCAGTACATTATTGATGCCATTCAGCACCAAAATCAGGAGCACATGAACTGGTTTCCGGTGTTAGTCATTGGTGTCGTATTCATGCGCGGTGTGGGTTCTTTTGTAGGAAATTACTTTCTGTCGCTGGTGTCACGGAGCATTGTCTATGAGATGCGACGCGAGATATTCGACAAGCTGTTAGTGTTACCGGCAGCTTATTACCACCTCAATTCACCAGGCCATATCGCCGCCAAGATTATTTACAACGTTGAGCAGGTAACTGGGGCTGCCACAGATGCGCTTAAGACTATTGTGCGCGAAGGTTTTATTGCATTGACTTTGCTAGGCTACCTTTTTTACATGAATTGGCGGCTGTCCCTGTCTTTGCTGATCATTGGCCCCTTGGCCGGTGTTCTAGTACGGGTGGCCAGCAAACGCTTTCGTAAACTGTCGAGTAAAATTCAAAATGCCATGGGCGATATCAATCATGTCGTCAGTGAAACCATCACCGCTTTTCAGATAGTCAAAACCTATGGCGGTGAAGAGTATGAGCGTCAGCGCTTTGACCGTGCATCAAAGGAAAATCTAAAGCAGGGCATGAAAATGGTGGTGACCAGTGCTCTCAGTACGCCACTGGTGCAGTTGCTATTGGCAATTGCAATGGGGGGAGTGATCTGGGTGGCATTACAGCCTGCACTGATGCAAGGGATCTCGGCCGGGGAGTTTGTTTCATATATTGTAGCGGCAGGTATGCTGCAGAAGCCGATTAAGGCACTGACAGATGTGAATGAAAAAATCCAACGGGGTCTTGCGGCGTCAGCTTCGGTATTCGAGTTGCTAGATATGCCCTCGGAGCCTGATATAGGTGAACGAGAGGTAGAGCGCCTGCGAGGTGAAATTGAGTTCCGCCAAGTTGGTTTTGCGTATCAAGAAGGCAAACCGGTCTTGCAGGACATCAGCCTGAAGGTGATGCCGGGACAGACTGTTGCGCTGGTGGGTAGGTCGGGATCAGGTAAGAGTACGCTGGTGAATCTACTGCCCCGTTTTTATGACGCCAGTACCGGTGAGGTTCTGATTGACGGGGTTCCGATTCAGGAATATCGCCTGAGCAGCCTACGGCAGCAAATTGCTACGGTCAGTCAAAAAGTAGTGCTATTTGACGACAATATATTGCACAACATTGCCTATGGGGCTTTTCAGCATCGCTCTCGTGACGAAGTGGTACAGGCGGCACGTGCAGCTTATGCGCATGACTTTATTTCTGCGTTGCCCGAAGGCTATGACACCCGTGTTGGTCAAGATGGTGTTCAGTTGTCGGGTGGTCAGCGCCAACGTATTGCCATTGCCCGTGCTCTCATAAAGGATGCGCCTATCTTAATTCTGGATGAGGCGACCAGTGCTCTCGATAATGAATCTGAATTTTATATTCAGGCAGCGCTGGATGAAATCATGAAAGGGCGTACCACGGTGGTCATTGCACATCGCCTCTCTACCATCGAGAAAGCAGATGCAATTGTGGTAATGGATCAAGGACGCATTCTGGAGGTTGGAACACACGCTGAGTTGATTGCAAAGGGTGGCGTGTATGCCCAGCTGCACAGCCGTAATTTTTCTGACGATGATGTGGTGACTCCGGGGGCCGTATGAGCCAGCGATTAGTCAACGCATGGTATGAGGGGCATGTGCTGCTGTGGCTCTTGTGGCCACTGAGTATGCTCTACGGTCTTGTCGCGGGTGTTCGTCGTTTTATTTATCGTACCGGTTTACGTACTTCTAAAAAATTCCCTGTACCAGTGATTGTAGTAGGCAATATCACGGTAGGGGGAACAGGCAAGACCCCCTTGATTCTGGCGCTGATCGACTATCTGCGTGCGCAAGGCTATCGCCCGGGAGTGGTTAGCCGTGGCTACGGTGGCAAGACTCTCTATCCCAGTCTGCTTGATGGGAACAGTACGGCCGCGATGGTGGGTGATGAGCCATTAGCAATATTCCAGCGAACGGGTGCTCCGGTTGTAGTGGATCCTGCTCGCGTACGAGCTGTGAGTACTCTGCTTAAGCACACAGATTGTAATGTAGTGTTGAGTGATGATGGTTTGCAGCACTATGCGCTGCACCGCGATATAGAGATTGCCGTTCTCGATGGCGCACGCGGCCTAGGCAATAGGCTGCTCCTGCCGGCGGGCCCCTTGCGCGAGCGGCCCAGGCGACTGGATACAGTTGATTTTATTGTGGTGAATGGCGATGGACCGTTTGTGCCAGGTGAGTTCCGCATGCGCTTGCAACATCAGGCATGGCATCAGTTGAATGATAGTGGGTCGGGTGCACCCCCAACCGGTTCTCGTATTCATGCTGTAGCCGGAATCGGCAATCCACAACGCTTTTTTTCACAACTGCAGTATCAAGGCTATGACGTGATACCGCATGCGTTTGCGGATCATCATGTCTATAAGCAAGAAGACCTGCAGTTTTCTGAAGCGCTTCCAGTCGTAATGACAGAAAAAGATGCCGTGAAGTGTACTGGCTTCTCGGTTGAAAATGGGTGGTATGTGCCGGTACAGGCTGAGCTACCACCAGCCTTCCTTGAAGGGGTGCTGCAGCGCCTGCACCAGTCGGAGAAAAGTCATGCTTGATAAAAAATTGCTCGCTATTTTGGTATGCCCCCTTTGCAAAGGCCCACTACGTTATGACCTAGAACGGCATGAACTGATCTGCCGTGTAGATGGACTGGCTTTCCCGGTCCGTGATGGCATTGCTGTCATGTTGGAAGAGGAAGCCCGCCGTCTTTCAGTTGAAGAGCGACTCGGTTAAGGAGAGTGACATGGGGTTCAAGGTAATCATTCCAGCCCGTTATGGTTCCAGTCGTTTACCAGGCAAGCCATTGCTGGATATTGCCGGTCGTCCTATGGTCGCACATGTTGTTGAGCGCGCCTGTCAGAGTGGCGCTGAAGAAGTTCTGATCGCAACAGATGACGAACGTATTGCCGCTGCAGTGCAAGGGTTAGGCGTCGAGGTGGTTATGACCTCGAAGGATCATCCGTCTGGCACCGATCGCCTGCAAGAGGTAGTGCAGAAGAAAGGGTGGGCAGATGACACTATCGTCGTCAACGTACAGGGAGATGAACCGCTGATCCCATCTCTTGTCATTGATCAGGTTGCCCGCAATCTTGAAGTGTCGTCATTGGCAGGCATTGCGACACTGGCGGAACCATTGTCGGATATTGATCAGTTGTTTAACCCAAATATCGTCAAACTAGTTCGCGATGTGAATGATTTTGCGCTCTATTTTAGCCGCGCTCCTATGCCATGGGCTCGTGATGCTTTTGCCGTTGATAAGTCAACATTACCGCAGGTAAATATC
>Ga0073903_10001691_pt1 | contig 11370 bp, 11 predicted proteins | sample KloWWTKNB14_bulk_FD_66665 | JGI IMG/M metagenome (GOLD analysis project Ga0073903, IMG submission 66665) | Active sludge microbial communities from Klosterneuburg, Austria, studying microevolution and ecology of nitrifiers - Klosterneuburg... | ecosystem: Engineered > WWTP > Aerobic digester >... | reverse complement strand
AGGTCGCTGGTGGTGAACTGCACCACACCATCGGTCTTGCGAATCAGCACGTTGGCCAGAATTGGCAAGGTGTGCCTGCGCTCCACGATGCCCGAGACCGACTGCAGAACCGCCAGCACTTTTTCCTGAGTTGCTTTCATTACGATCATGTCAACCTCTTCTTTAATTTATATAGATTCAATTAGTAGTAGTAGGTAAGGGCAGCGGGTCCCTGTGGAAACACGCATTTTCCGCTTTTTTATCAAGCACTTGGAATGCCTTGACCGATGTGGACAAGCGCGATTCGCGCGATGCACCGATTGGGTATAACTTTGGTGATACGGTGCGGACTGTTGATAAGTAGCCACTTGTGCGCAAACTATCCCCAGATTTGTACATGACATCATGTTGTGCAGGTAAGAGGCTGTGGTATCAGCCCTTGAGGGTCTGTTCGAGCACGTGCAGTTGCTGGTTGAGTTCGCTCAGTTGCTGGCGTTCGCCGCCTATCTTGCGAACCGCATGCAACACGGTCGTATGATCGCGGCCGCCAAACAGCTCGCCGATCTCGGGCAGGCTCTTCTGGGTGAGTTCCTTGGCCAGGTACATGGCGATCTGGCGCGGCCTGGCGATACTGGCCGGGCGCTTCTTCGAATACATGTCGGCCACCTTGATCTTGTAGTAGTCGGCGACCGTCTTCTGGATGTTCTCGACCGAGATCTGGCGATTCTGGATCGACAGCAGGTCGCGCAGGGCTTCACGGGCCAGCTGAATCGAGATGTCTTTCTGGTTGAAGCGCGAATATGCCAGTATCTTGCGCAGCGCACCTTCGAGCTCACGCACGTTCGAGCGCACGTTCTTGGCCACGAAGAAAGCCACTTCTTCCGGCATTTCGGCGCCTTCGGCACGCGCCTTGTTGATCAGGATCGCGACCCGCATCTCCAGCTCGGGCGGCTCGATCGCCACGGTCAGGCCGGAATCGAAACGTGACACCAGTCGTTCGTGGATGTCAGCAAGGCCCTTGGGATAGGTATCACTGGTCATCACGATATGCGACTTCTTGGCCAGCAAGGCTTCGAACGCATTGAAGAACTCTTCCTGGGTACGTTCCTTGTTGGCAAAGAACTGAACGTCGTCAATAAGTAACAGATCGAGCGAGTGGTAATGGTCCTTGAACTCGTCGAATGTCTTGCGCTGATACGCCTTGACCACATCGGACACAAATTGTTCGGCGTGGATGTACAGAATCTTGGATCCGGGCTTGTCAACCAGCAGACGGTTGCCAATGGCGTGCATCAGGTGCGTCTTGCCCAGACCTACACCGCCGTAGATGAACAATGGGTTGTACAGATGCCCCGGCATGTCCGACACATGCATCGCAGCTGCGCGGGCCATGCGGTTGGCCGAACCCTCGACCAGGGTATCGAAAGTCAGGCCGGAATTGAGCCGGTTCTTGAGACTGGCCGGCGCTACGTCGTCACCCAGATCCGGCGGCTCCTCTATCGAGATTCTTGTCGAATTGGCCGAAACAACGACTGATTTGGCGTTACTCTCCCGAGCAGCCAGCGCTAACTCCAGGAATACCGGCTGACCGACCATCTTTTCCAGCGTGGCGGCAATCCGGGCGCTGTACTGGGCCCGGATCCAGTCGAGTTTGAAGCGGTTACCCACATAAATCGTGACCCGTGACAAGTCTTCTGCCACGGTGGCAGACAAGGGCTTGATCCAGGTATTGAATTGTTGTTCCGGCAGTTCCTGGGCCAGCTGCTCGATACAGCTGTTCCATAGATCCCGCGTCGGAGCAGGCCCGTTGTGCTGGACCCGGGCCCCGTTTTGTTCCTCTGCCATTCTTCTTCTTGTACTCTGTGGATATTTGTTGTTGCAAGCGCAGGCGATTGTAATTTATCAAGAATTTATCCACAACCCGGGAAGTGGCTGGCGAGCATATCGTCGGGTTCACGTGAAACGCGGGATTTGTCACGCAAACGCTTGTGACCGTTGGAAAAAATGGTGATAATCGCGGGTTACCCGAAAAACAGGCAATCTTAGGATACCGACATGAAACGCACCTACCAACCCTCCAAAATTCGCCGCGCCCGTACCCATGGTTTCCTGGTTCGCATGAAAACCCGCGGTGGCCGGGCTGTCATCAACGCCAGGCGTGCCAAAGGCCGCAAGCGTCTGGCAGTCTGAACAAAACCTGACTGACGACCAACGGCAGTCTCGACGCGTGTGCTGCTACGCCTGAAGACACGCAGCCAGTTTCAAGCTGTGCTGGCAGGTGAGCGGGTTGCCAGCACCACGCATTTTGTTTTGCATCGCAATGTCCTGCCCGACATGCGCCGAGCGGCAGCCGGGAGTGGAGAACCACCATCGGACAAACCTGCCGGGCCTGGGCCAGACACCGTCTGGCTGGGGGCGATGGTGCCCAAACGCTGGGCCCGGCGCGCGGTCACCCGAAATGCGATCAAGCGTCAGATCTACAGTGTGAGCTCCGAGGTTGAATTCGATGTTCCGGGTGCGGCCCATGTGGTTCGCCTGCGTTCGGGTTTCGACCGCAAGCTGTTCGTCAGTGCCGTTTCCGACCCCTTGAAGATACAGATCCGTCAGGAACTGGTGCGTTTGTTTGGCAGCATCAAGCCCGCGGGCACTCTGGCGCGCAAGTCGCCGCAGGCTGGTGCATGATCAAATCTGCGTTGATGATGCTGGTGCGCGGATACCGTCTGCTGCTCAGTCCGTGGATCGGCAACACCTGCCGTTTCGAACCCAGTTGTTCTGCTTATGCGCTGCAGGCGCTCGAGTCCCACGGTGCAGCCGCGGGCAGTTACCTCGCATTGGCGCGCATAACGCGTTGCCAACCATGGTGCACCGGCGGACATGATCCGGTGCCTGCGCAAAGCCCCCGTCTCTTTGCGTGGTTGACCGCGTCGAATTCACACAACAAATCCTTATGAACGATATCCGCCGCACTGTCTTGTGGGTGATCTTTGCCTTTTCCATGATCCTGCTCTGGGACAAATGGCAATTGCACAATGGCAACCCGACAACGTTCCTGCCTTCGCCGCAAAAGCCTGTCGCCACCCAGCATGCCACGGGAGCCGCGCCTTCGCCAGCCAATACGGCTGTACCGGCTGGCAATGCCGGCGTTCCGTCGGCAGTGCCTGGCACCAGCGGCGCAACGGCGGCCGTGGTGCCGCCAGTTGCCGCTGCGAGCGACCGTCCGGTGGGCCAGCGCGTTGTGGTGCGTACCGATGTTCTGGAACTGACCTTCAACAGCGAAGGCGGTTCGCTGATCCGTGTCGAAATGCTCAAGCTCAAAGACACGGTTGACCGATCCAAGCAGTTCGTGCTGCTCGACGAGACCGGCAGCCATGTCTATGTGGCGCAGAGCGGCCTGATCGGCACCGTTGCGGGGGTCAACTATCCGACCCACAAGACGCCGATGACGGTCACTGGCGCGCATGACCTGCAGCCAGGCGAGAACGAAATGGTCATCACTTTCACGTCGCCCGATGTTGGCGGCGCCACCCTGACCAAGACCTACACGATCCGCCGTGGTGCTTATGACATGGCCGTACGCCACGCAGTCACCAACACCGGCAGCACCGAACTTTCGGCGCAGCTTTACCTGCAACTGGTGCGTGACGGCAACAAGCCGGCCGGCGAGTCGTCGTTCTATTCCACCTTCACCGGTCCGGCGGTATACACCGAAGCCAAGAAGTACCAGAAGGTCGATTTTGCCAATATCAAGAAGGGCAAGGCCGAGTACGAACACAGCGCCACCAACGGTTATATCGCGATGGTGCAGCACTACTTTGCCAGCGCCTGGATATTGCCCGATGGTGTGAAGCGCTCGATCTCGATGGACGCCGTTGACGTTGGCTCGCCGGTGCCCGACTGCTGCTACCGCGCGACGATGATCGCGCCGATCGATCCGATTGCTCCGGGCGCCACCAAGGCGATCGACGCGAAATTCTTTGCAGGTCCGCAGGTAGAAAAGCAGCTTGAAACGCTGGCGCCAGGGCTCGAACTGGTCAAGGACTACGGCTGGCTCACGATCCTGGCCAAACCGCTGTACTGGTTGCTCGACAAGATCCACAGCTTCCTGGGCAACTGGGGCTGGTCGATCATGGGTCTGGTTCTGCTGCTCAAGATCGCCTTCTACTGGCTCAATGCTAAGGCCTACAGCAGCATGGCCAAGATGAAGGCGATCAACCCGCGCATCACCGAAATGCGCGAACGCCTCAAGGAAAGCCCGCAGCAGATGCAGCAGGAGATGATGAAGATCTACCGCGAGGAAAAGGTCAATCCGATGGGTGGCTGTTTCCCCATCATGGTCCAGATCCCGGTGTTCATCGCGTTGTACTGGGTGCTGCTGTCGAGCGTCGAAATGCGCAATGCGCCATGGGCGATGTGGATCCATGACCTGTCTGCGCCCGATCCCTATTTCATTCTTCCGATCTTCATGACGCTGACCACGCTGCTGCAGACCGCGCTCAATCCGGCGCCGCCAGATCCGATGCAGGCCAAGCTGATGTGGTTCATGCCCTTGATCTTCTCGGTGATGTTCTTCTTCTTCCCGTCGGGCCTGGTGTTGTACTGGATCACCAACAACGTGTTGTCGATCGCCCAGCAGTGGGTCATCAATACGCGCATGGGTGTTCCGCCACAGTTCAACCTGCCGAAGTTCTGACCCGACCGCCCGCAAGGGCGTAACCTGAAGCGCCATGTTGCCGCAGCAAACGGACCCCATCGTGGCGATCGCCACCGCCCCGGGCCGTGGCGCGGTGGGTATCGTGCGGGTGTCAGGCCCCCGGCTGCAGCCGATCGTCGACGCCTTGTGCGGGCGTGTGCTCAGGCCACGCGAGGCCACCTACCTGCCATTCCTGGACGCGCGCGGCGGCGCCATCGACCAGGGCCTGGCACTGCATTTTCCGGCCCCCCATTCATTCACCGGCGAAGACGTGCTGGAGTTGCAGGCGCATGGTGGAACCGTGGTCTTGCAGTTGTTGCTGGCGCGTTGCCTGGAAGCCGGGCAGGCGCTGGGCCTGCGGCTAGCCCAACCCGGCGAATTCACGCAGCGCGCGTTCCTCAACGACAAGATGGACCTGGCGCAGGCAGAGGCGGTGGCCGACCTGATCGACGCCAGCACCGAGACTGCGGCGCGCAGCGCGGTGCGTTCCCTGTCGGGCGAATTTTCCCAGGCCATCCATGCACTGCTGGCGGCGCTGACCGAACTGCGCATGCTGATCGAGGCGACGCTGGACTTCCCGGAAGAAGAGATCGACATCCTGAAAAAGGCCGATGTACAGGGCCGCCTGTCGCGGCTGCAGGCCGGCCTGGAGGCCATCGCGCGCAACGCGCGCCAGGGTGCACTGCTGCGCGAGGGCATCAAGGTCGTGATTGCCGGCCAGCCCAACGCCGGCAAGTCGTCGCTGCTCAACGCGCTGGCGGGTGCCGAGCTGGCGATTGTGTCGGCAATTGCCGGAACCACCCGCGACAAGATCGCGCAAACCATCCAGATCGAAGGTGTTCCGCTGCACGTGATCGACACTGCCGGGCTGCGTGACAGTGGCGACGAGATCGAACAAATGGGTGTGGCCAGGGCCTGGGGTGAAATCGACAGCGCCGATGTGGTGCTTTTCCTGCACGACCTCACGCAGGCCCATCCCGCCGGGCCTGCCGCCCAACCGGATGCAGGCTTGTCCCCTTACCAGCAGGCCGACGCCGCCATCGCCGCCGCGCTGACCCGGCGCCTGCCGCGCGACGTGCCGGTGATCGATGTATGGAACAAGCGCGATGCCGTGCCGGCAATCCAACCAGTGTCGGACGACAGCCATCACGTGTTTCTGTCTGCACGGACGGGCGAAGGTATCGAAGCCCTGCGCCTTGCCCTGCTCAGGCTGGCCGGTTGGCGTGCGGTTCCCGAAGGAATCTACATGGCCCGCGAACGCCATGTACAGGCCTTGCAGCGGGTTGCGCAACACGTGGGGGAGGCGGTGTCCCATGTTGCGCTGCCGGCCCCGCCGCTCGATCTTGTGGCGGAAGAGCTGCGTCTGGCGCAAAATGCGTTGGGTGAGATCACCGGGGCTTTCGGTGCCGATGACCTGCTCGGTGTCATTTTTTCGCGCTTTTGCATCGGAAAATGACGCCAGACCCCGCCCCACCCATTGCCGCCACAATCCTGCTTTTGGCTGGAGGTTCGACGAGTTGACTTATGGCTACGACACCTGCACCCATCAACCGGGCAGATATCAACACCCTGCTCAACGCTATTGCCAGCGATCCGTCTGAAGTCCGGCTTGGCCAGGCGCTGACGTCGGCCCAATGGGACACGCTGGCTGCCTATATGCAGCCGATGGACATTGCTGCCGGCCGTATCCTGATCGCCCAGGGCGCCGAAGACCGGACCCTGTACTTCGTGGAGTCCGGCATGTTGACCGTGCATTTCGAGGATTCCACCGGCAAGATCCGGCTGGCGGCAGTGGGCGCCGGATCGGTGATCGGGGAGGGCGGATTCTTTTCGCGCATGGCGCGCAGCGCAACCGTTCAGGCCGGCAGCGCCTGCAGGTTATGGACGCTCAGCCCGATGCGTTTTTCCGAACTGGCCAATCGCCAGCCAACCGTGGCGCTGGCGCTGGCGATGGCTCTGGGAGCGATCATGGCGCGCCGCATGGTGAGCAATCGCCGAAAGATCGCGATCACCTGAGGCGCTGCGCGTGCCGGGTCAGTGGCCTGCAAAGTCGAGCAGCGTGAACAGTGACAGGCCAGCGGCCTTGAGCTTGGCGGATCCGCCGAGTTCGGGCAGGTCGACGATCGCGGCACCTTCCATGACAACCGCACCGAGCTTTTCAAGCAGCTTCTTGCCGGCCATCATGGTGCCGCCGGTGGCAATCAGGTCGTCGATCAGCAACACCCGGTCTCCTTTGTTGACCGCATCGGTATGCAGCTCGACGGTGGCGCTGCCGTATTCGAGCTCGAAGGTCTCGGCCACGGTGGTGAACGGCAGTTTGCCTTTCTTGCGAATAGGCACGAAACCGACGTTGAGCTCATAAGCCACCACGGCGCCCAGGATGAAGCCGCGCGCGTCCAGTCCGGCCACCACGTCGGGGCGTCGGTCGGCATCCATGTAGCGGTGCACGAAGGCGTCGATCAGCACCCGGAACACCTTGGCATCCTGCAGCAAGGGGGTGATGTCGCGAAACTGCACACCCGGCGCCGGCCAGTCGGGTACGGTGCGAATGTGCTCACGCAGATATTGCTGGACGTTGAAGCTGTGCATGGCAGTTTGACCGCGTGGTTGTGATTGGCCGCATCATTGTGCCTGCAGCAACTTCTGTTCGGCGATCGACAGGTTTTCGGGGCGGCCGGACAACACCAGTGTGTCGCCGTCCTCAAGCTGGGTTTCGTCGCCGGCGGGCATCGAGCGGCCGCTGTTGCGCCGCAGATTGACAACCCGCACACCCAGCGCATGCAAAGCCAGATCACCCAGAGGCAGGCCGACCGAGCGGGCACCGAGTGGCAGCGTGAAACTGGCCAGCCGCTCATGCTGCAACTCGTCCACCGAGTCGTCGTCCGCCCCATGGAAATAACCGCGCAACAGGTTGTAGCGCGCGTCGCGCTGGTTCTGCACCACCCGGATCACGCGGCGCATCGGAACACCGACCAGGGCCAGCGCATGGCTGGCCAGCATCAGCGATCCTTCGATCGCTTCCGGCACCACCTCTGCGGCGCCGGCCAGGCGCAGCCGTTCGATCTCGATGTCGTCCCGGGTGCGCACGATCACGGGCACCTGGGGCGCGTGGGTACGGGCATGTTCCAGCACCTTCAAGGCGCCCTGCACCTCGACATAGGTGATGACCACGGCGCTGGCGCGCGACAGACCGGCTGCCATCAACGCCTGCAGCCGCGCGGCGTCACCAAACACGACCGAGTCACCGGCAGCGGCCGCCTGGCGAACCCGGTCGGGGTCGAGGTCGAGCGCCATGTAGGGAATGCCTTCGCCCTCGAGCATGCGGGCCAGGTTCTGGCCGCAGCGGCCATAGCCGCAGATGATCACGTGCTTGTTGGAGTTGATGGACTTGCGCGCGATGGTGGTCATCTGCAGCGACTGCTGCAGCCAGTCACTCGATACGAGTTTCATGACGATGCGATTGCTGTACATGATGATGAATGGCGTGGCCAGCATCGACAGCACCATGCCGGCCAGGATCGGATTGAGCAATGCAGGGGGCACCAGCGAATTCTTCTGCGCCAGTGTCAGCAACACGAATCCGAACTCCCCTGCCTGGGCCAGGTACAGGCCAGTGCGCAGCGAGATGCCCCACGAAGAACCCAGGCTCTTGGCCAGCAGCGTGACCAGCACTGCCTTGAACACCACCGGCACGGTGACCAGCAGCAGCACCAGCGGCCAGCGTTCGAGCACCAGACGCCAGTCGAGCAACATGCCGATGCTGATGAAAAACAGGCCCAGCAGTACGTCGTGGAACGGCCGGATGTCAGTCTCCACCTGGTGCTTGTATTCGGTCTCGGAGATCAGCATGCCGGCAATGAAGGCGCCCAGCGCCAGGCTCAAGCCCACCAATTCGGTCAGCCAGGCCAGCCCCAGCGTGATGAGCAGCAGGTTCAACACGAACAATTCTTCGCTCTTGCGCCGGGCCACCAGGGTCAGCCACCAGCGCATCACGTGTTGTCCGCCGACCAGCAGCACGGTGATCAGCACGGTGGCCTTGAAGGCCGCCATGGCGAGCTCCATCGCCAGCGCCTCGCCGGTCGCACCGAGCGCCGGTATCAGCACCAGCAGCGGAACAACGGCCAGATCCTGGAACAGCAAGACACCCATGACCCGTTTGCCGTGTTCCGACTCCAGTTCAAGCCGTTCAACCATCAGCTTGACCACGATCGCCGTACTGCTCATGGCCAGCGCGCTCGACAAGGCCAGCGCGGTCTGCCAGTTCATGGCCCAGAAGCGGGGCAACAACCAGGCCAGTGCCAGCGTTCCAAGCGTTCCGCTCAGCATGGTGATCGACACCTGGAACAGGCCAAGCCCGAACACATGGCTGCGCATGGAGCGCAACTTGGCCAGATTGAACTCCAGGCCGATCACGAACATCAGGAAAACCACGCCGAACTCACCCAGGTGGCGGATACCCTCGGAGTTCTCGGCCAGCGCCATTGCGTTCGGTCCGATGACCACGCCGACCGCCAGATAACCCAGCATGGGCGGCAACTTGAGCGACCGGCAGGCCACGACGCCCAGCACCGCTGCCAGCAAATAGACCAAGGTGAGTTCAAGTGCGCCCATTCCTGCATACTAGCAAGAGATATGTCGGGCACGCCGATAATATCGAGCGATGAACGCACCAACTGCTCCCGCGATACGACTCGATGCCGAGAAGGCGATACGGCTGGCGCGCGAGACCTTCGACATCGAGGTCAATGCCATCGAGGGCCTTGGCCGGCGGCTCGATGCCGCGTTCGTGCAGGTGGTGCAAGCCATGCTGAACGTGCGGGGCCGGGTGGTGGTCATGGGCATGGGAAAAAGCGGCCATATCGGACGCAAGATGGCTGCCACGCTGGCATCCACCGGAACACCGGCCATGTTCGTGCATACCAGCGAGGCATTGCATGGCGATCTGGGCATGATCCGCGGGGACGATCTGCTGGTGGTGATCTCCAACAGCGGCGAGTCCGGCGAGTTGAGTGCCGTGTTGCCGGCGGTCAAACGGCAGGGTGCGAAGGTCGTCGCGATGACCGGCCGGCCCGATTCCACACTGGCGCATCATGCTGACATGGTGCTCGATTGCAGCGTCGAGAAAGAAGCCTGCCCGCTCAATCTCGCGCCGACCGCCAGCACGATCGCGCAATTGGCCATGGGCGATGCGCTGGCCGTCGCCCTGCTCGATGCACGCGGTTTCAAGGCGGAAGACTTTGCGCGCTCCCATCCTGGCGGCGCACTGGGGCGCAAGCTGCTGACCCATGTGCGTGACGTGATGCGAACCGGTGCTGCAGTGCCACGCATCGCGCCGGATGCCGGTTTGAGCGCGCTGATGCGCGAGATGAGCAGCAAGGGGCTGGGTGCCGTGGCGATCGTCGATGCGGGCGAGCGACTGATGGGCATATTCACCGACGGCGACCTGCGCCGTCTGGTCGAGAAAGGCACCGATCTGCGCGTGGTCACGGCGCGCCAGATCATGAGCGCCGATCCGCGCACGGTGTTGCCGCAGGCGCTGGCGGTCGACGCTGCCGACCTGATGGAGCGCCACCGCATCACCAGTGTGCTGGTAGTCGACGAGACCGGTGCCTTGTGCGGCGCGCTCAACAGCAACGACCTGATGCGGGCAAAAGTGATCTGATGCAGCAGCCCGCACTCGCCTATCCTGCGCAATTGCTGCTCAAGGCACAAGGCATTCGCGTGGCGTTCTTCGATGTCGACGGGGTACTGACCGACGGCGGCCTGTACTTTTCGGCGAGCGGAGAGACGATCAAACGTTTTCATGTGCTCGACGGCCATGGCATCCGGTTATTGCAGGCCGAGGGCATCACACCGGTAGTGATCACCGGTCGCGATGCCAAGGCCTTGCGGGTGCGCCTGAAGGCACTGGGAATTGCGCATGCCTTTTTCGGCGTTGACGACAAACACGCCGCCGCACGCAGCAGTTTGCGCAAACTCAAGCTGGACTGGCAACAGGCCGCCGTGATCGGAGACGACTGGCCGGATCTCGCGCTGGTGCAGCGCTGCCGCTTTTCCGCGGCACCGTCCAATGCACACCCGGAGGTGCTGGCCTCGGTGGACCATGTCACGCAGCGTTCGGGCGGTCAGGGCGCAGCGCGCGAATTCTGCGATCTGTTGCTGATGGCCTGTGGCGCATACGCCCGCTTGCTTGCAAAGGCGCGCGCATGATCCGGTTGCTGCTGATGGCCTGGGATCGCCTGTCGATCTACCTGCCGATCGCGATGATGGGGCTGATGGCGCTTGGCACTTACTGGCTGGTGCAGAACTCGCCAACGCCGGCGGCGGTGGCGGCCGAGCGGCCAGTTCGCACCGCTCCGGACTACTTCATGAAGGACTTTTCAGTCACCACGTTCGTCGAAGCTGGACGGCTCAAGAGTGAGGTGTTTGGCGTTGCGGCTCGGCACTACCCCGACACCGATACGCTGGAGATCGATCGGGTCCGGATCCGAAGTTTCGATGAACAGGGCCGGCTGACGACGGCAACCGCCGATCGCGCTCTGACCAATAGCGATGCCACCATCGTCGAGTTGTTCGGCAATGCGCTGCTGATACGCGAGGCGCAGCCAGACAAGCTGGGCACCGTGATGCCACGGGTCGAGTTTCGTGGCGAGTATCTGCACGCCAACACCGACACCGACCGTGTGAAGTCGAACAAGCCG
>Ga0073903_10001687_pt1 | contig 11390 bp, 9 predicted proteins | sample KloWWTKNB14_bulk_FD_66665 | JGI IMG/M metagenome (GOLD analysis project Ga0073903, IMG submission 66665) | Active sludge microbial communities from Klosterneuburg, Austria, studying microevolution and ecology of nitrifiers - Klosterneuburg... | ecosystem: Engineered > WWTP > Aerobic digester >... | reverse complement strand
CGGAAAGGACAAGGATCGTTGATAACGCTTCGGTATTCGTCAGGTTTGATCAGGTGGGTAAGGTTTGGTCAGGTGGGTAAGGTGTGATCAGGTGCAGATCGACGTCAAGTTACCTACTTGACCAAACCTTACCGACCTGACCAAACCTGACGAACATCACTGAGCGTCTAGCCGTGACGATTCGCGGAGGGCCAGCCACAGCCGCGCGTCGTAGATCAGGCCGAAGGCGGCCAGCAGCGCGGCGACGGGGGCGGCGCCCAACGCAAACAAGAATGTGCTGGTGGGGAAGGGCAGCAACGCGCCGGGCACAGCCCCGGCCACCGTGGGCACGGCCAGGCCCTGGGCAATGGCCACCGGGACGGTGACGAAGACGATCGTCAAACCGAGCACCAGCCCGCGGAAGGCCCAGACCCGGGCGGTGATCAGCCAGAACCTTTTCGCGCTCCAACGGGCCACGTCAGCCAGGCCACGCAGCGCGCCCCGCGCGCTTCCGCCAAGGGTGGCGACGAATCGAAAGCGCAGCAAGCCTTCGAGCACGACGACCAGGGCCGATCCGCCCAGGGCGGCCAGCCAGAATCCGGCGTCAAGGGTCTCGAAGTTGCGGCCCAGCTCTGACCACGAGGAGTAGGTGCCGCCACTGCGCCGGAGCATGTAGCGGACGTAAGTGTGCAGCTCGGTGAAGGGCGGGCCAGGATCGGGGATCAAGGCGCCGATGGCCCGCGAGACCGCGGCTCGCGCGATCTGGGCCGGGTCATTGGTCAGCCGCCCGATGTTGGACAGATCGAGCCGGACCTCGCGCAGAAACAGGGTGAGAGCCATTGCAGCCACGGTCAACAGGGCGCCGTAGACCAGGGCAACGACCAGGTGCGAGGGATAGGCCTTGACGCTGGCGCGCAGCGCGTCGCGCAAGGTCGGGCGAGTGCCAGCCGGCTGCAAGGCCAGCCAGAGGATCGCCGCTCGCGCGATTATGAACAAGGTGGCGCCGAGCGCGGCCTGGACGATGAGCTGGGTAATGGTGTTGTTGGCTGACGCGCCGATATAGCTGCCGGTCCGGGTGTTGATGTCAATCGTCAGAACGTAGTTGACGGTCGCGCCGACAAGTCCAGCGCCGCCCAATCCAAAGATGGTGAGCCAGAACAACGGTCCGGATCGCGCCGCGGCGACGTGCAGGGACTCGGAAACCAGGGCACGAAAGGTCGGAGCCGCATGAGCGTCGCGCCATGGTGCGCGCCGGAACAGATCGAGGGGGGATCGCCGATTGGCGATCAGGCCTGCCTTGTCGATGGCATATTTTAGCCGGGTGCGGGTTTGGTCGGGTTTGGTCAGGTGACTTTGTACTCCTAGCAGAACCAGTTTCCGAGACGATATCCCCCGGCGAAGCCGGGGGATATCGTCTCGGAAACTGGTTCTGCTAGGGAAATCCTATAGCTCAACGCCGGGCAAACCGTCCGCGCCCAACAACAACGAAAGCTCCCCGGCGTGAGGCAGATCATGATCGAGCAGCCCCCAGATGATCTGCGTGATTGGCGGCTCGCCATCCTCGGCCATGGCGTCGGTCGGTGATCCGCGCATCAGGCAGTCGGCGATGACGCGCCAGGTCAACTCCAGCCCGTCCACAATCTCGGCCGTCGAATGCGGCGGGTCATCGGCCTCGTCCCACGCCAGAAGCGGTGTCAATTGCGCCGCGTGCTTGCCGAGCGCGCGGGAGAGGTGCAGCGCGCGCCCAAACACGATGTGCTCGGCGATTTCTCCCGGCGTGCGCTGACCGGGGAGTATCCGTCGCTGCAGTTGTTCACCCGTCAGCGGCGCGATCGCGCGCTTCAGCGCCGCCTGATAATCCTGCCAGCTTTCGAAGGCACGCGCCTCGGCGATTGCTGCTCTGATCATATGTTCCACCTCTCGGGAATGCCAAATACGCCCTGCTTTTCAGATCCCATCCCACCTGACCAAACCTTACTCACCTGACCAAACCTGACGAACGTTATCAACGTTATCAACCTTACCAACGACCTACTGCACCTCAAACCGCGCAAACCCCGTCGTCGCCCCATTCGCTCCGAAGGCCGACACCCGAATCGTGTAGCGCCCGGGCGGGAGGTCGCCCGGAACCGTCCAGGTCGTAAGCTGGTTGTTGACCACCGGGCTGAGATGCGGGCCGCTGATCCAGCGCCACTCGCCGGGAGAATCCCCGGCCCCGAACTCAACTTGATATCGCTCGAAGCCGGGCGGATTGACCGTGCCGCGAATCGAGAGCGCCTCGGCCCGCCGGACCGTGCCGTTCCCCGGCGGAATGACGGCGATGTCGCCGTTCGTCGGCGGGGCAGGCGGCTGGGTGGCGATGACCGGATTGTTCTCACGCGCCGCGCGCTCGAGCGCGGGATCCGCCGGCAGGGGCGGCTGATCGGCCCGGAAGAACTCCTTGGTCCGCCGATCGGGCGCGCACTCGGGCGAGGGTTCGTGCCCGCCATCGATGCAGATTTCGCGCTCGACGATGTTGCCCGGCCGGGCGAACTGCGAAACGGGCTTGCCCTTGAGCGCGTCTTCCATGATCTGATTCCAGATCGGGGCGGCGCCGGTCGTGCCGGTCGTCCCCTTCATCTCGCTGTTGTCGGTGTTGCCCACCCACACCCCGACCACCAATTCGGGGGTAAAGCCGATCGTGAGGTTGTCCCGAAAGTCATTGGTCGTGCCGGTCTTTACCGCGGCCGGCCGTCCCTTCAGATTCAGGATGCTCCCGCGCCCAAAGCTCTTGGCCCGCGCGTTGTCGTCGCTGAGGATGCTGGTGATCAACCAGGCGTGCTCGGGGGTGATGACCTGGGCTCGGACCTTGGGCGCTTCGATCGGCGCCGCGGCCTTGGACTCGATCCGGCCGCGGGCTGACTGGGGTTCGACCGTTGGTACGGCGGCCTTGGCCGGCTCGCCAAAGCCGCTTAGGTAATCGCGCACCAGCGAGCCGTCGGCGCGCTCCACCCGCGAGATGGCGGTGGCCGGGCTGCGCACCCCGCCGTTGGCGATCACCGCGTAGCCGGCCGTCATGTCGAGCAGGCGCGCCTCCGCGCCGCCCAGGGTGACCGCCAGACCATACGCGGGGTTGGGCGGAAATTGAATCCCGACCTTCTGCGTCATCGTCATGAAGACCGGCAGGCCGATCCCGTCCATCGCCAGCACGGCCGGAACATTCAGGCTTCGGGCGAGAGCCTCGCGCATGAGCACCGCGCCGTGATACGTGCCGTCGTAGTTGACCGGGGTGTATTTCTGGCCGAACTGGTTGGTGAAGGTGGTCTGACGATCCCAGTACATGGACGCCGGCGTCGATCCTTTTTCCATCGCGGCCAGATAGGTGAAGGGCTTGATGCTGCTGCCTGGCTGGCGCGGCATCAGCGCTACGTTGACCTGCCCCTTGATCGTCTCGCTGAAGAAGTCGACACTCCCGACCATGGCCAGGATCTCGCCCGTGCGGGGATCCATCACCACCGCCGCGCCATTCCCGACGTTCTTGTCCTTGAGTTTGGCGATCTGTTCGCGCACAGCCTTCTCGGCGATAGTTTGAATGTTGACATCAAGTGTGGTGCGAACACGCAGGCCGGCCCGATAGAGCTGCTGGCCGAACTCGGCGTCGAGCTGGTCGCGCACGTAGTTCATGAAGTGCGGGGCGACCCCCGAGAAATTCACCCGGCCTGGGGTGAAGGTTTTCTTGCGGGTCGCGTCGAGGGCCGGCTCAATCTGCGCGTCGGTGATCAGCCCGCGCTCGGCCATGAGCTCGAGCACGACCTGCTGGCGGCGCAGGGCGCGATCCTTGTGCAGGACCGGGTCCCAGTAGGCCGGCAACTGGGGCAGGCCCGCCAGTAGTGAACCCTCGGCCAGGTTGAGGTCCGAGGCCGGTTTGTTGAAGTAGGTTTGCGACGCGGCTTCGATCCCATACGCCAGGTTGCCGTAGTTGATCTCGTTCAGGTAGATCTCGAGGATCGTGTCGCGCGGGTAGAGTCGCGAGACTTCGTTGGCCAGCACGATTTCGCGCAGCTTGCGCGAAAGGGTCTGCGACGCGCGCTCCTTGGGGTCGAGCAGCAGGTTTCGGGCCACCTGCTGGGTAATCGTGCTGCCCCCGCTCACAATGTCGCGCTCGGTAAAGACGTAGTAAACGATCCGGACGATGGCGATGGGATCGAAGCCGACGTTGTAGCGGTAGAAGTTCGGATCCTCGGTCGCCAGGGTCGCCTGCTTTACGTAATCGGAAATCTGGGTGATGTCGACCCGCTGGCGCCGCCCGGCGGTCGGATCGGTCGGATCGGTCAGCTCGACCAGCAGACCGCCATTCCGGTCATAGATTTTGGTGCTGGCAAATTGGCTTTGTTTCGAAAGGAGCTGGGTCGGATCGGGCACCTCGCGGGCGATGTCCATGTAGAAAAGCACCCCTCCCGCAGCGACGATAAAGAACAGCCCGACCCCGATGACCGATACGGTGAAGAACAAGGCGGCGAGACGCGAGAGCCGACTGCGACGGCGGGGCTTTCGGCCGGCGGACGAGGGACTACCCGAAGGGCGACTGCCGATTGGGGACCGCTGACCGTTGGAAGCGAGTTCCGGTTTGCGGGCAGGCGCCTGCGGTCCAGGTGAAGGCGTCACCGGTCGCCCTTTGGGCGGTGCCGATGCCGCCGTCTGGGGTGCCGGCGAGGCCTGCGCTGGTCTGCGATCCGCAGTCCGCGGTTCCGGCGACGGGGCTGGTGGCCCGCCATCGGCGGCTGGCGCAGGCTTCTCGGCCGGCACATACCCCGGGCGTTGCGACGGCGGCGTTGGCGCGCGCGAGGGCGCCCGTGCGGGTGACCGGGGGCGATCGGGGCGGGGCGCATCGCCGTTTAGGGCGTTCTCTTCGGGCATACCTTGCTGCTTTCCATGCCCGCCTCGGATCACAGTGGTCCGGGCGGGCGTCACGATGTTATCACCGGGGTCTGATCCGGGTTCGACGTCTGGCCGCCGCCCACCGGTCGATTGACCAGCGGAATCGGGAAATCCAGGAATCTGCAATCCCCGGCGGAGCCGGGGATTGCAGATTCCTGATTATCCCGATGGGTGAGAGAAGATCGCCGTTTCATGAGAGGGTGGCGCGCGCCATTTCCCTAAACTCCTTCGCATACCCAGCGCGATTCAGGACTCCTGACAGAACCTGGTTTCTGAGGCGATATCCCTCGGCGAAGGCGGGGGATATCGCCTCAGAAGCTGGTTTTGTCAGGAGTTCATAGGAGAACCGACATGACGAGCAATCAGTTTATGAACCCCGTCGAGAACACCCGCCATGCGGTTGTGATCGGAGGCAGCGTCGGCGGGATGGCCGTCGCCCAGGTGCTGCTGCGCCACTTCGGGCGGGTCACCCTCGTCGAGCGTGACCGGTTGCCCGATAGCCCGCAGCCGCGCAAGGGCGTGCCCCAGGGCCGCCAACCCCATGCCCTCATGCTCCGCGGGTTGCACGCCCTCGAACAGCTGTTCCCGGGCTTCCGCCAGGATCTCATCGACGGCGGCGCCGTGGTCGCCAACATGGGCGCCGACTTTGCCTTCAACGCCTTCGGGCGCTGGCGCCGCGGCCCCTACAACTCGGCCCTGTCCGGTCTGTGCGCCAGCCGGCCGCTGATCGAGTTCACCCTCTTCCGCCGCCTCGCAAACCACCCCCGCCTGAGCGTGCTCCAGGCGCATGAGGCGATCGGGCTGCTGGCAGACGTTGCGGGCAAACGGGCGACGGGCGTGCGCCTGCGCGATCGCGGCGCGCCAGGGGCCGAAGAGATTCACATCGAGGCGGACTTCGTCGTTGACGCCAGCGGGCGCGAGTCCAAGGCCCCCGAATGGTTGAAGACGCTCGGGTATGCCCCGCCCGCAGAGACCGTCGTCACCGCCGACCCGGGTTACTCGAATCGTTACTACGAGGCCGCGCCTGGCCAAGCCTGGAAGATGATGTACATCATGCCGGCCGCCCCCGACAAGCGCCGGGGCGCCCTGATCATGCCGATGGAGGGCGGGCTATGGCAGGTGTGCATGATCGGCATGGACGGCGAGCATCCGCCGGTCGACGAGACGGGATTCATGGACTATGCCCGCAGCCTGTCCAGCCCGCGGGTCTACGAGGCGATCGCGAACGCGAAAGCGGTCAGCGATCCGATCGGCTTTCGCAAGGGTGAGAATCGGCTGCGCCACTACGAGTCGATGCCGCGCCATCTCGAATCCTTTGTCGCCTTTGGGGATGCCGTCTACGCCCTGAATCCGGTGTATGGCCAGGGCATGTCAGTGGCGGCGGCTGGGGCGCTCGAGCTGGATGCCTGCCTGCGTGGCCAGCGCGCCTGGCGCGGAACGGGTTCGCTGGATGGGCTTGCCGCGCGCTTCCAGAAGAAGCTCCTGGGCGTGCTAATGCCGGCCTGGATGATGGCCACCGGCGAGGATCGGCGTTGGGCGCGCCTGGAACAGGCGGGCCGGGCCGCCTCGGCCGAGACAAACCCGGTGGTCCGCCTGCTCCAGAAGTACATGACCAAAGTGCTGCGTGCGCAGGCCGACGACGATGTGGTGGCCGAGGGCTTCTTCTACGTGCAGCAGATGCTGCGTTCGCCGTTCTCGTTGCTGCATCCGCGCATTCTGTTCCGGGTGCTGCGCTCGAAGGCGGGTGCCCAGGTCGGGGCCGCGGCGGCGAAGGCGCCCGTGACGCCGATCCCAGCGTAAGGCCCACCCGTCTGAATCACGGAAAACACGGAAGCTGCAGATGACACCGTCGAGGCGGCGAAGTCTCTGCTCGCGGCGGAAAAATCGGCAGCGTCCGTATTGTCCGTGATTCAGACGGCCTGCGCGCTGACCACAGCCGCCGCGCCCTTGCGCAGCGCGGCGATATTCGCCTCGCGCATTTCGGGCCGCTTGGCGGTCTTGGCGACCAGGACGCGCTCAAGCGTCTCCAGTTTGAGCACACCGCTGGCGGCCGCCAGCGCGCCCACTGCGACGACGTTGGCCATCTGCGGAAAGCCAAGCGCCTGGGCGATTTCGCGGGCGGGCAGATCGATCTCCCGGATGTCGCTTCGTCCCGAGCGCTGCTCGATCAGCGTGGTGTCGACGATGAGACAGCCGCCCGGTTTGACCAACGGCGCGTAGCGGGTCATGGCCGGTGGATTGAGAACGATGACATCCGTCGGGTTGCGCACTTGGGGTGAGCCGATCTCCTCGTCCGAAATGATCACCGTGACATTGGCCGTGCCACCCCGCATTTCCGGCCCATACGCGGGGATCCAGGTGACATGCTTGTCTTCCTCGAGTGCCGAGTAGGCCAGCAACTGCCCGGCGAAGAGGACACCCTGGCCGCCAAACCCGGCGATGACGATTTGATGTTCCATGTTGTTTGTCTGCGGGTCAACGGGCCGATCACCCGCGTGACAGCGTTTTGACCGCGTCGGCGACCTTGAAATCACCGAGCGGGAAATAGTTGACCATGTCGTGCTCGACGTAGTGCAGCGCGTCGGTGGGGGTCATCCCCCAGTTGACCGGACAGGCCGACAGGATCTCGACAATTGAGAATCCCAGACCCTTCTGCTGGATCTCAAAGGCAGTCCGAATCGCCTTGCGTGTCCGATTGATGTGGCCGGGGTCGTGGACGCTGCGCCGCACAACGTAGGACGCGCCCTCGATCGTGGCCAGCATCTCGCTCATCTTGAGCGGGAAGCCGGTGGTTTTGGTGTCGCGCCCGCGGGTCGAGGAGGTCGTCTTCATCCCGGGCAGGCTGGTCGGCGCCATCTGACCGCCGGTCATGCCATAGATGGCGTTGTTGACAAAGATGACGGTAATGTTCTCGCCGCGCGCCGCGGCATGAATGATTTCCGCGGTGCCGATCGCGGCCAGATCGCCGTCACCCTGGTAAGTGAAGACCATCCGCTCGGGGTGCACCCGCTTGATCCCAGTCGCCATTGCCGGCGCGCGCCCGTGCGCGGCGCTGGCAAAATCGCAGTTGAAGTAGTTGTAAGAGAAAACCGAACAGCCCACCGAGGCCACTCCGATCGTGCGCTCGGTGATGCCCATCTCGTCCATCACTTCGGCCACCAGCCGGTGGATGATGCCATGGGTGCAACCCGGGCAGTAATGGGTGATTGCCTCGGTTAACGCATGCGGGCGTTCGTAGACGATCTTCAGTTCTTCAGTCATGCCAGTTTGCCTTGGAGCCCCCAACAATGCCATCTCCGGAGGCCATATCCCCCGGCGGAGCCGGGGGATATGGCCTCCGGAAGCATGTATTGTTGGGAGTCTTTAGTGACACAGCGTGCCATCAATTCAACCCGATGGGCGCGACCCGCTTGGGGGCATAGACACCGTTGGTCCGCGGGGCCGGGATCGCTTTTTGGATCGCCTCGAGGACCTCATCCGGTAGCGGCATTACCCCGCCCATCCGCCCAAAGAACTCGATCGGCACCGACGATCCCGTCGCGAGCCGGACATCCTCGAGCATCTGGCCCGCGTTCAACTCGAAGACCAGGATCTTGCGCGTGCGCGCGGCGAGGGCGGCCAGCCGCTCGGAGGGGAAGGGATACAGCGAGATCGGCCGGAACAGGCCGACGTTCAGCCCGGCTTCGCGGGCCTGCCGAATGGCCGTCTGGGCGATCCGGGCGGCCGAGCCAAAGGCGACCACGAGCAGATCGCAGCCCTCCGCAAACCGCTCGGCGTAGCGCACTTCGTTGGCCCCGATCAGGCGCTGTTTGTCCTGGATCAGGGCGTTGATCTTGGCCATCTCCACCGGTGACAGGTTCAGCGAGTGGATGACCCGCCGGGGGCGTCCAACGTTCCCGGTCAGCTCCCAACCCCGGTCGCGCGGGACCAGCTCGCGCATCACCGGCATCTCGACCGGCTCCATCATCTGGCCGATGTTGCCATCGGCAGCGATGATGACGATGGTCCGGTAACGGTCGGCCAGGTCAAATGAGGCATAGGCCATGTCGGCCGCTTCCTGCACCGATGACGGGGCCAACACGATCGGGTGATAGTCGCCGTGCCCGCCGCCTTTGACGAGCTGAAAGTAGTCGGCCTGGGTCGGGGCAAGGTTGCCCAGCCCGGGCCCGCCGCGCATCATGTCGACCATCACCATAGGCACGTTGCTGGCGGCGATATAGGACAGGCCTTCCTGCATGAGCGACACACCCGGGCTGGACGAAGAGGTCATCGTTCGCGCGCCCGCGGCGGCCGCGCCGTAGACCATGTTGATGGCCGCCAGCTCGCTCTCGGCCTGGAGAAAGGCCCGGCCCAGATCGGGCATGCGCCAGCTCAGATACTCGAGCAGCTCGGTCTGGGGGGTGATGGGATAGCCGAAATAGGCCTCGAGCCCGCCGCGCACGCATGCCTCGGCGATGGCCTCGTTGCCCTTCCAGAGTTCTTTCGTCATGGAAAGCTCCGTGAGCGTTCAGGCCCGGGCCGGCTGCAACCGATAGACGGTAATGGCGGCGTCCGGGCAAATGGTGGAACACAACATGCACCCGGTGCAGCGTTCCTGGGGATTGGCGGCGGAGTAGGTAATCAGCGCGGCCGGGTGATAACCGCGGGGTGTGAAATGCCCCGACAACGCGATAACGTGCTTGGGGCATACGGCGACGCACAGGCCACAGCCTTTGCAGCGATCCTCGTCGACGAGGATGTCGCCGTGCGCGCGCGCAGGGGCGGGGGTTCTGAGAATGGGCGCCTCAGGCGCAGCGAATATTGACATTTGCCTCCCTCGTCATGGAAGTTGGCGCCGACCAGGAGAGTCGTTCGCTCCCGGTGGCAGCAAGCAACCTAAGTCTATGCGCCTCGATGGCACGCGTCATCCGTAATGTGTCCAGTCCTGAACTGGCCAGTTGGGTAGGTGCCTAGACTAACCCGCTAAGTCCCGCCTAAGTTTTGTCTCAGTTTCGGACGGGACACTTGTCCACTTAGAACTCATGGACGATGCAATTGCCCGCTTGACCGGGCGCCTCGCTGCCCTGCAGCAAATTACGACCCGTGGCCTGCCGTCCCGGGCCCAGACTGAGCGCTTTCTGGACGAAACGCTCGAACTCGTCTTTCCCCAGATGGTGGGGAACACCGAGCCATGCACCGCCGATGACCTGCGCTGCAACATCGAGCGGGCCATGGGACTTCTGCGCGAGCTGTTGGAGCCCCTGCCGGACTTTGACGCCTGTCGCGCCGAGACCGTGACCCAGGCGTTTTTTTCGGAGCGTCTTGGGGTTGTGGCTGAACGCCTTTGGCGCGACGCCCAGGCGATCTACGACGGCGATCCCGCCGCCCGCAGCCTGACCGAGGTCGTGATGGCCTATCCCGGGCTACAGGCCATTGCCACCCATCGGATCGCTCACGAGTTCCATCTCGCCGGCGTCCCGATCCTGCCCCGGCTTTGCGCCGAGGTCGCCCATCAGCGGACCGGGATCGATATTCATCCAGGGGCGAAGATTGGCGACGCGTTCTGCATCGATCATGGCACGGGCATCGTCATTGGCGAGACCGCCGAAATCGGCGAGCATGTCAAGCTCTACCAGGGGGTGACCCTGGGCGCGCTGAGCGTGAGCAAGGAACTGGCCTGCTCAAAACGTCATCCGACGATTGGCAGCCACGTCATCATCTACGCCAACGCGTCGATCCTGGGCGGCGAGACAGTCATCGGCGACCACAGCATCATCGGCGGCAACGTGTGGTTGATCGACAGCGTGCCGCCCCATTCGCTTGTATATCACCAGGGGGACGCGCGCCGGCGCAGCCTGCTGGAAGATGGAGAAAAATAACGCATGAAAGTAAATACCATTCTTGACACGATCGGCAATACTCCGCATGTCCGCCTGAACCGCCTGTTTGGATCGGCCCACACGGTCTACATGAAGCTCGAGCGGGCCAACCCGGGCGGCAGCATCAAGGACCGGATTGCCCTGTCGATGATCGAGGACGCCGAGAAGCGCGGCGCGATCAAGCCGGGGACCGTCGTCATCGAGCCGACATCGGGCAACACCGGCATCGGTCTGGCGATGGTGTGCGCGGTCAAAGGCTATCAGCTCATCCTGGTCATGCCCGAGTCGATGACGATCGAACGCCGGAAGTTGATGTCGGCGTATGGCGCGACCTTCGAGCTGACCCCGCGTGAGAAGGGGATGAAGGGGGCGATTGCCAAGGCGACCGAGTTGGTGGCATCGACGCCCAACGCATGGATGCCCTCTCAGTTTGACAACCCGGCCAACATCGACATCCATCAGCGCACGACGGCCCGTGAGATCCTGGCTGACTTTCCGGAGGGGCTGGATTACCTCATCACCGGCGTCGGCACCGGCGGTCACATCACCGGGGTGGCCGAAGTGCTCAAGCCGGCCATGCCGAAGCTGAAAGTCTTCGCGGTAGAGCCGGCCGCCTCGCCGGTCATCAGCGGCGGC
>Ga0073903_10001683_pt1 | contig 11413 bp, 10 predicted proteins | sample KloWWTKNB14_bulk_FD_66665 | JGI IMG/M metagenome (GOLD analysis project Ga0073903, IMG submission 66665) | Active sludge microbial communities from Klosterneuburg, Austria, studying microevolution and ecology of nitrifiers - Klosterneuburg... | ecosystem: Engineered > WWTP > Aerobic digester >... | reverse complement strand
CTGTATGCCTACGACGCCACAACGCTGCGGCTGCAGCTCTGCCATTCGACCTTTGACACTTTTGCCCGGCTGGGCCCCGACGCGGCGACGATCGCGACAGCGGGCGGGGGAAGCAACGGCCTGATGCTGCGAGATGCCGCAACCTATCAACCGCGCACGCTGTTGCTGGCCAGCCTGCAGGCCACCCAAACGCAATCCATCGATTACCACTTTGGCGTCAACCGGATCGCCATCGCCACGACCGACAACACGATTGAAATCCGGGACGGAAACACCGGCGCCCTGCTTCGCCCGGCGGTGAGCCTGGTGGGCCGGGCCACCGACCTTCGATTCAGCCCCGATGGCAACTGGGTGACGGCGGTAGCCTTTGGGCGCGGCCTCGAGTTCATCGATGCGCGCAAGGACACCGCCTCGCGCTCGTTCCGCAACCCGAGCGGTTTCGTGGCCGAGGCCGTGTTCAGCGCCGACAGCCAGCGGGCCTTTGTCAGCGACCTGAACGGGGTGCAAGCGCTCGATCTCGCGACGGGCGGCGTCATCACCACAGTACGGGAAAGCTCGGGCTTCGCCCGGCCGATCTGGGCGAGCGCCGATGGCGCCACGGTCCTGCTGGTGACGTCGGCCTCGACCCGCGACGAAGCCACCCTGGCGTTGATGGATGTCAGTTCCGGTCGCGCATTGCGCAAGCTGACCCTGTCCGCCAGCCGATTTGGCAGCCAGAGCATCGTCGCCTCGCCGGATGGAAAGCGGGCCATCGTCATCCTCAATGACGGTTTTAGCGTGTGGGATCTCGAGCAGGGCGCCTTGATCAATGCAGCGGCCGGATATGCCCAGTCGTCCTCTTCCGCCGCGCGCGCCCTGGCCTTCAGCCCGGACGGGCGCCTGCTGGCGGCGCCCAGATTGGGTGGCGCACTTGCGTTGTACGACACCAGCACGGGCCGCCTGGCCCGCCAGCTCCCAACCAGTCTGCGCCAGCCGGTCGACGTCGCATTCAGCACGGATGGCGCGCGGTTGGCGGTTTCGGATGCGGTGGCTCAGACCCGAAACGCCAGCGCCAACGACGGGACCAGCGGCCTCAACGTCGTGGATCTCAACGCCGACGGCGCGATCAGCCACTTCTTCCCAGGCGCCGCCCAGCCCCGTTTCTCGAGCGGCGGCAGCTACCTGTTCTACCGCCCGCGGGATGGGTCCGAGATCCGCTATTACAGCTTTGAGAACAAGGTGAACACCGGCTACTTCCGGCCGTCCAAGGCCGGCGAAACGCCAACGTTTGAGAGTTTTGCCGTCAGCCCGGACTACGGGCGCATCCTGATCGCCCGCGGCGACGGGCTCGAAGTGTGGGACGTCGCCCGCAGCGAACGCCTGTCAAAATGGAGCGGGGCGCTCGTCCGCCAGTTCCGGCGCGATCCCAACACCCTCCAGATCGCGCTCAGCCCGGACAACCAGCTCGCGGCCGCCGCCTCGGCCCAGGACGGGATCAAGGTCTGGGACGCGGCCAGCGGCAACCTGAAATACAGTGTGACACCGGGCTCGGAGACCGTCAGCGGCCCACAGGGCGGCGCGCAAGCTCAAACCTATCGGATCGCCTTCAGCGGCGATGGCAAATGGCTGGCCGCGTTGTATCCATCCCCCACAACCAGCGGCGCGGCCGGATCGACGCTTACAATCCATGAGGCCCGCAGCGGCAGGGTCGTCTTCCGGGTTGACCCGCCCACCTTCGCGGTTGGCATCGCAATTACGACCGACGGCCGGCGGCTCGCCTACCTAAGCGCCGATGACGTCGCGCGCTTTGTTGACCTGGAAGCGCTCAAATAGGAGCCCGAGACATCATGAAAATCGACATCATCAGCGTCGACGAGGATATCGTCGTCGTGAACAAGCCCGCCGGCATCAGCGCCGTCCACGACCCCAACCGAAGCGAGACCGAAGACATGCATACGGCCGTGACCGGCACGCTGGGCAAGGTCTGGCTGGTCCACCGCCTGGATCGCGACACGAGCGGGGTGCTGATCTTCGCACGGACCGAGGCCGCCCACCGATCGCTCAGCCTGCAGTTTGAGGAGCGCGAGGCCGAGAAGCGCTACCATGCGTTGTGCGTCGGCGCGCCGCAGGAAGACGAATGCGTGGTCGAGGCGCCGCTGCTGGTCGACGGCGATAAGCGGCATCGCACCGTTGTCGATACGCGCGAGGGCAAACCCTCAGTCACCCGCTTCAAGATCGTCCAACGCTTCAAGGGGTATTCGCTGCTGGAGGTGGCGCCCGAGACCGGACGCACGCACCAGATTCGGGTGCACGCCGCGGCGCTGGGCGCGCCATTGATCGCCGACCCGCTGTATGGCGACGGCAAGCCGCTGTTCTTGTCGGTGATCAAGCGCGGCTATCGGCCTTCGGCGCATGACACCGACGACGAACGTCCGCTGATCGGGCGCACGGCCCTGCACGCGCTATCGCTCACCCTGCGCCATCCGGCCACCGGCGAACACATCACCTACGAGGCGCCATACCCAAAGGACTTCCGCGCGGCGGTAACCCAACTGGGCAAGATATCGGGGGGATGAAGTCAGGAAGTCATCCAAAGCAACTTCGGCGAGATCACCATCCCCGCGCGAAGCGCGGGGATGGTGATCTCGCCATTTGTTTCTGGATGACAAAAGGAGGCGGTCTGCCGTCAGCGATCGATCTCGGCCGCCACCCGCCGCCCGATCTGAATGGCGTAGTTCGTGCCGCGGTCCCACGGGTAAACGTGGCTCATCGAGGCAAACCACAGGCCAGGGAGCGGGGTCTTGATCGACGGGATGTTGCGCGAGTGGTTGAGCAGCGGCACGGGCTGGGCGTAGGCCTCGCGGAATACCCACATATCGTCGATCCAGCTCTCGTCAAAGGCGGGGTTGAAGCGCTTGAGCGAGGGGGCGAAGACGGCCCGGATCTCGGCGTCGCTCATGCTGAAGTGGGCGTGATCGGGCGGAAGGTAATCGCCACAGTAGACGATGCGCTGCCCGCCAAAATGCTCGGGCGAGACGAAGTTGGTGTGCTCGCACATCGCCAGATACGGAAATCCCGCGCTCTTGGGCAGGTTATGCCAGTAATGGCCCTTCTCGCTGAGCTGGCGTTTGAGGGCGAATACAACCACGACCGCGCCCAGCGATTTGAGTTCACCCAGCGCGGCGAGATACTCCGGTGGCAGTTGCGGCGCCAGTCGCGTCATCAGCCGCGGCGAGACCGTGCTGACAACCTGATCGAACGATTGCGGCGCAGCAGCCTTGACATTGACCGTCCACATCTGTGATGCCGGGTCAAGATCCAGGCGCTCGACGGGTGATCGGTATGCGATTTTTCCGCCGCGCGCTTCGACCTGGTCGGCGAGGTCATTGAAGAAGGCCTGGAAACCGCCGACATAGGTGCCCAGCCGGCTGGTGCGAGCCTTGATCCGGGCCCAGAACCAGGCCATATTCACCTGCCGGGCGAATGCGCCGAACTTGCCGACCAGCAACGGCTCGAACAGCAGCGCGTAGGCGCCCTTGCCCATCCAGCGCGAGAGCCACTCATGCGCCGTGTAGCGCTCGAGGGCCTTCCAGTTCGAGGTCAATTTGAGATAGATGCCTGAGAGACCAAACGGGATCTTGTCGAGCAGGCTCAGACCCTTGAACAGCAGGGCCGAGAGAGGCGAATCGAGCTGCAGGAAGTCGCCCTTGTAATACGACACGGTGACCGGGCGCATGAAGCGGACCTTGTCGCTCACCCCCATTTCGGCCGCCAGGGCCAGCATGTCGGCGTCGGAGGCGAACCAATGGTGATAGAACTTCTCCACCGTCCAGTTCCAGTTGGGCTGTTTGAACCCGGCGGCCAGGCCGCCCGGCTTGTCGCTGGCCTCGAAAACAGTGACGGCGTGACCCTGCTTGAGCAGGTCGAAGGCGGCGCTCAGGCCCGCTGCGCCCGCGCCGATGACGGCGATGCGTTTCGGTGTGGATGACATCGCCGACGATTGTACTTTGAGGGAGCCGCGGGTCTTTCACCACAAAGACACAAAGGCACCAAGTTGTATCTTGTTTCCTTTGTGTCTTTGTGCCTTTGTGGTGCAATCCGCCTGACACGGGCGAATACCCGAGCGGCTACTTCGCGGCTTCGGCGGTCTCGACCTCGGCCTTGCGCAAGTCCCCCCAGCTCATCCCCTCACGGAGCATAAAGAAAGCCCCCAGGGCGGTGACCGGCAACCACAGCGCCACATGCAGCACAACGGTGTAAGCTGTGGCAAGCGCCTGCGGGACGCCCAGCGCCTCGAGGGCAAGAATACTGCCGCTGTCAAACGTCCCTGCCGCGCCCGGCAGGCCAGGCAGGATCGTGAACAGGTTTGACATGCCGTTGACCAGCATAAGGTCGGGATAAGTCGTGGTCAGCCCGAAGCCCTGGGCGATGCACCAGTACTTGACCGTCTCGATCAGCCACACCAGCAGACTGCTCAGCGCCAGACCGGCGAGGTCGATCGGATTCTTGAGGCTCTGGGCGCCTTCGACAAAGCGCTCAACGATGCCGATCAGCCGGGGCGACAGGGAGGCCGGCGCAACCCGCTTGATGATGCGCTCCGCGATGCCGGCTGCGGCCCGCGGCGCGAGCGCGAAGCCAAAAAACACAAGCGTTGCGATGCCAAAGGCGATTCCGGCGACACCCAGGGCGCCGCGCACCTGATCCGACAAACCAACCGCGCGGGGCAGGCCGACGAGGACAAAACCCAGCATCACGATCGCATCCATCAGGCGCTCGAGCAGCACGGTCGACAGGGTAAAGGCGATTGGCACGCCGTGCTTGCGGCGAAGGACGTAGGCACGGACAAGTTCGCCGATGCGGGCCGGATAGATGTTGTTGCCCATGTATCCGATGACGACGATGGGAAATAGCGAGGGCGCGGGGATGGCTTTGTTTGGCCGAAGCAGGAAATGCCAGCGATACGACCGAACCAGGACGGCCACAAAGTAGGCGGCAATTCCAGGGATCAGCCAGACCAGGTTCGCCTGGCGCAGGTCAGCGGCGAATTCATCCAAGCGCAAGCCGCGCACGGCCAGGGCCAAAAGCCCGACACTGATCAGGATTCCAATGAACAGCAGGAGACGTCGACGCATTTTGAAACCTAGGCGGGCATTGTCTCATTCCTTGGCCAAAAGCGACATGGCCCGCCCTGGCGTACGCCAGGGCGGGCCATATCGCTTTTTGGCGACGATTTCAGCGCTTCGCGGCGATCGGCGCGAGGTCAAACCACGGCCCTGTGTAGAAGGCAAGGTAGTCGTCGACGCGCGACGCCCAATAAGCGTCATCATGGGCGCCGGAACCGATCGTAAACTGCGCCTTGACCCCAATCGCAAGCAGACTCTCGGTCAGATCGTCCGGGCCCTCGACGGTATACATATCGCGGTCGCCGACATCCAGCCAAATTCGCAATTGCTTCAAGTCACCGGGCGAACGGGCCATCATCGTCATCCTGAAATTGTCTGGCGCGCCCACGAGGTACTCGGCGGTGATGACCGGGCTGTGCGCCCCAACCGAGCCAAAGATTTTGGGATTTCGAAACGCAATCTCCAGCGACCAATATCCGCCTCGTGAGATACCGCCGATTGCGCGGCCGGCTGGGTCGGACCAGCCCGCGTATTTGCTGTCGACCATCGGCACGACATCGTTCACAATGAAGCCCTCCCAGGAACTCGAGCCTTCGGAGCTGTTCAGAAACTTGCTGCGGTTGCCCCTGTCGATATCGTTGTTGGGCATCACAATCAGAAAGGATGGCATCTCGCCGGCAGCCATGAGTTTCTGGGCGCGGGTGACCAGGCCCAGCCTTTCCCATTGCCCCTCAATGTCGGCGCTGCCCTGGAGCAGATACAGGGCCGGATAGCGCTGGTTGACCGGGTCAAAGCAGGGCGGGACCGCAATCAAAACGGGAATGGAGTCATTCAGACCTGCGCTTGCAACGATTTCGCGGAAAATCGAGCCTTCCGTCTGGCGGCAAAGCGGGCTGGCGGCCTGTGGAACAACGGTCAATGTAGGGGCTGGCTGAGCGGTCGACGCGGGCGTCGCTGGGGCTGCCGGCGTGGCGTCGGCAATTTGCGGGCGGGTCGGAGTGGCATCGACCGTTGAGGTTGGCTGCGCGCGCGCGCCACTCCGGCGCGTCGGCGTGGGTGTGAGTGCGGAGGCGGCCGCGGTCGCTGAAGCCCGGGCGACACTGGTCGCCATTCGGCTGGCACGCCGTTCTTCGCCCTCGCGCGCGACAGCTGTGACGGTCAATGGAGAGACAAGGGTGCCTGGGATCCGAGACGGCAGAAGGGTGACGGCTACCATGGACCCGGGCGCTGCCCCCACGGGCGTTACCGGAAGATTGAGCCGCAGAGCTGCCACAATGACAACCACCACCCCCCCAATCAGCGCCACCGCCACCGCCAGGTAGAGCAGACTGGCGATTCGGGAAGGTCGTGGCGCGCGCATCATCGTTCAGCCTACCCGTCCCGGCTGGGTGAACGATGAAAAAGGCGTGAGAAAGACGTCAGCCTGGGGCCGCTTGCAGCGCCCGCTCCATCGTCCTACACCCTGGCCGGCGCAGCCTGGAGCGCCCGCCAGCGCCGGGACAGGGCCCGGGCCTGGAAATCGGCTCGGAAGGAACTCCGCACCAGCGGGCCGCTTTCAACCCACTTGAAGCCCAGCTCGTAGCCCAGCTTGCGGAACTCGGCAAATTCCTCGGGCGCCCAGTAACGCTCGATCGGAAGGTGCTTCCGGCTGGGCTGCAGGTATTGTCCAAGCGTGAGGATGTCGACATCCACCTCGCGCAGATCCTTCATCACCTGGATGACCTCGTCGCGGGTCTCGCCCAGGCCCAGCATCATGCCGCTCTTGGTCACCGCGAAGGGATCGATCTTGCGCGCGTTGCGCAATGTCGCAAGCGCCCACTCGTAGTTATCCTGCGGCTGGACCTTCTTGAACAGGCGCTCGCAGGTTTCCACGTTGTGATTCAGAATATCCGGCTGGTCGCGCATGACGATCTCGAGCGCGGCCTCATTGCCTTTGAAGTCAGGGATGAGGACCTCGATCGTGCAGTCGGGCTTGACCTGATGGATCCGCCGGATGCTCAGGGCGAAGATGGGCGCCCCGCCGTCGCGCCGCTCATCCCGGTTGACCGAGGTGATGACGACGTGCTTGAGATCCATATTGACGACGGCTTGCGCCACCCGATACGGCTCGGACCAATCGAGTGGGTTGGGCATGCCCGTTTTTACGTCGCAGAACCCGCACGAGCGGGTGCACACATCGCCCATGATCAGAAAGGTGGCCGTCCCGCGCTCCCAACACTCAGAGATGTTCGGGCAATTGGCTTCTTCGCAGATCGTGTGCAGGCTCTTGCTGCGCATCAGACGCTTGAGGTTCTGATATGAGTCGCCGCCCGGCGCGCGGACCTTCAACCATTCCGGCCGGCGCAGGGGCTTGGGCAGTCCATCGTCACCCAGCTCGGCAGCGGTCTCGATCGGGATATCGCTGACCGGCACAACGGTCGAACGCAGTCGATCGCGGGTGGGCTCGCGGCTGGCCGCCAGCGCAGGAGGAGTGTTCGTCGCGCTCATAGGAACCAGAGTCTACAACAGCATTTCCCTACGATCGCTCACCTTAACAAGAGGTGGGGTCCACCTTTGAGGTGGGCCCCACCTGATCGATGTAACCCGGGTAGCCGACGGCTACCCGCCCCAACACCGTCATCCCGCGCGAAACTCCGGCCTGCGCCGGAGTGGCAGCGGGACCCATACCTCGCCCGTGCAGAATCATTCAACATGGATGGACAAGATTGACAGAATAAGGCGCTCACATCACACCCGAAACTCAATCAGCGTGAATCAGAGCAATCGGCGGACGGATAATCACCCCATGATGAAAACAAACGACATCGTCGCGCACAACAGCGCGGCCTGGGACAAGCAGGTCGATGGTGGCAACGAATGGACCGTGCCGGTCACCCCCGAGGTGATTGCCAAAGCGAGACAGGGCGACTGGTCGATCGTCCTGATCGGCTACAAGCCCACCCCGCGCAACTGGTTTCCAGCCGACCTGCGCGGGCTGGACGTGCTGGGCCTCGCCTCGGGCGGCGGGCAGCAAGGTCCCGTCCTCGCCGCGGCTGGGGCCAACGTCACGGTCTTCGATGCCTCTGCCCGCCAACTCGAACGCGATCGCTTCGTCGCCGCTCGGGAAGGGCTTACGCTGAGCACGGCGCAGGGTGACATGCGCGATCTGAGCGCCTTTGCCGACGCCAGCTTCGACCTGGTCTTTCACCCTGTTTCGAACGTCTTTTGCCCCGAGATCCGGCCGGTCTGGCGCGAGTGCCATCGCGTGCTCCGCCGCGGAGGCGCGCTGCTTGCGGGGTTCATGAACCCGGATCTGTTCATCTTCGACCTCGACGCGATGGACAACCGGGGCGAGTTGATCGTCCGGCACAGCCTGCCCTACTCCGATCTCACCCATCTGCCCGAGGAAGAACGGCTGCGCCTGTTCGGGCCCGACGCGCCGCTCGAGTTTGGACATACGCTGGCCGATCAGATCGGCGGGCAGCTCGACGCGGGTTTTGTCCTGGCCGGCTTCGACGAAGCCCCGCATCATGCCCAGATCACCAGCAAATACATGCCGGGCTACTATGCGACCCGCGCGCTGAAGCCGTGATTTTCAGAGGCGATATCCCCCCGCTGCGCGGGGGGATCTCGCCTCTGGTCATTCTTTGTTCAGGCGCTTGAAGCCCTCGCCAAACACTTCCTGGGCCTGCCCGATCACGACGAAAGCGTCCGGGTCGGCCCGGTGGACGATCGCCTTGAGCGTGGCGATTTCAGCCCGCCCGACCACGACGAAGAGAATCGGCCGGTCGCGGTTGGTGAACTTGCCCCGGCCCGTCCACTCGGTCACTCCGCGCTGCATGTCGTCGAGGACCAGACGCGAGACCGCCTCGGGAGCCGACGTAATGATGATGGCGGTCCGGCTGACATTGGCGCCCGAGCTGGCGGCCTCGGCGGCCAGCCCGCTGACGTAGTTGGCAATGAAGGCGTATAACGCGCGATCCCAACCAAACATCGCGCCAGCGGCGATGAAAACGACCGCATCGGTCAGCACATAGCTCTGGCTGAGCGGGATGCCCCGCGAGCGCATGAGCAACAGGGCCAGGATGTCGGTCCCGCCGGTGGTGGCCTGGGCGCGCAGGACCAGGCCGGTGCCAAAACCGCCGATGATGCCGCCGTAGAGCGTGTTCAGGATGACATCCTGGGTGATCGGGCGGATCCATTTCGTTTCTTCGAGCAGGGTGATGAAGCCCGAATAGAGCACAGTCGTGACGACGGTCCGGGCGAGGAACTTCCAGCCGCCCAGAAAGCGCATCCCCAGGGCAAGCAGGGGCAGGTTAAGGACCAGAACCAGCGCGCCGATCGGCAGCCCGGCCAATCGGTTGAGCAGCAGGGCGACGCCGCTCACCCCGCCCGGGGCGAGGTCGGCCGGGTTGTAGAACATCACCACGCTGATGGCCTGGATCAGCGCGCCGGCAACGATATAGACGCCGTCGCGAGCAAGGGCAAGGCGGGTCTCGCGGTCCTTCACGGGGATTCAGGCCCAGCGGTTTTCGCGCGCGCTCGTCAGCACGCGCTCGATGACCTTCATGTTGGCCAGGGCGTCCTCGAGCGGCGTGGGCACGGGCGTGTCGTTCAGCACGGCGAGGGCGAAGGCATCACCCTGCAGGGTGTATTGATTACAAACCGGGAAGACGATCTCGCGCACGTCCGCGCCGCGCTGATGCCAGATTCGGCAGGGTGTGTCGGGCGGGGCGTTGAAGGGAATCTCGATTTCAATCCGGCCCTCGGTGCCATAGAGGTTGACCCTCTGGTAGGAGGTGAGCTGGGTGCTGCAGGTGAAGGTGGCCGTGCCGGCCCCGAAGTCGAGCATCCCGCTGGCCAGCCGGTCGATTTTGAACGTTGGATCGAACTCGACCAGGCCCACGACCCGGGCGGGCTCGGCCCCAAACAGGAATCGGGAGAGTGAGATGTTGTAGCAGCCGATGTCCATCAGCCCGCCCCCGCCAATTTCGGCCATGTTGCGCACGTTGGCCGGGTCGGCGTTGTAGTAGCTGAAAAAGGAGTGCACGGTCTTGAGTTCGCCCACCCCGCCTTCGGCAATGATCTGCTTCGCCGCGATCCACTGCGGGTGGTGGCGATACATGAAGGCCTCCATCACCTTGACGCGGGGGTGCTGCTTAGCGACGGCGATGAGCGCGCCGGCCTCGGCGCTGCTCAGGGCGATCGGCTTCTCGCACAACACGTGTTTGCCGGCCTGGATGGCCCGAATGCTCCACGGCACGTGCCCGTGATTAGGCAGCGGGTTGTAGATGGCGTCGACGTTGGGGTCGGCCAAAAGCGCCTCGTACGAGCCGTGGGCGGTGGGGATGCCAAGCTGCTTCGCCGCGGCGTCCGCCCGGGCCTGGGTGCGCGAGGCGATGGCGACGACGTCAGTGTGCTGGCCGCGCTGCATGGCGGGGGTCACCTTTTTCATGCCGATGTTGGCCGTCGAGAGGATGCCGATCCGGAGTTTACGCATGCGGGCTATTTTAGGGGGCGAAGGCGGCGAGACGGCGGCTGGTCTAAATGTATACTAGCGCTATACATAAAGGAGACAAGCATGCGAGCCACAATCGTTGACCTGAGATACCGGATGCGCGACGTGTTGAACGCGCTCGACAAGAGCCAGACCGTCACCGTGATCTACCGCGGAAAGATCAAGGCGACGATCATCCCGGTCCGCTCCGCCGAACGTCCGCGCGCGCAGGACCATGCCTTTTTTGGCATGCGGGCCGATGACGTGACCAGCGTCGAAGAGGAAATGAACCGTCTCCGCGGAGGGCGCTACTGATGCTTTTTGACACGGATGTGTTTATCTGGGTTCAGCGCGGCAATCTCAAGGCCGTAAGCGCCATCAACACGGTCACGGAACGATACCTTTCTGCGCAGACCTTTATGGAGCTGCTGCAGGGGGCCCAGAACAAGACTCAGCAACGCATCACCAAGCGATTCATCTCCGACCTTGGCTTCATTACCTTGCCTTTGACCGAGAACATTGGTCACCGAGCGCTGATATACATCGAGGAATACGGGATCGCGTCGGGATTGCGCGCTGGAGACGCGATCATCGCGGCGACCGCAGTCGAGAACGACCTGCCGCTGTGCCCAGCCAACGAGAAGCACTATCGCGTGATCAAAGATCTCGTGCTGAAGGTGCTCAAGCCGTAGGGCGAGCCGTCACAACACGAACGGCGGCAAAGTCTTCTCGAAATCTGGGGGGCGCTTGAAATCGCGGTACGCAACGGGCAGCACGGGAGTGAGAAAGTCACGTAACTCGTGCAGCCGCCCGCGATCGATATCGTTGATGTCAT
>Ga0073903_10001682_pt1 | contig 11418 bp, 10 predicted proteins | sample KloWWTKNB14_bulk_FD_66665 | JGI IMG/M metagenome (GOLD analysis project Ga0073903, IMG submission 66665) | Active sludge microbial communities from Klosterneuburg, Austria, studying microevolution and ecology of nitrifiers - Klosterneuburg... | ecosystem: Engineered > WWTP > Aerobic digester >... | reverse complement strand
GGCACAAGTGGCATCGCGGCGGGCACAATGAATGGGTTTTCCAAGCGGTGCTTCCGCGGTTGGTCACGCCGTCTTATTCCTCGCATTACGTTAGGGCCGTTCCACTATTAACATAGACCAGATTGAGTTGCCGTCCTTGATCGTGCCTGCCGTTCCTAAGGGCGCGGGGATTTTCTCATTGTCCATCGGTGATATGAAGCATGCTTCGCGGGCATGGCCTGTTCGCTCGGGCATCATGCCGCCTGGAGTTGATCGATGAGGAAAGAGGTGCCACACGCGATTTCTGAGGGGCAACCTTTGTGGCGAATGGTCGCATCGTAAGCGAATCGCAGTTGTCTCTGTACCCGTTCCTCCTCTCCTCGCTGCTTCCGGATCCTTCCCTTTACATGCGTCGCGGGTTTCGAATAAGGTCCACCTGAGGCGTGAGCGTCGATCCAGCCTGAGCCCATTGAGGGACAGTCGTTCGGAGTTCAGGGCCGGCTTGTTGAAAGGACGCACCTGTCGCCTGTCTGCCGACACCTTCAACGGGGAACGAGACCAAATACCATCCTGACGCAGGAGAGGGGCGATCGATGGCGTTTGATGAAATCGGACGGAAGGAGCCGGCGATTCCGTGGGCTAACATGGAGGTGGAAGATGTGCGTGCACGGCTGGGGGTGGTCCGGCACCGTGGATTGGCTCTGAGGAAGCTGCGCGGCGTTTGGCGCATTACAGTCCCAATCGGCTTCCGCCACCAGCCAAACATCCGGTTTGGCTGCGCGTTCTCTTATAGTTCCCAACATCCTGATCTACATGATGCCGGTCGTAGCCGAGGCCGCTCTGCTCAGCCACTGGATAGATGCAGCTGTGTTGTTCGCCGCCGTTATCGTCAATACCGTCATCGGATTTATTCAGGAGGGCAAGGCCGAAACAGCCCTCGACGCTATCAGCAATATGCTCTCGCTGCATACCGTTCGACCACCGGATCGGGTACACAATCGAGGCCCTCAATCATAGAGGAGCAGGCCTGATGAAGATCGCATCCATCGTCGTTGCCGTCGATTTTTCAGACCATGCCAGGCATGCCGCCGATCGTGCGGCTATGCTGGCGGCGGAACAAGGGGCGCAATTGGACCTGGTGCACGTGATAAACGGTTCTTCGCTGGAGAGGCTCCACAACTGGATCGGCGCGCCGGCCAATGCGGAGGAGTTGTTGCGTGACGATACGGAGCGTTCCCTCAACGATATGATCGAGGACATTGCCGGCAAGAGAGAGATTGCGGCGCGCGCAGTCGTGAAGACCGGTCATGTACTGAATCAGATTTTGTCGGAGTCGGAATCGGCGGATTTGTTGGTCCTTGGGTCGCATGGCCGCAATCCTCTGCGCGATCTCATCCTGGGCACGACAGCAGAACGTTTGCTGGGAAAGTCCAAACGACCGGTGCTCGTCGCCAAACGCCCGCCACGGGCAATGTACGAGCAGGTGATCGTACCGGTCGACTTTTCCGCCTATTCGGCTCCCGCGCTCAGGTTATCTAGGCTGATCGCTCCCACTGCCCGCATTACGATGGTTCATGCATTCCGTGTCCCGTTCGAGGGGAGACTACGGATGGCAGGCGCAGCGGAGGAATCTATCCTGGCATACAGTGAAGAAGAACGAGAAGAAGCCGTGAAGAAAATCAAGGACCTGATCCGCAGTTCCGGTGATGACGCGTTCCGGATGTCCTATGTGGTCGAGCTCGGCGATATCTCTCGCGTGATTCTCGCCCAAGAACAGAAATCTTCGGCCGACTTGATTGTGATCGGCAAGCACGGCCGGTCCATGGTGGAAGAATGGCTCCTCGGGGGCGTCACGCGCCATGTCCTTGCCGGTTCGACATGTGACGTGCTTGTCGCCCATGAGAGAGCGGAGGTCGGGTAAATGTCCCTATGATATTACCGATCCTGATCCTGCTTCCCTTGCTTGCCGCTGGGGCGACGCTGATAGCCCAACGTCGCGGGTTCGCCGCTGCCGCCTGGGCTGCTGCGGTGCCGGTTGCGGCAAGCCTGGCCCTGCTGGTCGGCGAAGCCCCTGAGGTACTCACTGGTGAGAAGCTCCTCATCAGCTGGCCATGGTTGCCGGACCTCGGCTTCAATCTGTCGTTCAGGCTCGACGGGCTCGGCCTCCTTTTCGCGCTCCTGATTCTCGGCATCGGGCTTCTCGTCATTCTCTATGCGCGCTACTACCTCGCCCCGGAGGACCGTATCGGACGGTTGTATGCGCTGCTCATGTTGTTCATGACCGCGATGCTGGGCATCGTGCTGTCGGAGAACGTTTTGCTGCTGGTCATGTTCTGGGAGCTAACCAGCCTGGCCTCTTTTCTCCTCATCGCATTCTGGTCGTCCAGACCTCTCGCTCGCCAGGGAGCGCGTATGGCCTTTGCCGTGACGAGCGCCGGCGGCCTCGCGTTGCTCGCCGGCGTGCTGCTGATCGGCAATATCGCCGGAAGTTTTGAACTCTCAGCCTGGTTTTCAGCACGTGACGCAATTCGGGGTCACGCTTCTTTCAATGTCGCGCTGGTGCTGATTCTTTTAGGGGCCTTCACCAAATCGGCACAGTTTCCCTTTCATTTTTGGCTGCCCGCCGCCATGGCTGCGCCGACGCCCGTGTCGGCTTATCTGCACTCCGCCACGATGGTGAAGGTCGGGGTGTTCCTCCTCGCCAGGCTCTACCCATTGCTGGGCGGGAATGTCGTGTTTGAATATATAACCACCGCCGTCGGCCTGACGACCTTCGTGTTCGGCGCCTATGTGGCCGTGTTCCGGCACGACCTGAAGGGACTGCTGGCCTATTCGACCATCAGCCACCTCGGCCTCATCACGTTTCTGATGGGCCTGGATACACCGATGTCCTCGGTGGCCGCCATCTTTCACATCGGCAACCATGCGACGTTCAAGGCATCGCTTTTCATGGCGGCCGGCATCATCGATCACGAGTGCGGAACTCGCGACATGCGGCGGCTGGGCGGCCTCTGGCGCTATATGCCACAGACCGCGGTCCTGGCTATTGTTGCCGCCTTGGCCATGGCGGGCGTGCCTCTCTTTAACGGATTTCTTTCCAAGGAGATGTTTTTTGCCGAAGCGCTCGATCTGGAGCATCTTCCTCTGATCGGAGGGATGGGCCCGGCCATTGTCACATTAGGTTCGATGTTCAGCGTGGCCTATTCCGTACGTTTTATCCACGACGTGTTCTTCGATGAACCCCATGACCTCCCGCATACTCCCGGCAAGCCGCCACGCTACATGAAGGTGCCGGCTGAAATTCTGGCCCTTGTATGCATCGCGGTCGGAGTGTTGCCCGGCTACACCGTCGCACCGCTGGTGAATGCGGCATCCAAGGATGTGGTCGGTGAGGCGCTGCCGGCCTATGAAATCGCGCTCTGGCATGGGTTCACGATGCCGTTGTTCATGAGCATGATTGCCCTCGCCGGCGGCGCAATGATCTATTGGCTGTTACGACATCGGTATGATTTGCACCTGCACGTCCCGGTGCGCTACACGGGACGCCTGTTGTTTCAACAGGCCTACGATGGCGGCGTCGCCATGGCCGGACGCCTCAGCAGCCGGCTGGAGAACGGCTCGCTCCAGCGTTATCTGGCGATCACTGTCGCGACCATGATCGGATTCGGTGCATGGCCGTTCCTTCAGTATGGATTTGCGGGGGGCGGAGCCACGGCGACGCCGACAATGCCGCTCGCGCTCGTCGTGTGGGTGGCGGCGATCGTGGCCGCGCTTGGCGTCGTCCTGTTTCATCACGAACGGGTGGTAGCCGTCATCTTGGCCGGGGTTGTGGGACTGGCCGTATCGATCGCCTTTGCCTATTTCTCTGCTCCGGACCTCGCGCTCACGCAGCTCGCTGTCGAGGTCGTCACGACCCTGTTGATGCTCGTGGCGCTGTCGTTTCTGCCGCAGTCGACAGTCGTGGAGTCGTCGCCGCGGCGAAAACTCCGCGATGCCGTACTGGCAGTGATCGCGGGCGCCGGCGTTGCGGGTCTGTCATGGGCTGTTCTGACGCGCAGCCATGAATCCATCGCCTGGTATTTTTTTCAGAATAGTCTCCCATTGGGTGGTGGTGGCAACGTCGTCAATCTGCTGCTCGTGGATTTCCGAGGCTTCGATACGTTCGGGGAGATTACCGTGCTGAGCATGGCGGCGATGGGCGCCTGGATATTGATGGCCGATTTGCGCGCCGAGCGGTCCATCGTCATCAGACCATCCGAACCGGACGGCATCATGTTCATGGTTGCGGCGCGCTTGCTACTCCCGTTCACCGTTCTCGTGGCGGTCTATCTGTTCCTGCGCGGCCACAATCAGCCGGGCGGCGGATTTCTCGCGGGGCTCGTCGTCGCGATCGCGCTCATCATGCAGTATATGGGCGAGGGCCTGCAGCAAACGCTGACCCGCCTACGTATCGATTTCAGAATCCTGCTCGGTTCCGGCCTGTTGCTCGCCGGGTTGACGGGGCTGGCGGGCATCATTGCGGGCGCGCCGTTTCTCACCAGCGCCGTCGGCCATCCGCATGTCCCGCTGTTGGGAGAGATTCCGCTTGCCAGCGCCACGGCGTTCGACCTCGGCGTATTCATGGCGGTGCTCGGGACGACGCTCCTGACATTGACCGCCATCGGGCAGGCCCGGCGTAAGCCTTCACCAACCGGCGGGGCAACATGATGGAGCTGATGGTGGCCATCGGACTTGGTATCGTGACAGCTTGCGGTCTGTATCTGATTTTAAGGGGACGCACATTCCCGGTCGTGCTCGGCCTCTCGCTGATTTCCTATGCGGTCAATCTTTTCATCCTGGCCATGGGGAGGCTCGTCCCGGAAGCGCCACCCATCATCACGGAGGAGGCGGGATATAGCGATCCCATCCCTCAGGCGTTGGTATTAACGGCCATCGTCATCAGTTTCGGCATGACCGGTTTTCTCATGGCGCTCGCGGTGCGCACCTGGCATCAGACGGGGAGTGATCATGTGGACGGCGCTGAGCCGAAGACAGTCGGCAGGCCGGCGGGTACCTCATGAATCACCTGCTCGTGGCGCCGATCCTGTTGCCCATGTTCACAGCCGCGTTGCTTCTCGTGTTGCATCGAGCGCCGGTGGTTATGGCGCGCTCGGTGAATGCGGCGGCGACGTTGAGTCTGTTTGCCGCATCGGTCGCCATTCTGACCCAGGTCGAGTCCGGAACTCCGCTCGTCTACCAGGTCGGCAACTGGCCGCCGCCGTTTGGAATCGTTCTGGTGGCCGACCGCCTGTCCGCATTCCTGCTCCTGTTGACGGCGTTGCTCGCCCCTCCGGTGCTGCTCTATGCTGCACAAGGCTGGGATGCCCGCGCGCGGTACTTTCATCCGCTCTTTCTGTTTCAGTTGATGGGATTGAACGGAGCGTTCCTCGCCGGAGACCTGTTCAATCTGTTCGTGTTCTTCGAAATCCTGTTGATCGCGTCCTATTGTCTCGCATTGCAGGGGCTGGTCGTGGAGCGGCTACGTGCAACGCTGCACTATGCGGCGATCAACATCGCCGCTTCCAGTGTCTTCCTCATGGCGGTCAGTCTGCTCTATGGGATCACCGGGACGCTCAACATGGCTCATCTCGCCGAACGCGTGGCGCTGGTGCGGACGGAGGATGTGGCGCTGGTGCGGGTTGCCGGCCTGCTGCTGCTCGGCGTGTTTTCCATCAAGGCCGCGCTCTTTCCCCTCTACTTCTGGCTGCCTGCGCTCTATTCGAATGCGCCCGCTCCGGTCGCGGCGCTTTTTTCGATGATGACGAAGGTGGGAGTGTATGCGATCATTCGAATCACCACGCTCATCTATGGCGCCGAGGCCGGCGTCCTGATGGAGTTGACCTCGCCTTGGCTGCTGCCCATTGCCCTTATCACTCTGGTGTTGGGTGCGTTGAGCGCATTCGGCGCCGGGCGTCTCGCCACGATGACGGCGTATCTGACGATCGCATCGGTCGGCACGATTCTTACCGCCGTTTCCATCGGCGGAGCCGCCGCCTTTTCCGCCGGGCTCTATTACCTGGCGCATTCTACCCTTGTCATCGCGTTGCTCTTCCTCATCGGCGATTTGATCGGGCGCAGCCGCGGCGATATGAGCGACCAAATCCATCCGGGGCCGCAGATAGGGCGCGCGGCGGGGCTCGGTCTCGCGTTTCTCTTCGCCGGAGCCACGGTAGCCGGTGTTCCGCCATTGTCGGGATTTCTCGGGAAGTTCATGCTGCTGCAAAGCGTGAACGGGGCAATGGCCGTCGTGCCGGTCTGGACGGTCATTCTTGCGACGAGCCTGCTCATGCTGGTCGGCTGCGCGCGAGCCGGCAGCATCGTGCTCTGGAATGTGACGGATCCACTCCCATCCGATTCCGCGCATGCCCCGCGCGCGGGCGAATGGACGGCGCTGGCTGCGCTTGCGGCCTGCAGCTTGCTCCTGGTTCTGTTCGCCGGCCCCGTCAAGCACTACACCGATGAGACAGCGGCACAACTGCTCTCCCCGGACTCTTATATCGACGCGGTCCTCGGCCCTCAACGAGAGGGGCTCGTGCGGCCCCTCCAGACGGGAGGCCTGCGGTGAAGACGGTGCTTCCATTCCCGATGCTGTCGCTGTCGCTGGCGGCCTGCTGGCTGACTTTGACGGAAATCTCATCGGCTCATCTCGCTCTGGCGCTCGTCCTCGCGGTCGCCATTCCGCACCTGACGGCGCCGTTCCTCGACGAGCTGCCGGGAATTCATTCGATTGGAACCGCCTTCCGTCTTGCCGCCGTGGTCGCGTGGGATATCGTGCTGGCAAACATCGCGGTCGCGCGCCTGGTGCTCGGGCCGGTCGCCGGACTGCGGCCGGGCTTCGTTCATGTGCCGCTTGCGGTGACTCATCCGCATGCGATTGCGCTTTTGGCCAGCATCGTGTCCATCGTACCCGGCTCCCTGTCTATCGCGGTCACGCCGGATTGCCGCAGATTACTTTTGCACGTGCTTCACCTCGAAGATGAAAAACAGTTCGTCGCCACGATTAAAGAGCGCTACGAGCGCCCCATCATGGATATGCTGGAATGTTGACCGTCGCGCTCTCTGTCGCCTTCGGTGCCATCGCGCTCGCGATCATATTCTGTACCCTGCGGCTGCTGCGCGGTCCTGACCCGGCGGATCGCGTCCTGGCGTTCGACACGCTCTATATCAACACCATTGCGCTGTTGATCGTGATGGACATTCATCAGTCCACCTCTTTGTTCTTCGAAGCAGCGCTCCTGATCGCGATGATCGGATTCGTGGCCACCGTGGCGTTGGCCCGTTACCTGGCCCGCGGCAATATTGGAGAGTGATCACATGCAGGATGTTATGGTCTCGGTGCTGCTGCTGGTCGGCAGCTTCTTTATTCTCGTCGGCGCCATCGGCCTGGTCCGCCTGCCGGATTTTTTCATGCGGTTGCATGGCCCGACGAAGTCTACGACCTTGGGTGTCGGCGGCATACTGTTGGCCGCCATCGTCCATGCCGCCGGCCGGGATTTCAGCCTCCGGGAACTCCTCATCGCACTGTTTCTATTCGTGACCGCGCCGGTCAGCGCCTATCTGCTAGGGCAGGCCGGTCTGCGCCGCCGGATTATGTCACGCGCTCCGTTGCCGGATGAGTTGCCCGGCCCCGGACGCTGACAGCCGTGACACTTGTTATGCTTGATAAGCGAGCAGCCACCCCTCGCTCTCGTACCCGCATGGCGCGAAGGTCATTACAGGCTTAGAAAGTGGCGTCACCGACGCCGAGCCGTCGGCTTCGCCGCTCGAATCGCATATAGGATCTGTTCTTTGCGTCGGACCATCGGAGCTGAAGCGACCTTTTACGTTGAACGCGCTGATTCCGACAATGATTCCCGCAGGAGGATGACATAAGTAGTTGGAACTCGCTAGACTGGCTCAAGCTGCGGTCGAGCGGCTGCGGACGGCAGCCGGCAAGAGGTTTGTGCGCAGGGGAGCATGGATTCTTCGAAAGCCAGCGCTCTGCTCGTGCGCTCGGAGGTGCTGCCAGGTTGGGTCATCCGCTGCCTTATTATGTGACAGGAGGCGGTCATGCATCCACAGTGAGATGCGCATCCATGAGAAAAGAAGGCACAGGTGTCATATGCGAGCAATAGCCAAAAAGCCGACTCCCTGCATTCTGTTGCCGACGGACTTCCAGCAGCCGGCGCGACGGGCCTTTACCTATGCCTTGAAACTCGCAACGGTGCTGAAGTTCCGTCTGGAAATTGTCCATGTGATCAAGACAGTCTCGGAGTCTGCGCAGGTATCCCCGGACAACCGCTCTCTGAATCCCCTCAAGACCTCCGCGTTGCTCGAACTGGGACGCATAGCGAGAGCGGCGAAGGAGGCGGGCATCCATGCGCAACCCTCTCTCCTGTTCGGTTCGCCTGAGGACTGTATTTTGGAGAGCGCGATTCGTTTGCGTGCAGGGCTCATCGTCATGGGGACTCACGGCCGCACCGGTTGGGATCGCATGCGGCTCGGTAGTACTGCGCAAGCGGTGGTTCGCGAAGCCCCCTGTCCGGTGTTGACTCTGCAGGAGGTCGTGGCGCGAGACTCTTTCCGGCACCATGCCAAGGTCATGCTGGAGCGATTGCTGGTGGCGACCGACTTTTCTGCCTGCGCCGATGGGGTGATACGATATGTGACGAAACTGGCAGGGAAATTGGGAGCACAGGTGTGTGTCGTCCATGCGTCAGATGAGGGGGAAGCGAAGTCCCTCGCGCAGAGAAAGTTGGACAGGATGATCCGCGAGCTGGAGCGGAACGGCATCCAGGCCGAGAGTGTCTGTGTCGCCGGAGACCCCGTGCGGGTGATCCTGGAACAGGCAGCCCTCTGGCAAGCGGATGTGATCGCCGTCGGCACGCAGGGCCGGACGGGTCTCTCGCGGCTGGTGCTCGGGAGCGTGGCGGAGGCGGTGTTGGGGCGGGCCGGATGTCCGGTCCTGATTGCCGGCGCTGCCGGGCGAGCGGTAGAAGATCGTCGGCTGGATTCGAGAGGGAGCGAGTGAGACGGAGGTCGACGATATGAAACCCATTTTGATGCATTCTGCGCGAGTTGTCACAGCCATGGGGTCGGGATGGGGCTGGCGCCGCTGACGGCCTATGCTGAGGCGGCTGAGTGCACGAAGGTGGACCTGGGCAAGCCTATCCAGGCGCTGGCCCGCGTCTCCCATGTGCCACGACCGGCGAGGATGGTCGATCCGTTTCACCGCGCGTGAAGACCGCGGCAGACGTAGACGTTCAGAACGGGCAACGATGGAAGGAGGATCATCACGATGGCTGTGATTCCGGACGAACCAGGTCAGGCTGAGCGGGCGGCAGGGTATCGACAAGACGATCCGGCATTCGCGCGCTGGGCAGCGGGCTACGGCCTCATTCAACATGACGATCAGACGCAAATCCGTGTGTACGAGCTGGCCCGGCATCTCCGCAGCCGTGAGACCGCAGGTGATGCCGTCCCGTTTTACGATTTGCTCATGGCGCTGGATCGCCTGACCAGTGCCGGGCTCTGGCTGGTCGTGCACCAGACCTATGCGCGTAACGTGTATGGGGACGGACGGCCGTTGACGACCGAGGATTTCAAAGTTCGCCCTGAAGGCCACACCGGCGGAGCGCTGAACATGGTACCAGCCTATGCAGGTTACCTCGGGGCCAACGTGTTGACCGGCCAGACGCGCGGGTGGCTGATGGGGCAGGGCCATTGCGTGGCCGCCATCGATTCTCTGAATCTACTGGTGGGCAACATGACGGAAGCGCATGCCGCGCGGTATGCGGTGACCGATGAAGGATTGACCCGCTACGTAAGGGACTTTTACTCCTATCGCCTTGGTGAGGATGGACGTCAGGATTCTCCGCTGGGCAGCCATGTGAATGTGCATACGGCGGGCGGATTGGCGGAAGGCGGCTATCTCGGCTTTGCCGAACTGCAATACGTTCATATGCCGTTGCCCGGCGAACGGCTTGTCGCCTTTCTGTCCGATGGGGCCTTCGAGGAACAACGCGGCAGCGATTGGGCGCCGCGCTGGTGGCGAGCTGAGGATTCCGGGCTGGTCACGCCGATCATGATCAAGAACGGGCGCCGGATCGATCAACGCACGACCATGTCGCAGCAAGGCGGCGCGGCCTGGTTCAGTGAGCACTTGAAGCTAAACAACTTCGATCCGATCGTCTTCGACGGACGCGATCCCGCGGCCTTCCTCTGGGCGATCGTCGAGATGGAGCGCCGCCTGGAGGCAGCGGCGGAGGGAGTCAAGACCGGGCACATTCGTTACCCTATCCCGTTTCCGTACGGCATTGCCGTCGCGCCGAAAGGGGCAGGATTTCCAGGTGAGGGTACGAACCTCGCTCACAATCTTCCGTTGACGGCCAACCCGCACACCGATGCGCGTGCGGCCGATCTGTTCAACCAGGGTGCCAAGCGACTCTGGGTCTCGGCGCCGGACCTCACCGCCTCCATCACATGGTTTCAACAGCACAAGGTGTCCGGCCGGCCGCTCGAGCGCGAGCACGTGCTGGCGCATCGCGACGTGCAGCTGCGCACCAGGCCTGAGCCTCCGTTCAGGCCTGTGTCGGACGAGGTTCGGCGCAAGCCCTCCGCTTGGACGACCGCCTCGCCCATGACCGCGGTGGACCGGATGTTCACGGCGATCGTCGAGGCTAACCCGCACCTGCGGCCCAGAGTGGGGAATCCGGACGAGATGTTGTCGAACCGCTTGGTCGAGACGTTGGGCCGGTTGAAGTTCCGGGTCACCGATCCTGAGCCGGCGGTGCCGGAGTCCGTGGACGGGGCCGTCATCACGGCGTTGAACGAGGAAGCCGTTGCTTCGGCCGCGCTGGCCAACAAGGGCGGGATCAATCTGATCCACACCTATGAAGCGTTCGGCAGTAAGATGCACGGGGCGATCCGGCAGGAGGTCATTTTCTCGAACCACTGTCAGGAAGCGGGGCGTCCGCAGCGCTGGTTGTCGGTGCCGCTGTTTCTCACGTCGCACACCTGGGAAAACGGCAAGAACGAACAGTCGCATCAAGATCCCAGCATGGCAGAAGCGATGCTCGGCGAGCCCTCGCATGTCTCGCGGGTGTTGTTTCCGGGGGACTTCAACCAAGCGGCGGCAGTGATGGAAGAGGTCTATCGGACCCACGGGCAATTCTGGACCGTCGTGGCGGCCAAGGCCGATGTGATTCCGGATCTCTTTACCGGAACCGAGGCCCGCGCCGCGGTGCGGGACGGCGGTCTGCGCTTGGACTGGGCCGGATACACTCCCGATCGGTCCCGCATCATTCTGACGGCCGTGGGGTCATATCAATTGATGGATGTGCTGAAGGCGTCGCGTCGCCTGGCGGAGAGAAAGATCGCGCATAGTGTGGTCTACCTCCTGGAGCCGGGCCGCTTCCGCGC